>Ga0194132_10003277_pt1 | contig 29010 bp, 32 predicted proteins | sample TA2KigOf80mmetaG_FD_148612 | JGI IMG/M metagenome (GOLD analysis project Ga0194132, IMG submission 148612) | Freshwater microbial communities from Lake Tanganyika, Tanzania - TA2015054 Kigoma Offshore 80m | ecosystem: Environmental > Aquatic > Freshwater > Lake | place: Tanzania: Lake...
TTACGGCGATCGCTTTCTCGTCGCACACCGACATCAGATGAAGCTGTTGAAATCGGCGTTGGTCGGCGGCCGGCGCGATCGCGATGGATGGAAGCTGCGACAACGCCGCCAACGTCTGCGCCGCCTTTTCGACCGCCAGGTCGGCTTCCGTGCGCGGTGAGTCGTTCACCTGCACGCGAATCCGCGCCCGCTCGCCGCCGCTGAGCTGCTCGCGATCGAGCATCGTGTCGACATACAACCGATAGCCGAGGTCAGTGGGAACGCGCCCGGAGGAGGTGTGCGGCTGTCTCAGGTACCCCATCTCGGTGAGCGCTGTGAACTCGTTGCGGATCGTCGCCGTGCTCACGTTCAAATTGGCGCGATGGGCGACGGCCTCCGACCCGACCGGCTCGGCGGATTGCACGTGCTCGCGGATGACGGCGAGCAGAATTTGCCGCTTGCGGGCATCGAGCTTCTCGTCCGACATGTCGACCCCTGCGACGGCTCTCCAGGTGACGGGTTTAGCACTCTCAGCGAACGAGTGCTAAACGAGTCCCAACGTATCACCCGGTTCTCGGCACGGTCAATCGCGCGGCACGCGATGTCGTCATACGGCACGCTTGGCCGATCGGCGCCGCAGCAGCGAGATCACCATGCCGAGCTCCTCGATGGCCAGTACGCGGCAGGCGGCAACGTAGATGGCGGCAGCCGCCACACCGGCCGCGCCAACGTGGGCCAGCTGCGCCGCCAGAGAGATCGGCGGGACGAGGGCGCCGAACCAACGTGCCATGATCCAAGCCGCGCCGCCGGCCGCGGCGGCGGCGACCGTGCCACGCAGCGCCAGCGCCAGGATGCGGCGGCCGTCGAGATTGCCGACGCGCCGGCGCAGCAGGACGGCGAGCGCCACGACGTTGGTCGTTGTCACGATCGACGCCGCGAGCGCGATGCCGAAGTGCCCCCAGATTCCCATCAATCCGTAGACGAGGGCGGCGTTGAGCACGACCATCGCGGCGCCGACGCGAACCGGCGTCGCCATGTCGTGCAACGCGTAGTACGCGCGCGTCACCACGTAGTAACAGGCGATCGGCACGATGCCGGCGCCGTACGCCGCCACGCACGCGGCGACGGGACGCGTCGCGTCGGGCGTGAACGCGAACCGCTCGAAGAGCACGCGCACGAACAGCTCCGGCACCGCCAGGAACAGGGCCATCACCGGCAACGTGAAGAAGATCGTGGTCCGCAGGCCTTGCGAGAACGTCCCGACCAGGGCGCGGAGATCGCGCTCCTGCACGTGCCGCGCCATCAGCGGAAACACCGCCGTCGCGATCGAGATGGCGAAGAAGCCGATCGGCGCTTGGATCAACTCGTAGGCGTAGTCGAGGACCGCGACGGCGTTGACGCGCCCGGCCGACGGCAGCAACGACGCGAAGAACCGGCCGATGTACGCGTTGATCTCGATGAAGGCGAGACCGAGCATCGCCGGCCCGGCGAGCCGGCCCGTTTTGGCGAGCGCCGGGTGGCGAAGATCGAGCGCGAGGCGGAACCGGAACCCGTGCCGCAAGGCGGCGGGAATCTGCACCGCGAACTGCGCCGCCGTACCGACGACCCAGGCGATCGCGAGCCCGCGAATGCCCCAGATCGGCTCCAGCCAGAACGTGCCGCCGATGATCGTGAGGTTGAACAAAACCGGCGCGAACGCCGGCACGGTGAAATTCTGGTGCGCCTGCAGATAGCCCGTCAGCAGTACGGACAGCCCAAGGAAAAACATCGCGACGAAGACGATCCGCGTCAACTCGACGGTCGTCGCCAACAAGCCCGGCTGGTCGGCGAACCCGGGCGCGGCGGCCGGCACGATCCAGGGCGCCGCGACCTGGCCGGCGACGACTATCAAGGCACCGAGCAACAAGACAACGGAGAACATGTTAGAGACGACGCGCTGCGTCTCTTCCTCGTCGCCGGCCGCGAGATACTTCGTGATCGCGGGGATGAAGACGATGCTGAGCGTGCCGCCGAGCAACAGGCGCTGCACGAAGAATGGAACGTAGTAGGCGACGACGTAGGCGCCCTTGAGGTCTCCGGCGCCGAACAGCCCGGCGATCGTCGCCTCCCGGAGAATACCGAGGAATCGGCTGACAACGGCGGCGATCGCCATGATGCCGGCGGCCCGCGCGACGGGCTCGGCGCCGCCCACCGCCGCGGCCTCGGGGGGAAGCGGCTTCATCGGCGAACGCCCGCCCACGGCGGGATCCCGCCGGCTAGCGCACCCGGCGACCGCCGTGGTGCCTGTGGTACAATCCGCGGGGCGGCGCGCATACGCGTCCCGGAGGAGTGACGGAACTTGGCGAAGCGGATTCGGTCGGGTCTCAAGCGGCGGCGTCAGTCCATTCGGCGCGGCGTGCGTAACCAGGCGGCGCGCTCGGAAGTGAAGACCATGGTGCGCAAAGCGCGCGGCGGCCAAGCGACCGCCGTGAAGACGGCGGCGAAGGCATTGGACAAGGCCGCGAGCAAGGGAATCCTGCACAAGAACGCGGCCGCGCGCAAGAAGTCGCGGATCATGAAGGCCGCGGCGAAGTCGAAGTAAGCCTCCCGGTTTCCCCCGCCGTACAGAGTCGCACGACGAGGTGCTCCAGAACCATTCGGGGGCTGCCGGTCGAAGACTTCATCCGGTAGTCGGCATCGCGCAGATCCCGCAGCAGGCGCGCCAGATCGGGGTCGCCGAAGCCGCGCAGCTGCTGTCGATAACGGTCGAACAGCCAAGCACGGTTGCCGAGCACCGCCTGCACGCGCTCGCGGTCGGCGCGTCCCGCCGCCAGCGCCTGGGTCGCCAACAACGCCCGCACGTGGCCGGCCAGCAAAGCCAACAATCCCACTGGATTCTCTTCGACGAGCAGTCGGTCGAGCACGCGTAACGCCCGCGCGGCGTCGCGATCGCCGACGGCATCCGTCAATTGGAAGACCGTAAATTCGGCCGAGCGTGTCGCCGCCGCCTGAACGTCCTCTTCCCGAATCACGTCCCGGCCGCCGACGAACGCGGCGAGCTTGTCGACCTCGTTCGCGAGATTGCCCAATCCGGGCGCGACGAGTTGCACGAGCGCGCGCGCAGCGTCCGGCGACAACCGCTTGCCGAGCTCTTGCGCGTACCGTTGCGCCCACCCGACCAGCTCGCCGGATCGCGGCGTCGTGCAGGCGTGCACGCGCGAAACCGCGCGCACGGTCTTGGTGAAGCGCCGCCGCTCGTCGAGGGACGTCGCCACCAGGATGAAAATCGACGGGGGCGGCCCCTGCTCTAGATACGCGGACAGTCGATCTTGCGCCGCGGCGTTGAGACGCTCGACGCGCAAGACGACGACGACGCGAGTGGCGCCGAAGAACGGCAGCGTATCGGCGCGCGTAATGACGTCCTCGATCGAGATCGAATCGACTTCGAGGCGGTCGAGGTTGAGGTCACGCTCGGCGAGGGGGATCAGTTCGTCCAGCAAGCGACGCAGCGTGTGGTCGCGCAACCAGTCGTCATCACCGACGATCAGGTGAACGCGGCGAGGCCCGGTCGGCGCCGGCGACGCTGACGGCTTGCGCGCGCGCCCAGATTGCGGCGCGGTGCTCGCGGGTGCGGCGCGCGTGCCGCGCGAGGGAGCGCGTGATCGTGGTGCCTTCGGTTCGTCGTCCATCGCGCCCCTATCGTCGGCCGTGCCGAGGATCGAGAGTGTCGGGCTTCGCGGCCGGCGCCGCCGCGAGCGGTCAGCGACCGTCCGGCACCGTTAGGATCTTCGCCGTGTCCACCCACAACCGGACGCCGTCGGTTTTCACGGCGATCGTGCCGTCGAGGTCCGTTCGATAGACGCGGATTCCGAGCCGGCGGTAGCGCGCGAGCACCTCGCGGTGCGGGTGCCCATAGTCGTTGCCGGCGCCGACGGACAGGAGGCCGATCCGCGGGCGCACGGCGTGTAAGAATGCCTCGCTGCTGCTCGTGCGGCTTCCTTGATATGGAATCTTCAGCGTCTGCGCCGTCAAGTCCTCGCCCGCGGCCACGACCGAGCGCCGCGCCGCCGGCGCGGTTGAGGGCCGACCGCCGGATCACCTCCGGCACGCGGCGGACGCCGCGAAGCAGAATGGCCACCACCACGGCCGAAGCGACGAGCACGAGCACGAAGAAGGACACTAGGCGCGCGGCCGGGGCGCTCATCCCGGTCCACGCGCCCAGGCGGGCCGCGACCTCGGGATAATCGGCGAGCGCGATCACCACGCCGCCGAGGGACGCCAGCAGGTCCGCCGTAACGAACAGTAGGCCGCGGTGCCGCCCTCGCAGCGCGTAGGCAGCGAGGAGGACGACGAGCACGATGTCGGTGGCCGTCGGCGTAGCCACACCGTTTTCATCCCCGGGCGAACGGACCGGGCAACGTCGCCGGCCGCCTATCGCCGGGCGCTAACCTCGGCGGCGGCGCGGTCGGCGAACGCGTCCAGCGGCAGGGCGCCGAGATCGCCGTCGCTGCGGTGGCGCACCGCGACGCTGCGCGTCTCCGCCTCCTTGTCTCCGACGACGAGCATGTACGGCGTCTTCATCAGCTGCGCTTCGCGGATCTTCTTGCCGATCTTCTCGTTGCGGTCGTCGACGTGCACGCGCAGATCGCGCGCCTTCAGCGCCGCGGCGACCGCGCGCGCGTAGTCGACGTGGCGGTCGGCGATCGGCAGTACGCGCACCTGCTCCGGCGCCAGCCACAGCGGGAACGCGCCGGCGTGCAGCTCGATGAGGAACGCGGTCATGCGCTCCAGCGTGCTGATGACGCCGCGGTGGATCATCACCGGGCGGTGCGGCTTGTTGTCCTCACCGATGTAGGCGAGATCGAAGCGCTCCGGCAAGAGGAAGTCGACCTGGATCGTGCTCAGCGTCTCGTACTTTCCGGCCGCGCTCTTCACATCGATGTCGAGCTTCGGACCATAGAACGCGGCGCCGCCGACGTCCTCGCGATAGGCGAGGCCGAGATCGCGAAGCGCGTCGACGATCAGCGCCTCGGCGTTCTCCCATATCGCGTCGTCGCCGGCGAACTTCTCCTTGTTAGCCGGGTCGCGCCGCGACAGCGTATAGATGTACTCGGTGATGCCCAGGTCGCGGTAGACGCGCTGGATCATCTCGACGACGGTGATGAACTCGGCCTTGATCTGGTCCGGTATGCAGAAGATGTGCGCGTCGTTGAGCACCATGCCGCGGACGCGCGCCAGCCCGGTCAGGACGCCGGAGCGCTCGTAGCGGTGCATCAAGCCGAGCTCGGCGATGCGGACGGGCAGGTCGCGATAGCTGTGCTGGCCGTGCTTGTAGATCATGATGTGGTGCGGGCAGTTCATCGGTCGCAGCACGAGCTCCTCGTTGTCTATCTTCATCACCGGGTACATGTTGTCGCGATAGTGATCCCAGTGGCCGCTGATCTTGTACAGATCGACGTTCGCCAGCGGCGGCGTGTAGACGTGCTCGTAACCGAGCTGCAGCTCCAGGTCGACGATGTAGCGCTCGAGCGTCCGCCGCAGCGTCGCGCCGCGCGGCAGCCACAACGGGATCCCTTGCCCGGCGTCCTCGGACTGGATGAAGATCTCCAGCTCGCGGCCGAGCTTGCGGTGGTCGCGCCGCTTCGCCTCCTCCAGCATGTGGATGTGGTCGGCGAGCTGCTGTTCATCGGGAAACGAGACGCCGTAGATGCGGGCGAGCTGCTCCCGATTCTCGTCGCCGCGCCAGTACGCCCCGCCCGTGGACAGCAGCTTGACGGCCTTGATCTGCCCCGTGTTCCCTAGGTGCGGGCCGCGGCACATATCCACGAACTCGCCCTGGCGGTAGAACGAGATCGGGTCGTCGGGGATCCCGTCCAGCAGCTCCAGCTTGTACTTGTCGCCGTGCCGCTCGAATAGCGCCCGCGCCTCGGCCCGCGACAGCGCCAGCGGCTCGATCGGCAGGTTCCGGCGCGCCAGGTCCTTCATGCGCTTCTCGATCCACTGCAGGTCCTCTGGCGCGAACGGGCGGCCGATGTCGATGTCGTAGTAGAAGCCGTCCTCGATCGGCGGTCCGATGGCGAGCTTGGCCTCGGGGAACAGCTCGCGAACGGCTTGGGCCATCAGGTGGGACGTTGAGTGCCAGTAAACTTCCCGGCCCTCCGGCGTACCAAAGTCCAGCGTCCTCGCCTCGCCGTCGGAGAGGCGAATCCGGATCTCTTGCGCCGCCATGCTCATCTCGTCCCTCCCGTGGATGCTCCCGCGCCGCGCGCGGGAGATCGTGCGTCACAAAAAAGAAAAGCGCCCGGTCCGCGAGGGACGGGACGCGCCCGTGGTTCCACCCAAGTTCCGCGCGATGGCGCGGCGCTCGTGCCCTCTATCGGGGGCGGCCGGCGGGGTTCGGCGATGAAGCGTTTTTCCCGCGGCTCGGAGGGGGTCGCGTCGCCGCCGCGACCCGGTCGGGTCGCTTGCCGCGGAAGGGCTTGCAGCCGAGGCCCTTCCTCTCTTCGCGGTAGTCTGGCGCACGTTGTCCTCGTCGTCGCCGTCGTGCCGCCGCGATCCGTCGCCGGATCGCGGACGTTCAGACCATAAGACCTGGGTCGCGAGGTGTCAACCGCGTCACGCTCACGAGAGGCGAAACGCGCCAGCGATGATCTCGACGCGCGGCTCTCCGCCCGGATCGAGGCGGACGCTGACGAAGTCGAACCGGCACGCCGACTCCTTCGCGGCGTTGCGCTGCAGATAAGCCGCCGCCAGCCGACCGATGCGACGCTGCTTGAGAACGGTCACGTGCTCCTGCGGATAACCGACGTGGTGGGACCGGCGTGTCTTGATTTCCACGAAGACGCGGGTGCCGTCGTGGCGGCATATGACGTCGCTCTCGCCCATCCGACTGTGCACGTTGCGCTCGACGACTTCGTACCCGGCGGCGACGAGCGCGGCGACCGCCGCGTCCTCACCGTCACTTCCGACGCGCCGCGTGGCGGGTTTCGTCATCGGTTTCGTCATGGGTCTTCGCTCCCTCCGGCGGCGCCGCATCCGATCGCGGATCCGGGTCGTCCGGCGGCGCCGCGAACAACGCGTCGCGCACCGGCAGGAACGAGCGGCGATGCAGCGCGCACGGTCCCAGCGCGCGCAAGCGCGCCAGGTGCGCTGGGCTGGCGTAGCCCTTGTGCTGGGCGAAGCCGTATCCGGGATGCTCGGCGTCGAGGGCGACCATGATCGCGTCGCGCGCGACCTTCGCGAGGATGGATGCGGCGGCGATGCAAGCGGCCCGCGCGTCGCCGCCGACGATGGTGCGCTGGGGAATGGCGGATCGGATGCCGCGATCGCCGTCGATGAGCAGCACGCCGGGACGGACGTCCAGCGCCTCGACGGCGCGGCGCATCGCCAGGCGCGTCGCTTGCAGGATGTTGTGGCGATCGATCTCCCAAACTGCGGCCTCGGCGACGGCGAAGGCCCGCGCGCAGGCGCGAATCCGGACTGCCAGCGCCTCACGGGCGATCGGCGTCAGCTTCTTGCTGTCATCGAGGCCGTCCAGCGGCGGCTCGCCTTCGAAGATCACGGCAGCGGCGACGACCGGCCCGGCGAGCGGCCCACGGCCCGCTTCGTCGATGCCGGCGACCGGCGAGTATCCCGCTTCGCGCAGGGCGCGCTCGGGCGTGAACAAGGAAGGGAGATGGAGGGGGTCGCGACGAGGCGGCGGCGCCTCGACGAACAGGCTCGCTAACGGACGAACGTGATCCGGGCCAGCGGCCAGTAGATCAGCACGGCCTTGCCGACGACGTTCTCGGCCGGCACCAAACCGAAGAACCGGCTGTCCTCGCTGTTGCACCGGTTGTCCCCCATCACGAACAGCTTGCCCGGCTCGACCAGCTTCGGCTCGTAGTTCTGCGCGCAGTTGGGATCGCCGGCCGCCGGCGTCAAATCCGGACGCGCGACGCCGTTGAGATAAACGACGCCTTTGCGCAATTCGACGCGGTCGCGGGCAAGCCCCACGACCCGTTTGACGAAATCCTTGCCGGGGTTGAGGGGATACCGGAAGACGATGATATCGCCCCGCTGGATGAGCGTGACCTTGTAGAAGAACTTGCCGACGAGGATACGATCGCCGATCTGGAGCGTGGGCTCCATGGAGCCCGACGGGATGAAGAACGCTTGGACTACGAACGTGATGATGATGAACGCGAGCACGACCGCGAACAGGGACGCGTCGATCGTCTCGACGACGAGGCGCCGCAAGGCCGGCGGGAACACGTAGGCGCGCTTGATGAACAGGCGGACCGCCACCAGCCCGATGGCCACCGCGAGGATGACGATCGGAATGCTCACCTCAGACCACTGCAGGGAATAACCGAGGATCTGCAGAGATGGAGCCTACCGTTTTTCCTTGATTCTGGTGTCCTTCCCGATCTTCTCCCGCAGGTAGTAGAGCTTGGCGCGACGGACCTTGCCGCGCCGGACGACCTCGATCCGGTCGACCCGCGGCGAGTGCAGCGGGAACGTCCGCTCGACGCCGATGCCGTGCGAGATCCGGCGCACGGTGAATGTCTCGCGGATACCGCCGCCGCGGCGCCCAATGCAGACGCCTTCGAAGGCTTGCAGGCGCTCCCGGTTGCCCTCGACGACCTTGATGCTCACCTTGACGGTGTCTCCGGGGGCGAATCCGGGAATCTTGTCCTTCGTTTGCTCACGCTCGAGGCGTGCGAGCTTGTCCATGGGGTTTCCTCCGAAGATTCACGAAAAGAAAGTATACCTTCGTCAGTCTTCCGCCGCCAGTTCTTCGAGGAGCCGGCGATCGGCGGGCGACAGATCGGCGGCCGCGAGCAAGTCGGGACGGCGCCGCAACGTACGGCGCAGCGCTTCCTTCCGGCGCCAGCGCGCGATCTCGGCGTGGTTGCCCGACAACAACACCGCCGGCACGTCGAGCCCCGCGACGACGGGCGGGCGCGTGTAGTGCGGATAGTCCAGCAATCCCGCCGCGAAAGAGTCGCCGGCCACCGACGCCGCGTCGCCGACGACACCGGGGGTGAACCGCGCCGTCGCGTCGACGATGACCATCGCCGCCAATTCGCCGCCGGTGAGCACGTAGTCTCCGATCGAGACCTCGTCGGCGCGCAGCGCCAGCGGCACGCGCTCGTCGATGCCCTCGTAGTGCCCGCACAGGAACACGAGGTGCGCCTCGGCGGCCAGCGACCGCGCCACCGCCGGCGTCAAGGCGCGCCCTTGCGGCGACGGCACGATGACACGCCCGCGGCTCCCGGACGCCGCCTCGATCGCGGCGACCGCCCGCAGGAACGGCTCCGCCTTCATGACCATGCCGGGACCGCCGCCGTACGGCTCGTCGTCGGTCGTGCGGTGGCGATCCGACGCGTAATCGCGCAGATCATGCGCGTGGATCTCCAACAGCCCGTGCTCGATCGCCTTGCCGACGACGCTCTGCCGCAACGGTGCGAACGCGTCCGGAAAGATGCTGACGAGATCGATGCGCACGCCTCAGAGTCCTTCCGGTTCCTCGCCGAGCAGACCGGGCATCAACCACACGACGGCGATCCCCGCCGCCGGATCGATCTCGCGTACGACGTCGGCGATCGCCGGCACGAGTACCTCCCGCTCGCCGCCGCGGACTACGTACACGTCGTTGCTGCCGGTCCGCAGGACCTCCTCGATCGTCCCCAGCGTCGCGCCATCGGTCGTGACCACGCGCAGGCCGATCACGTCGTCGACGTAGTGTCGTCCCGGCGGCAACGGCGCCGCGTCGGCTCGCGCGACCTGCAAGGCGCAGCCGCGCAACGCCTCGCCGGCGTCGATCGTATCGACGCCGGCGAGCTTCATCAAGAACATCGCGCCCTGCGGGCGCATTCGCTCGACGACGTAGGTCGCGCGCCGATCGCCGCAGGCCAGGGTCACCTTGCGCAGCGCCAACAAGCGCTCCGGAAAATCGGTGTCGGGCCGGACGCGGACCTCACCGCGGACGCCGTGCGGGCGCGTCACGACGCCGACAGTCAGGTACTCCATCAGCCCTCGCGGATCTCCATGACGATGCCGTCTTTGACGATGATCTCGGCGCGGCCGAGCTTCCCGAGCAGGTTGTCGCCGACCCGGACCTCGACGTGCGACTCGACCGTCGTTTGCTGGAACTCGCTGTTGATCAACAGCGACTGCGCCTCGCGCAGGCGCTCGCGCAGCTCCGCTTTGACCATCTCCTGGCGGGAGCGCTCGACCTCGAGCTGCTGCCGCAGCGCGCGCGACTGCTGCGAGATCTGCCGCTCCAGGTCCAGCCGCCGCAGCTGCGTGTCGATCTGGGTGTTGACCTCGTCGACGCGCCGCATCGCGTCCTCGAGCTCTTTTGTGTATTGATCCTTGAAAACCTCCGTCACGATCGCCTTTATGACGACCGGGCGGACGAGCGTGATCGTGCTCATTGGCTCCTCCAGGAAAGGCGCTATTCCGCGATCTCGATGAATACGCGTCCGCTGGCGCGGGCGGCCGCGGCCTGCGACAGGACGCGGATCGCCTTGGCGACGCGCCCGCCGCGACCGATGACCTTTCCGATGTCGCCGGCCGCGACGCGCACCTGCAAGACCGCACCGCGATCGTCCTCCGTCTCCGTCACCGAGACCGCGGAAGGATCCTCGACGATGCCGCGGACGATGTACTCCACGAGGGACCGCATCGCGTCAGGCATTCGCGTGCTTCGCCTTGTCCTGCCACTGCTTCCAGACGCCGGTCTTCTCGAGCAGCACGCGGGCCGTGTTCGACGGCCGCGCCCCCTGCCCGAGCCAGGCCAGCGCCCGCTCGGCGTCGACCTGGATCGTCGACGGCTCTGTGCGCGGGTTGTACTGGCCGATGATCTCGATGAACCGACCGCTGCGCGGTGACCGCGAGTCCGCGACCACCAACCGGTACATGGGCTGATGCTTCTGTCCCAGACGCATCAGGCGAATCTTGACCATTTCTTCCTCCTCATCCGGGTCCACCCGGGAACGGGAATCCACCGCTCTTGCGCATCCGGCGGCCGGCGCTCTCGAGCTGCTTCATCATGCGCTTGGTCTCGTCGAACTGCTTCAATAATCGGTTGACGTCTTGCACGCTCGTGCCGCTGCCGCGGGCGACGCGGCGCTTGCGGCTGCTGTTCAGCACCGAGGGGTCCCGGCGCTCGCCCGGCGTCATCGAGTTGATGATCGCCTCGACGCGATCGACCTGCGTCTCATCCATCTCCTCGCGGATGCCTTTGACCTTCGACAACCCCGGGATCATGTCGATGAGGCCCTGCAGCGGGCCCATCTTGCGCATCTCGCCGATCTGCTGCCGAAAGTCCTCGAGTGTGAAGTCGGCCTTGCGAAGCTTGCGCTCGAGCTCGGCGGCGCGCTCGGCCGTGATCGCCTCCTGCGCCTTCTCGATCAGCGTCAGCACGTCGCCCATGCCGAGGATGCGCGAGGCGACACGGTCGGGGTGGAACGGCTCCAGCGCGTCCATCTTCTCGCCCGTGCCGATGAACAGGATCGGCCGGCCCGTCACCGAGGTGGCGGACAAGGCGGCGCCGCCGCGGGCGTCGCCGTCCATCTTCGTGAGCACGATGCCGTCGATCGACAGCGCGTTGTGGAACTGATCGGCGACGTTGACGGCCTCCTGGCCGGTCATCGCGTCGACAACCAGCACGGTGTAGTGCGGCTGCGTGACGTCGCGCACGCGCCGAAGCTCGTCCATCAGCGCCTCGTCGATGTGCAGGCGCCCGGCGGTATCGAGCAAGACGAAGTCGTTGCCCATCGCCTTCGCTTGCGCCAGCGCCGCGTCGACGACCTCGACGGCGTCCTTCGTGTCGCGCGAGAACACGGGCACGCCGATCCCTTCGCCGACGACGTGCAACTGCTTGACGGCGGCGGGACGCTGCAGGTCGGCGGCGACCAGCAACGGCTGGCGGCCGCGCTTCTTGAGGTACAGGGCGAGCTTGCCGGCGTGCGTCGTCTTGCCGGTGCCCTGGAGGCCGCACAACAAAATGACGGTCGGGGGCTTCGATGCCGGCGCCAGCTCGTGATGTTGCCCACCGAGCAGCCGCACGAGCTCGCCGTGCACGATCTGGATCACCTGCTGATCGGGCGTCAGGCTCTTCCAGACCTCCTGGCCGACCGCCGCCTCCTTCACGCGCCGGACGAACTCGCGCACGACCTTGAAGTTGACGTCGGCTTCCAGCAGCGCGACGCGAACCCCGCGCAGCGCCGCGTCGACGTCCTCCTCGCGGAGCGCGCCCTTGCCGGCCATGAGTTTGAAGACGTCGGACAATCGGTCGCGCAGGTTCTCGAACATGGTGTCCCTCAGCCGTTTCTGGGTGCCGCGGGCTTGCTCGGCGCCGTTGCTCGATAGACGCGGAAGCCGCCGCCGCGCTCGATCTCTTCGACGTCGCCGAACGCCTCGCCGATCAGCGCGCCGAGCGTCTTTGCGCCTTGCGCCGTGCGCGCCACGAGATAGAATCGACCGCCCGGCACGAGGTGTGACATCGCGCCGTCGATGATAGCGCGGACGACCGCGCGCCCGGCGCGGATCGGCGGATTCGTCGCGATCACGTCGAAACGGCGGCCGGCGACCGGTTCGTACAACGATCCGAGCCGAACCTCGACATTGCCGCAGCGGTTGCGCCGCGCGTTGTCGGTGGCGAGTGCCGCGGCCCGCTCGTTGACGTCGACGAGAACGGTGAGCCCGCGCCGCGCCCGCGCCGCGCAGACGATGCCGACGATGCCGAGCCCGCAGCCGACGTCGAGGACGTCCGCTGCGGGCTCGATGCGCAGCGCATCGAGCAACAGCCGCGTTCCGCGGTCGACGCCCCCGTGCGCGAACACGCCGCGGTCCGACGCGAAGACGAACCGCCGCGCGCCGTCCTCGAAGACGAACGTTTGCGCGCGGGACGGCGCCGCCGGGCGCTTGGAGAAATAGTGCTCGCCGCTCACGCCCGCAACGCTTCCAATCGCCGTCGCACCGCTTCCAGGGATCGCCGCACCGGCGCGACGCAGCGCTGCCGCACCGGCAGCGCTGCGTCGACCGCAGCCAGGGCGTCCAGCGCCGCCGTCACGTGCGTCTGCCGCGCCGCCGCGGCCGCGGCCAGCCCCATCGCCTCCTCAAAGCGATCCAGCTCGGCGATGGCCCGGCGCAGGCCGTCGTAGACGGCCTGCCGCGTGGTGCCGACCGTCTCCGCGATCTCGGATAAAGACAGGTCGTCCAAACAGTTCATCGCCATCAACCGCCGCTGATGCTCCGTGAGCAGGCGGCCGTAGAGGTCGAGCTGCCGAATGATTCGCAGCCGGTCGCGGAGGAGTCGATCGGGCAGGCGCGTCATCGCGATCTCCAAGGATCCGAACGCCGTAAAGGAGTTTCCCTTGACAGCCCGCCTAGGATACCGCCGCGCCGCGCGCCGCGCAAGCGCTGCGCCTGGCAGCCGCGCCGGCCGAGTGCGGCGGCCGGGATCAGCGGGCGGCGTTGATGGGGAAAAGCGCGTCTACGAACGCGACCGGATCGAACGGCTGCAGGTCCTCGACGCGCTCACCGACGCCGATGAGCTTGACCGGAAACCCGAGATCGCGCCCGATGGACAGCACCACGCCGCCCTTCGCGGTGCTGTCGACCTTCGTCAGGATGATGCCGGTCACGGCGACGGCGTCCCCGAACTGGCGCGCTTGGTGCAGGCCGTTCTGGCCGGTGTTGGCGTCGAGGACGAGCAACGACTCGACCGTCGCCTCGGGGTACTCCCGATCGAGGATCCGCCGGATCTTGCACAGCTCTTCCATGAGGTTGACCTTGGTGTGCAGCCGGCCGGCGGTGTCGATGATCAAGACGTCGGCGCGTCGGCCGCGCGCGGCATGGATCGCGTCGTAGACGACGGCGGCGGGATCGGAGCCCTCTTGGTGACGGACGATTTCGACGCCGGCACGGTCGGCCCAGATCGCGAGTTGGTCGATCGCGGCGGCGCGAAACGTGTCGCCGGCGGCGATCAAAACCCGGCGGCCCTCGCCCGACAGACGGCTGGCGATCTTGCCGATCGAGGTCGTCTTGCCGGAGCCGTTGATCCCGATGACGAGGACCACCGCCGGCAGCGGCTCGAGGCGCAGGTCGCCGGGCTCCCCGAGCCGGGCGAGCAGGATCTCACGGAACGCCTGGCGGAGGTCGTCCGGGCGCCAGACGCCGCCGGCGACGCGGGCCCGCATCTGCTCGACGATGTCTTCGGACATCTCGACGCCGACGTCGGACTGCAGCAGCGTCTCCTCGAGCGTCTCATAGAACGATTCGTCGGGGGGTTTCGCGAAGAGGTCTTCGATTTGCGTCGCCAGCGCTTCGCGGGTCTTCGTCAGCCCCGCCTTCAGACGCTGGAACAAGCCACGCCGCGGTTCGTCCACGTTCATCTCCTGATCTCGCGAGCGGTGAGATTGTAACACGCGCTCGCCGGACGCCCGGTCAAGCACGGCGCAGGGTGATCAACGCGACCTCCGGCCGGCAATTCAAACGGAAGGGCAAGTAGACGACGCCGACGCCGGACGTCGTGTAGACCAGCGTGTCCTTGCCTTCCACGCGTTGCAACCCCAGCGGATACTTGCGCCCGTATTTCGGCAGTGCGACGGGGCCGATCCAAGGCAAGCGCACTTGACCGCCGTGCGAGTGGCCGGACAGCTGCAACGGCACCCCGACCGCCGCGGCTTCATCGGCCAGATCGGGCTCGTGCGCGAGCAGCAACCGGAACGCGTTCGCCGGAGCGCCGGCCAACGCGCGGCGGATGTCGGGAAACCCACCCCACCAATCGTCGACGCCGCCGACCCACAGCGACGCGCCGCTGACATCGCGCCGCGCGCCTTCATTCACGAGGACGGTGATGCCCGTGGCGCGCAGCGCCGCCGCCACGACGGCTGCGTCCCCGGCCCAGTAGTCGTGGTTGCCGAGCACGGCGTAGACGCCGTGCGGCGCGCGCAGTACGCGTAAGGCGGCGACCGCGCTCGGCAGGTACGCCATCGTGTGCGAGATGAAGTCGCCGGTCAGCGCGATGAGCTGCGGTTGCCGCGCCATCGCCAGCGCCGCGGCGTGCGCGAGGAACGCCTCGTCGACCCACTGGCCGCGGTGGAGGTCGCTCAAGTGCGCGATCGAGAACCCATCGAGGCCGAGCGGCAGATCCACGATCGGCACGTCGACGGCGTTGACGTTCAAGGAAAACCGTTCGATCGTTCCGACGGTGACCCCGCCGGCGCCGCCGGCGGCGGCGGCGAGCGCGGCCCGCAATAGAAAAGAGCGGCGCGTGATCCGTTCGATCATGTCGCCATCAGGATACCCGTCCTCGATCGTCGGGTGACCAGATGGCAGGCCGTCTCGAGCGTCGGAGGGTCGCGGTCTTCGCGTTACGTCGGCCGCGCGCGAACGCGCCTTGCGAAGAAACGGCCGATCGCGAGGAACCCCAGCGTCATGACGAGGGCCACGACCAGGAACTGCCAGAACGTCGCGCTAAACGGCTGACCTCGGAGCGACTGCCGCACGACGACCGCGATCGGCACGGCGATCGCCCAGTTGGCGAGCAGCCGGCGCACGCCGCCGTCCCGGTACGTTCCAACCACGGCCGCGACCACGAACCAAGCGAGGAGAAACGGCGCCAGCGTCCCGAGCAGGTCGGCGCCGACGAGGGATGCCGCATGATGCGCGCGGCCGACGAGGGAGAACGCGACCAACGAGAGCGCGTCCGCCCAGCGGTACCATGTGTACATCGGTCCTCCCGGACAATCGCGGCGACGGCCGCACCGTCAGCGCAACAACGTCACCGTCGTCAGCAAGACGGTGCCGTTGTACAACGCGTGCGCGAGGATCGGCGTCCACAAACTGCCGCTGCTCTCGAACGCCCACGCGAACAGCAGGCCGGCGGCGACAATCTGCGCCGTGCCGAGCCAGCCATAGCCGTGCAAGCCGGCGAATACGAGGCTGGCGACGACGGCCGCGAACCAAAACGGGAATCGCCGGCGCAGCGTGTTGAACAGCAGGCCGCGGAATACGAACTCCTCGAGCACGGCGGCGATGACGACGATTTCCACCGCCGTCAGCACGCACGTCCAGCCGCGCCCGAAGACGATGTCCTCGACGAAGGTCTCGACCCATGAGCTGGTATCCGGAAAATAATCCGCGATCCTTTCGAGGCCGCTCAACGCGAACCAGTCGAGGGTCACGACGGCGAGCGCGAGCCCGGCCAGCGCCGCCAGGGACGGCCGATTCACCGACAGCCCCAGCGCCGCGGCCGTCGTCTGCCCACTCGAACGGAACAGAAACCGCGACGCGAAGAACCAGAACGCGATGCCACCGACGGCGACCGCGCCGACCTCGATGATGCGCTCGATGGTCGACGTCGGAAACGTCGCGCGCGCGACAACGTCCAAGCCGACGTACGTCGCGGCGAGCGTCACCCCGAGCCAGACCGTGCCGCCACACAGCAACGCGACGACGCCGCGCCGCCAATCCCAGAGCGGCGGGATCAGCGCCAGGCCGACGATCGGAAACGGCAGCCGCCGCCAGCGTAGGTTCGCGAGCCACAACAACACGCCAAGCCCCAGCACCAGCATCAGCGTTCGCACGTACCATACGACGCGCATCCGCTCGATCAACCGCGCACCACGGGTGTCGAGTCGGCCACGGGCCGCGGCTGCAGCCGCGGCGTCGCCGGTCGCGCGCGCGAGGCGCAACGACAAGGTATCGGCGAACCATGGCTCGTCCAGCAGCGCGCGCGCGACCCGCAGGTCGGCAGCGGACACGACGGTGGATCGCGCGTCTCTATCGACGACGGCGCGGCGCGCCACGGGCGACATGTACGCGGCGGTCAACACGCGCCGCGCTGGCTCCCAAGGATCGCCGCTCGGCGACGCGGATCGCACCAGGGCGGCGAGGTCATCCGTCCGACCGGCCTCGCCGAGCACGATGCCGAGCATGAGGTGCGCGCGGGGCGTCTTGACATGCGCCGCGAGATCGCGCGTCCAGCCGACGGCTTCCTGGAAGTCGGCCCGGCGTTCCTTCGCCGTCGCGCCGAGCATCTCGCGCTCCCAAACCGCCAGCCGACCGGCCCCGTCATAGGTCTCCATCACGCGGGAGAAGAGCCGCGCGAGGCTCGCCTCGGGATCGTCGAGCGTGTCCAGGGAAGCGCGCATGTCACCGCCGATGATCATCGCCGCGAAGAGGACGAGGAACAAGATGGAGGCGCCGTTGAGCGCGAGGTTTACAGGCCCGCGAGTGACAGAAGCCAAAGCACGACCGCCCCGAGTGCGCCCTTCATCGATACCGGTCTCTGTACGTATCCGGAGGGCGTCGTGCCTTCCAGCGCCGCGGATCCGCGCGGCGCGTTCACGAACGACCACTCCCGATCGCCGACGCGCAGCGCCGCCGTCATCGGCGACTGGAGCATCGAACGAGCGGGCGCCCCGGCGATGCCGTTGATCACCCACTGCGCCGGGGCAACGAAAGCAAGCCAGAGCAGCAGGCCGATCGTCATGATGAGCGCGAGGGCCGCCGCCATGACGACGTCCCGGAGACGCGCGAGCATCACGATCAGGGTCGCGACGCTGCGGCCCGGGGCAAGCTCTGCGGGTAGACTCTCTCTCGGCGCAAAGACGACCGCCATCGACAGGAACGGTTAGGCGAGCAAGATCATGCACTCGCGGAAGTAGCGCGCGGGATGCAACGCGACGAGCCCCGTCAGTCGGTTGAGGTCGCTCCACGCCGCGGTCGCGAACGCGAACGCGAGGCTGATCAGCGCGCCATTCTTCAGATACCAGCGGTGGTACGGCACGTGCAGCCAACCGTGAAAAATGAAGTCGATCGCGCCGTACCAAGCAATCACGAGCGCGACCCCGACGAGCTCGGAGAGAAAGGAGCGCCGGCTGTACGCCTCGCTAGAGCGAGACGCCGGCCGGCTCGTGTTCACGCTCACGTTCGTTGGCCGCCTGCGGTGCACGCATCCGCACTGAAACGATCGAAGACGTGCCAGGGTCCTTCATCGTGACCCCGTAGAGGACGTTGGCGGCCTCCATTGTCGCCTTGTTGTGGGTAATGATGATGATCTGCGTCTTCTGCGAGAGCTCGCGGAACAGCTCGGCGACGCGCCGCGTATTCGCTTCGTCCAACGCCGCCTCGACCTCGTCAAAGACGCAGAACGGACTGGGGTGAACGCGCAGCAACGCGAATACGAGCGATAGCGCGGTCATCGCGCGTTCGCCGCCCGACAGAGAAGCGAGCGTCCGCAGCTTCTTGCCCGGCGGCTCTGCGAGGATCTCGACGCCTTCGACGCCGTCATCGTCGACGACGAGCTGCAACGTGCCTTGCCCGCCTCCGAACAAGCGCTTGAAGCAGTCGGCGAACTCCCGCTGCACCTCGGCGAACGTTTCCTCGAACCGCACCTGAAGGATGCGCTCCAAGCGCTGGATGAGATCGACGAGCCGCTCCGACGCGGACGAGAGATCCTCGGCCTGGGCGTGCAGCGTCGCATGGCGGCGCTCGGCCTCCGCGTGCTCGTTGATCGCGCGCAGGTTCACCGGGCCCAAGGCGTCGACTTCGGCGCGCAGCGCCGCGACCTCGGCAGCCACGGCCTCCCGATCCAGCGCCTGCGGCACTTGCGCGTCCGCGTCTTCATAGGAGAGACCGTGCTCTTCCTCGATGCGGCGCCGGGCCGCCGCCAATTCAGCCTCGATTTGCGCGCCGCGCAGCTCCAGCCGGTGCACCGCTTCTTCCGCCTCGCGCACCGCGGTCCACGCCTGCTCGGCTTCCACTTCTCGCTCGCCGAGCGACGCCTCGATGCGCTGACGGTCCTCCTCGAGCCGAGCAATCTCCTGACGAGACGCCCCCTCGGCGGACGACCACCGCGCCACTTCGGCGGCCGTCGCCTCCCGATCGACGCGCAGCCGCTCGATCTCCTCGGTGAGGCCACCACGCTCGGCGTCGAGGTCGGCGAGCCGCGCGTCGACGAGGATCGACTCCGCTTCGCGCTCGACCGCCCGCGTTCGCAGTCCGGTAAGCGCCGCTTCCGCCTCGGCCTGGCGTACGCGCAAGCCGACGAGCTCCGCGTCGAGCGCCAGCCTCGCCGTATGCGCGTCCGCGAGTCGCTGTCGCACCGCGGCCGCGTCGGCCTCGACGCGGCCGACTTCCGCTTCCAGCTGCGCCAGCGATTCCGCCAGCCGATCCTCGAGCGATCCGGCCTCGGCGCTCTCACGCTGCAGCGATTCGAGGTCATCGGCGAGCGCCGCTTCCAGCTGCGGGCGCCGCTGCAAGTCTTCGCTGACGAGCGCGAGCTCGCGCTGCAGCGCCGCCGCGCGCGTTTCGTATGCGCGCAGGCTCTCCGTCAGGTGATCGGCTTCGACGCGCCCGCGCGTCAACGCGTCGGCGAGCGCCTGCTCCCGCCGGTGGTGCTCGCTCTGGCGCGCGTCGAGATCCGCGGTCGCGCGATGAAGCGACTCGATCTCTTGGTAGCGGCCGAGCGGCGCGTTATCGGAGCGCCGGCCGCCGATCAACGTCCCGTCGGGAAGCAGCATCTCGCCGGAGAGCGTTACGAACCGCGCACCCGGCGCCGCCGCGCGCAGCGACAGCGCGTCGTCGAGCGTGCGGACGACGATCGCGTCGGACAGGTTCGTGGCGACGTAGGCGGCGACGACTTCGTGCGCGCGCACGAAGTCCGCGGCAACGCCGCGGACGCCCTCCCCTTCCGCCGCCGCGCCGCGACGATCCGATTCAACGGATGCCGCGGACGCGACGAGGTCGAGCGGAAGGAACGTGCCCGCCGCCGTTCCTTCCTCGCGCAGGAACTGGAGCATCGCGCGCGCGTCGCCGCTCGTATCGGTGACGAGTGCGAAGAGGCGCCACCCGAGAGCGGACTCGATCGCGGCTCGGTGTTCACGATCGACGTCGATCAGCTCTACGAGCGCGCCGTGGAGGCCGGAGAACCGGTCCGGCGACGACCGTCGCGCAAGCAGGATTTCACGGGCGCCCTGCTCGTAGCCCAGCAATTGCGCCTGCGCTTCTTCGAGATATTGCAGCCGCGCCGCGGCCATCTGGCGGTCCATAGCCAGCCGCCGCTCGTGCGCGCGGACCTCATCCAGCTCTGCTGCCAGCTCCTGGCCGCGCGACCGCAACTGCTCGACGCGTGTCCGTATTCCGGAAACCTCGCCGGCCGCGGCGGCCAGCTCCTGTTCCAGCGTCAGGCTGCGCGCCTCCGCCGCGACGCGCTCGGCGCGCAATCGCGCGATCTGCGCCTCGGTGGCGGCGCGCCGCTGCTCGAGCGCGGATCGGCGGCCGCTGTGCGCCGTGCGTTCGTTCTGCGTTTGCGCCCGGGCGTGTTGCAGCTCCAGGTAGTCGCCCCGCAAGCCCTCGAGCGCGGACTCGGTCTCCAATTGCGCGCGCGCCGCTTCCTCGGCGCGCGCCTGCGTCGCGATGGCGGCAGCGCCGAGGGCGGCGGCTTCCGACGCCGTCTGCGTGACCTCCGCGCGCAGCGTCTCGAGGGCCGCCGCGAGCTTCCCTCGCTCGTCGTCGCTTTGTGCCCGCTCCGCCGCCGCGCGCACGAGCCGCTCATCGAGGCCGCGCAGGCGCTCGCCGATCTGTCCAGCCTTCGACTCCGCGGCGCCGAGCTGCTCGACGGCCGCGACGAGCTCGCGTTGCGCGGCTTCCAGCGCGCGCGACGTCTCCTGCGCGCGGCGCCGCGCGTCGGACAGCTCATGCCCCAAAGTGCGGGCGCACGTTTCGACCTCGACGCGCTTCTGCCGCGCCGTTTCGATTTGCGTCAGAACGCGGCGGCGCTGCGTCGACATGCGCCGCGCCTCTTCGATCTTCATCGCCAGCTCGGCGTGGCGCAGCGCCGTCGACAGCTCGCGATAGCGGACTGCGACCTCGGCCTGATGCGCGAGCGCGTCCCGGCGAGCCTCGATCTCGCCGATCAGATCGCGGATGCGCACGAGATTCTGCTGCGTGTGCAGCAGCCGCCGCTCGGCTTCGTGACGCCGGCGCTTATAGCGGGCGAGACCCGCCGCTTCCTCCAGGAGGACGCGACGCTCCGCGGGAGTCGCGTCGAGGGCGGCTTCGACCTCGCCTTGGCTGATCATCGCGTAGGAGCGGCCACCGAGCCCGGTTCCGAGGAACATCATCTGGATGTCGCGCAGGCGGCACGGGGTCTTGTTGAGGAAGTACTCGCCTTCGGCGGCGCGCGTCATGCGCCGTGAAACCGTGACTTCGGAGTAGTCGACCGGCAATACGCCGGACTCGTTGTCGATCGTCAGGTCGATCTGGGCGAGGCCGTGGGCGCGGCGGTTCGCGCTGCCGGCGAAGATCACGTCTTCCATGCGGTTCGTGCGCAGCGCGCGCCAGGACGTCTCGCCGAGGACCCATCGCACGGCGTCGAACAGGTTGCTCTTTCCCGAACCGTTGGGGCCGACGATGGCGGTGATGCCCGGGCCGAACTCCAGCGTGGTTCGGTCGGCGAACGTTTTGAATCCCTGCAGTTCGAGTCGTTTGAGCAGCATCGGGTCGGTGGTTCTACGAAACTGGGCCGAAATCCCGTCTCAGAGATTCTAGCGGTTGGGGTCGGCGAGGGGAAGAACCCCAACCTGTAGTACTCATCGACGCGCGGATCGCTCCTTCCCGACCGCTCGGTACAGCGCCAGAAGTCGATCCGCGATGGCACCGCGGCCGAACGCGGACGCGGCGACGACGGCTTCCGACGCCATGCGCGCCCGCGCGTGCGCGTCTCGCATCAATTCGTCCGCGACGGCGCCGAGCGCCGCCGGCGTGACGAGCCTGCCGGTTTGTCCGTCGCGGACGGCTTCATCAACCCCGGGAGCTTCGACCGCGACGACTGGCAGCCCGCACGCCATCGCTTCCGAGACGACCATGCCCTGCGTCTCCGTCCGCGACGCGAACAGGAAAAGGTCGGCGGCCTTCATCCAACGCAGGACGTCCTCGTGCGGCTGATCCCCGAGAAATCGCGTCCGCGACGCGATCCCGAGCGCCGCCGCGAGATCGGACAGGGGCCGCGCCAACGGCCCGCCGCCGAGGACGATCAGCCAGGTCCGGCGATCCATCTCCGCGACGGCGCGCAAGACGTCCTCCGCACTCTTCTCCGGCGTCAGGCGGCTCGCGGTGAGGACCAGGGGAACACCGGGCGGAATGCCCGCGTCGGCGCGCGCGTGCGGCGCCAGGCGCGCGATCGTTTCCAGGTCGACAGATCCCGTGGGGATCACCTCGATGGGCGCGGATACACCGTCGGCGACGAGCAGGCGATGCACCGACGCGGATGGCGCGATGACCCGATCGACGCGCGCGCAGAATGTCCGAACTCGCCGGTTGACCAGCCAACGTGCCACCTTGGCGGGAATCCAAGGCAAGTAGTGGACGTATTCCGAGTAGCGGGTGTGGTGACTGAAGAAAAGCTTCGCGCCGGTACGGCGCGAAGCCGCCTCCGCCAGCAGACCCGACAGGAAAGGCGAGTGCGCGTGCAGGATGTCGAGGCGCTGACGCACGGCGAACTCGACGAATGGACGCGGATCCGGCCGAAAGATCGGAAAGTCGGGGTAGGCTGGCACCGTCAGCGACGGCAGCCGATGAACGTGCGGCTCGTCGTCTTCGTATCCGACGACGCGCGGCGCGACAACGTGCACGTCATGCCCTCGCAGGCGCAATTGCGCCGCGAGCAACGCGATCGAGATCACGACGCCGCTGATGCGAGGATGGTAGGAGTCCGTGATGAAACCGATCCGCAAAGAGCGCCTCACCAAGCGTTCCGGGGCAGGGAACGGCGACCGATCATACGTCCTCCCCTTGTTCGGCGGGAACGCCCGCGCGGCCCGACGAACGCTCGGGATGAGCGGGGAGGTGTCCCCTGATGATACGACCACGTAACGATTCCGGACTCGATCGCTTCGATCCCCTGATCGCAGGTTGGTTCTGCGACCGTCTCGGGGATCCTACGCCGGCGCAACGTGAAGGTTGGTCGCGCATCGCCGCGGGGGAACACACGCTGATCGCCGCCCCGACCGGGTCCGGCAAGACGCTGGCCGCGTTTCTGTGGTCGCTGAGCGGGCTCGTCGGTGCGGCCCGCGCCGGCACGATCGGCGAGGAGACCGCGGTCGTGTGCGTATCACCGCTGAAGGCGCTCGGAAACGCCGTTCAAAAGAGTCTCCTGGAACCATTGTCCGAGATTCGTGATCGCGCGTCCGCCGGCAGCGAGGCACTGCCGGAGATTCGGGTCTCCGTCCTCACAGGCTACACGTCGGCGCGCGAACGCGCGACGATGGTCAAGCGACCGCCGCACATCCTCATCACGACGCCGGAATCGTTGTACATTCTGCTCACCTCGGACGGCGGCCGCCGCATCCTCCGCACCGCCCGTACGGTGATCGTCGACGAGATCCACGGCGTCGCCGGCGACAAGCGCGGCGCGCACCTCGCGCTGTCGTTGGTACGATTGGACGACGTCGCCGGGCGGCCCCTGCAGCGAATCGGGCTCAGCGCGACGTAGAAGCCGGTCGAGCGCGTGGCGCGGCTGCTGGTTTGATCGACCCCCGACGGGGCGCCGCCGCCGTGCGCGATCGTCGACATCGGGCATCGCCGCCCTTGGTCGCTGTCCATCGAGACGCTCGACAACCCGCTGGGCGCCATCGCCTCGCACGATCACTGGGCCGAGGTCTACGATCGGCTAGCGGATCGCATCCAGGAGCACCTCACGACGCTCGTCTTCGTGCACACGTGTGCGCTCGCCGAGAGGGCCACTCACCAACTCGCGCAACGGCTCGGCGAGGATCGGGTCGCGACGCACCACGGCAGCCTATCGCGGACGACCCGCCTCGACGCCGAGCGGCGGCTGAAGGCGGGCGCCCTGTCATCGGTCGTCGTGACCACGTCGCTCGAGCTGGGCATCGACATCGGACACGTCGACCTCGTCTGCCACGTCGGCGTGCCGAGCGCGATCGCGAATCTGCCGCAGCGCGTCGGGCGCGCCGGACACGGCGTCAGCGGCGTGTTGAAGGGCATCTTGTTTCCCGTAACGCGCGATGATCCCGTGCAGGCGGCGGCCGCCGTTCGCGCCGTCCGAGCGCGCGCGCTCGACGAGGTGTTGATGCCGGTGGCGCCGCTGGACGTGCTGGCGCAACAGATGGTCGCCGATGCGGCCGCCCGACCAATCGCCGAGGACGCGTTGTGGGCGATGACGCGCCGCGCGCACCCGCACCGCGATCTGCCGCGCGCGGTTCGACTAGCTGCTCGCCGTCCTCAGCGACGGCATTGCGACGAACGGCGGGCGGGGCGGCGCGTTGCTGCATCGCGATCGAGTCGAAGGTATCGTCCGCGGACGGCGCGGCGCGCGCATTGCCGCCGTCACCTCCGGCGGCGCGATTCCCGAGATCGCCGACTTCGATGTCGTCGAGGAGCCGGCCGGCACCTTCATCGGACGATTGAACGAGGAATTCGCGATCGAGAGCAACGCCGGCGACGTCTTCCTGCTCGGCAATACGTCCTGGCGCATCCGGCGCGTCGAGCAGGCGCGCGTGGGCGTCGAGAACGCGCACGGGGCCGCACCGACGATTCCGTTCTGGATCGGCGAGTCGCCGGCGCGCACCGTCGAGCTGCCGCAATCCGTGTCAGAATTGCGTGAGGCCGTGGCGGCGCGGATGAACGAACCCGCCGGCGCGATCGCCTGGCTCGTCGCGGAGACCGGCCTCGACGCGGCCGGCGCCGGCCAAGTCGTCGCCTACGTGCGCGAGACCGCGGCCGTCCTCGGCGTCGTTCCTACGATCGAGACCGTCGTCGCCGAGTGATTCTTCGACGAAGCGGGCGGCATGCAGCTCGTCCTGCACGCGCCTTTCGGCGGGCGCATCAACCGCGCTTGGGGTCTGGCGCGGCGCAAGTGCTTCTGCCGCACGTTCGACTTCGAGCTGCAAGCTGCGGCGACCGACGACGGCATCCTGCTGTCGCTGGGCGAGCAGCACAGCTTCCCGCTCGAGGCGGCGTTCTCGTTCGTGCGCGAGGCGACGCTGCGCGAAGCACTCACGCAGGCGATCCTGCAGTCGCCAATCTTCGAGACGCGCTGGCGGCACAACGCCGGCCGCGCGCTGGCCGTGTTGCGCCATAGCGGCTGGTGTCGCGTGCCGGCGAACATCCAGCGTATGCGTGCCGCCGACCTGCTCGCAGCCGTTTTCCCCGAGCAGGTCGGTTGCCAGGACAACCATCACGGCGAGATCACCCCGCCGGATCATCCGTACGTCAACGAGACGCTGCACATGTCGCTCGTCGGCTTGCGCGACATGTCCGTCATGGAAACGCCGCCGTACGCGTTCCTCGACGACGCGCCGCTGGAGGAGCGGCGGGCGCGCGCCGTCAGCTTGCGGCGCACGGATCCCGATCTGGCCCGCGGCATCGTCGCGCTAGACGCGGCGGCGATCGAGGCCGTGCGCACTTCGGTTCAGCCGGATCTGCGCGACGCCGACGAGGTGCACGACCACCTGCTGACGATCGGGATCCTGCCGGACGAGGTAGCCGAACCATGGCGGGCACACCTCGAGGATCTCCGTCGCCGCGGGCGAGCGGTCTACGCGACGTGGTCGACGCCGTCCGGCGAGGCGCGCCGCGGAACCGTCGCCGTCGAGCGCATGGCTTGGGTGCGCGCGGCGATGGACGGCATCGTCTTCGATGGCGATCCGGCGCCTCCGGGCTGCGTCGCCCCGCCGGCCTCCGCCGAGGACGCGTTTCGCTCGATCGTCTGCGGCTGGATGCAAACGGCCGGGCCCGTGACCGCGGCCGCGCTGGCCGCGCAACTCGGCTGGGCGAGCTCGCCGCACTGGAGGCGACCGGCGCGGGCGCTTGCAGTTGGACGGTGGGCGCTGTGACGGGACGGCGAGGACGCACCCACGGCACGTGAGCGCGACGAAGCGTGGGCGGTGCAGCTCGTGCGCCGCTACGGCCTCGTGTTTCGCGACGTTCTCGCGCGCGAGAAGCACGCGCCGCCGTGGCGCGTCCTCGCGCAGCTCGCCGCCGCGCTGAGGCGCGGCGGCGAGCTGCGCGGCGGTCGGTTCGTCGGCGGATTCGTCGGCGAGCAGTTCGCGCTGCCGGCCGCGATGGAGGAGCTGCGAGCGGTCCGGCGCGCCGGCGAAGAAGACCGCCCCGTGCTCGTGCACGCGGCGGATCCGCTCAACCTCGTCGGCATCCTGGTACCGGGCACGCGGATCTCTCCGTAAGCCGGCGTGACGATCGCGTTCGCGAACGGCGTACCGACCGAGACCGGACCGCTCGGCGCGGTGCTCGGCAAGCTGCGCGCCTCGGGAGCGGTCGTCTAGCGAGCGCGCCGGGAACGCGGCAGCCGCGAACGCGTGACGAATCTAGCCCGCGCTGAACAGACGCGGGACCGATTCGGCGTAGGGCGGCTCGGCGATGCCGGCATCCGTGATGATCGCGGCGATTAGCGTACCCGGCGTGACGTCGAACGCGAAGTTCAACGCCGGCGCGCCGGCCGGTGCGATGACAGCGCCGCCGAACCACGTAACTTCGTTTGGATCGCGCTCTTCGATCGGGATCGCGTGACCGTTGGGCGTGCTTAAATCGATGGTCGACCGCGGCGCCGCGATCCACAGCGGCACGCGATGGTGCGCCGCCAGCACGGCCAGCGAATATGTCCCGATCTTGTTCGCGGTGTCTCCGTTCGCGGCGATGCGGTCCGCGCCGGCGACGACGCGATCGACCTTGCCCTGCGCCATCAGCCAGCCGGCGGCGTTGTCCGTCACGATCTGAAACGGAATTCCCGCCTGCTGCAGCTCCCAGGCCGTCAACCGAGCGCCTTGCAAGAGCGGGCGCGTCTCGGCGACGAACACGTGGATGTCGCGGTGGATGTCGTGCGCCGCCCGCAGGATACCAAACGCCGTGCCGGCGCCGGTCGTCGCCAGCGCTCCCGTGTTGCAGACGGTGAGGATTCGTTCGCCGGGCGCGATGCCTGCGGCCCCCAAGCCGGCGATCCGCGCGCACGCTTCTTCGTCCTCGCGCACGATCGCGTGCGCTTCCGCGAGCAACATCGCAGCGACCGCGGCCGGTTCCATCTCCCGGTCGATCTTCGCGACGACGCGATCGACGGCCCACGCCAAGTTGACGGCGGTCGGGCGCGCGCCGCGGATCGCGGCGGCCGCCACCAGCACGCCGTCGAAGAAACGCGACTTCTGCTCACCGGCGAGCGACCGGGCCGCGAGGGCGACGCCGTAGGCGCCGGCGGCGCCGATCGCCGGCGCGCCCCGCACGCGCAGGGCTTGGATCGCCTCGACGACGGCTTGCGGATCCGTCAGGCGCAATAGGCGGAATTCCGACGGCAGCCGCGTTTGGTCGACGATCTCGAGACCCATTCGATCCCAACGCAAGGCGCGGACGTTCATCGTCGCTCCAATCGTTGGCGGATCGCCTCCAGCGTCAGGCCGTCGATCTCGGCGATCTTCACGCGGCTGCGTGCGCCGGCGACGAGCCGGATCGCGTGGCGCGGCAACGCGAGCGCGGCGGCCAGCGTCTCGACGACGGCCTCGTTCGCCCGTCCATCCTCCGGGGGAGCGCCGACGCGAATGCGTAGACCACCCCCGTCTTGCCAGGATACGTCGTCACGGCAGGCGCGCGGCAGGACCCGCAGCGAGATCCGCGTCGTCGTGGCCGTTGGGCCTGCTTCAGGAGACGGGGAAGATGGTTCGATTGCTCTCGAGCGTCCGCGATTGCTCCGCGGTGATCGTGATGTGGTTCGGCGTGAAGAGGAAGATGTCATCGCCGACGCGCTGCAGGTGGCCGTCCAACGCGTAGTCGACGCCGCAAAGGAAGTCGACGATGCGCTGCGCCAGCTCCTTGTCCGCCTCCCGCAAATTGACGACGAGCGGCCGCCGCTTCTTCAAGCAATCGGCGGCGTCGCGCGCGTCGTCGAGCGTACGCGGCTGCACGACCACGATCTCGCCGATCCGTTGCGTATGCAAGCTCAGAATGGGGGTCTTGCGGCGTCGCGGCTCGGGCTCCGGCGCGTCGTCGTAGTCCTCTTCGTCATCGAAGCCGAGAAAGGACATGACCCGCTGCATCGCTCCCATGATTGCACCTCCCGTCGGCGCGGCCAGGCCTCGCCGATCTGTGCTGCCGTCGTTGCTGCGTGTGGCGGCGCAGTGCCGCCGGGGTACATTAGTCGCTGCGAACCGGGAAGGGCGGAAGCGTTACGCGACCGGTCCCTCCGCGAACAGGGCCCGCCCTACGCGGACCATCGTGGCGCCTTCCTCGACTGCGACCTCGAAGTCATCGGTCATGCCCATCGACAGCTCCGGCAACGCCAACCCGTGTTCCTCCCGTATGGTATCACGGAGGCGCCGCAGATCCGCGAACACCCAGCGCACCTGCCGCGGATCGTCGACGAACGGCGCGATCGTCATCAGGCCGCGCAGTTCGAGGTTCGCGCCGGCGGAGGCCGCCGCGCACACGGTGGCGGCTTCCGCCGGCGGACAGCCGTTCTTCTGCTCCTCCCCGGCGACGTTCACCTGGACGAGCACGCGCACGGTTCGGTCGCGTTGCGCCGCGCGCTTCTGCAGCTCCTCGGCAAGGGCAACCGAGTCGACGGAGTCGATCCAGTCGAACAAGGTCACGGCGTCGCGTGCTTTGTTGCGCTGCAGGTGGCCGATCAAGTGCCATGACGCGCCGTCGATCGATGGGATCTTGTCCTTCGCTTTCTGCACGCGATTCTCGCCGAGATCGGCGAGCCCGGCCGCGAGCAGCGCTCGGATGTCGGCTTCCGATCGCCCCTTCGTCACGCCGATGAGGCGCACGGCGCCCGGCTCGCGGCCGGCGCGGCGCGCCGCCGCGTCCAAGCGGGCGCGCACGGCGGCGAGGTTGCGTGCGATCGTCGCGTCGTCAGGCATGAGCGCCGCCCCGAAGCTGCGATCGCGGCATCAGCCCTTGGCTGTCGTGCATTGGATCAATCCCTCCATTCGACCGGTGCGCCCATCTCGGCGGTACGAGAAGAACCACTCAGGATGGGTCGCCGTGCACGCCGGGCAGACGGCGACGCGCGGGCGCGCGATCCCAACG
>Ga0194132_10003282_pt1 | contig 28995 bp, 20 predicted proteins | sample TA2KigOf80mmetaG_FD_148612 | JGI IMG/M metagenome (GOLD analysis project Ga0194132, IMG submission 148612) | Freshwater microbial communities from Lake Tanganyika, Tanzania - TA2015054 Kigoma Offshore 80m | ecosystem: Environmental > Aquatic > Freshwater > Lake | place: Tanzania: Lake...
ACGCTCTTTGAGAAATCATCAGTCCGCCGAGACGCGATAGATATAATTTCTCGTTTTTCTTCATCAGAAAGGTTTATGCGCGTTTGACCCCCGGGTGATGCTTTTGGTTTTTTAGATGATGCTTTTGGTTTTTGGGGTGATGCTTTTGGTTTTTTTACATTTTCAATATCAGCTATTGCTTCCTGCGGAGATGGTACTACGTCTTCGTCAAATCCGAAAAAAAATCTGTCAAGTTCCGCAAAATACTCATCATTATTTCTTCTGTCTGGCAAGGAATTTAATTTTTCAATTAGTGCATCAGCCATATCGAGGTTCATTTCGTATCTATAGTCTGCATAATCTTGAGCGATTGAACGCAGGGCTCCCGATATTTTCGTAGTATCTTTTCGTGAAAGTAATTTTTGTATTTCTTTACGCTTAACATCGGATGGAAAATCGTGAAAACCCCCACCGCGGCCAGAGGAAAGCCTCCATTCGTCGGTTTTCTTGTTTTGTTCCCATTTTTTCATCAATATTCTGTCTTCGTCATCCTGTAGCTCTGCGAAAAGTGCAGGGGTAATCATCTCTGGTACGTATGTATCTCTCTCATTTCTGGCCCACATCCGCGGGTGCACGAGTGTTAGTGGTCCGCCGCGCCCCATTTTCTTTTTGTTAATTATATCCAAGCCTTCATCTCTAGAATAAACCACAACCGGCACATGTGACAACCCTGCTCTTTCTGCAGCGATAAGTCTGTGATTACCTTCCGAAATATAGCCCCAATTTGAAAACCGACTATGCTCTAGAATAAGCGGTTCCTTTATCACTCCGCCATTTATGAGTTCTTCTGTTAATTGTTTTATAAAATTTTCAGAATATCCAGGGAGATTTTCAGTCTCATTTGCTCTGTCAAATTCCCTATATTGTCGAACCAATGAAAGGGGAAGCATCTTGACTCGCGCCCCATCCGGGTCGCCCGGCATTGCGCCAAATCCAGTTGAGTCCGTAGGTTTTTTATTCGTTCCCGGCGGTATTGGGTACTTTGCACCAGAGGAGATGCGCAATTGCTCTTTGTCTCTTTGATTTACATTGAATTGTCTATGCATTTGAGATAGGGCTTCAAATAAGCCAGGCACGTTTTTCTGGTCATTTTTTACATAGGTTGTTACCGGCGTATTTTCTTTGATGCCCCTATTAATGTGAATCGAAGCCACGGGCTGTTGAGTTTCAATTAATTTTTTTAAATCAGAAATTGTTGGAGTTTTTGCTCTTGGATTTTTAATTATGGACGCAAGTTGTTCTCCTGAGTAAGCGCTCACAGATAATCCATCAGCTGAATCGAATAAAATAAATTCACCCAAATTAACTCCATCATTCCCAAGAACCCTTACCCGTTTTGAATTTCTATGATTTTTCAACTCAATTCTCAATGGTTTGCCTACTGGAATGACGTCTGGTGAACCGGTTTGTTGCACTCTTTCAAGTAATTGTTTTCTTTTCTTGGAAAATTCTTTTAAGGTTTTTGTGGATATCGTTCTTCCACCCCTTCCGCCGGACATTATGAATGCCTCCTCTGGCTCGAGCCCGGCGTCCAGTAGCGCCCAAAGCCTGCTTAGTCTTGTGACTGCTATTTGGTCTTCGTCTAAACCCAATTGCACCGCTCTACTAAGAAATTCTGGTGTTTCGGGATAAATATCAACCACATCGAGATAAACCTTTCCGTCCTTGGTTCTCCAGCCACCAAGAGCAACCTGACTTGCTCCATTTTTGGGTGCTTCAAAAATTTTTGGTCCATGCAACCTGAGCCAATCAAGAAATTGGTCGACCAACCATGGTTCGGGCTCTCCGGATTCGTTAAATCCCTCCCCCGCTCGAAGTATTATTCCGTGCTCATTTCTTCCGACACTTATCCCTTCTTTTATGTCAGAATAACTATCTAGTTCGACCGTATAGCCACCCATGTAGGCCTTTTTAAGGGTCTCTCTCGCTCCCGCCAAATCTGTGGGTTCATCAAATTCGATTATAAAATCTTTTGCTCTTTTCTCAATTTCCCCCCTATCCAGTTTTACCCTAGTTCTTCTATCTATACGGCCTGATGATAAGCGCTCCTCGAATGAAATTTCAGACGCCTTTTCGGTCGTTATTTTTTTAACAAAATCATCCAGTTTGGAGGTGAAGGACTCAAAAACCTCTCGATATTCATCAATCGCTTCAATTTGTCGTGTGCGCTGAATCGGACTCACAGAGGACCGTGTCGGCCAATCTGGCGAGCCTTTTGCTCTTCCCAAGATTCGAGAATTTACGTATGCGTTTTGAGACAAACTCATAACGCCTTCCCGCTTTCGTCCGATTACCACGGCTTCTTGTTCATTCAAACAACCAAACCCGGTTAGCGGGATTGCGAGGATATCTTCGACCGGTACGACAGACGAAACTATTATGCCAGCCTTCACGTTGGTATCCGCGAACCCACCACCATGCCCACCAAAATTGCTTGCGGTCACTCGACTCATGGACCAGGAAGATAGGGGTCTCATTTCTAGAGTGCGTACTATCGATTGGCCGGCACGAACCTCTTCGGGGATGTCATCAATTTCAACCCCCATTCCTCTATAAAGGGTTACATGCGTAATTCCTTTTTGTTTAAAATATTCTTGCGTTGCGTCTTTCATGGCGGACAAAACGGATGCCATAGCGCGTTTTTGTGAGTCTGATAAAATTAATTTCTCTTTTGCCTCATCCATTTCCATAAGAACACCAAAGATTCCTGGAGTTCCTCGAAATTCTTCAGGGAGAATTGACGAAAAAGAAACAGCGTCGTCGTTTAATCCGAATTTATCTGCTGCTACTTGTTGCATCAATACGGAGAGAAAAACCTTATTTGAACTTTGTGACCACGACTTTACTAACTGTGACATTAGTCCCTGTTTTACTACTTTTTGCCCCTCGGGAGTTCGTATGTCAAATTCTTTCAAATTTGTTAATTCTTTTAATAGATTGCCCATTTGACGTTGTGACATTTTTGAAACGTCCAATTTTTCCATGTCGACAATTTCATTGTTTTCTTGATTTTGCTCAAAATACTTTTTAGCCAGTTTTATGTTTTCAGTGAAGTCGGATATGGCCTGCTTTAGGTATTCTTTTGTAAAAAATTCATCTAATTGAGCTTGGGCATCATTATCGTTTTCTGAAAGTTGAATTTCGACAGTTCTCCATGTCGATTCCTTTGGATAGGCAGCCAATCTTTTCACGTATCCTGGGGAATCTGGGGAATAATTTGTAGGCAAATTTGAATCCTCAAAAAGATATCCAAGCAATCCCGATTCGTGTTCACCAATAAGAATTCTAATTTTTCTTGGGCCACTTCTTTCATTATTTTTATCTTGAGGGAACAGTTTGTCAATTATTTGTCTTTGGTAATCCTTTCTTCTTGGAACGAGGAGAGATGGGTACAATTCGTTCAGTCCGTCATCAAAAGTATCAATATCGGGCTCCGATTTCTCTTTGGATTGTTTAAGACCGTACTCGAGATTAAATATTTGTCTAAATCTTTGTGCGGTTCTGAGTGGAGAGCCAGGGCTCAGTGCTTCTTTAACCGATACTGTTTCAAATTCGTCCGGGTCGGTTGTGTAAAACATGTTAAAACGTCCCCGCTTACTGATTAGGGGTTCCCTGTGCAATATGGGTCGGACGGCGGCAACAATGGTGTTGGAAAAATCATTATTATCTTCGTAGTAACCAAGCATTCTCATTTGGTCATCGCTAAGCCCTGCTTCACGTGTAAGAATGTCATACATTCTTTTTCTGTGATATTTCGGCATTGGACTGCTAAGTCTTAAGTCTTTTTCTAATTCTTCATCAAAAAAATATTCGTCGTGAAAAAAGTCGTCTACCATTCTTTCTGCGATTATCTGCATTTGAATTTTTTTCAATGGTTCAAGCGAATCAAAAGATGGCCCATTGGAATCATCTCCAAAAAACAAATTCAGCATTGATTGCATTTTGGGAAAAATTTCTGTGATTCTTCTTTCTGGTCTTACTGAACCATCGCCACCAAAAACTTTTTTATACATGGCATCAAGCAGTAGATTTCTTAACGACCGTACGTTTTTTAATTTTAAAAGGATTTCTGTTGAGGCCCTTGGAATAGGAGAACTGTCATTGCTTTGAAGAAAAAATTTATAATCATCTTCGTCACTTACGTCTCCGGTCTTCAATTTGCGTATCAACTCTCTGATTTGGACAGACCCAGAAACCATCTCCGCTCTTTTTTCTGGAGTATCTGGTAATCCACCGAATAATTTCAAGAGTGCAAATTCGTCTTCGCTAAGTCGAATCGACAATTCTGATTCGCTCAGATTTTTGGGTTCATTCGGGAGACCAAAATTTGATTTAATAAAAGTTGAATATTCCTGTTTAAGGATTGGGTCGAGTTTTTCATGATGTCTTTCTGGGAATAGCCCCATTGCCGAGTCAATTGTGTGGAAAAGTGAAGCAATTACCTCAATGTCGTCATCAACAAGTTCGGCCAAAATTTCAGATACGGCACGTTTTGCCATAATGTCTGATGGTTTTAGGCCTGGATTTGCTTCAAAATATTTTATAAGTTCATTTTTTTTACTTGGGGTTAACCCTGGCTCAACAGAAAGTATTTTTCGTGCATCTTCTGCTAGCTCACGGCTTAAAACATCAGAGGAACGCGGGGGTATCACCCCAAGATTTTCTGGGCTATCTGATTGATAATCGTATTCTTCAAATTTTGCTTTTGCAAAAGTGGTCCGAAACGCTTTTTGCATTGTCTCTTGAGTTTGTGCGACCCTGCCAGAAGAAAGTCTTCCAATTGACTGTTCTTGTCTGTCGATAAATTCATCAAGTTTTTTCCCTATTTGTTTATTGTCAGCTTCATCGCTCGATTGCAATTTTTTAACTAGCTGTTTTGAGTAAGCATAAAAATCTTCATCATCGTGGTCGATAAACATATCGGAAAAGGGTCGATTTGTTTGATTTGGCAAACCTGAGAATTCATCACGTTGTTGCCCGACAAAAACAAGCGTGGGGCGCATTTTGCCAATTGTGACGAATTCGTTCTCCCCACGTGTACCAAAACCAAATAATTCCATGCCTATTACATCTTCAACTGGAATAATTTGTTTAAAAAGAACCGATTTTTCGGTATTCGAATCCGTAGGTCGTTCTGAGTGGGTAATCGCCATATCTAAATTTGACGTCCACGAGCTGAGATTGTTGCCCTTGGTGACGGCCATGGTTGAGTATGGGGACAAGTCAACTGAATTATCGTTCCCATTAATTTCGTTTAAATCTTTATTTTTTAGTAAGAGACCTCTAAAAAGTGTTAAATGTGTTATTCCTTTAGAATCAAAATAGGCCTGAGTCATTGAATGTATTGACGACAGGAGTTCTCGTGCGAATTCTTGTTGTCGTTCCGAAAATGACGATGAATCAATTTTTTCTTCCTCGCCGAAGAGTTGACCTGCGGCAATGCTCATCAATTTGGATAAAGGACGAGACGTGCTAATCGACCATTCTTTAAAAAATTCCCTGACAACCATGGCCTTGAGCATTTTTTCGCCAGCCGGTGTTTTGGCGTCAAATTCAACAAAGTAATCATGCGGCGCACCGCTTTTCCCTGTTTGATAAATGGCGGATACAGGCAAATCATAAAAATTAGAAATATTTGTAGTTTGTATTTTGTTAAGTTTGCGAGAATCGAGTTCGCCATCCTTATTGACATGCTTAATGTCTTTGAGTAGTGGCGCGTACTGGGCGTTAATTAAAAATTTTTCTTTCGGAAGCGTGGGTGCAGTTTCTCCGAAGATTGGGAAAATATCTTCAATTTCAGACATGTCAAAATTCAAAGCGTCGGCAATCAATAACGGCATGTGGAAATCTTCGGCGTCGTAATTTCTACGCCCGCCAGAACCGAATATAACTTGGGTTTTTCCAGATTTGTCAGTAAAAGAAAGGTCGGTAATTTTGCTATTTACTAAATCGATTCTGTCTTTCATTATCTCTCTTTGAAGAATTTCCGGTTTGGGAGATACTCCTTTTCTGTATTCGCTTTGAGTTGGTGGTCTTTCGAATCTCGGATAATTTTTCTTTACATTTTCCAAACCAAATATGTCTGCTTTGCCTGACGACAAACGGTTACGTCTTTCTTTTTTTGTCATACTTGAGATTTGTTTTTTGAAAATTGCCACCTCTTTTGCGGCGTGTGTTTCCCACGGCCTAAAATTTAGGCCATCTCCACCGAGTAAAATTTCTGCGTCTTTTTTTAATTTTGCGTTAAGGGTACTACTGGAAAGTTCTTTATTTGGATGCAAAATCGCTGTTATGGCTTCAGCCATCATTTCGGCAAGATTGACATGAGCGTAGGAAGTTATCGTTCGCGGCGCTTTGTCATCTGTATCGATTGGAACACCGTCTTCGTGAAGTTTGATTAATTGTAAATTTGGTTGAATGCTGTTGTATTCTTGGGCGACATCCAATCCAGCAATGTATAAAGAGTCATTTTTAATGCCGGAACCGTAGTACGCCCTCTGCGTTGGTTTTGTTCTGCCCTCATAATCCCTTATGGCTCGAAAATGAAGCCAGTGCCCCCATTCATGCATAATGTCCCCGGCAATTGAGTCGTCAATATGGGCGTCACCCATTCGAACTGAATGTAGTTGCCCCTTCGAAAGGGGTATGTTTTCACCTTCGGATGTTTTTCTATCAATAACCGCTTTGCTGTTAAAAAGCACCAAATCTATAAATGGTGACGTTTTACCGCGAATATAAAGTTTTTGCTTATAACCCCTTGATTTGCTTATCATGTCCATAAATTCTTGTTTGCCGGGTCGCTCTTCCCATTTAATCGCGGCTTCAGCATCCCAAACTCCGAACATTGGGGCTCCGTGTGCTTCAAAGGCCCAGCGCATATTCGGGTTTGATTCAAGAGCTTCCCTGAGTGTATTTTTCATTGCAAGAACAGATTCTGGCGATGTATCCGGTCTATCCCATGGATTTTGTTCATTGAATTCATCCCAATATTTTTTGAAAGCGTTTTTCAGTTGTTCAATTTTTCTCGCTCCGGGCGCAAAATCATCCATCCACATCTCAAATTGTTGTTCTGGGGATGACGGCACAAGAAGGTTTGCCATCTGTTCCGGGGTCATTCCCTCGAGCCAATTATTTCTGTTTCTACGTATTTCTTTTCCTTCATGTAGGAGACTTTGGTCGCCGTATTTATATTTTCTTTGACGATGAGCCTTAATTTTTGCTACCTCGTCGCTGGTCATCTTGATTATCGGCCGCTCCCTGCCAATAGAAAGTCGACCTTCATCTTTCGGCGTTTTATCAATCAAAAATTCAAATTTATCGTTTTCAAATTTTGCTATTTTTTCCCTAAACGCAGCCCTGTCGCGTTGGAGTTTTTCGATTCTTTTATTCCTATCCAAAACATCTTTTGACCAGTCGTTTCTTATCGCGCCGTCGATTATCGCGCCCATCACCATCCCGGCGGCTTCTGCATCTGCGCTTGCGTAGTGATGTTTTTCGCCCAAATCGACGCCAAGATACTTTGTTATATCAGCAAGCCCATTTGATGGAACTTTATTTCCATCAACAACCTTGTATGGACCATCTTGATTTTCTGGCGTCCACTTTGGAAGAACCATGTCAGATATTTCTTTTGTGTCAAGATATCCATAGGGTCTCCAACTAATTGAAGATTCGTCAAGAGCATCATCGAGCACATCTTTATCAAATGATGCGTTTTGCACGCCAAGTATTCCCTTTTCCCCAACAAACTCCGCAACTCTTTTATGTGCTTCAGCAATCGAAATTTGACCGGCAAGCCATTTGTCGGTAAGTCTTTCTCCGTTTGGCCCTTTTAAATTGTTTTTTGACCACTCACTAAGTGGTTCACCTGGATTCATAAAAAGGTCTAGGCGGTCAATGACTTTGCCGCCTTTCATTTTTACAAGACCGATTTGCACCGGCTTTCCATTAGATGAAGGCTTTCTAAATTCATCAAATACGAGTCCAGTTGTTTCGTAATCGAGAAATGTAATTTCTAAATCATCATATATTTTTTTAAACTCTTGCCAAGTTTTGGCATCGCCAAATATTTCATCTGCCCCATCAATAAAGGCTCCATATGTTGGTTTTCTGGGCCATGACGGTTTTTTAATCCCAGAAGAAAGCCTTTCTACCGGAGTAATTGCAGTCAATTTTTTCTTATCATTTATTGATTTCGGTTTTGGGATTTTTGGGAAACCAACCCATACGGGTCTGGTTGTTCCCTCGTCTGCCCAACCGTCGAAATCGACGTCTCTCCTGGAGCCGGTTGGAATTCTCGTTCCCGGAATACCCCCGGTGGGTAAATCAATGTTTAGACCGCGTCTATTCCTTCTATTTCTTCTTCTTTTGCCAATATTTGGCCTATCGATAAGCCTGCTAACACCATAAGACGCAGCGCGATTTACGAGGCTTGATTTGACATCTAGTGAGCCAGGTTCCTGTTTTCGGCGAGCACTACTCGCATTTTCGTTATCAAACATTTAAAATAATAATACCATTTCGTCTTATATAACAAGATTTTTGTGTTGTGTTCTAAATTTTTATAACCGTTGACGACACTGTATGCATATTGTGGCCCACGGGTATTGTTTTACTCTTTCATGCTGACAAGTCAACGTTTTTTCTGCTTTTTCATTTAAGTGTTTTCTAATCCATGAAGAAAGTGTTTCGTTTTCTTTTACAGATGCGTTTTTCCATCTTTGTCTTTCGGCCTCGGTCGTTCTAATTAGGACTTGCTTATCTGCAGGACCACCGTCTTCCGTAACCGACATTGGGATGGATGGCTCAAGAGTTTCGGCAACCTTATCCATTGCCACTCTTATGTTTGATAACTCGTCAGCGTTTTGATTATTGTTCATCTTTTTTGTTCTCGTTTTCCTCGTTAATAATTTCTGCATCAATAATTTCGTCTCTGGGATACAGTAATTCTTTGACAGTCTTTTCAGGCAGCACACCGGCAGTCGCCATCACTTCAAGTAATCTTTTTGCTTCCGATTCTGCATCAAACCCAGTGGCAGGTTTCTCTATTCCCGGCTGCCCGGCTATGGTGGCCCTGATTGTGTTTGTCCCACTTACCCGAGCATCCATTTGCACATTCACATTTGTCTGCTCCATACCAAGCAGTTTTGAGCGCCTATCCATAATCGCTAACACCTGCTGTACCGCTTTTATGTCTGGCTCTACCTGCACTTCCGTGCCGTCATCCATCACCTGTCGTCTATGTTGGGTTAGGGGCCACAATGCCTGCTGCATGCTATCCAATCTTTCTAGCTCCATTCTCAATATCTCCGGGTACGCAAGCAGTGCCTCTCGATTCATTTTTTCTAGCTGTCTAGAGATTGACCGCGAAACGGTCTGGGTGGACACGCTAAATCTTCTTGCTATTTCACCTATTGACGTTCCAGCTTGACGAAGTTTAAATATGCGTGTATCGCGCTCATGCACCGATTCTGCCGTTTTAATAGGGGCCGTGCTTCTTTTATCGTCACTCATATAACAACTTTATTCCATTCAACAACTTCGAAAGGAAAGCGTTTTCCGCGCTTTATTTTTAACGGCCATTGACGCTCATCTCGTGCTCCACGAAAATGCTTAATGTTGTAAACATATTCTCCCACAACTGTTGGGTCCGGCTGTAGAGAAATGCCGAATTCGGGCCATCTTGACCATACAGCGGAGCCAAATGGCCTCAAATCCCTAGTTGTGCTACTTGAACCAAGGGGGGCATGGTGTTCAATCCAGAGAGCGCAGTTATAAATGGTTCTTATCGTGTCAAGATATTTTGCCACCTCTACGGCTATTGCCTCCGAGGTTCTTCCGCCGGGGTCGGTAAATGCTTTATACAGTGGGCCAATGATAAGCATGTGAGGCTTAACCTCATCTATTGCTTGCTCCAAAATTGCTCTATCTTTTGCGTGTAGTAAATCCATCCCCGATGGTTTGGTCAATATAAATGCATCTAGGTCTGTTTTTGCCAGATTTACGGCTTGTGCAGCTATGGAGCGAGATGTTCGCCTGATAATTCTTTCAGGGTTTTCGAGGTCAATAGAAAGAGTTCTTACCTTTGGAATTTTTTGAAAGCTAAATGGATGTATTCCAGCCCCACACAATATCCCAATTTGGCGTGCAAGCATTGTTTTGCCAATACCTTCTGCTGCAACAACAATTACGCGCTCACCCCGTTCTATCAAGCCGGGAATCACCCAATCGAACGCATCTTTCTCTGATTCATTTAAAAATTTTTCCCAGCTAACGAGCCTGCCGGAGTCCAAGACAAAAGAAATTGTAGATGTGGCGATAATTAGATTACTTTTTGCAAGTTTTTGTTTTGTGCTGAGGTCTTCCCTGTTTAAGAGTTCTTTTAATTTTTCTAGAGCTAAATCTTCTGGCGGAAGCTCTAATTTTTTATTTTCCTCGCTTGAGGTATCCACGGAAACATCATCAAGGACAGTCAAATCGGAAATTTGACCACCGCCAACTATGTGGTCCGTTATGTCTTTGTGTGAGGGGCAAACCCAAGCCTGGGCATCGCAGCCACTTGACACAAGCTTTGCCAAAACATCTTTTGCGTGCTTAATTCCTATCTCGTCTCTGTCTGCAACAATTTCCACAATCGCACCAGCAAGTGTTTCAGTGTGTATGTCCAGCCATTTTCCGGCCCCACCCGGCATCGTTGTTGCGACTAGACCCATTTCGGTCAGGGTGTTTGCATCTTTTTCTCCCTCTACAACCCAAATTGGGTGACCCATTTCTTTGGCCTTAAGTATCGCCGGAAGATTGTATAAAACCTTTGGTGTGTCGCCGAGGGAGTATTCCCACCCCCCATTAATTGACGGTTTGCGTTGTCTAAATGTTTTTTTGCCGTTTGATTCGATATATCTAACTTTTTGAAATAATAATTTTCCAAATTCGTCTACATAGTCGTAAGATTCAACAAATTTAGGTTTGGAATCATTTGTGTGTTTTTTTGCCGAAACCGGCATCTGCGGCTTCGGAGAAAATTTGCTTAAGCTTTCGCCGGAATTCGGCATTAATTCAGAAATACGCATTCCAACAGAATGACAAATCTGCTCAGCATTACAAGACATCGCCCGGTGACAGGTGAGTAGTGTTCTGCCATCTTCCCCTTGACCAATTGAAAGCGATGGATTATTGTCGTCGTTCCTACACGGGCACCGCGCAACCCAGCCATTATTGGTTTGCCTGACTCCGCTTAAACGGGTAAGGAAATTTGAGGTTTGCGGCGATGGTGTTACTGACATTGTTTTAGATTCATTCCATCAATAGTTATTATTGGTTCACGCCTCGAAAGGGTAATTTTAAATTTTCGACGGAGAGATTTTCTTTCTCGTTCTGTATATCCACCCCAAATACCCCACGCTTCATGCTGTAAACCATATGCGAGACATTCCATTTGATTCTGACATGTCGTACATATTTGCTTGGCAATAATGCTGTTTTGTTGTGCTCTTCTTATTACTTCACCGGTTGCTGTCTCTTTTTCAAAATACGGAAACCAAAGTGAAACGTTTTTCCCCACACACGCCCCATCCGTGGGTGGGGCATTTGTTGGTATGGATAAAATTTCTCCATCCAGTCCGCGGGAAATCCTGTTACGAAAAATTTGCTCTTCATCTTTTTGCATATACCCCCCAAGGTGTGGGAAATAGATTAGTTGTTTTTTGTCAACTTGTCCACGTCTAATGCGGAAAGATAAATTGTTGCGCCTCTAATAATAAGTTTTGATAAAACATATTCCGAAGCCACATCTATGGCGTCTAGTGGAATTCCAAATTTTGAAGCGAGAGAGGCTCTTGTTCTTTCTATTTTTAATTCTTCATCAATAAAAGAATTATCGTCTCCATAAAATATGGGCGATATGCGAGTAAGGGTGCGCATCTCCTCCCTTTTTTGCTCCTCCCGCAAGCATTGAACACAGGCGATTTCATCAGACGGAGCAAGTCTTTTACGGGTTTCTGTGTGCCCGCAGGCAAGATGATGCACATATTGAAATTTTCCCCACGAACCAGTTTTTTCAACTGATTTCACTTTTCTTCTTGGGGCCTGTCGTCTTTCGGTTGTCATGGCTAGATGCCCCTAGCATCCGCCTAAATCACTTGAAAAGCGTTTTAAATAACCTTTTAAGGGCACTTTCCTTCTTTGCGGGCAAACCCAAATTTGTAGCTGGTTTGATTTGATTTTCTGCGCCATCGCTAATCGCTTTGTGTAGCGATGAAGCAGCATCATTAATTACCACCTTTGTGGCTGGGGTTTTCGCCGGTGACTGCTTTTTTACGGAAGCCTGATTTTGTGGCGATTTCTTTTTTGGTGACGATTTCTTGGTTGTTGTTTTTTTGTTGTTTGTCATGCCATCAACCTAGCGTATTTTGTGGCTACGTAGCGTAAGCCTAATTTTGTAATAATTATTTACATTTGTAAATATTTTATTCTTTTAGTATTCCTATGTGGACGAATATGTCAATGAGATTTCGAAAATTGCGCTTGCCCTTACCTCTGCTCAATTAGCAAAAGAGACAGCAATAAAGGAATTTGGAATAGGGGAGGAGATAGCTACGCATTTTTTGGGCTGGCAGTCCGGGAAATTAGCAATAGTCTGCCAAATGAGGAACGACCTGCATAGGTCAGACATACAGGAAAGATTTTTACAAAGCAAAGAATTATGCGCTATTTTGCGGAAATATTGGTGGGTTACGTCCCTCAGTATGGTTGCCGAGGGTTACTGCTCGTTTGATAAGAATAAAACAAGTGGACAAAATTTGGCCGAGGCTTTTCTTGATAAGGACATGCCGGTGAAAGAGTGCTTGACGGTCAGCCACGTATCTGTTGATTTAGATGGGCACATAAACCAGCCATCCATGGTGGCGGTTCCCTATTCGGCCCATGTCGGAAGAAATGTAGAGTGGCATGAAAGCATGGTTTACCCACAAAAGCCCGAAAAACACCTTGCTCAATCAAAATGGCCAACAATGCTTTATAAAAGTATGAAGATAGACGCAATAATTGATGTCAATGAGTCGCAACTAATAAATGCCCGTCAAGAAATGACGTTGCTTGGCTTTATGGTCCAAGAAATGTAATTTAAAGTGTAAAATTAATAAATGGCACCCTTTTATGATAGCCCTGCGTTTGATGCTGGAGATGACGGAAAACATAGCGAGAACGGTGTTTCATATTCTAAAGCAACGCGACAAGCATGCCCTGTGTGCGGGCACCCAACCGGGGATTGCGTTGGCGACCTATTGCCTCCGGAAACAATATTTGGGTACAATACCAATTCATCTTTTGATTTAAATCAAACTTTTTTGATAGAAGAAGACTATTTTGAGGAACGCGAAATAGCGCCTAAATTATTTATAAAAATTCTTGTGTATCCGAAGGGTAAAAAAATTCCTTTGCTCAAAGCAAAAGAAATGGGTTTCATTAAATAAAATTAGGTCGATGCTGGACCATTTCACTATTCTTGGCTGAGTTACACTCGTACACCACCAGTAATTGCCAAAAACCAGTAGGAAGATTTTATGACTTCTATTTTTTCTTTTAAGCTCAATGATGATTTCGTTGCGGGATTCAGAACACAAATTCCCCCATTTGGATATCGTGACGCCGCTGGCAATTCCGTCGGGGAGATAACTTTTCTCAGAACATATTCGCGGCTAAAAGAAAACAGAACAAAAGAAACATGGGTTGACGTTTGTGAGCGCGTAATAAATGGAATGTATTCGCTTCAAAAAGACCATGCAAAATTCAATCGTTTGCCATGGAATGATGCTAAAGCACAAGCATCTGCAAAAGAGGCTTTCGACAGACTATTTAACCTAAAGTGGACGCCCCCGGGTCGTGGTCTTTGGGTGATGGGTACTCCGCTGGTCAACCAGCAGAGAAACTCCGCTGCATTGCAAAATTGTGCTTTTGTTTCAACGTCAGAAATGACAAAATATAATCCAGCAAAGCCGTTTGTATTTTTGATGGAAGCTTCAATGCTGGGTGTTGGTGTTGGTTTTGACGACAAGGGCGCCGATAAGGAGTTTTCGATTTACGAACCGCAACCGCCGCTAGAAACAATTGCCATCGAAGACAGCCGAGAGGGGTGGGTTGATTCGGTGGAAACCCTAATTAATTCCTATCTCAAACCCGAACAACATGCCCCAATATTTGATTATTCGCTTATCCGCCCTGCTGGAGAACCAATAAAGACATTCGGCGGCGTTGCTGCTGGGCCCGAACCACTCATCAAACTGCATAATCACATAATTAATTTATTTTCAGGGCGTAGCGGGCAAAAATTGACCAGAATAGATATTGCTGATATCGGAAATATGATTGGCGTATGTGTTGTTTCTGGAAATGTACGCCGTTCGGCGGAGTTGCTTATTGGCAGAATTGACGATGAAGATTTCCTAAATCTCAAAAACGGAAAACGATTTCCAGACAGAAATTCGTATGACGCAGAAAAACCAGGTTGGGCGTGGATGTCAAACAATTCGGTTGAGGCAAAAGTCGGTTCCGATTTTTCAAACATTATCGATGGAATTATCCTCAATGGGGAACCGGGCGTAGTTTGGATGGATGTTTCCCGCCAATACGGAAGATTGATTGACCCACCCAACAATAAGGACTGGAGAATTGCCGGATACAACCCATGCGCAGAGCAAAGTCTCGAATCATTTGAGTGTTGCACGCTGGTTGAAACATATTTGAATCGTCACGAAAACCTTGAAGATTTCAAACGGACACTTAAATTTGCTTATCTTTATGCCAAGACGGTAACTCTGCTTCCAACCCACTGGGAGGAAACAAATGCGATAATGCAGCGGAACAGGAGAATAGGAACATCTGTTTCCGGGGTGGCCAACTTCGCAGACAATAACGGGTGGACCAAATTGCGAGATTGGCTCAATGAGGGCTACGAAACCATTAGGCACTACGACGAGACATATTCTGAGTGGCTGGGAATACGACAATCAATAAAAATGACCACGGTTAAACCGTCTGGCACTGTATCTATTCTTGCTGGAGAAAGTCCTGGTGTGCACTGGGCTTCCGGGGGTAAATATTTTCTGAGGGCAATTCGATTTGCCAACAACGACCCAATGCTGGAATTGTTTAAAATGGCAAATTATCGCGTGGAGCCAGCGTCGGAGTCACCGAACACCACATCAGTTGTGTTTTTCCCCATAAAGACAGATGCGCTTCGGGCTGAAAAAGAAGTTTCTGTTTTTGAAAAAGTATCGCTTGCCGTGGTTACCCAAAGACACTGGTCGGACAATTCGGTATCCGTAACTATAACATTTGACCCAGAAAAAGAGTCTGAACATATTCCGGCCATATTACACATGCATGATGGGCAGTTAAAAACCGTGTCCTTCCTCCCAATGGGAAATCATGTTTATCCCCAAATGCCCTATACGCAGATATCGGAAAAAGAATACGAAGAAGCAAAATCTAAAATTTTTTCCATCGACCTGTCTGGTATATATGCAGGACTTGCCGTGGATGCAATTGGCGAGGCGTACTGCACAACTGACTCATGTGAGATTAAGCCGATAAGAGATAACGCGAAAGAGGCTCTTGTCGGCGTCGGTAGCTCAGTTGGATAGGACAGAACACTTCTAATGTTTAGGCCGGGGGTTCGAATCCCTCCCGACGCGCCACAAAGGAGTCCCAAAAAATGAGACATAATGAGTGAATTTGGTTTTGTGCGACTGGATGGGCATATGGCTGACGATTTGTCTGTCGTTAATTCGGCTCGAGTCTCTTATGGGCGTTCATCCGAAGAACTAAACGAGGGGGGCAAATTATTAATCAATTTTTTGATGCGGGAGCGTCACGGAACCCCTTTTGAACATAATGCTTTTCGTTTTCACGTTAAGTGCCCATTATTTGTCGCAAGAGAATGGTTCCGTCATCGAATTGGCTCATTTAATGAAATATCGGCTCGCTACAGTCTTATCAAAGATGATTTTTTTGTTCCCGCGAAACAACAAATCCGAACCCAACTTGGCAAGCTCGGAGAGTACGTTTTTGAGCCCGTAGATGAAGTTTCCGCAGAAAATACCGTTCTTGATATCAGCGAAGTAAATTCTTATTGTTTTGAAGCTTACGAAAGACTTCTGGCAAAGGGGATAGCCAAGGAGTTGGCAAGGGTTGTCTTACCGGTGAGTATGTATACACAATTTTATTGGACGGTGAATGCGCGGTCGTTAATGAATTTTCTTTCTCTTCGCAATCATAAAACTGCCCAATTAGATATTCGTTTATACGCTGAAAAAATTGAGGAGCTGTTTGGCCAAATAATGCCGATTACCCACAAATATTGGATTGAAAATGGACGTATTGCTCCGTAATTAAATAGCTTTGCAATTATGGGTTCAATTCCTACTGGGGGTCCCAGTGTAGGATTTGCCCATGTCTAAATCTTATTTAATCTTTCATATATCGGATGTCGGTGATATCCCACCAACCCCGGCAACCCCGTTTATCGACGATTCAGCAACCCCGAGGGCAACAGACGTATTGATGCAGTTTTCTGAGGTTGGCGGTTTTCCTGTTTGCTATAAACAAGAACATGGCGGAAAGCTCATTCACAATCTTGTTCCAGTGCACAAAACCGAATATGGGCAAATATCGACGTCTTCAAAAACCGACCTATACCTCCACACAGAATTGGCTTTTCATCCATATAAGCCATCATTTATTTTTCTTTTATGCCTAAGGGGTGACGACGCCGCAGCCACAACCATTGCTTCAGTTAATGAAATAATGGAAAAGCTCGATGAAGAAACTATTAAAATTCTAGAATTACCAAATTTCACGACGGGAATTGATGAAAGTTTTAAAAACGGGAAGAATGACAATTTTTGTCTTGTCACGCCCGTATTGAGAAATACTGAAACTGGATTTGACGATTCAAAATGGACCATGACATTTGATTTGCAATTAATGAAGGGTCTTGATACGGATTCAGAATTTGCGTTAAGCAAGATGAGGGATGCCGTGAACGCTTCGGTTGATAACGTTTATCTTAAAACTGGCGATTTAATGATAATTGATAATAATAGGGCCGTCCACGGTAGAAGTAGTTTTCAGCCGAGATATGACGGAACGGATAGATGGGTAAAACGATTATTAACAATAAAACATATGCCGCCCAAACAGCACATTCACAAAAAAACTATAGTTACGGAGTTCTCAAATTGAACTTTTTAGATTTGCTAATACATCTGCCCATCTGCGGTCATAATGTTCGGCAAAATAAACCAATTCCCGCTCCAGTTTTTCCCCAAGTCCCTTTTGGCTTAATTCGTTAAACAGATTTAGAAATTCTACACTGTTCGTTTTACAATGAAAATATTTTTTAAGAAAGGGATGCCTAATTCTTGCATACTCCGCATTAAGCATAGGCGTTATTGTGTTGTAGCTGGAATTTTTTTCGGCGAGAAATACTGACTCTTCGGTGGTTTTTTGTTCTTCCGAATATTTTTTCTTTGCTGATTTTATTGGCATTATCGGCCACCAATGGTCTCGGTGGTTAATTTATTTATTTTGTCTTGAATTCTTGCCATGTTTTGTCGCCAACACCGTAGTATTCTCGTGCATATCCAGAATCAATAATGTCTTTATTTAAACAAGCGGTGTTAGGGTTTTCGATATCGTCTGACGAATATATTTTTGCAAGAACTCTTCCATATTTGTCATTTTTGTCTGGAATGGTGTTGACAAACACCCACTTATGATTCGTTAGCCAGTCCTGGGTAAATGACTTTGCCTTAAGTCCGAGTTCTTTCTCGTTTAAGTCTTTTGTCCGTGACTCTGGTGTATTGACGCCAAATAGGCGAACACGTATTTTATGGTGAATTTTAAATCCGAGGTCAATCATCAGGTCGATGGTGTCACCATCAACGACCCCAAGAACCGTTGCCCCGTACCAAAAGCGCTGCACAAGAAACTACCTCTGTGAATTCTTGAGAATGTTCATTAATTTATCTTGACCCGGAAATTTGGGTCCGACTACGCTACCCTGCTCTGGCTTCTTGTTTTTGGGTGCCGGGGGGCCAAGCGGTGGTTTCTTTCTGGCATTCCTAAAATCTCTCTGCCACGAATTATCTCGTTTTGGCTCTGGATATCGGTCGGCTGGTTTTGGATTGGTCGTCGCTGGTGTTTTCTTTTTGGGTGACGGGCTGGGGTATCGGTCGGCTGGTTTTGGATTAGTCGTCGCTGGTGTTTTCTTTTTGGCCCTATCAATTTCGTTTTGTTTCTCTTCGCCAGCAGCCCTCGTCATTTGGTCAAATCTTGCTCGAGCGCGCGCGCGGGCATCCCGTTCAGCTTTGGAGCGGTTTTGTACCTTTGCGTTACGCTTTATTCCCTGACGAGCCAGCTCGTCTCGAACAAATTTTCTACGTGCCTTTTCGTATGCCGTATTGCTTTGTTTTTTGTATGGTGCTCTTTGCTCTTGTGGTGTTCCATCAAAAATCATGCCGTCCATATCATGGTCGATGGCTTCATCGGTGCCCGTTGCTACGCCCGCTCGTTGACCTATTGATTGACCAAGGGATTTTTCGAAAATTTCATTTACTTCCTTCGATTCAATCTCTTCAGAGACCGAATCTTGCTTCTTTTTTGTTTTCGCGTACTTTTCAAGCAATCTTCGTCCCTTGGCTGCCAGGCGAGCAGCAGCTTCAGCATCTCCTGGCACTGGTTCGCCCCATGCGGCTGCTGAAAGAGCAAGCCGTGTTGCCCTACCTTTTTCGTCCTTCATTGGACCAGAAGGATTTGAAAAAAACCTAGTAAGGAAGGAGCCCTTCCTTCTCATTTTTTCCGGGGTGTTAGCTGGGCCCTTGACACCAGGTTTGAGATTTGCGCCCTCTTTTCTCTTAAAATATGCCCTTCCGGCTGCGGTTAGCCCACCCTTGGGGTTTTTTAATTTGTTGCCAGATGCGGATTTCTCATCTAAATAAACAAACTGAAATTTACCGACTTTTCTTGAGCCGTAGTACTCGTCATAAATCGGAAGAAATTCTTCTTGCTTGAACTCTATGAATGACTGCTCCATAGCGTTTACTATTTCAATTTCTGAATCTATCGCCTGGCCAATTGCTTCAAGTTCAGCAATCAATTCTTCGTCATTGTTATTTTGGTCTTGCATGAGTGCACCTACTCATATATTCTCGCATAAATGATGAAAGCGGATGGAAAGAATAAGCCCCCGGGTCGGGTGATGTTTTCACCTTTGCCCGGGGGCTTATTCTTTATTGGTTAGTTAGACTCAGGATGGTTCTGCGTCAAACGTGACCTTTACAAAGGCTTCCGGCCTCTTGACCGCTAGCGCAAGGCGCTGCTCAGCCAAGATGACGATTGCATTGCGGACGAAGAAGTCTGCATGCTGTTCGCTGATGCGGATGCTGGCTTGCTCACGGTCGTAAAGCTGTGCGGCTGTGCCGAACGCGCCTACGAGAGCTTGACCTTCTGTCATCGCCGGGGTGTCAACGATTGGCATTCTCCAGACGCGCGGTGCACCACCGGCGGCGATTGACACCGCGAGGAGGTACTGACCGTTTGCATCTTTCGTCAGCTCAATGTCTTCCCAGTCGTTCGGGTGCATTACGACACCAGATGGCTCATAGTAAGCCAAGAAGGACAGCGTGGCAGCGCGACGTAGTGCGTCGGCCTTGGTGTCCGGAACCGGAGTGGCTGCACCATCCGACCAAGCATATTCCTGGATGCTTGGCGTATTCAGAACACCCATCAGGTTTTCGCCCGAGCCGCTGCCCTTAAGGATTTGCGAATCCTCAAGAAGACGCAAACCGTACATCAACTCGTTGTCGATGATTGAGCGCAACTGCGGCTCATCAGCAAGAACGTTTCTGTGTGCGGCTTCCCAGTGAGCCAGTGTGCGGACCGGAGCCTGCTCACCGACAAACTTGAAGGATGATTGCGGCTTCGCGGTAAAGGCGTTACCGGTACGCTCAGCGACAGCGGCGGCAGCATTATTCGTTGAATATGCGGAAGCCGAAACACCTGGAGCCTCGAGCGAGGTAAAACCAATTTGACGGAAGTACTCAATGACGGCAGCCGTTGTGCGACGGACCGGGAAAAGGTCGCGAACACGCTTTGTGCGCATTGGTGAGATGACCATTGCATCGCGGTCAACCGAACCAAAGTCACCAAGGCCACCACCACGGGTAAAGCCCGAGAGGTTGCCAACGGTTGGCATTGCTGTGAAAACGTCTTTCACGCTGTAGCCAGTGAGTGAGGCCGCAACTGTCCACGGAGAAGCCATGTTGGCGCCGTTACGACCGTTGTTGAGGGACTTGAACTCTGGCGATTCGGTGAACATTTCACCAATGGTCTTTAGTTCATTCGAGGAAAGCTGAGTAACATTGGCACTTGCGGCAGCAAATTCGGCTGCAACACTTGGTGTTGTTTGCTCTGAGCCCCACGAAGAAATGTCTTCCATTGATTCCAGGTCTCCGATGAGTGATTTGATTTCTTTGATGTCGCGCATGTTTTTGTCAAATGCGGTCTTCTGCTCGGTCGAAACGACTACTGTGCCGTCTTCAACCTTAAACGAGTCAGCGATTGTTTTGTTCTCGGACATCTTCGAGCGAAGGGCTGTTTGAAGCTCTTCGATTCTTGATTTGTCTTGCGACATGTTGTGCTCCTGTTTGAGGGATGGTTGTTTTTTGCTTACATGGCTTAGGAAAGCACCCAGCCCTTGTTCATTCAAAAATAACAGATTCTTTACACTCAATAGTGTAACTATTTAATTTTGTATATAAAAGTTTGTAAATAGTTATTTGTGGTTTAATTCTTCGATTATTGGCACTTTTCGTTTAAGTGTTGCTTTATCTTTTCCGCGAAGAATGGTCCTGACGGCTCTACGAATTTCGTTTTGATTACGTTTTTCAATATTTCTTCGCCCCAATGCTGTGGTTCCGGCCCGATTGGCGTAATCGGTCATATTTGTGCACGGCATCCATACCGCCCTACCCGTTTTGCTAATTCTTCTGCTTATCCCTATACAGCCTATTTGCCGAGCTCTTGCTCTTGCGGACTCTATGTCAAGAAATACATCCGGGTCGTTGTCGCGCACATATTCTGGGCCTTTAGCTGATTTTTGCTGGCCTTCGGGGACGCAGTTCGGCACCATTTTGCCCCCTTTGCCCTTCTTCATACCCGCCTGTACATACCCGGGCCAGCATGGTCCTTGTTCACTTTTGCCAGCAAATAAATCCCCAGATACCAATCCGGCACCGGGGATTGATTCAATTCCGAATACTCTTTCTTCGTTTAGGTCTTCCCACTCATGGCTTGCCCTATTTTTGAGCATTCGCCAATTATCACGAAGTTTTTTTCTTTTTTTCCTTTTTCCGGTTGTTCTCAGGCCTTTTTTGGACTCATCCGGAACAACGCTTCTCCATTTGGATGTTTCGGCAAGTTCCGAAATTCTTGCAAGCTCCTCATGTGACGCGCACGGCATCCAATTTCCATCTTTGTCTTTGTGGGCCCCCGAGCAACCAATTTCCCTGGCTGTTCTTATGGCTTCGGTTTTTTTAATTAATTCTTTCATTTCGACAAATTTTTCTTATTGAACAATTTTGCTTTTATGGATGCACTAAATTTTTGAAACGCGAAAGAATCTTCGCTCGATTTTGTTTCTCCTTCTGAAATATTGATTGCCCTTCGGACCACCCTTCTGCGCGCATTTTTAAACAAGAGGACATCTTTGCTGTCTTTGATACCAATTCCCCTGCGAAGAAGTCTTGTATTTTTGGGGTCGCTAATTAATTTTTCAAGCTTTTGTGATGCAAAAGGATTGTTTTTGTTTTGACAAATAATATTATTTATTGAATCAAATGCAAGTTCGTGAGATTTTATTTTTCCTACAAGTTCGCTTGTTGTCGTATTGTCTTTAAATGTTTTTGCTTTATAGTTCACAATAGTAATTTTGTTTAATTTATCTTGAAATTTCCTCAAAGAACTACCCGAAGGATTTCTAAATTGATTATTAGAAGTTTGATTTGATGTTCTGTCTAGAAAAGATTTAATTTTTTGATGAGATATCGCCTTGTTTGTTATTTCGTTAATTTTTGCATTTGTCCAACCAATATCAGAAAATGCCGCGTTAAAAATTTCCTCCATCTGTGGCGTTAGGTGTTTAAATTCTGTTTTGACAAACCCGTCCGGAGTTCCCCAGCTTTCATATTCGCCGTTGTTTTCTTTAATTATTTGTTGCCCATACTCGGTGAGGGCTTTAATTTTTACTTGTTCGTTATTCAAAACAGCAATGACGTGTGGGATGTTTGTAAAAACATCTTTAACTATCGAAATTTTATTTTCATTTATCATTACTGTGCCTTTTTCATAATTATTTGTCGGAGTCTTTGTTTTCCTGATAGCAATTCTTCGAGTCTCAATGAAAATAGTTTTTGAACTATGTTCATATGTATTTTTTCACCTTCTGAAATCCCATATCCGTCAATATTTGACATAAATTTATTGGGATTAAAAGTTCTGACCTTATTTATCATTTGAGAAATTAGCTTTATAAAAAGAACTCTTTGTTCTGCCTGAAGAGCCTGATAGTAGTCCGAATATGCGGGAACGAGGGTTGATTCATAATAATCATCTAGTCTAATTTTCATTCGTTTGGTTATTTCTAGTTTTGACAAATCGACAAGTGCGGATGTCGTATTTTGTGCCAAAACCGCGCGTGTTCCCTCGTCGGAATCAACTGCGTATATTGACGTATTTGGGCGTTCTCTTTGGTCAGTCAAAAAATCTGCAACCATCATTCGGGCAATATCATGCATATCTAAATCTGTAAATTTTTTCTGTGGGTTAAAGACACCCCCGGGAACCGTTAAAGATATATCTTCCCTTAGGTATTTTCTCGTGCTGCCCTGTTTTCCCACAAACATCACATCCGGCGATTCCAGACCCAAGTGTTGTTGAACGTCAGAAGCGAATCTTTCAGCGAGATGTTGAAATTTTTTGGGTTCTCCGTAAAGCAAATAGCCTTTTCCGTTTACGTCTATCGCTGTTATGCCGCCATCAAGTTGACGTTTAGAAACGTTTGAGGAGCGCTTAATGACTTCCCCAATTATCGACGGATGAATATCGACAATACTTCCCCCGGAGGACAAATGTTTTAGAGCGTAATCTAAATTTTTTATGAGTTTCTTTTTTGCAGCAAAAGATACGGTTTCCCTGTCTGTTCTTGTCATTTCGGGTTTGATGAGTTTTCTATTTTTGAACAATTCACTCACCCAAGCAAGCGTCTTTCCTACTCTTTCGTTTGGATTTTTTATTCCAACAAAGTTTTCACTATAAGAAAGGCCTGGCCCTATCTCAGATGCGACAAATTGAAGTCTTTTTGCTGGGTCATCTCTATTATCTATTTCTGTTGCGTCATTTACAACCCTTCCAAGTTTTCGTCTTTCCCCAACAGAAAGTTTTCTTGCTTTTTCTAGCGTGATTGATGAACCCCCAGGAAGAACGTAAACAAGGGAACGCGTTCCCGTGTTCGACAAAAGACCCAATTCCTCTCCGCCAATATCATCCGGAGATAGAGCCGACATCACCATTGTTGCGCCCTCCATATCCCTATTGTCGGGTATGGCTCGAAGAACTTTATTCGGGACAACTGGTTGAAGAATAAATCCATCTCTTCGGACCATTCTTCTTGCTTTTTCGTTTGATGATTTATTGAATTTTCCTATTTGATTAACTAATTCTGGGACAACCTTTGATACTTCCTGTCTATTTTCTATCGATACTCTTGGGATAACCGGAGCTCGTCGTACGATGATGTCGCTTTCCCCGCGTACACCGGTAATTGGCGAGCCAGATGTTCTTGTAGCGGGTCCGCTAACCGCATTTCTTATCGCTCGCACGACTGCACCCAGTGGAGATGGTATGTCAAAAAGTTGAGCCCCACATGTTGACAATCTGTTATCGGTAAATCTTCCGCCGAACTGGTAGCCCTCCGGACATCGATATCCCCTATTTTCTCCAGGCATTGAGCCGCCACGTCTTCCGCCCCCACCACCTGGTGTTACTGCTCTCCAGAATGCCGAGCGAATAGGTGAACGAATTGGACCCCTATCTCCGGGGACAATTGTGCTGATGGCCGAGTGAAGTATCTGACGTCCGGCATTTGCTTTGAATTCCATACCTCCGGTATTAATCAAGGAGACTTTTCTTCTGTTATTCCCATTCCGCTTTGACAAGGCTTTGAATGTAACAATATTTTTATTGCCCGAAATAGATTTTCCCCTGATGTGGTCAACGGTTTCTTTATTCGAAAAATCAGCAATGATAAATCTTGCTATATAAACGGTCTGATTGTCATTTTTATTCACTGCAACATTCCTCTTCAAACGACAATTGTTCCAATCTTGGCATTATTTTCTGGCTACCAGAATCGTCTTCTCCTGTTTGTTCCCAGTTATTTTGATTTCTTAAAAAATCAATGAATTTTGATTCCATTTCAACAAAATCACGCAGGACAGATATCGCATGCGAAAAGTCATTTTCGGTCACGACACTCGATTCTTCTGATTTAACATCTATTGAATTAACAAATTCATAAAAAAACATATCATCATTTTTTTGACCACGGATTAAATTTTTGGGTTTTTTACCAGTTCTAATTCTTAAATGAAATTGTCTATCATTCCAGTTCATAAGTTTTCTTATTTTCCCGCGACAATTTCTCATTCCGGGGTGATGGCAACCCTCATTCGGCCACAATCCGGTTGTTTCGTGGTGCAGCCAGGCACATATATTGCTGAGTGGATATAGTTCTGGATGATTGGCAAGAATAACCCTACAACGTCTGAATCCGCCTGGTTTTTTCATAATTGGGCGCCAATAGCGAAGGAGCCTTTCAAGATTTCCCCTACGCGGTCCATAGCCACGCAAAATATCTCCAGTAATTAGCTCCTGTGGGATAAGACCACCAAGTGGGTCTGCCTTGATATTTGCATCCTCGGTCATGTATTTATCTCTCTATTTGGCGAAGCAAAATCATCGCTGTCCACGCTTCTTTTCTGGCTTGTGCGCTTTTAAAAGCCAAATTCGATACATCAAACTTTACCATTTCATCGTCGCAACATGGCTGTGCAGACTTTGTTTTGATTTTTTCTATTTTCTGGTTTTTCTTTTTGTTAACGGTTTTTTTAAATCTTGACACCTTTTTATTTACAGTGTCCAGCTTTTTCTTATTCTTGCCTAGGGATTGGTAAATGTCTAACCCATCTATCATGTTTTCATAAACGGGTTTTGTTTTGTCCAAAAATATCTCGTCCCAGCCCTTTCGGGATGCGCCCGTCCATAAAAATTTATGAAAACGAGAAGTTTTGATTTTTAAAAGCCCCCCGCACGAATTCGCAAAATCAAACAAATCAACTTTGACCATAGAACTATCCGGTCGAACCAAAATTGCATCTTTTTCCTCGGCCGACGCATCTATGTCGTAGTAAAGATTGTCATCTTCTACTTTTCCAACCAATATTGCTCTCATGTTGATTTGCCGTTCGGTGCTACAAAATCCATATTTTGATTGCTTTTCATTTTTCGTAATGTTTTTTTAGCGTTTTCTACAATTTCTTTAATTATGTTGTTTTTTAAAACATTTTCCACTGACGCATTTGGGTCAATTAATGGGTTGTAAGTTTTTGGGTTTTCGATATCCAGGCCAAGGGGGTGCGCAAATTTTACGTTGTCGAATCCCTGCATTTTGTATTTATTTTTTATTTTTTGTGCGGCTCTGTAGTTTTTGAGAGCCTGAATATTTTGTCCGGTTAATGGTTTCCCATTTGATATGGAATAAAAATAGTTGATTTCTGATTCCGTAAACCCAGCTTTTCGAAGAGCTGCGGCAATTGAATTATCGTTAACAACATCATTTAAATTTTCTTTTTCGGAGAGTTTTTGAACTTTGGAAAATGGATAATTGATTGATTCAACTTCATCTTTATCGAAACCACCCAATATGTGGGCCTGAATAGGTTCGTTATCAAAATCATTTGATAAATCTTTTCCAACTTTTTTAAATTTTGAACCATTTTTTCTTTTAGACGTAATTGAGCTTGTGTCTCCGTCAAGTGACGCCGTAAGTATATTTATTATTGATTCTTTATCTTTTCCATTTTTTGTATCAGTTAAAGCCTGAACTATGTCGGAACGGGATGAAGAATTTACCAAAACTGGTTTATTTCCATTTTTGAACAAATTACCTTTTGCGTAAGCCGTGCGACTCGCTACTTCTGGGCGCAAAACAACCTCTATTTCGCCTTGAGCGGTTAGCCCATCCCCAACCACATCTGTATCGGAAAGCTCAAAATTGGCATTATCGTCCACCCCGACTGCCCCCCTATTTATCGCATTTTGTTTCTTTTTTTGTATCTGTGATTTGTTGACCATATATCCCGATACAGGAAGAGAGTCTTCATCAATGTCGTCATTCAATCCAGCATTTTTCCAAAATTTTCTTCTAACGGAAGAAAAGGATGACTCTCCTTCAGTATCAAAATCGAGTTCATCTGGACCAAATTTTCGTGTTTTGTAGCCGGAGCCAGATGTTCTACCTTCGCTTTGATTTACTTCTCTTGGTTGCCAAATATTTGAAAACATTTCGCTACCGTCAAAAAATGCGTTTTTTATGGCGGAAGCTTTTTGGGCCATTCCCTCAAGGTCGTTTGATTCAAGATTTACATCAATATTTTGTTTTTCGTATTCATTTATCAAATCAAATTCTTGCATTTGCTCAAGAGCCAATTTTGTAATCGTTTCACCAGAAACATATTTTAATTTTTCTGCAAAATCTTTAAGCTCGTTTCTCGTTGAACCTTTCTTGTAATCTGCGATTTTGGAGAATGCAAACATTAATTTTTCTTTTGATTCGTCATCAATATTTGTATTTTCAATCGTTCTTTCTAATTTTTTCATATTTTGGGGTGATATGACGTTGCTTTTTGTCGCCCCAGAGGAAAGCCTTTCGGGTTCTTTGTTTTTTCTTGCTCTATTTCTTTCCATCGCACTCATTCGTCTCAAACGTTCTGAAGTTTTATAAATTTGAGATTCCTCCGTGTCATTCAAGCCAACAGCATCAACTTGTATAAATGTTCCTCGCTCATATATTTCATCGACTTTTTCTTCCAACTCGTAGAGAAGACTTGCCTGAAGAGCATCGAATTGTTCTTGAGTTATTTCGCGAATTTTGTCTATGCCGTGCATATCCTCTTCATCGGTTATGAGTTTTTTGCTTGCTTTTCCAATGAGTCCTGCCGTTTTAAATGAATCGTCATCTTTCTCAGACAAAGATGCGGCTTTTATTCCAAGGAAATCTTGATAGACCCGAGATGTGGTGAGAAGTTCAATAATTCCCATGTCTATTTGTCTAATTGGTAAGCCAAGAATGTCTAAATCATCTGGGTCTATTCCGGGCATGTCCTCAGAAATAATGTCATTTGCAACCACTTTTCCTATTATTCTGTGGTGACCGTCGACTATGTATCCCTCTTTTGATATGATAATTTTCTTAAATAGACCGTGTTCTTTTCTTAACCTTTCAACTTCTTTTTTTCTTTCCACAGGGTCTTTTATTTTAGTTATTTCCTTAATAGCCGAAAGTATGTTTTCACTAATTCCACCAACCTTTGGTCCGTCAAGTTCTCGCTGTGATACCATTAGCTCGTCTGGCTTGGTAATTCTGTCTTCTTGAATCCCAACTCCAAGCATTTTTAAGAAGTTTGTAAATGCGTCAACACCATCTGGCTCAAGCATTGAATAATCAATGTGGTCGAAGAAATTCTTTCTTTCTTCATCCGTAAATTCATCACTTGGGTCTGGTTCTCTGCCTTCCATCCGCGCAGTTGCAATTCTGTTCCATTTTTCGCCAAGCCTCTTGAGTTCTCGACCAGTTATTTTTATTTCATGTTTATCCATCAGTTCTGAAATTTTTATATCATGCTCTTCCATCAGGTCAACCATTGTTGTGTATTTTGCCTTTATTGCTTCTTGATTGTTTATATCTTTTTGCTCAATTCCACCCCCCTCAAATCCAGCTCCAATAAGTTCAAGAAACTTTATTTCTGCATCTAGTTTTTTTGCCTCTGGTGAGTCTTTGTCTAATTCTTTAAGTTTTTCAAGTCTTTGCTTTAAAATCTTTGTCAACTTGCCGTCTTCGCCCGCAATATGGGCCTGTGCTGTTTCTCCTGTTGCAAGCCCAGAACGCCATAGGCGCAAAATCGTTGATTTGTTATCTACGGCTTTTCCGCCAACCTGCGGCATTTCAAGTCTGTCTACTTTTAGGTTTTTTTTACAGAAAACGTTTACCCCCTCGACATAGAATTTGCACAAGTCGGCAGTGACTATTTTTCCTGGATTTTTTTCAGCAAGGTTTTTAAGTTCTTTACTGATTTGTTTTCCAGCTTGCTTAACCATTTTTGATTCACCATGCTTATGCGCTGGCATTTCTACGGTTTGGCCCAGAGAAAGTAGAGCTGCAGCAACTTCGTTGTTTTCTGTTTGATAAACAACTCGTCCAGTCGTTTTGGAAATTAGTGGTTTATTGTTTTTGTCATAAAGTCTTCTCGCCCCCATTGATTCAAGCTCGGCTTCAGAAAGACTGTCAAACCAATTGTCAACATGTCCTCTTATCGCCTCGGTTCTTTGCGAGTCTGACATTCCGTCTTTAAGTCGCGGCGGTGGAATTTTGGATAGTTTTGTTTCGATTCTTTCTCTTACTTTTTTCGCAAATTCCTGTTCTCTTTTGTTTCTTGGCATTACCTGTGCGCCAGAGGAAAGTCTTTCAGCTCTTCGTGACGTTCCAGATACAACTGATGAACCAGTATTTCTGGTGGCCCTTATTTTTCCTGTTTCTGCAAACTCATCCAGTTCGGATTCGCGCAT
>Ga0194132_10003283_pt1 | contig 28993 bp, 29 predicted proteins | sample TA2KigOf80mmetaG_FD_148612 | JGI IMG/M metagenome (GOLD analysis project Ga0194132, IMG submission 148612) | Freshwater microbial communities from Lake Tanganyika, Tanzania - TA2015054 Kigoma Offshore 80m | ecosystem: Environmental > Aquatic > Freshwater > Lake | place: Tanzania: Lake...
AGAAACGACCGTTAAGAAAAGAAACGATAGAAAAAAACTTGCTTTCACGGGCCCCCCTTTGTGAAAACTTTCGTTTTCGTTGCCCAATGAAATACCACAAAATAGCGCAGCGCATCAATTTGTTTTTTTGCCTGTTCCTTTGATTGGGCTTTTTAAGAGGTTGGTCCGATATGTTTTTTCTTAAATTGCAAAGACTTATAGAGGACCAAGGTTATGAGATTTGATAAGTTTTCTTGGAGTTTCATTTGATAATGCACCTCTTCAGTTTTCAACAATCAAATTTCCCGGTATTACACGAAAGTAACAGCCATTTCCTCCTGTGGACCTATAAGAACCGGGAATGAGTTTAGCTAAAAATGCCGTATTTTGTCCCTGGCTGTAAGGGGCCGGCCCCCAATAAACGGCAAACATTTCATTTCCGACTAAAAGGCCATACTCCGGAAAAGTTGTTAAATCCGAAGAACAGAATTTAACTGGAGTCACACCTCCTCCTGTAGTCCCAGGAGGACCTTGTAGTCCCTGTAGCCCTTGAGTTCCATGACAAACCGGAACTGAAGTGGGAGCTTCATTACCGTTTTGAGTGGTGTAGAGATAGCCTCCGGCAGCACAGAGAGTTCGCGAAGCCAATTCTACCGTGATACGAGACGAAGTTCCGGCTCTACCTTCACGTCCCGCTAACCCGCCGCAAAGCACGCTAACGGAATTAACAATTTCATTGGAATCCAAATTTCCATTGCTATTCAGGTCGGTAAAGAGCGCCAACTCTACTCCACCATTGGCTTCTGCAGGACATTGGTTTGTCGGTCTTGAAAAAGCTCCAACACCATACCCTCTCTCACCTTTTTCACCTTTCTCGCCAGCCACACCCTGAATTCCCTGAATGCCTTGAATTCCCTGAATGCCTTGTATTCCTCTTTCTCCCTGTATCCCCTGAAATCCTCGTTCACCCCTCTCGCCCTGAAAACCTTGTTCTCCTTTTTCTCCCGTTTCGCCTTGAATCCCCCGTTCCCCAGTTTCTCCTGTTTCTCCTGTTTCTCCTGTTTCTCCTTTAAGACTAGAAACAAATTCCCATGTTCCATCTACTTTTTTATAGACCTCACCGCTCTCTTGTTCAAAAAAGAGGTCATCCTCTTGGCCGACGTCCTGTTCAGGAATTCCCGAACCGGCAAGGATAGAGTTCCCATTTTTTCCATTTTGGCCATTAACTCCGTCTTTTCCATTTCTGCCGTCTTTTCCATCGACCCCAAATCTACCCTCACTACCTGCGATCCCCTGCAGGCCACGCTCTCCTTGAATTCCCTGCTCACCACGAAGCCCTTGTTCTCCTCTTTCCCCCCTTTCACCTGCATCCCCTTTTTCTCCGCGATCTCCTTTCTCGCCACGTTCTCCTTTTTCTCCTACTGGCCCAACCAAAGTAATAATACTTTTCCAGATATTGAGTTCTTTGCGAAACAATTCACCACTGATTTGATTAAGATAGAGATCAAGATCTTTTCCTAACTCCGATTTAGGATTTTCAGTGCCGGTGAGAATAGTTGATCCATCTCGTCCATTAAGTCCGGGCAGCCCTTGAGGGCCCGCGATGAGATCTTGCCCGGGAAGAGTTACAGTCACAGAACTCACGGCAGTGAAATTAGGAACTCGTGCCATAATGACAGAAGTCCCTGGCTCTTTAGCTTGCGATTTTCCGGTATTGTCTACCGAGACCACATCAGACTGAGTTGAACTCCAGGTCGCCTGAGTAGTCAGATTTTTGCTAGAACCATCCGCATAAATTCCGATTAAAGTAAATGAGAAGCTCACACCTTGAGCTATTCTGGTTCCTATCGGACTTAAAGCAACGGCAATGAGGGGAGCAGTAACAGTCCCAGTGTCATTTCCACCCGTTCCCGGCCCCGAAATAAATCCACTATCGGTGCTTTTTGAATTCAAAATCGAAGATATCCCAACAGAAGCCAGAGTAATTTCACTGGGTGCAGGATTTCTCCTGAATTCAGTGAGACTTTGCTCCGAAATGACTGCCGTGTTTTCCTGTTTGCAACCCAACAATGGGAAAAGAATTCCAACAACTAAAATTGAGGTTTTAAGAAATTGAGTCATGGTATCCTCCTGATAAAAACTCATTTCACATGAGTGATTCCACTCTTTGGAATTTCAATTAGAATCTTAGCATCCTATTTTTTGTTTTTGACTTAAGGCATGTTTTTTAACAAAAGTACTAGCCCCAAGTAACGAAGAAGAGGCCCGTTTTCCATTCGATGGATTTTCCATCACAATCATTTTCACAATCTTCCCTTTGAAAAGATTGATTTTTTTAATTTCATCTCTTAAGCCGACATGGGACTTAAACGAACAAAAATGGCTCTGAGAAAGGCTTCTACATTGAGATAGAAAGAGGGTTGTGATAATTAGCTAGTATGTCGAAAGCTTTTACAAAAGAAAATGACGAAGCTGAAGATCTTTCTTTAGAGGAGTCTCAGGATAATGCGGCCCTCTCCACTCCGGGTGGAAAAAACTATATCACTCCTCATGGAATTGAACGGCTACGAAGCGAGTGGAAGAGACTCATGGATATCGACCGGCCGGAACTCGTTAAAGTTGTCCAATGGGCTGCGGGGAATGGGGATCGTTCCGAGAACGGCGACTACATTTATGGCAAAAGAAAGTTAAGAGAAATCGATCGAAGGATTCGTTTTCTTACCAAGCGAATGGAAAATGCTGAGATAATCGATCCCACACAACAAAAATCCGAAAGGGTTCTTTTTGGAGCTACAGTCACCCTCTTAGACGAGCAGGGAAAAGAGCGAAAATATTCCATCGTAGGCATTGATGAAACTGACGGAAAAAAAGGTCGAATCAGTTGGATTTCGCCCATTGCAAAAGCACTCTTACAAAGAACAGTTGGAGACACCATAACCGTGCAACTTCCTAAAGGCGAAGAAGATTTCGAAATTATCAAGATCTCTTATGACACATTAACTGATTAAATTAAAAGTTAAAGGAAAAAAGTGGGCACAGCAACGAGTGAAGCAAGAGCGAGTGAATAGAGAGAACAGCCGTGAATGCTTGTATAAAAGTTTTCAATCCGCACCTTCTAGCACACGCGATTAAAGCTCCTCTCTATTGCTCTTGCCGTAGAGCTCATCTACCCTGGGGTAACGTTATTCTGTTATAATCTAATTATGCGTTTAGCGATCGTTCGAACTCACCCTACTCAGTATTTTTCACCTTTATTCCGCAGTTTATCAAAAGTCCCCGGGCTTGAAGTGAAGGTGTTCTATTGCCTACCGGATCGGGGGCGGGGGGGATTCGATCCTGGTTTTAACCAAAAAATATTCTGGGATGTCGACCTCCTAGAGGGCTATCAATATGAATTCGTGCCTACGGCACCTCTTCCCTTTAAACCTAAACATATCTTTGAATCTAGAAGTCCTAAACTAATTAAGAAATTAAAAGAGGGAAATTTTAATGCTGTGTTTTGTGCGGGGTATGCACTCTGGCTTGATTGGCAAATGATCTTTTTTGCGCTGAGAAACAAAATACCGCTGATTTGCCGTCCTGAATTTAACGAGCTTGGGGTTCATCGAGGGTGGTTAAAAACTTGGATTAGGAAAAAAATTTTGACTTGGTATTTTTCAAAAGTTTCTGCATTTCTTTATATTGGCCAAAAAGCTAGGGAGGGATTTTTGAGTTTCGGTGGTAATCCGTCGAAAGCTTTTTTTTCTCCTTATTCGGTGAATAATAATCTTTTCGATGTTTGTGATGTAAGAAGCCAAAGTAAAACACAACTTAAAACGGAGTTTGGTTTTCAGGCTTGCGATCTTGTATTGCTTTATGTAGGAAAACTTATTCAGCAAAAAGGGGTTGATTTACTGATTCAGGCCATTGAAAGGCTTGAGGATAAGCTAAAAGTCGGGCTGCTCATGGTGGGCGATGGGCCTCAAAGCGAAATGTTACTTTCGAAGATTAAAAACCTCAAGTTGGAGCACTTTCACTTTGCAGGTTTCCAGAATCAATCTCAGTTACCCAAATACTATCAAGTGGGTGATGTGTTGATTATTCCTTCTCTAGTGGAGCCGTGGGGCCTTGTCGTCAATGAAGCCATGGCGAGCGGAACGCCCGTTATTGCGAGTGATCGGGTTGGCTCAGCTTATGATTTAGTGGAAGAGGGTAAAACAGGTTACATGTTCGAAGCAGAAAATTCTCATTCACTGGCTTTAACTATTGAGAAATTTTATCAGAGATCGATTGAATCCGGTTTTTCTGGAGACTACATCCGTACTAAAGTATCCCAATATAGTATTGATCGGTCTGTGAGTGGATTTACTTCTGCATTGAACTCTTTCTCGAAGACGGAAAAAATGTGTGATAGATATCAATGAGTTTATAAGATTCCCTATCTTATTTTGAGGTGTTGTAATATTTCAATCTGAATCAATCAGTGACTTAATTCCTCTTCAATATTGTTTGAAGATCCAATTCTGCCCATATTGGGAAGTGATCAGATGGGTTTCGTTGCCGTTCTTCGTAAGTATTAGGGATAGGTTTAACAGTGCCATCTGGATTTTTGTAACGAAAGACCTGAGCTTTTTGTACTATATTATGAAATGGCGGTGCTACAAGAATGGAATCTAGTTGAGCAGTTTTTCGAGAGCTATCTTTGGGATGGTAGGTGTGGGTAATACGTTTCGGATCTCCACTGGGTATCGGATTGGGCATCAATTCAAAAACATCTTTCAGATTAAAGTCTCTTAGAGTCTGATATTCTGGCTCGGAACTGACTTCAGCGTTGAAGTCACCTAGAATCATAAAAGGCACGTTAGGATATTGGGTCTGATAATCCTGAATGATTTCGATCATTTTTTCAGCCTGTGCCGTTCGAATTTCTCGGCTCTCTGGATCTTGATTGTTCTCTGTTCTTTTGGATTTTCCGTGAACTCCTGCCATAAGAAAAAGAATAGAGCCGTCGTTGGGAGATTTTGCAATTAAAACAGGAAAATCCCTTGAGAAAACTCGAGATAGCTCAGGGTGATGCGGATTGGAAAAAGGCTCGTTTTGGTGAGAATGGTATTCAAAGAATAGGGGCATAGTATTTTTGACTAAGGCTCCAATGTGAATTCCTCTACTGTCGTTACCTTTGATAATCAAAGGGCGCCATTTTTTGCCGAGTTCTTTTTCTGCAAAGGCGCCTAGTGAATCGGTGCCTTCAATTTCTTGAAGGAAAATAATATCGGGGTTAATTTCTTTAATGGCGTTAGAAACGCCATCGATCGCTTCTTGGGACTTTGGTTTCTCCGCTTGGGTCTTAGTTCTTTTGCCGGTAGTCAAATCGGGCTCATAACGTCCTACCATTTCTTTTAGATTAAGAACATTGTAAGTGGATATTCTAATTGAGGGTCGTTTAGAAAAGCTTGCAAACTCACCGGGATTGAGCGGCTTTAAGGTTTGGGTTTCTGCTGGAGGCAAAATAGCAGAGGTACGAGGTTCTCCTTTATCAACCGCAAGAGCGGTTCCAGAACTTGTGGACAGTTTCGAAAGAGCGGGAGGACAATTGCCCTTTTCTAGATGACTCAGCTGTCTAACTAAGACTTGTCCGGAGTGGGAACAATAAGTTTGAGTTAGTAAAAGAAGCCCTAAAGTTAAAAATTTCAAAAATTTCATATTGGGCTGTAATTATATCGGGTTTTATTTATAAGCTTTAGAAAATAAAATACTTGCTCCCTTTAAGTGGTCTTTTAAAGAGGCTAGTTCGATATATTTTTTCTTGAATTGCAAAGACTTATAGAGGACCAAATTTTTAAACAAGAATCTCATGCTTTTTTAGGATCATCTGAAAATAGCCCAATGGGCAATCTCAAGGAAAGCGAAAAGATTGCAAAATAGGCCTTTTGAGCTAGGATGCCGGCATGGAAACTTTATCTCCTTGGATCATGGGTATTTTGAATGTGACCCCTGATTCCTTTTCGGATGGGGGAAAATACCTATCTCCTGAAAAAGCGATAAGACACGGTATAGATTTAGCTAAGGATGGGGCCGATATTATTGATGTGGGCGGGGAGTCGACCCGTCCCGGAGCGAGTCCGGTTGCACTCCAAGAAGAAATGGACAGAGTTCTCCCGGTACTTGAAAAGCTACTTAAAGAGACTTCCGTAAGAGTTTCGGTGGACACAACCAAGTATGAATTGGCTAGGGAAGCTGTTCGCTTGGGGGCCGTCATCATCAATGATATAAGCGGTGGGCAGGATGCACGACTTCTTTCCCTTTTAAAAGATAATCCCCATGTCCAACTTATTTTGATGCATTGTCAGGGGGATCCGAAAACGATGCAGCTTAACCCAAGTTATCCACTAGGTGCTGTGAGCGAAGTTAAGGAAAGCTTAGCAGTTAAAGTGAGACGGTTTGAAGAGGGCGGAATTTCTCTTCCTAGAATCTGGATCGATCCGGGAATCGGATTTGGGAAGACGGCTAACCACAATTTAGATCTTTTAAGGCACCTCGATGTTTTGGTTGGAGTCGGGGGAAGAGTTGTCATTGGAACTTCCAGAAAATCTTTTTTGGGGATGTTGATGAATGACTCTCAAAGCCCTCTTGAAACTCGTGATGCGGGTACGTTGGCCTCGAATCTTTGGGCTTTTCAAAAAGGGGCTTCGGTTTTTCGGGTTCATGACGTTGGACAAATGAAACGGGCTCTAAAAACATGGGAAGCGGTTCGATATGGTAGTTTCTAGAGAGGTCACTTTTCAAGCCTTTCATTCCCATCATGGGATGTTATATGAGCCCAATCATCCTCATGATTTTGTAGTAGTGATTGGAATCAAGGCCGATTGCAACGAAGAAGGTTTTGTGTGCGATTTTAGAGCTGTGAAAAGAACTTTTAATCGAGTCATTAAACAAAGGATAGAAGGACAAAACCTAGACCTCATTTTTGAATACCCAACTTCCGAAAACATAGCTCAGTGGATTTGGAATGAACTAAAAATTTTTTATCCGTTGTCCTTTATTGAGGTAAGAGAAAAAGCTCACTCCCGAGCCGTTTATCATGGAGATAATACATGATTGCCAAGGTCAAAGTGGCTATTGCTTTGGGGGCCAATCTGGGTGACAGGGATAAAATGATCCGATTAGCAGCGCAGCGCTTGGAAGAGGATCTTCTTGAAGAGGCAAAGCTCTCAAACTTAATCGAAACAGAGCCGTGGGGCGTTAAAGATCAACCAAAGTTTTTAAATGCAGTGATTGTTGGCTTAACCGATTGGAAGCCTCCGGCGATTCTTGATTATCTAAAAAGTCTTGAGAGAGAGCTAGGGCGAGTGAGTACAGTCAAGAATGGCCCTCGAGTAATCGATCTCGATCTGATTTGTCAGGGGGAAGAGGTTTGGAACTCTGCAGGAATTGAAGTCCCTCATCCCAGAATGGCGGATCGAGATTTTGTTTTGATTCCTCTTTTCGAAGTTTGGCCTACTTGGTGTCATCCAATTAGAAGAAAGATTGTGACCCAGCTGCTTGAAGATCTTCAGGGCAAAAAAGACTAGAACTCTACGGTTTCTCTCCAGAGTCTTCTTACTTCTCCAACCAAGTACAATGATCCTGTAATAAGAAGAGTGTCATCCGACTTTAGTTTCGACGACATCTTTTCAATGGCTTTTATAGGATCGGTTTCGAAAGCTCCCAATCTTCGATAGTTGTCTGGGTATTTGTCTTGAAGTCTAGGGATTTGAGTTAAAAGTATCTCATCTGAAAGTTTAGTCAGATCTTGGTACATCGGAGTAAAAGCTTTGTCCGGTGAAAAGCCGCAAACAGTAAAAAGTTTACCTTTTGAGACCGATGCTAAAGTGTTTTTGAGACACTTTAAACCTGCAGGGTTGTGGTCACCTGAAAGAATGACTCTAGGTCTGTGATTTACGATCTCAAATCTTCCTGGAGTTTTTGTCATTCTAAAAGCTTCTTGAAGGGTCGAAATAGGAATCGCTGGAAAAACGATTCTTAGAGTTAAAAAAGCGAGGGCGGCATTTTCAATCGTTCCGAGTGAGGGGTTGGTTAAGTAGAATGGATAATTATTGATAAGAACTCGTTGCCCTTCCCAAGAGATCTCTTCGACTTTAATTCTAAGCTCCTTGGAATAATAAAGAATAGCGTCTAGTTCTGAACAACGTTCTTCGACCGTCTTTAAAAGTTTGGGATCTTGGATTCCGGTAAAAAGGAGGCTTTCTTGGCGAAGTACCCCTAATTTCTCTTTAAGTATTGCTTCGTGAGTATTACCCAAAAGCCATTCGTGATCTAAAGAAATATTGGTAAGGACCGTCGCTATCGGGTCGGTGACATTGGTTGAATCAAGCCTTCCCCCGAGCCCTACTTCGATAACTGCAAAATCGGATTGGTTTCGTTGAGCTTTAACAAAAAAAAGCAAAGTTAGAAATTCAAAGTAGGTCAAGGAAAAGTTCCGTGCCGTAGGCTCAAACTCTAAAGCCAAGGACAATAACTCTGACTGCGGGATACAAGTAAGCTGAGTTAGAATGCGTTCTGTGGGGCTTTGAAGGTGTGGGGATAGGTAAGTGCTAACCTTTAAGCCATAAGCCTTTAGGGCTTGAGAAATGAATAGTGTGGTAGTGCCTTTTCCGTTGGTTCCACCAATGAGGATAGTTTTGACACTTTTTTGTGGATCTCCCACCGAGGTCAGCGCCGCCTTGAAATGCTCTAATGCATAATGAATGCGTTTTTCGCCTCCCAAAGACTCTAATAAAGCTTCTAGTTTTTGTAGTTCGGTCATGAAAATCCCATCTGACTAAACTTCATACAAATTAAAGATCATAAATTCAAGTGGTTGCGAAGGGATTGCTTTAGAGGCGCAAGTGAATTCGACGTGTGACCAACCTTACAACACGAAGAATAAGTCATCTAAGTCTCAAGGAATACAAACGAAATTCGGGTGAACACTTTCAGAGAACTCTGGCCCTTCTGTTGCATTTTTAAATTTTTAAAATCGGGGTGATTTGAAGAACTTTTTTATAAGGGGGAAACTGTGAACACACCATCTAATATTTACAACTTTGGGGATTACCGAGAATTTTTAAAAGATCGGTATAAACAATTAAAAGAGACCGATCCTGTATTTAGCTTTAGAAATTTTTCCAAGCAAGCTGGCTTTGGATCTCCAAACTATTTAAAGCTTGTAATGGATGGAAAGCGAAATTTAAGCGCCGATGCGATTGGTAAGTTTGCGAAAGGGCTTAGATTAGATAGCCATGAGAGTGAGTTTTTTAAATACATGGTAGAGTGCAATCAATGTGATAGCACTGCCAAACAAAAAGTCTATGAAGCCAAGTTAATGTATCTTAGAGAACTCTTTAAAGTAAAAAGTTTAATTCCTGAGCTCTATGATTACTACCATGAGTGGTATCACTCAGCGATCCGTGAAACTGTGAAAAAAGGGAAAGTGAAAAACGACCCTGCAGCCATCGCAAAAAGTCTTGTTCCTAATATTAATGAGGAAGAGGCTAAGAAGTCGATTGAACTGCTGACGGCTCTTAAGTTTGTTGAAGTGAATGCCGAGGGTTGGCTTGAAGCGAGGGAGTCCGGTTGTGCAGTTGATGCTGAGACCTCAGCTCTTTCTCAAAAGATTCACTATGAGCAAATGGCAGAATTGGCAGCTCAGTCTTTATATACTCAAGGACCAGAGACACAGGATTTTGAAAGTGTTACTGTGAGTTTGCCGATAGAAAAGGTGGCCGAATTAAAGAGCAAGATTCAGGCTTTAATTCAGGCTGCGGTTAAAGAGCATAGCAACAATCCCGACCACGCTATGTTCCAGCTTAACGTTCAACTTTTTGCTATCACTCAGCCTATGGGTGGAGTTAAAAAAGGGGACGAAAAAGCTGCCTAAGCTAAAAAAGATTATCGATACGGGGCTAAGCGCTAACTTAGTCCCGTTTTTTTTTACTCTCTGTTTTCCAAGTTACTAAAAATCGCTGAAGTTTAGAAGTGTAGCCCGGTTGGTAGGAAATCTTAAGCTCTTCGAAAAGCGTCCTAATCCAACGGTCTATCTTTACCGGAGATTTCGTTTCGATTTCGAGTTCATAAAATACCTTTCCGAAGTAACTCGAACAATCCAGCTCCAGAAAAAGCTTTGAATGGATTCGAAAAACGATTCTTTTGGTTTTTAAAGATCCCAAGCAAGAAACCTTTTGTAGGGTTGAACTAGCGACTTTTTGTCTTAAGGCGAGAAGCGGTTCGTTTTCAAGGGAAGTTATAAGTCTCAAATTAGTAACGGTTTGTCTTGCGGCAAGCTTGGGAATAGAAGCTTCAATTTCCGTTCGGATTTTTAAGGCTGAAAATTTCGTTGAAGGTTGCGATTTAGGAAACTTAACTGTGAGTGTAGAACTTTTTTTGGGGTTCTCATTTCGGATTCGAAGTCCGATCTGTTTTTTTTTTAGTGAAAGACTTTTGGTATCAAAGTAAAAGTTAGTTTGACGAAGAACTGAGCTTCGGTACTGGCTCAAATGTTTTTTGAGTTTTAAGTATTCGGGTTTTGAAAGAGAGTATTTCAGTTCGGATTCAACTTGCTTGGGGGATTTGGAAGATTTCATACTCCAAAAATGATGCCCTTCAGATCAGAGAAACTCAAACCTTTATTTTTTTAACTTACGTTTTGAAATATTCTCTTTGTTTAATATGGCTAATTCAGGCGAGGAGGCGATCGATTGAACCGAGTTAATTTCTTTATTATCTAGAGCGGCTGAGAGTAACGTTTGACGCGTCGATTGGGACATAGACATGCTTAAGAGCGAAAAAAGCATAGCGACTAAGCTTGCAGCCGTAGCAAATTTAGTAATGAAATTATAGTTCGATTGAGGCTTGACCAATTCTTCTAAGTTTGCGCTTTGGTTTGGGGACATCTCTTTGATTAGAGAATTCATTTTTTCAAGTTGGTTATTGACGGATGAAGTTAACTCTTTGATAGCAGTAAATTGAGCTACCATGGTATTCATCGTTAACTCGACAGTTTCTTTTGCTAAAGTTACTTCTTTGGACAGATCCATTTCAGTAACATTCGCATCGAGGGCGATGATGTCTTGAGCGGTTACCGATTTTCTTGAGCGTCGTTGACGTTTGGGTTTGGGGCTGGATTCTTTAGTCTCGCTTTTCTCAACAAGAAGCTCCGCGGAGCTCTCCGCTTTTGCGTTTTCTTCCGGCTGACTTTCCTCTTCTTTATCGCTCAGCAGCTCGGCTTCGGTTGCCTCTAAATCGGCTGAGTTGATGACTTGTGTGTCTTCGGTAGTTCCAAGAGTTATCGTAGGTGTCGATTCGTTATTTTTTTTTCTGGCCATTTCCAACTCCCCTTAATTTGAGCAAGAGTTCCCCGGTCGGAACTTGCTAATGGCCCAAATTAAGCAAGTTCAAAGCCAAGACTTTTGTTAGTTAAGTGCTGCAAATGGGTCGGTTTCGGTGACAATTATCGTCACTTCGAGGAAGAGGGTGTCAGGTTAGGGGCCTGCTCTTTACCGCCTTCTTTTTTGTGTGTCAGTGTTTGATTAATACAGGTATTTCTTAAAGGGATTTGATGGGCATCAGTAGGAGTCCAACGAGACTCCTACTGACGAGAAACTAATGAGAAGTCAAACTGAAAGAGGCTATTTCAAGGCACGGGTCATCTTCTCAACTTCTTCAATGTGAGTTGTTTCATCTAAGATAAGGCCGCGAACCATCTCTTCGAGAGCGACATCTCCCTGGGTTTTCACTAAAAGATCATGATAAAGCTGAAGCGCTTCGTGTTCAAATTCCAGACTTTCCTTCAGTATTTCCATCACATTATGTTTATTGGTCTCGGGCACAGGTTTAACCTTAACGGAGGGATGTCCACCTAAGGCGGTAATTTTTTCCCCGATTGTTACAGCATGTTGAATGCCCTCCATCGCATGGTCGCGAAACCATTTGGTGATGGGTATACGATTAGGGCCAAAGATCATAAAACTATAGTGTAGATAACGAACAACTCCTGAGAGTTCTGCTTCCAGAATTTGGTCGAGAGCTTTGATGAGTTCGTTCGATGAGTTTTTATCTGATTTACTTTTTGCCATGGAAATTGGCTCCTTTTGTCTAAAGGTTTGACACTATGGTACGAGGCTTGAGGAGAGTTTGCAATATCAGGATATTGCTGCAGTGGCGTCAATCGGATAAAATAGAGTAAAACTGTGGTAACCGCTTATAAGGAGCTTAATGTACTTTTTAATTCTAATTGTAGCCCTTTCCGGTTTTGTAAGTTTCGGCGAATCTGATAACGGGGCAACAGCCCAGCCGCCAGGGCCGGCCCGAGCCGTTCCGGTAGTTCCTCCTAATCCTTATGCAGCGCCCAATCAAGGGTTCAACCGGCTTAATCCCAATACTATTCAGGTTTTTGACAATGATTTTTTTAAGCCGACGCCTCAAGGCCCTCAAGAGACAGCGTCGCCCAAGGGTAGAGCTTTTGCTGACGATCCCCAATACAACACCGATAATCGGCAAAAGGCATTGGAGAAATGCGAGCCATTAAAAAATCAAAATTACGCTAAGTATCAAGAGTGCTATCAGAAGGATTTAGCCAATGTTAAAAAAGGTATTCAAGAAAGTTATGATGAGGTCGAGAGAAAACAAAGTATGCCTTTAAGAAATGCGCCTAATTCCCTCATCGAGGAGCAGACGAGAAACCCAAGTGGAATGGACCGTGAGGATTGATTAGAGTCAAGTTTATACATTTCCTCTGATTTCAAGAGAGTTACCCAATGAAAATAGAGTTGTCCCACATAGCCATCGCCTGTCCGACTATCGTTACGGTAGCCGAAAAGCTTAGAGTTCTATCTTTGAAAATTGCAGAGAACCACGAAGTTCCAACTGAAAAAGTTAGGGCAGCTATGTTGCCGGTGAGAGTTTCTGAACATTTTAGAATTGAGCTTTTAGAGCCGACTCAACCTGACTCTCCCATTTCCAAGTTTTTGACAAAACGGCCGGATGGCGGGATTCACCACGTCAGTTTTGAAGTGAATGGAATTGAACAGTGGCAGAGCATTTTAATCCAAAATGGTTTTGAGATTTTACCGCCCGGAATCAGAAAAGGCGCTAGAGGAAAGGCTCTATTTATTCATCCGAAAAGTATGGCGGGCGTTTTAGTAGAACTCGAGGAGATTTCAAACTAAATCTTATGAACTCACGTTATGATCAAATAAGCCCAGTTCCACCTATGACTTTAGTCACAAGAAATATTATTGTGACATGTGTTGTTGTTTATTTTATCGACTTCGTGTTGACACACCTTGGAATTCAAATCCAAGGGCTTTATCTGAAAGAAATTTTAGGTTTAGTGCCGGCCTTAGTGAAAGAAAATGGGTGGGTGTGGCAGTTTTTGACCTATATTTTCCTTCACGGTCACCCCTTACACTTACTCCTTAATATGCTGATTCTTTGGTACTTCGGTTCTGAGATCGAAGTGAAATTAGGTCGAAAGCATTTCCTGTTTTACTTTCTTCTGTGCGGAATCGGAGCCGGCCTATTTAATTACACGGTAAACTTACTTTTCTCCGACGTCTCTCGATTGAGTCACCCCATTATTGGCGCTAGCGGAGCTATTTACGGTATTTTGGCGGCTTACGGTATTTTTTTTGGCGAGCGTTATTTTTTGGTCTTTTTCGTTTTTCCAATGAAAGCCAAATATTTTGTCCTTGTGATGGCTTTCGTCGAACTGATCACCGGTGTCGAGGCGAGTTCACAAGACAATGTCGCCCATTTTGCTCACTTAGGTGGAATGTTAATCGGAGCTCTTTATCTGTATTTTCGTTATTTGCGACCCAAAGGTCCGGGGTCGGGTCAATCTAAGCGCGACCAAGACCGGGAGAAACTTAAAAGGCAATTCACTCTAATTGTGAATGAGAAAAATTCAAGAGAAGAGAAAGGGCCGTATTGGAATTAGGAAAGATTTCATTTCGTTTCAAATAACGATGGGCTTTGAGTTACAACTTATTTTTCTTCAATTTCAGGATCAATCCCAGAAAAATCAATGTAGTTCTGAGAGTGATCTTTACCGTCGATGCAGTATTTAACTGTTCGCCTTAATTCTTCTTCAGTAATAAAAGTTCCATGGAGCCTTCGAAGCGGAACTGCCGGTTGAATCATTAAGCTGTCTCCTCGTCCGATTAATTCTTCAGCACCCGACGTATCTAAGACTGTTCTAGAGTCGATTCCCGAGGGAACTTTAAAGGATAATCGTGATGGAATATTTGCCTTAATCAAACCGGTGATTACATCGGTTGAAGGACGCTGAGTGGCTATTACTAGGTGAATGCCGGCGGCACGAGCCTTTTGCGCCAGACGAGTGATGGCTATCTCCACCATTTCGCCTCCGGACATCATGAGATCTGCAAGTTCATCAACAACGATGACAATGAAGGGAAGTTTATTTGAAGACGATTTCTGTTTTTCGTTAAAAGAATCTATGTTTTTGGATCCGCTTTGGGCCATTAAATTATAGCGTCGGTCCATTTCCCAAACTGCCCAATTAAGTGCATTGAAGGCAATTTTGTTGTCAGTAATAACGTTCGTGATCAAATGGGGCAACCCATCAAAGACAGTGAGTTCTAACATTTTAGGATCGACTAAAATGAGGCGTAATTGTTGGGGAGACAGTCTAAAGAGGAAACTCATAATCAGAGAATTAATAAAGACCGATTTTCCGGATCCGGTGGCTCCTGCGACAAGAAGATGGGGCATAGATACCAAGTCTCCAAATACCGCATTTCCATCGGTTGTTCGGCCCAAGGCGACCGGGATTTTCAATTTTTTATCGTTAAACTCTTTTTCGTTAAGGCAGTCTTTTAGAGCAATCGTTTCGGATTGAAGGCGAGGAACTTCGATTCCAACCACCGTTTTTCCTGGGATCGGGGCTACGATTCTTAGTTCTCGAGTTCCTAAAACGACGCCTAAGTCCTCTTGAAGTGCTGCTATTTTACTTAGTTTAATTCCGGCACTAGGTTTGTACTCATAAGTGGTAACAACCGGTCCTTGCGAAACTGAGGTAATCTCCCCTGTAATTTGGAAAGACAAGAGATGTTCACAGAGCTTCTGAATGTTTTCTTTTAGCTCCCCTTTATTCATCTTGCGGGGATTATTGGTTGGCGACTTTAGTAATCGCGTCGATGGTAAAGAATAAGTTCCTTTAAAGGGAACAAGTTCGGAGTAGGTAAAAATCTTTCGTTCCTCTATCCCTTCTGGTTCAATCGGGGGGGGCGATTCCTCTTGAGCACTTGAAGCTTTGAGAGAATCTTCTGAGGAATCTTGTTCAATTATCGGATCCTGTTTTTTGGAACGGCCTTGTTTGGGTTTGCCTTTAGTTTTATGAGATCTGGCCGAATCGTTGGTTGTCGCTGAAGCGACAGTGGTACTAGATAAAGTCTTTTCTTTCAAAAGAGGGTTTTCATTTTTCGGCAAAGGTTCAGTGTCGGTTTCTTCTGCTTCGCCAAAAATCTTTCTAGTGAAACCCAACATGGATAAGTGAGCTGTGAAAATTAGAGTAATGACAAAAGCCCCTCCTACAAAAATAAGGGCTCCGGTGGTGTTAAATAACCCTTCCAAAGCAGAACCCACATAGCGACCTACCCATCCCCCTTGGAGAAGGCTGACTTCAGCCGTTCTTGAACCCCAAATAAGTTGACAGCCTAGAGAGCCCAAAAAGCATGAAATGCTAAAACCTAAAATAGAGAGCCAGTGAATTCGCAGAGTCTCGCCTTTAAAAGATAGAAGCGAGAACCAAACAGCTAAAATAATGCTTCCATACCCCGTGACCCCCAGAGTGCCTAAAAAAAGTTCACTAAAAACGGCGCCAACAATACCACCCATGTTGTTAATATGGTCAATTCTGCCATTTAGGATATTGAAAGTATCAAGAGGAATATAGGAGGTTAGGGCAACAAGAAGAAAGAGAGCAAGAAGCGTATAGAGACTGCCTTTGATCTCTCGGATGGTTCGCTCATGAACAAAAGCCTCCGATGTGTCTTTACTTGGGCGATAAAAGAGCATGCCCATGGCTTGGCGCAATTTATTCATTCCAACGTTCCTTAAAAAGCCCGCAAAGGGGGAGCAGAGGTGTCTCACTAGCCCCAACTGGCTGATGCTCTTTGTGCAAGTCAGGTGCCGTATTTGTCTGTGACAAAGAGGGGTAAAACTAGTAATAATAAGGCCAAAATTTAAGGCAAAAGAGACAAGGGGCATGAGATAAGCCTTTTATTGTCATTAACTGTCAAACCTTAATACAGTGGAGAGTGAAAGCTCATGGAGTTTGTTTTAGAAAGTTGGAGCCTAGTTGTTATTTTATTGTCGGCCTTTGTTATTGGCTGGGCCGCGGAAACCGCACAAACTTTTATGTCGAGAGCTTTGGCATTAAGTATTTTAGCCTGGCTTCAGACTCTTCCTGAATTTGCGGTTGAAGCCAATATTGCTTGGCGGCAAGAACGTAGCTTAATGATAGCCAATTTAACAGGGTCTTTGCGGCTTATTACGGGTCTAGGTCTTCCTATGATCTTTTTTGTTCATTTCTTTTTTCAAGGGACAAAAACGCGTAAATTCATACGAGCTATTTCCCTAGATGATCAGGATTTTCTGAGTGTTCTGTGTGTTTTTGTTTCCATTTTTTATTTTTTGTTTATTTGGTGGAAGGGAGCTTTAACCCTTTACGACTCAATGGTTCTTTTCGGGATTTATGGTGCTTATTTGTGGATGTTGCGTTCGTTTCCTGCTCAGAACGAAGAAGAGATTGAAGACCTTCCTTGGATTGGAAAACAGCTGATTAAATTAGCCCCCGTTCCTAAAATTTTAGGAACTTTAGCTTTATTCGTCTTAGGAGGAGCGGCTCTTTATTTCAGTGTTCATCCTTTTGTGGATACGCTTCAAAAGTGGTCGTTGAGGTTTGGAATTTCCACTTTCATCTTTATTCAGTGGGTAGCCCCATTTCTATCCGAGTTTCCTGAGAAAGTTTCTGCTTTCAACTGGGCTCGGCAGAAGAATAAAGCTCCCATGGCTGTGATGAACATGATGGGTAGCAACATTAATCAGTGGACCATGTTAGCCGGAATGATTCCGATCGTATTTAATCTGTCCCTTGGTCATTACGAAGCCGTTACTTTCGATGTAAGTCACAAAGCCGAACTCTTTTTGACGATAGTCCAATCTCTTCTGGTCGGAGTTCTGTTACTAGATCTTGAGTTTTCGATTGGAGATGCTTTCTTGATTTTTGTTCTTTGGTTAGTTCAATTTATTTTTTCTTCAACCAGAGAGGCTATTACCTGGATCTATATAGGCTGGGTGGGCTGGGAAGTTGCCAAATATTTTGTTCTCTACTTTAAGAAACAGGAGACTCCTCGAGCATTAAAAATCGCATGGGATACCTATGGAACTAAGTTATGAGAGCCGCCTACTTTAACGAACATGGGGGAAAAGAGAAGATTGTTCTCGGCGATCTTCCGGTCCCTAAGCCTCGCGCGGGGGAGGTTTTAATTCAAGTTTATTACTCGGCTGTTAACCATCTTGATCTTTGGGTAAGAGAGGGTTGGCCAGGGCTTAAAAAGTTTTTTCCCCATATTTTAGGGGGCGATGCTTCAGGAGTCGTTGTTGAGTCCGGTGAAGGGGCTTTTCAGTTTAAAAAAGGGGATCCGGTTATCGTTCATCCTGGTGTTAGTTGCGGTCATTGCCAAAATTGCCTTGGCGGCTGGGAAAGTCTTTGCTCCCAATATGCTATTTTAGGAGAGCAGATTTGCGGAACTCATGCTGAATTCATTTGCGTCCCGCAGGAAAATTTATTTCTCAAACCCGAGAGAGTGAGTTTTGTCGAAGCTGCGGCTATTCCGTTGGTTTTTACTACGGCATGGCAAATGCTGATCAAAAGAGCGCATCTAAAGTCGGGGGACAAAGTTTTAATTCACGGGGCAGGCAGTGGAGTAAGTTCTGCGGCCATTCAAATCGCCAAATTATTTGGTGCCATAGTTGCCGTGACTTCAACCCACGAGGATAAGCTTCTCAAAGCCAAAACTTTAGGGGCCGATTTTCTTATTAATTCGAGTCGAGAGGATTTTTCTAAAACGGTGAAACAGTACTGGCAAACGGGGCCGGATATTATTCTAGACCATGTGGGCGAGGCATTCTGGGAAAAAAATATTAAGTGTCTAAGAACAGGCGGAACCTTAGTCACTTGTGGGGCTACTGGCGGAGGAAAAGGCACAACCGATTTAAAGCATCTATTTTTTAGGCAGTTGTCTTTATTAGGCTCTACGATGGGAAATAAGAGTGATTTTTCTGAAATCTTAAAGTACGTCGATTTGGGAAGACTTAAAGCGGTGGTAGATCGAGAATTTGGCTTAGACGAAGTCGCCAAAGCTCACGATTATTTGGAGAGCCAAAAACAGTTCGGAAAAGTTATGATTAAAGTTTTAACTTAAAACTTTTAGGATGATGGAAGTCAGGTTTGTCTTCAGCGTGTTCTAAAGCCCAATAAGATAAAATCCCTTTCGGGTGTTCTAGGATAGCCGAGACTCCTAGCTCAGTAGGTTTAGTTCCTAAAAAGTCTAGTTTCTTCATTGGAATAGAAACTTTCAATGTAGCGCCCCCGCTACTATGAGAGATATGGTTGATAGTGAAAAGGTGGGAATCTAAGGGGAGCTGGGTATGGCACTTCGAACGATAGTCATCAAATAAAAAAACACACCAATCTCCGGAAAAAGAAAAGTTCCATTCTAAATATTTTTTTCCACGTTTTAAGAAGACCTCCATGCAAGTGTGACGATAAAGCCCTTCGATTCGGGTGGGGCGTTCGCAAGGGGAGGGAAGATTGAGACTCGTGATATCACCCGTTAAAACAAACTGAAGGGTTAATTCGCTACTTTTAAGACAACAGTCCACACTTAAAGAAAAAGGGGACGGAGGAGTGGAAAAGGGAAGCAGTGCATGCGAAGAGTTCATAGTCTTAATTGATAATATATGTAACCAATTGAAATAACAATGGAATAAGCTATTGACGGTTTGGCCTGAGCAGAGTTTACTATTTAAATCGTAGTTTTGTAGTTGTTAAAAAGCTCAGTAGACTTTTATGGTAAATATTACAAAGTTTCATCCTCAGATAGCTCATTGGATCTCGTCCCTAGAAGCAGCTTCGAGAGTTCTGATCACTTCTCCGGGAGCCGCCGATGGAGATTCCATCGGGGCTCAATTAGCTCTTCGCCAAATGGTAAAACAACGATTTCCTAAAACTGAAATAGTAATCCTTAATGATGAGCCGCTTCCTGTGCGATATCAATTTTTATCCGGGGCTCAGTATGTTCACACTCCGGAGTCGTATGCCGCGACTCGAGAGTCGACTCAATTTGATGTCGCTATTATTGTCGATGGTGGCATAGATAGAGCCGGTAGGGTGCGTTCCTATTTTGAGAAAGCTACGACAACCGTATTCATCGATCACCATGCTGTGAGCATTGAATTTCCCTATACGATTCGGATTGTTGAGCCGGCAGCTTCATCGACGACGGAATTGATGTACCATCTCTCACAAACGGAGGCGTTTAAAACTCGAGTGGATTCTGATTTTGCTCAGCAAATTTATTTAGGGGTCGTCTTTGATACCGGATTTTTCAGACATTCTAACACGACTCCTGATGTGATGGAGCTTTGTGCTCAATTATTAAGAACTGGATTTGATTTTACTCGAGTGGGTGAGCGTGGAATGTTGGAGCGCAGCTTTTCGAGCCTCAAAATGATGTCGGAGACCGTAAATCGGGCTGAACTTCTTGCTGAGGGAAAGATCATTTGGAGCACTTTGCCGAAAGAAATTTTAAAAAAATACCAAGCGGTGGACGATGATCGAGAAGGCATTATCGATCATCTATTTTTGACTCGTGGAATTGAAGTCGCAGTGTTGTTTTTTGAGCTTAATTCCGGAAAAACTAAAGTTTCATTTCGGTCTCAGGGCAATCATGATGTAGCGGAGTTCGCGAGATCTCTCACCGAGCATGGTGGAGGCCATCGAAAGGCAGCAGGCGCTTTATTGGATCAAGATATTTCTAAGGCGGCGCCTTTAGTTTTAGAAAGATTAGAGCGACTCGTGCGGAGGATAGATTGAAAATTCTTCTCTTTTTGGTGTTTATCCTTGGATGTTTGTCTCAGAAAGTTTTTTCGGCTCAGGTTTTGTCAGAGTTTGAAAATTCAAAGTGTGAAGAGTTTAAACTTTTTAGAGATCTTAAGGTTTACAAGGACCCTAGTCTTTTTATTGGAAACCTTGGAGAAATGTACAACGATCCAAAGCAAGGTTGGGATGGTCTGATGAAAGAGACCCCCATTCTGACTACGCTCCAAGGGACTGTTTATTTGATGAAACTCGGCGGAGCGAGCGAGTTTCGAAATTTTGGTATAATTTCTAAACTCTATGAGCTTGCCGACTCGAGATTTGTTGCAAAAAAATCGGGCAAGAAGAGTAAAACTCCTGTTAGGCCCTTAGTGATTCCCGTCAAATTATGTGGTTTTGGGTACGAAGATTCTTTAGGATTTGTTTTGTTTACCGATTTCGAAAAAGCTCTCTTTCCTGAGAGGGAGGAGGGAGCTTTGCCGCCTTCTATCTATCCCAATCCTGTTCCTAGTTTAAGAAAAGATTAAGCCACTTTTTTTAACGTGACTTTATTTCGACCGCTCAATTTTGATTCGTAGAGAAGTTCATCTGCGAATTTAATAAGCTCTTCGTAGGTTTCAAAGTTCTGGTGATCATAGGTTGCAATTCCCACGCTGATAGTGACTTTAATAGGGTGCGAACCGGCTGCAAACGCTGCTGTTTCGATCGCTTTTCGAAGTCGTTCGGCAACAACTTCAGCAGCGAGGGGCCCAGTGTTTCTAAGAAGAATGGAAAATTCTTCTCCACCGTATCGACAAGCAATATTCTCATGTCGAATGTTGGCTCTTATTAATTCTCCGATTTGAGTTAAAACACCATCTCCAACTAAGTGGCCATACTGGTCATTAATTTTCTTAAAGTAATCGATATCGATCATGAGAAGGCTAAGGGGATTTTTGTTTCGTCTATGAAAGCTAAATTCTTTAGAAATAATGTCGAAAAAAAATCTCTTGTTATAAAGTTTAGTAAGGCTGTCAAAGTTAGCTTGGAGATACTTTTGATTTTGTAATTGTTGATAATCTGCAAATTCGAGTGAGTATTTGAAATAAAGACGTGTTCCAATGAGGATTCTATCCCCATTTTTTAGGGTTTGTTTAGTTGTTTTTTTCCCATTAATAAAAACGCCGTTTGTGCTGCCGTCGTCGCAAATGGAAGTCACATTATCTTTATTAGTGAGGGTAGCATGAATGCGCGAGATATGCGGGTCGTCAATCCATAGGTCGCAATTACGGTCTCGGCCGATTTTGAAAACGCGGTCTCTTAAATTGAATACTTGTCCGCTTCCAGTGCCCGATAATTGGGTGAGGCAGGGATCTAGAGCCGAGGAATCCTCATTAGATTTGTTTTTAAGAACAGCGAATTGGGTTTTCTCTTGCTCGTTTTTTTCGTCTTTATCCCCCACAAGATCCTCTCCACTTTGGATTATAAGAGTTGTGATTCTCTTAAGAATATCGGTAGGATTAGGATAAAACTGAAATTTTTGTACTGGTCTTATAGAATTGTATTTTAGTCACTGCGCCAAAAGAAACTCGTTGCTCAACAAAAAATTGAGTAGTAATTTTATATAATTACAAGTTGATGCGCATTCTGAGGAGGAACCCATGGCGAATGAACCCACGTTGAAAGAGCTTCTAGACACTATGATTCGAGCTCTAGTTGATATCCCTGAGGAAGTTAAAATTTCTGAAATTACCGGCGAACAAACAACCGTTTTTGAATTGGTCGTTGCTAAAGAGGATTTAGGGAAAGTGATTGGAAAGCAAGGAAAGACTGCCAAAGCATTGCGAACCATATTGACCGGTGCTTCCACCAAATTAAGAAAACGATCCGTTCTAGAAATTATTGAGTAGGTACCCCTTTTACTCTTTTATACCTGCTCCCTTTAAGTGGGTTTTTTAAGAGGTTCAAACGGCCATGAAGTTAGTTTAAGGCGCGCAGTTTATTGGCCGTTTGACGATGAGGCGAATTATCAAATGAAACTTCAAGAAAACTCCAAGAAAACTTATCAAATCTTATAACCTTGGTCCTCTATAAGTCTTTGCAATTTAGGAAAAAATATATCGGACCAGCCTCTTAAAAAGCCCACTTAAAGGGAGCAGGTATTACTCTTTTAGAGTATCTGTTTAGAGGATTTTAAGTCTTTAGTCTTTAAAAACCGCCCTTACCATCTCTCGATTGAGGCGAGTGATGTTTTCTAGTTTAATTTCTTTAGGGCAAGCAGCTTCACAGGCTCCGGTGTTTGAACAGTTTCCAAATCCCTCATTATCCATTTGAGTAACCATGCCTCGGACTCGTTTGGCCCGTTCCGGATGTCCTTGAGGAAGTTGAGCCAAATGGGAAACCTTGGCTGAGACAAACAGCATAGCTGAGGAATTTTTGCACGCAGCTACACACGCTCCACAACCAATGCAGGCTGCAGAGTCCATGGCGCTTTCGGCTGTGTCGTGTCCGATTAAAATACTGTTGGCTTCTGGAGCATTCCCTGTATTGGTAGAGATAAATCCGCCCGCCGCCATAATTCGATCAAACGCGGTTCTATCAGTGGCAAGATCTTTGATGACAGGGAAAGCCTTAGCCCTCCAGGGCTCGATAATGACCGAATCTCCGTCTTTAAATCTCCGCATGTGAAGTTGGCAAGTCGCTGTTCCTGTCTCTGGTCCGTGAGCATTTCCATTGATCATGAGGGCACAGGAACCACAGATTCCTTCTCGACAGTCGTGATCAAACTCCACGGGGGTTTCCCCTTTTTTAACTAAACCGACATTAAGGACATCGAGCATTTCTAAAAATGACATATCCGGAGAGACATGATCCATGTCGTAATCGACAAATTTACCTGGAGAAGAGGGACCTTCTTGACGCCATATTTTTAGTTTTAGCTTCATAGTTATCCTCTTTATTTATAATTACGTTGGGCAATGTGAGCAAATTCGAAAGTTAGGGCTTCCTTATGGAGTTTCGGTTTATCCCCCATAAATTCCCAAGCCGCCACATGAGAGAAGTTAGCATCGTCTCGTAAGGTTTCCCCTTCCGGAGTTTGCATCTCTTCACGGAAATGGCCCCCGCAAGATTCTTTTCTCTCAAGAGCATCGAGACACATTAACTCTCCTAGCTCGATAAAGTCGGCAACTCGACCTGCTTTTTCAATTTCGGAACTCAAACAATGATCATTTTGCGGCACCCAAAGGGTGTTCCAAAACTCCTCTTTAAGTGTCTTGATTTGCGAAATCGCCTCTTTGAGCCCTTTTTCATTTCGAGCCATTCCACAATGATCCCACATGATCTTACCGAGTTTTCGGTGTAGGGTTTCGGCACTTTGATTGCCTTTGATCTTTTTAAAGCCCTCTAACCGGTCTTTCACCGCTTGAGTGGTTGCTTTGACGGAATCATCATCCGATTTGATGGCAGCAAGTTTTTGCAATCCGATATAGTTACCCACACTATAAGGTGCGATGAAATATCCATCAGCTAATCCTTGCATGAGGGCCGAGGCCCCTAAACGATTAGCCCCGTGATCGGAAAAGTTGGCTTCCCCAAGGACAAATAGTCCTGGGATATTGCTCATGAGATCATAGTCTACCCACAATCCCCCCATGACATAGTGCACCGCTGGGAATATTCTCATCGGCACTTTGTAGGGATTTTCATCGGTGATCTTTTCATACATTTGGAAAAGGTTGCCGTATTTTTCTCGAACTTTGGCCTCCCCCATTCGGTTGATGGACTCTGCAAAGTCCAGGTAAACGGCGAGCTTGCTGCTCCCAACCCCACGGCCTTCATCACACATTCTTTTTGCCGCTCTCGAGGCTACATCTCGCGGTACTAAGTTACCAAAAGCCGGATACATTCTTTCTAAAAAGTAGTCTCGCTCCTCTTCGGGAATTTCTAACGCATTTCGATTGTCTCCAGTTTTTTGAGGAACCCAAACACGTCCATCGTTTCTTAGCGATTCGGACATCAAGGTCAGTTTGGACTGGTGCTCTCCGGAAACGGGAATGCAAGTAGGGTGAATCTGAGTGAAACAGGGATTGGCCATGTAAGCCCCCCGTTTGTAAGCTCTCCAAGCCGCCGTCGTATTACTCGCCTTGGCATTGGTGGATAGGAAAAAGACATTTCCATAACCGCCCGTAGCTAAGAGAACGGCATCTCCAGTGTGGCTTGTGATGTCGCCGTTGACTAGGTTTCGAGTCACAATTCCTCGAGCTTTTCCATCACGAATAATGAGGTCTAACATTTCATGTCGAGAAAAGAGCTCAACCGTTTTTTCGGCGACTTGCCTCATGAGACCGCTGTAGGCCCCAAGTAATAATTGCTGGCCGGTTTGCCCTTTAGCATAAAAAGTCCGAGAAACTTGCGTTCCCCCAAACGAGCGGTTGGTGAGAGTTCCACCATACTCCCTAGCAAAAGGAACCCCTTGAGCCACGCATTGGTCGATAATATTGACCGAAACCTCCGCTAATCGATAGACGTTGGCCTCTCGAGCCCGGTAGTCCCCGCCCTTTATGGTGTCGTAAAAAAGCCTTTGGACGGAGTCCCCGTCATTTTGGTAGTTTTTGGCGGCATTAATTCCCCCTTGAGCAGCGATGGAGTGAGCTCGCCTGGGACTTTCGTGGTAGGTAAAAACTTTTACTTTATAACCCTGTTCGGCCAAAGAGGCTGCGGCAGAAGCTCCTGCTAATCCTGTTCCTACGACTATGATGGTGTGTTTGCGTCGATTGGCTGGATTCACCAATTTGTTTTCAAACTTTCTTTCCGTCCATTTTTTCTCAATAGATCCGCTTGGAATTTTGGAGTCCAACATGATTAGTTACCCCCGTAAAAGTAGCCGTAAATGGGTTGAATGAAGAAGCCGCCGGCAACTAGAAAGGCAAAGGCCCATCCCAATTTTTTGATTAAACAATTTCTAACAGAGAAAAGGCCCAGAGATTGAAAGCTCGCTGAAAAGCCATGAGCTAAATGGACAAAGAGGACCAACATTGAAACTAGGTACCAGCCGGTATAAAGCGGTAATTTGAATTTTTCGATAACCAACCGATGAAGGTCTCGCATTTCAACCCCGTTGTAAGTTACTGCATAGTAGGTCCCGTATTTGAAGCTAATTAAATGCAAGATCACAAAGACTAAAACTAAAACCCCTGTCAGCGCCATGTATTGTGAGCCGAACCGAGCACTTTTTTCACAAGTGGATGGATTTTGCGAAGGGCCCATCGCTCGTGCTGTCCTGTTCTCTAGAGCCAGTTTCAAGGCAAGCCCCATGTGAATAAGGAACATGGCCAGTAAGCCCGCCTCAGCAAGATAAATCAGCGGAGTTGAGGTGAGCTTGTGTCCGTAAGTATTGTAAGCTTCGGGCCTAACAAACATGAGAAGGTTGCCGGCCATGTGAGTCAAAACAAATCCGGAGAGTCCCAGACCCGTAACGGCTACCAAAAACTTTCTGCCGACTGATGATTTTAAAAAGAGTTTTAATGAGGCCATAAATGTTATTTCCTGAAATTTTTTAGGGCCATAAGTTACGACGGAAAAACCCCATTCGTCTACATTTTTTCTGCTTTCAAAGAGTTAATTCCATTCCTGCCAGTAAGAACTGATAACCGACAAGGGCTCGTATTTTTAATGGAGATGAAATATTGTAATCGAAACCCAGTCCTCCGTCTGCGTTAAGTAAATCCGATCCTTTGACCCAGCGAGTTCCTCCGTCCGTGGTGTCGCGGGAGTCATATTCTACGGCGCGAAGCATGATTCCTGAGTAGGCCTCCAAATGAAAGCTTTTTGAAATGGAATAGATCAAGCGAACATGAGCGGGGACAAGTAAGAATAGATGGGTATAGCTGAGTGGTGGGCTTTCAAAGGTTAATCGGGCAAAGGAAAACCCAGGTCCCGTTTCAAAGTGTAAGAATAAAGAGGGGTCTAAGCGTTGGATGGGGATAGAAAAGAGAAAGTGTTGGGTGAAAGCAGCAAAGCGTTTTTCGTTAAAGTTTTCATGGATTAGGGGTGTGCCCAATAACGCGGAAAAACTGACAGATTCAAAAGTGCTTATTGGGAGAGGGGCCTCGACTACTTTGGGTTGGAGCTTTTTGGGGCTAACTCCAATTGTTTTTTGGGGGGCGGTTTTAGATTTTGGGGTCAGAGTTTTGATGGGAGATTCGGCAAGGCAGCAAAGAGACACCCAGCCCCAAATCCATAAAAAGCCCATAAGATTTAGTGGGGACATTTTGAGCATATAAAAGACTTTCCAAGCTGTAATCAGGCGATATAATGCCACATTATGCCGAACATTAATACAACGAAGGAAATGGTCTCTAAACTCTACACTCAGATGCAATCTCGCATCGATGAAGTGAAAAGGAGAGTCAATCGACCTCTGACTTTGGCTGAAAAAATTCTATTTGGCCATTTACACGATCCCAAAAATCAGGAGCTCAAACCTGGTGAAAGTATTCTTGCTCTACACCCTGATCGTGTTGCGATGCAGGATGCGACCGCTCAGATGGCTATTTTACAATATTTAAGTTCCGGTAAAAAACAGACGGCCGTTCCCACCACAGTTCACTGCGACCATTTGATTCGGGCTGAGGCGGGTGCGAATACCGACATGAAAACCGCTCTTGATGAAAATCGAGAGGTCTATGACTTTTTACAAACAGCCTCTGCTAAGGCGGGTATCGGATTTTGGAAGCCTGGTTCGGGCATAATTCACCAAGTTGTGTTGGAGAATTATGCATTTCCGGGAGGTCTTATCATCGGTACCGATTCCCACACTCCTAATGGTGGAGGCATGGGAATGTTAGCCTGTGGAGTCGGTGGAGCCGACGCCGTAGACGTCATGGCCGGACTTCCTTGGGAAGTGAAGTACCCCAAACTGATTGGTGTTCATCTAAAAGGGGAGATGAAGGGTTGGACCTCTCCTAAAGATGTTATTTGTAAGTTGTGCGGCATTCTTACGGTCAAAGGCGGAACAAATCGTATCATTGAATACTTTGGACCTGGAGCGCGTTCCATCAGTTGTACGGGTAAAGCGACTATCACCAATATGGGAGCTGAATTAGGAGCTACGACTTCTGTGTTTCCTTTTGATGAAGAGATGGAAAAATATTTAAAATCGACCCGCCGAGAGGATTTGGCGATTTTAGCCGGGCAACATGTCTCTCTTCTTAGGGCCGATGAGGACGTTGAGAAGAATCCATCTAAGTATTTTGATCAGGTCATTGAAATTGATTTATCTGAGCTTGAGCCTCAAGTTGTCGGGCCTCATTCTCCCGATGTGGCTCGCGGGATTTCTCAGTTGGCCAAAGATGTTAAAGAAAAAGGCTGGCCCGAGAAACTGTCTTCCGCTTTGGTGGGAAGCTGTACCAACTCCTCTTATGAAGATATTTCTCGGTGCATGGATCTGGCTCAGCAGGCGGCTCAGCAAGGAGTCAAATTACCTGTTCCATTTTTTGTCTCTCCCGGTTCGGACCAAGTTTTTCAAACTATCAAGAGAGATGGTCAGTTAGCGGCTTTGGAAGCGATTGGGGCTACAATTCTTTCCAATTCCTGTGGTCCCTGTATCGGCCAATGGAAAAGAAGTGACATCAAAAAGGGCGAAACTAACGCGATTTTGAGTTCCTTTAATCGGAATTTCCCTGCAAGAAATGACGGAAACCCTGAAACTCTGTCGTTTATCAGTAGTCCGGAAGTGGTGTTAGCTTTAGCTTTGTCGGGCAAACTTACCTTTAATCCATTGGTGGATGAACTAACTTCTAAAGACGGTAAAAAGTTTAAGTTAGTTCCACCCAAAAAAGCACCGGCGGTCCCAGCTAAGGGCTTTAAGTTTTCTCAAGAAGGTTATGTTGAACCTCCCGGAGATGGGTCCAAAGTTGAGGTTGTCGTCAATCCAACGAGTAAGCGACTCCAACTTTTGAAGCCGTTTACTAAATGGGATGGAAAAGACTTCGAAAAACTTCCTTTATTACTCAAAGCGAAAGGGAAGTGCACGACTGATCATATTTCTCCGGCGGGCCCTTGGCTAAAGTTCCGAGGTCATTTGGATAACATTAGTGACAACATGTTTACTGGGGCTATCAATGCTTTTACGGGACAAGCCGGAACGATAAAAAACTTGCGGACTTCAGAAGTTCAAGGTGTGCCTGCAGTGGCTAGAGACTATAAAGCTCAAGGACTGCGTTGGGTAGTTGTTGGAGATGAGAATTATGGAGAAGGCAGCAGCCGTGAGCATGCTGCGATGTCTCCGAGATTTCTCAATGGAGCTGCTGTCATTGTTAAGAGCTTTGCACGGATTCATGAAACCAACCTGAAGAAACAGGGTATTTTGCCTTTTACTTTTGATAAGCCTCAAGATTACGACAAGGTCCGAGAAACGGATCGAATCAGTGTTTTGGGATTGAAGGACTTAGCGCCAAAAAAACAGATAACAGCGGTTCTTCACCACGCGGATGGAACTCACGACCAGGTTTTACTTAATCATTCAATGACCGAAGATCAAATTGGGTGGTTCAAAGCCGGTTCAGCGTTAAATCTTTTAGCAGGGGTGGGGTGAGCGAGACTTTTACAAAGGTCATTAAGGCAGATAAAGGTTGGCTGTCTTTTGACTTGAAAGCTCTCATCCACTACCGAGATCTGCTTTTTTTAATGGTTCGAAGAGAGTTTGTTGCAAAATATAAACAGACTCTACTTGGTCCGGTTTGGGTGGTTTTGCAACCCTCATTAATGGCCCTCACCTTTGTGTTCCTTTTCTCAAAAACGATGAAAGTCCCGACCGATGGCGTTCCACCGGTTTTGTTTTACTTTTCCGGGATTTTGATTTGGAATTTTCTTTCAAGCGCATTGGGAGCT
>Ga0194132_10003285_pt1 | contig 28990 bp, 21 predicted proteins | sample TA2KigOf80mmetaG_FD_148612 | JGI IMG/M metagenome (GOLD analysis project Ga0194132, IMG submission 148612) | Freshwater microbial communities from Lake Tanganyika, Tanzania - TA2015054 Kigoma Offshore 80m | ecosystem: Environmental > Aquatic > Freshwater > Lake | place: Tanzania: Lake...
TACCACCTGTTGGGGTGTTCCGTGGGCCTTCAACCAGCGCTCGATTCCCCCTCGATCGGTGGCACTCAGCGTCAGTGGAGGCAAAACCATCGGCATGCCCAGACAATAAACTAATTTCCTGTTATTGTCCAGTTAGTTGTTGGACATTACACTAGACATGTCTCAAGAGAAGATTCGTTTGGGAATAACGGGCTCTGGCTTTATGGGCCAGACTCACGCCGAAGCTGCCAGCCAGCTCGAGGCGTTGCAAGTCGTCGCGGTGTCCGGGGGAAGCCGGGCTCCTGCGATGGCCGAAACCTACCGTCTCCAGGTGGAACCGGACGCCCGTTCGCTGGCGCGACGAGAGGACGTCGATGCGGTTGTCATTACGACACCTCATCATATTCATGTTTCGGAAGCATTGGAAGCTGCGCAGTGCGGGAAACATCTACTCATTGAAAAACCGATGACGACCTCCGTCGAGGACTGCGATCGAATTCTGGAGGCAGCTGACCGCAATGGTGTGAAGGTTGCGGTAGGATACCATCAGCGCTTTCGTCGCAACGTCGCAGAAGCCTGCAAGCTGCTGCGCAGCGGAATCCTGGGCCCCATTTTGACCGTGCAGATCTCAATGCCGTTTCCCATTGCGGCGCTGCGCGGCGAGCGGGTTCTGGGCAGCACCTGGGCGTGGTGGAACGATCCAGCAAGCCTGGGACACATCATTAACGGCGGGCCTCATGCCATCGACGTCATTCGCTGGTGTTTGCAGACAGAAGTTGCAACCGTCAGCGCCTTGTGCCGCACGTTTTGTCAGGATGCCCCCGTCGAAAACACCACGATGGCTTTGCTGAGCTTCACGAATGGCACTCTCGGTACGTTGTTTTCGACTTCTGTGGCCGCATCGCCTAATTTCACCGGAGAAGAGTTTCGATTTCGAATCATGGGCGCTGACGGGTTGATGGATCTCGATCCCTATGGCGAGCTGCGGGTAGCCACGGACGGACAATGGCGCACGGTTTCGACTCAGCCTCCAGTCGGTCACCAGAGCGCCAAGACGATTTTCAATCCCGTCAGGATGGAGTCTTACCAGAAGCAGCTTCGTGACTTTGTCCGCCTGATTCGTGGCGAGCCTGCCGACATCGGAAGTGCTGTTGATGGGCGCGCCGGAGTCGAAGCTTGCCTGGCGATGCTCGAAGCGTCCAAAAAAGAGAGCGTGATCCGTTTACGCTAGGCACGGCGGCGCGCCAGTCCACGGGCATTTCCCCAACGGTGCAGCGCAAGTACAGCGCTGCTCCGCACCTCCACGCCAGATGACCGGTGCGACGAAAGGTTCGAGTTTCGCAATGACCACCAGACTCTCTAGAGCCCGCCAAGGTCAGATCGTTTCGCTCATCTTCGTCTCATCTCTGAGCGCTGCTTCCTTCTTGCTTTCGCAGCACTCTCAGCCGACACCGAAGGGCTGGACCCAAACCACTTTCCTGGACTTTGCCGAAGGAACGTTGGGCGATGGGGGAGCGAACACGTATGTGGCTGCAGACGGGAGCGTTCGCGTGATCAATCAGTGGGACTTGAATGGAGATGGCTTTCTGGATCTCTCCTTTCCAAGTTCCCACGACAACAACTATGGAGTCGACTCTTACATTTATTGGGGCGGTGCGTCTTTCCTGGCCAAGCCGCCCGCTCGCCTGCCCGGGAACGGAGCTAATGCACAAACGATTGCAGACCTCAATGGCGATGGTTTCCTGGACGTCGTGATTGCCAATGAGTTCAACGGGACAAAGACGGAGATTCCCTCCTACATCTACTGGGGCGGTCCCAAAGGCTATGGAATTCACAATCGGGCGCAGCTGCCTACGGTTGGCGCAACCGCCGTGGCTGCGGCCGATCTGAACCGCGATGGTTACGTCGATCTTGTATTTGCCAGCACGGGACGTTCCTATCAGTTCTCCAAAGCAGGCGGTGACTTCATTTTCTTGCGCCCTGTTTCCGACATCTATTGGGGCTCCGCGCAAGGGTTCTCTTCGGAACGTGTGTCCCAACTTCCCACCTTTCATGCCCGCGATGTGAAAATCGCCGATCTGAACCGCGACGGCTTTGCTGATCTATTGTTCGCCAATCAAGGTGAGGAAGCGGGAAACAGCGGAATCCTGATCTATTGGGGATCGGCCAATGGCGGTTATGAGGCCGATCGCAAGCAGTTTTTGCCAGGGATTGGCACGGCCGCTGTGGCCGCAGCGGATCTCGACAAAGATGGACATCTGGAGATCCTGCTCGCTAACGAACTGCGCCCGAGGCCCGAAGGAGAGCCGGCCGAGAGTGACGATTATCCGATCCCTTCCTATATCTATTGGGGATCGGCGCAGGCGTACGATGTCTCGCGGCGAAGCGAGCTGCCGACTCACGGATCGCGCGACGTCAAGGTGGCCGATTTGAATCGCGATGGGTTTGAAGACATCCTGTTTGCCAACAAAGTGGGGAGTGCCTCTTTCGTATACTGGGGTGGCCCTGGAGCACGCGGCGGATTCGCTCCGAACCGGCGTTCGGCAATTCCGACTCAGCAGGCCAGCCATTGCGGCGTTGCCGATCTGAATCGGGATGGTTGGCTCGAACTGATCTTCAGCCAGGAGCACAATCGGAAAACGAACGAGTTCTCCAGTGTGATCTACTGGAACAGTCCGGAAGGTTTTGCTGCGACTCGAAAAACGAACCTTCCGACGCTGGGAGCTTTAGATGTTGGCGTCGCCGATTTGAATGGGGATCGTCTCCCGGATCTGCTCTTTGTGAATGCCCGCGACGGTACCGCCGGCCAGCCCGTGGACAACTATGTGTATTGGGGGAACGCTCTGGGGCGTTACTCGGTGACGGCTCGCCAGACGCTTCCTGGAGAGGCGCTAACCGCATACAGTTCGGCCGACTTGAATCGGGATGGAAGGATCGATCTCATTGTCGTCGGCAAGGAGTTGCGTATCTTTTGGGGAACGGCGGCGGGGTTCTCGCTCAGCCGGTCAGACACTCTGCCGGTTCACTACGCCTTCTCCACACGAATCGCAGACTTTGACCGAGACGGATATTTGGATATTAGCGCCTCGGATTGGGCAGGAGACATCAAAAAGGATCGCACGGTGGTTTTCTGGGGAAGCGCAGGTGGCTACTCAGCTGCAAATCGTCTTACTTTCCCTTTTGCTGGCGCTAGGGCGCACAGCGCGGCTGATCTGGACGGGAACGGGTACCTTGATCTTATCTTCACTGGAACGCTCAACGAGACGGCTATTTTTTGGAATAGCCAGGCTGGATTCGATATCGCGCGCAAAACCGTGTTGCCCGGCAGCATGGCAGTCTCAGCGGAAGTTGCCGACCTGAACCGAGACGGGTTCCTGGACGTCATTCTTTGCAATCTTTATGACCTGGATAAGCTCGTTTATCCCCAGCAAATGCCTCGCATCACGGCTCCACCGCAGACAGACACGTTTGCCGCAGGAACTTACGTCTACTGGGGAAGTGCTCAAGGCTACTCGACCGAGAACCGGCTGATTCTTCCCACGGTCGGCGCCGAAGATGCTGCGGTTTCCGATCTGAATCGGGATGGGCACCTGGATTTGGTTGTGACCAGCTATCATGCCGGGATCACACGCAACCATCCTTCCTACGTTTTCTGGGGTTCCCCGCGCGGCATTCAAGCGACGAACGTCACTGAAGTTCCCACAGAATCCGCTTCGGGAGTGCTCGCAGCGGATTTCAATGAGGATGGCTGGAAAGATCTGCTCTTTGCATGTCACACGGAAGGTACGAATCACCGCACGAATTCTTTCCTCTATTGGGGTGGGGCCAACGGTTTCTCGACGGAAAGACGGCTGTTGATTCCCAGCAAGGGGACGCACTGGCTTTCCGTTGCCGACGTCGGCAACGTTCGAAATCGCTCCGACGAATTCGAGTATTTCTCCGTTCCTTACGACGCCGGCAGCAGTTCTGAGTTCGAACGGTTGAGCTGGCTGGCGTCAACTCCAGGAAAAACAAGAATACGATTTCAGCTGCGGGCAGCAAGCAGCAAAGAGTCGCTGGCGAAAAGCCCGTGGACAGGTCCGAAGGGCGAAGGCACTTTTTTTGAAGAGCCGGCGGTTCTGAACTCCGTTGTGGGGCAGTGGATTCAGTACAAAGCACTCCTGAGTTCTCCGAATGGAGCCAATTCGCCGGTTTTGAATTCAGTGTCCGTGGAGTACAGCCCTGTTCGTCAAGAGAAACGATGAACTTTGATCCAAGGAGGAGATCTGTGAACCGTCGAGACTTTTCGAAATTACTGGGAGCGGGATCTTTTTTGTTGCCTTCGTTGACGGCCAGGGCAGCGCAGCCGGGCTCGACTCAAACCAAATATGTTCCTGACTATTCCTCCGTCAGTCCCTTTCCGGTGGGAGACCGGGCACAACTATTCATCGACCGTGTGTTGGTTCGTGAGAGCGAACAGGTCACTTTCACACCCCATCCCGCAGAACGGCACGCCAGCAACCCGATCCTCAAGGCAGACAAGCCATGGGAAGGATGGCGCCTGGAGATCTATGGCAACGTGATCTACGACGAGGAAGAGAAGATTTTCAAAATGTGGTACATCGGCGAAGCGCCCAACTATTTCTCGCCGAGTCCCGATGGTCCGTCATCGGACAATGCGACGCTCTATGCGACCAGCCAGGATGGTGTTCATTGGGACAAACCATTGGTGGGAACGATTCAGGCGCTGAATGGAAGCAAACACAACGCCGTGATCAACGCAGCCCACTTGGCCAGCGTCATGAAGGATAACCGCGAGCCGGACCCAGCCAAGCGCTACAAGATGCTTTGCTACGTCGATCAGCCCAAAGCCCTGAGAGGCTATCAAACGATGGTTTCTTCGGACGGGTTGAACTGGAAGAATCACAGCAGCCAGGTCATCTGCCCGGGATCGGATGTGATAACAGGCTACTTCGATGAAACCCGCCGCATGTATGTGGCTCTGGTAAGAATCAACACGCTTGTTCGCGGGCATCAACGGCGGGTTTTCTACCTGACGACAAGCCGGGATTTCGATCACTGGACACAACCCGAATTGGTTTGGACTCCTGACCTGGAGGACGACGCGGGGTCGTTGCGTCGGATCGAGGAGGTTCGTTCCATGCTGGATGTTCCCGACAACCCGGCCCTGATGAGGACCGAATTCTACGGCTTCGGCTTTTACCTGGCTGAGAGCTGCACACTGGGATTTCCTTGGATGGTTACCATCAACAACAACGCACGCTATGGAAACCACGAAGGCCCCGGAGAACTGCAGATGGGAGTCACCCGAGACCTCATTCATTGGGATCGCCCGTTCCGGACGCCTATCGTGCCTCGCGGCAAACCGGGCGAGTGGGACAGCGGGTTTTTTGTGACTCAATCCCGGGCATTGCGAGTCAAAGATGAAGTTTGGTTGTACTACGGTTCGTCAAACTACACTCATGGAACCCCTTGCCTCTACCGTGCCCAGGGAACCGGCCGGGGCACCAAGTACACGGGCTCCATTGGTCTGGCGAAGTGGAAACTCGATCGATTTGTCTCCGTGGATGGCCCGGGGCACGGAGGGACACTGACGACAATTCCAGTCGTCTTTGTCGGTGGTCACCTCGAGATCAACGCCTTGACTCGCTCCGGTGGCAGCATCGCCGTTGAAATCCTCGATGCAGCGGGTCGTCCGGTAGATGGTTTCGGGCCGTCCGATCCGTTCAGTGGAGACGAGCTGCGGAAGGCCATTACCTGGAAGGGCAATCCGAGCGTCCAGAGACTGGCAGGCAAACCCATCAGCGTTAGGTTCAGTCTCAAGAACGCAGAGTTATACTCGTTCGCTTTCCGGCAAAAGGCATGAGCGGCCTCTCTCTTTGCCACAGAGTCTGTTGGAGCCCCCGGCACCGAGCGTGCTGCGCGTGGCTTGTGCCTTTGCTGGGGGTGAATATTGTTTTGTAGTGTGCGCATTTCTGGACCGCATGGGCAAGATGCCCATGCCACGGGGAAGTCCTCCCTCCCGCGTAAGGTCGTCACCCCGGCAGATCATAAGCCAGGGCGGGAGCCCAGCGATGGCTGGGGCTATCCCCTAAGTATCGGTACCCACAGGAAGATTGGATTCCCGTTGCGGGAATGACGATATCGTGCACGCTGCCCAGCCATCCCACGACTTGCTTGCCATTGGCTGGTAGTGGACCATTAGCGAGAGGGAACGCGCTCGTGACGTCGAGCGAAACTGGCCATTCAGAGGCGCTGGCCACGATAGAGATTTGGAGAGAATCGGGTGATGAAGCGAAGAGACCTGTTGAAGGGCTTGGCGATTGCTCCTTTCTCAGAGAGGTTGCGACCGGACGAGCAAAGGCAAACATCGAACACACCGCCGGCAGGAATGCGATCAGATTTATCGGACGTGAAAACGGATCCGGATTGGGTTTTGCAGGTACGGGGTGAAATGCCCGTCACTCGTGAGGTAGCCTATCTCCAAACCGCTTCGTTCGGGCCCTCACCCGTAAGAGTGGTGAGCCGGGTCCGGGAGTTGATGGAACACCAGTTGAAGGGACCGGCAGTACCCGTTTCCGCGCGACAGCTGCAGGAGGCGGAGGATGACTGCAGGCCTCTGGTGGCTCGCTTCCTTGGGGCTCGTCAGGAAGAGGTCACTCTGGCTCACAACACAACCGAGGGGTTGAACATTGTGCTCTGGTCGATGGATTGGAAGCCAGGTGACGAGATTATTCTCAGCAACCAGGAGCATCCGGCTTTGCTGATTCCTTCGTACAACCTGCTCTCCCGGTTTAAGGTGAACTATAGGAGGGCTTCCATCGATCTGAATGAGGACGTGGTCGCCAGCGTTTTGAAGCAGGTTTCGCCTCGCACCCGCCTGGTCGCGATCAGTCACGTCTCTCGAAGAAGTGGCCGGGTGATCCCGGCGCGTGAATTAGCGAGCGCGCTCCACTCCCGAGGCATTCGGTTGCTCTTGGATGGGGCGCAAGCTGCAGGGAATATCCGGTTTCGCTTCGACGATCTGGGCGCCGACTACTACAGTCTTTGCGGACACAAGTGGCTTCTGGGCCCGAAGGGAACCGCCGCGCTGCTCATCAGAAAGGATCTCTTGGAAAAAACGCCGGTTTCCTACACCGGCGCTCATAGCCAGAAGTCCTATGATGAGGAGGGGCATCTTGAGTGGCATCCGGACGGGCGGCGCTTTGAGTATGGAACGCGCGCCCAGTTTAACTTCGGCGGCTTTGCCGAGGCTTTGCGATGGCTGGAATCGATCGGGACTGACGAGATTTTTGACCGCATCCAGCGGCTGTCGCTGCAGGCCGGGATGGTCATTCGCAGCTCAAAGAAGTTCGAGCTGGCATCGCCTCTGAGTGACTCTGAGCGTAGTGGCATCGTCGTCGTGAGACTGCCCGCAGGCAGTTCTGGCGAGGAGGTGTTCCAGAAGCTGGCTCAGCTAGATCGCATTGTGGTTTCGCCTTTGGAAGATCCCAGAAACCTCCGAATCAGCCTGCACTTTTTCAATACTTGGAAAGAGTTTGAAACACTGATGTCCCGATTGGACCATTACTGCTGAGTGCATGGCTTCGACCGGCAGGTGCGGCGTGGATCATTCCGTTCATGGTTCCGATTCTCAGTCAAAGGCCTCTTAGAATGCGGTGGCAAGCGAAGGGACTGGTGAAAGGCTTCCGAACCGTGTTCCCAGCAATCCTTCTGGCCGTGCTGTCGTCTTTGACTCCAGCGCGCTGGCACCTCGAAGCGCAAGCGGGCATGCACCCGGTTGTCCTGACCGACCCGTCAGCGTGGCAGCCCGCGAGCGATCGGTCGGACTGGATCGGTGAGACAGGCACGCTCAGTTCACCTAAAGGACTCGATCGCTCGCAAGAAGCCCTCCTTTTCTTGCCCAATGCCCAGGTCGCTGACGGCGTCCTGCGTGTGAAGTTTCGAATGACCAGTTGGCCTCACTACATCCAAGCCAAACTGATCTTCCGCTCCCTCGACAGTCATCGTTTCTACATGGTCTCGGCGTTTTCCATGGCCACCGACATGGGCTTCTCGCAGGGCGAGGGACTGATGGGACTGGCGCTTTGGCGCGGAAACGCCTCCGGGTACCGAGAGCTCCTGAGCTATGTGCCTTATCTTCCATGGAAGCCGGGAAGATGGTACGAAATGAGAGTCGACCTGGCTGGACCGCTCATCACTGCCTCTCTTTATTCGGATCTGGAAAAACGCGACAAGCCGCTGATTCGTGTCCAGGATACTCATTATCTGCGCGGCAGCCTGGGTGTCGCAGCCAACGGGCCGGCAGAATTCAAAGACTTGAGCATTGCTCCTGCAGTCCTCTCTGATGCCACAACCACCGGTTGGAAACGGATTGAAGAAAAGCCTTACTGGCCAGCATGGCCGAAAGATCGAGCAGAAAGAGGAGCTCAACCAAGGATGATTCGGACCCCTTCAGGCAGCCTGCTATTGGCTGCTTCCGAAATGTACTTCCGGCCAGGGCCAACGTCGCAGGTCTTCCTTTTCGGTTCTTCGGACGAAGGGCGAACTTGGAAGCCTGTCTCCTCAGTGCCCGTGGGCTATACCGGGCAGCTGTTTGCTGCCAGCGACGACACGATCTGGCTGCTCGACTCCTACGTTCCTGGAGACGAACCCGGAAAATTCCGGCGTTGGACACAAGAGGATGTCCATTCTGGCAAGATGGCTCCGTTCGTACCTCATATCCGGAAGTCGCGGAACGATGGCAAAAGCTGGACCGAGGCCGAACCGCTCAAGATTCTGGACTTTCCAAAACTCTCTTTTAACCGCGGAGGACTTTCGATGTATGTTCCTCCACGGAAGCTGCAAGACGGATCCTTGCTTCTACCGGTGATGATGGCAGCGCAGAAGCCCGATCCTCTCGTCATTCAGCCCTTGCTGTTGCGATCGTCGGACCAGGGCAAAACGTGGCATGCCGGTTTGATTGACCCTAATCACGCCGACGCGAGCGAAACCGACCTGATTGAACTGACACCCCATCGTTTGTTGGCGCTGATGCGAACCAATTTCTTCACTGGGTTCAATGGAGAAGCCCGGTCGCGCGACGGAGGAAAAAGCTGGACTCCAATCAAACTGGGCGGGCTACCAGGATCCAGCAGTGGCCCACGATTGCTCATGACCAAGAGCGGTGCTCTGCTCTGCCTGCATCGGTTCCTGGGAACAATGTTCAGCCTCAGCAGGGACGAGGGACAAACATGGAGAACGTTTCAAGTGGACACCCCCATCGAAGTGATGGGAGATCTGCTCGAGCTTCCTGGTGGTCGGGTTCTCGTGGTTTACTCGGCCGGTGGTTGGGCGGGAATTCCCCGGCTGCAGTCCTTGCGCGCAACTCCCCACGGCATTGAGCCCGCACGATAGCGTAGCTTTTTCCCCTAACGAAGGATGCGCTCCTGAGCACCTCATTTTCCGTGCTTTCAGAGCCGCCGGGGCCAGAATAGGAACGATCCAGATGATAGGGCGACGCGGCTTTATTCGCCAATTGAATTTGGCCATGGGTGCGGTTCCTGTCGGTCTCTCTGGTGACTTCGCTCTAGCGGGTAGCACGCTGAACCAAAGTGTTAGCATGGCTCGAGTGGCGTCCCCGCCGTTGACGGTAGGATTGTGCCGCCAGCTTTTTTTTGACGGCTACCTTGTCGAGCGAACCGAAGGCCTGCGCCGCCGCTTGCACCCCGCAGCCAAGCACCCAAAGAATCCTGTGCTGGTTCCTGATCAACCTTGGGAAACCCACGCCTCGCGCCCAGCGTCGGTGATCTATAACCCCGACAAGAAGCTGTACGAGATGTGGTACTACAGCAACCATCTGCCGTACTCCATTCTGAACATTTCCTACGCCTACTCTGAAGACGGCCTGAGCTGGAAGAAGCCGGCGCTGGCGCGAAAACCGAGTCTGCATTGGCTTTGCCACCTGGAAGAACTTCAGGCAAATGCGGCGGCGCTCGGTGAAGATCCAAAAACCGTCATGGCCTACTATGAAAGCTTGCCGCCCTGCAACATTCTGATGGGTCGGCAAGAGTTGCAAGGTGTGGTGTACACCCCCGATGATCCAGACCCCGAACAACGGTACAAATCAGCGATCTTCGGTGGCACCCTCATCACTTCGCCAGACGGCATCCAGTGGAAACGCAGAAACACCTTCTATCCTGGGCAGTTGAATATGTTCAACTACGATCCAGAGCGGAAGTTGTTTTTTGGTTTCTTCATCTACCCACCCTACGGCGTGAAGGCATACGACGGAACAACACGGCGCGTGCTGGGATTTTCATCGAGTCAGGACTTTGTGCGTTGGACCGGATCGAATCCACAAGATCTGAAGCTGGCCCTGCCGCTGACCCCTGCTGAAATTCTTGCGGGATATCGTGGTTTGCCGGTGCGTGGGCGGCCAGTGAGCCGCATCGAGACCGTCATCATTCCGGACAAACAAGATGACGCCTTAACGCGGGAACGCATCAGGGCCCGTCAAGACGTTATCTGGCACGACGACCCCCAGGTTCGCGAAGCTCATTTCTACGGAATGGGAGTTCTTCCCTATCACGGCGTATACGTTGGTTTTCCGGTGAAACTGGATGTCTGCGGCCACCTGGCTCATTACGGAGATGACGGGCCAATGCAGGTGGAACTGGCCTTCAGCAGGGATCTCCGCCATTGGGAAAGGGATGACCGAACTTTGGCAATACCGAACGGAGCAGCCAAAAGCTGGGAAGGCGGCACCGTCTCTTGTGCCAGCCGGCCATTGATTGTGGGTAATGAAGTCTGGCTGTATTACGGCGGCGTCGCGACAACCCACGGTTGGCCCTTGGAGTGCAAAGAGTACCGGCCCCTGCCTGCTGACCGCGAGACATTCAAGAGACGTGCGGCACAACTGCAGCGGCCGACGAGCGGCATCGGGATTGCAGTCTGGCGCTTGGATGGGTTTGTTTCGCTGGATGCTGGAGCTGAAGATGGCACCCTGCTCACCAAACCGCTGGTCTTCGCGGGGCGTGAACTGGAGATCAATGCGGACGCCAAAGCCGGCGTGCTGAGGGTTGAAATTCAGGATGCAAACGGCAACCCGTGGCCACAATTTACATTCGCTGACTGCGATGCTGTGACTCGCGACGAAGTGCATCAGCGCGTCAGTTGGAAAGGACGCTCCGACCTGACGCTGTTGGCCGGTCACACCATTCGCCTCAAGTTTCTCCTGCGCCAAGCCTCGCTGTATGCGTTTCAGTTTGTCGAGACAGGGCCTAGCCCAGAAGCAGTACGGCTGGCTGGCCAGGAACCCTGGAAAACCGTGGATTTGGCACGTGTGATAGACGTGGGACCGGAGATCGCGGCAGAAGACCGCGGCCGGCTGCCAATCACAGCCGCGAATCAGCGCTGTACCCGATGCGGACTGGTCATTGGCGAGTTCGAACCAGCACGCCTTTTTACTGCACCCGCCGGGAACACCGGCCGCCGGTACTTCCATGCAGCTTGTGTCGGTAAATTCCGGGTCACTCAGTGAATGAGGTTCTTGTGTGATCACAGCTGCTTTCAGGAAGCTTCTAAGAGGCGTTCGAGCGGGTCCGCCCGATCTCGGAACGAATCGGGGTTGTTGCGTTCCAATCCACTCAACGGAAGGGTGCCTATGACCTGGTCTTTTTCAATCCGCTCGCGTGGTCGACCAGCAGCTGTTGCAATCGCTAATAGAAAATCGCGAATGACCAATCGCAAACAATCTTCTTCAGCTTCCTCGCGTGTCGGGCCAAACCTCGCTCGTTACTGCGCCGGTTGCCGCCGGAAGAAACGGACCTGCACGCGGCCATGCAGTTCCTTGGTCAACACATGTCCTGCTGGCATGGGCTTGCCGGAAGGCAATAGTCCCGTGTCGGTAATGACAACTGCAGTGTTCCCATCGAGCACTCGAATCACCGATTCACCACCTGGTGGCCACTGCGTATGCGCTTCGGCAGCCCCGCGCCGCCACGGCATTTCTGCCGGGTCAACCTGCATTTGCCAAGTCCGTCCTTCGTCGTAAGACAGCCACGCAGTTGCCAAACAATCTTCCCGATACGTCACGAGAACGCTGCCATCCGGCAGCACCGCCATATCCGGCTCAACTCCCAGAAACCCGAAAGCAGGCGTCCAACTCCGGCCTCCGTCGAAGCTGCGTGTAAGCATCAAGTGCGGCATGCCGGTTGGGCCGTTGCGGTCCTCGGGTGCGAGCGTGCCACGTTCCTCCCGGTAGATCCCCAGCCAGTGCCCGCCGCCGGTAATCACGACGGATCCTTCAGGAGCTCGCACCCAGCCGTCACGTCCATAAGGCAGCTCCGGGTAGTGTTTCTCTTGAGACTTGGCCCAAAGCCTCGGTTGGCTCCAAGTCGCTCCGTTGTTTGCGCTCACAATGGAGTGGAGATCGCCTTTGGCGGGATTCCATCCCTCGCGTCCCAGGTGCAGCAGCCACATTAAGCGGCCATCCTCCAGCTCGTGAATGCGCGCGGCTCCCGAAAGGAAAGGCCGAGACATTCCAAGTTGTTGACCGATGTGTCCCAGCGAATCCCAGATGCGACCTTCGTCATCCGAAAACAGCAGCTCCACATCGCGAGTGGGCGAGTTCCATTGTCCGCGCGCGAACGGCAAAAGCAGGCGGCCCGTTTTCGTCTGCATCATCACGCCCGGAATGTTGCTTCCCGTGCCTGTATCGGTGACGGTGCCTTCCGGCACCGGCAAATCCGCAATTCTCTTCCATGGACCTTCGATCGCTGGCGATCGGAGCACGACCAGCCCGCTAGCCGAAAATCCGTGCGCGCCTCCTTTCAGCGTCTGGGCATAACCGATGCAGATCCAATCCCCGCTGTGGAGCCGCAGCAGCGTCCCAATGCGGACTCCCGAGGGTGCGTCGGCAATATCCGGCACCTGGTATGCCTCTGCCATCGTCCATCGCGATTTTCGATTTGCTGGCTGGGAGGCCTTTGGCAGCTTAACGCCGAATTCGGTGCGTTGGCGCACGATCTGGCTGCGGATCTCGCAACGGCGCAGCTCCGCTTTGTCCTGCCAGTGGTAGACAGCCAGAAGAGTGTTCGAGTCCAACCTAAGCAAGTTGAGACCGCCGCGCTCACCGTTTTGGTACCAAATACACTCCCACAAATGATCCTGGTAGAGGAGATCCAAACCGGCGTTTAACATCAGGTTGTAGATAACACCTCGTTCCTGACGGGTGCCCACCATCAATCGTTGCCCGTCAAGCGGTATCAACGTCGGTTTAGGCCCCAGAAGGGTCGCGATCGGCTCACTCCACCTGCGCCCACCATCAGTGCTCAGTGTGCGGCAGATGCGCGGCCGGGAGTAGTCGCCCAAGCCGCGATAGTTCGCTTGCAGCATGCCCAGCCAGCGGCCGTCCGGCATCGGCACGATCTCGCCAGGTCCGTAACCAATAGCGTGCTTCACACTGGCGCGAACTACCCAGTGCGAAAAGCGCCAACTCTTACCAGCGTCGTCGCTGCGCATCAGCCCCACACTGCTCAAGGCCGCGCCCATCTCCTTGGCGTCTGCAGGGCCGTAAAGCGCAAACCACAAGGCGCCCGCCGCAGAAATCACTCTTCCCATCGCCGCTGGCGCGACAGGTCCTTGGGCCGTATCGCAAGCTGCTGGGAGCCACGTTCTACCTTCGTCGTCGCTCAACACCACTTTGAGCACGCTCGATCGCCGGACGCCGGTCCAGGAATAGTGGTGAACTCCCCGAGGCTCTTCGGAAGTCCAGTCGATCTTTCCTGGCACTTCTTGCCATTGGTGCCAAGCCAGCACCAGCCGTCCCGAGGGCAGTGTTCCAGCAGCCCCCGCCGTGATGCGGAAGCCTTCCGGCGCCTCGGCGATCTGTTGTTGGGCTTGCCAGCTCACGCCACCGTCTTCGCTGCGCGACAACCACAGGCCGCGCTGTTGACAGCTCTCGGCAACAACGAGCAACTGACCCGATGCGGTTCTGATTGCTAGCGGATCGACCGCGTCGTAGCTGCTGGCCAGAGCTACCTGAGGAATTGTAGGAACCCACTCAGCCCGCGCTGATGCGATGTGAGATTCAACAACAGACGGAGTGCTCTTCCGGGTCTCGCCTGCCGCACTGACGAATGCGAATGCCACCAGAGCTAGGGTGATTGGATAAAGGCCTAACACTTTCATGAGAAACATGCCTCACGCGCTAGAGTACAGACAAAACTCAAACCGGGAACTCTTTGTTGTTTCCCGGTCAGAACGGAGCTGCGCGGCAGCGTCTTGGAGTGCGGCAGTCATCTGCCGCTTTCTCGAAACGCGAGCGCGCAGATGCCTTGGAGGCGGGCGCGAACCGTGAGCGCAGGCGCCAGAAACAGATACTGGATTCCCGGGTTCGCGGGAATGACGGAACCAAACTCTACGGATGCCGACTAGGTGATCGGCGAGGCAGCCAGGGAAATTGGGGCAAGCCCCAGCAGGGGCTGCCTACGCTGTCTTGACGCGGGGCACGCCCGCCTTGAGCAGCATCTGGCGGGCCTTCTCGCGGTAAAGCCCACGGATGTCGCGCGTCGGTGGGCGCGAGCGGCTCGAATCGAGCCCCACCAGCTCCATGCACAGCTTGTCGAGATAGCCGTCCCCGCTGGTGTATTCGCGCTCGATTTCACTCCAGAGCTTATAGAACGGTACGGCCACCTGCATCATCTGCTGCTGTACTTCGGCATATCTTCGTTCTCTGAGTGACTCGATCAGTTGCACTCCCCACTCCGGCCAAAAGTTGCAGACGTGAACCTCGAAACCCCGTGCGCCCAAGATATGGCTTGATACAAAGTGCATGTGGTTGTCGATCACGCATAAGTGATCTCGAAATTCGTCAATGACGCGGTCAAACTCCATGCTGACTGACCAGGGGGTGGCCCATTTGAGGCCGATCACGTTGGGAATCTTGCACAGGCGCTCCAGCATTCCGAACGACACGCCGCTGCTGGTCCAAAAGGTGTTGTAAACCACAATGCCGATCGGCGCCGCCTCCGCTGCAGCCAGCACATACTCGTAGAAATCCTCGGCGGTATGGTGAAAGTAGAACGGCGGAGAGACTTGGATGTACTCCGCTCCCAAACGCTCAGCGGCGCGGGCCAGCCGAACCAGTTCGCGTGTGCTCGTCGTCTGTGCGCCCATAACGAGAGCGGTTTGTCCCGCCGCCTCCTCACAGATCGCTTCAGCGGTACGTACTCGCTCCTCGAATGTCATCGTAGAAAAGTCGCCGGCGGCGCCGACAGCCAGCAGAACACCGGTGCCTAGCCGGATGCCGCCATCCAAAAGGAAACGCACGTTGCGGCGGGTAGCGGCGTAATCGACTTCCAGATCTGGATCCCGAAACATCGTGGGAACGGTTACGTAACAGCCTGCCAGACGGGAGCGAGCCCGCTCACGATCGAACATCGTTTGACCCCTTTCGATAATCTATTTACCTTACCAAGGACTTCGTCGTTGATCGGACGACAATCCCCTGCCAACCGCGTCTACCATAGATCCTCGACGCACGATCGCGACCGGCCCGAGGGCAGCTCGACGCAAACCGCCAGGACTGGCGCACTCCAAAACTGGCGAACTTCCAAGGCCCGAGTAACCCCTTGTCCCGCACCTCAACCTAGCTCCGAAACAAAGAGCAGAGCCAGAGTACGAAAAGATGCAAAGCCAGGGAAACTCCCAGCACAGCCGCAAAACCGACGACCGCCTCCTGGCTCGGCACTGGAATCTCCCAGTTCTTCCAGGGAACCAGCTTGGGATACCAGTTCTCTGCCTCTTTTTTGGAATGCATCACGATGCCTCTACGGCTGCCGGCTGTTGCGCCTCAAACCGCTGGAGACGGGCTTCCTGGCCGATGGGCGTATTGATTGTCAAGAAGAAGCGGTCCAGCGCCTGTTGGGGTTCAGGTCGAGTTAACAGGCTAACAATCGCTCCCGCACCGACTCCCGCCAAGATATAAAAGCTCATCACATAAGGCAGCCCGGTATCGCCTCGCCACCCGAAAGCATTGATGCCCAGCCACCAGGCGAGCGTGGCTGCGAGAAAGCTGGCCCACGCTCCATATCGGTTGGCTCTTCGCCACCACAGCCCAAGCCAGAAAGCGATTCCCAGCATCGGAGTCAGCGCCCACATGAAACGAATGGCGGACGGCACGTTGTCGAACGATAGGGCCAGTCCAACGCTGGCACACACAAACAAGAACGAAAACCAGCGGCTCACTCGCAGTTCCAGGCGAGTTCGTTCTTCCGCCTTGAAGGTTCGCAGCAAATTGCGCGTGAACAAGGCCGAACTCGTCAGCACAAACACGGCGCCGTTATCCATGACAGAAGCCATAATGCAAGCCAGCATCAAGCCAGCGAAGCCCACGGGGAGAATATCTCGAATCAGGGAGCCAAAGATATGGTCCGGCTCGATCTTGCCGGCTCCATAGTAAGCGACAGCCAGCACCCCAGCGAACGCCCAGCCAATACTGCACAGCCGCTTCAGAGTCACACCAGCGCAGAAGCCAATCCGGTTGTCTAGCTCAGTACGGCCAGCGGCGTTGTTGCTGAAAATATGGGGCGCCGACGGAAATCCGACAACCTGATTCAGCGAAACCAAGATGATCCAGAAGAGGCCGATTTGCCCTGGAGCGACCATGCGAAACAGGCTGTCGGCGTTTGCCACGGATGCTTTGACTCCGGGAATACCTCCGACGGCCCACCACAGGAAAGGCAGGAGCAGGAACGACATCACGATCGTCATCATTCCCTGCAGGAATTCATTCCAGATCGTGGCAATCATACCGCCGACGAGGCTGTAGAAGACACAAGCCCCAATCATCAGCAGCACTGCCCAGAACACGGTGATTTTCCCAGCCGTCAGTGCTTCGATCAGCCGGGCCGACCCGAACAAGGTCACGCCAAAATAACCCACATTGATGGCTACGCCCCAGAATCCGTACAGAATGCCGAGGGACCGGCCATAGCGCATCTCGTAAATGTCGCCAGTGGTCAGGCAGCGGGCTCTTCGGAAGATCGGGCTGAGGAGCCAATAGAACGGCGTATTGAAAATCTGGCACCACTGGTACCAGATCCCAGCCATCCCGAGCTTGTAGGTTTGCGCGGCCAGTCCCACTGCGCTATCGGCGTGTGTTCCCGCCCCAAACGCATACATGGTCATGAACGCTTTCCCAAAGCGGCGTCCGCCCAAGTAATAGTCGTCCATGTTCTTGATGCGCCGCTGCGCTAGCAGCCCAACGCACACCACGGCCACGAAATATCCGGCCAGCACAACCACGTCGAACCAATGCAGTTGAACCATGACAAATGCCTGCCTGTTGCTCGAAGCGACGAAGTTTCGTCTGTTCTGTCCTGCTACCAGGCCGTCAAACCGCCATCAACGACCAGATTCGCGCCCGTCACGTAAGAAGAGGCTTCCGAAGCCAGAAACACCACCGCACCTTTCATCTCCTTGCCATCTTCACCCATGCGGCCCATCGGCACGTTCGCGCAATAGCGTTCGACGAACTTGGGCGGCTGGTTTCGGAAGAACCCACCGGGGCTGATGCAGTTCACCCGGATTCCGAAAGGCGCCAGGTAAACAGCCATATCGCGTGTCATGTTGACCACGCCGCCTTTCGCCGCGTGATAGTCCAGCGTCGCGCCCCCCATCTCGGTACCGACGTACTGGCGGCGGTCCTTGCCGATGAGTCCCGCGACGGAACCGAGGTTGATAACGTTCCCGGACTTCGCAGGCTTCATCGCCTTCGCCACGGCATGTTTCGAGCAGAGAAACACGCCGGTCAGGTTCACGTCAATCGTGTCTTGCCATGCCTGCAGAGATCGCGTCTCAAAAGGCGCGGTTTCCGGAGTGCTCGTTACATTTCCGGAGTTGTTCACCAGAATGTCCAGTCTTCCCAATTCGCTTAACACGAGGTCAATGGCTGCTTCCACCTGGGTTTCAACAATCACGTCGAGCTGGATCGCGCTCACTCGTCTTCCTGTAACGCAGGCGATTTGCTCTGCTGACCTCTGAGCATTTGCCAGCGTACGACTGGTGATCGCTACGTCGGCGCCAGCTTCTGCCAGAGCAAGTGCCATGTCGTAGCCGAGGTTCCGGGCCCCGCCGGTGACCAAAGCCACCTTCCCGTCGAGCTTGAACAATTCCCAAATTGTCATTATCTGATCCCCCGGACTCGTAGCTGGGAATGGAGCCCCTGATCTCATACAGCCAGCCCAGTGGCGAGCTGGACGAACAGGGCCAGAGGACTGGCGCACTCCAAAACTGACGAACTTCCGAGATTCCAGTTGCTACGCGCAGCGTCGTGGAGTGTGGCAGTCTTCTGCCGCTTTGGTGTCGGCGGGGGAAGCCGCCGCTTCATGGTCTATCCCAGGGACTGATGCCTCTTCAAGCTCATGGCCTGGTGAGCTGGAAGCTGAACAAATCCGCATTCCTCAGGAAAAACTGCAACTTGATACTCCCCTTCAGAGCGGGAATCTCTTGCCGATCAAGCCATGTCAAATGATGAGTAACGCTGTCTCCGTCAAAGGCACGGCAACTTTCGGCATCAAATCCCGGCAGAACCCGTCCTGCGGCATCCGTCACAGCAGCTTTGACATAGCCTGCTTTACGGCATTGGGCATTGATGTAAAGTCTCGTGCCCTGCGACCGGAACGGTCGCGTCACCAAAATACCTTCGCGCACGGCCAGGGCTCTCAACGACACAAATCGATCCACTTTCAAGTGCGCCAGCCCGAGAGCGTAGTTCACTTTGCTCAAATCCCGAGCCTCCGGAACATCGAGATGCTCCCTCGTGCCGACAATCCACCAGTCGTGATGATTATTGGCTCCGCCGTAGTAAATGTACAGGTCATCACCGACGACCACCGGCTCCCCATAAATGTTGACCATGAATTGATCCCAGTCACCGGGTCGTCCGGTGCGCAGCCAGGGCTGTCCAGGCTGAATCCGTTGGAACTGGGTGCCATCACGAGAATAGAGCAACTGGACGTCGAGGGTGTTCTCAGTCATGTGGAAGACATGCAAAAAACCCACCCAGGCATCGCCGACGGGCATCTGCGTCATTCCGTAGAAAGCGTCATCTAGATTATCCAGCTGGTCGTCAGGCACGACGATGGGCTGCAAGTTCGTCCAGCGCAAAAAATCAGAACTTTGCGATTGAAAGACTCTACGCTTGTTCTGCCGGGAAAAATCTTCCGGAGAGTAAGGCCGGATAAACGAGGGCGGGAAAGGATCGCCCGGATGATCTGCAATGTCATACATGCGTGGATGGCGGGTATTCAAACGATAGATCTGAGCATAGGGGTCCACTGAGATTGTCAACACATCGCCGAGGTGCGGCCCCAGCCAACCCACGGTTGGCAGCTGCTTCCACGGCGTCCAGTGAATGCCATCCGGCGAAGAAGCGATCTCATAGCGGCTGACCGCCGCCGAGCGATGATCGAAGATTATTTTGAAGCGATGGTCTCTGCGCTTTTCCAGCGGATCAAGGAATACATAGCCGGAGTGGACACTCCCAAATTGGGGATCCCCAAAGACGATATTGGTGTCGAGACCATTCTCTTTCAAAATTCCCAAAGACGGCTTGTCCCAGTGGATTCCGTCTTGTGATCGGGCAAACAGGTAGCGCGAAGGTCTGGTTTTCGGATCTCCCAAAGCCTCCCCTGGTTTCAAAGGATCACGGTACTGCCAGTCTTCATACCAGCATTTGAAGACGGCATCTTCGGGGTCGCGAATCACGCGCCAGGAGCTGACAGTGAAATAAGGGATGTGCTCCCACGGCTTGTCTTTCTTGATGAGCGGAGAGCGAGGATCTTTTTCGGGACTGTGGAGCTTGCGTGTCAGGTTCTGCGCGGACTCGATCAGCAGGTTGTCGAAGAAGAACTGCTTCGCTTCGCCAAAGTGCAGCATCGAACTGTCGAGCTTTGGGTTCGCGATCAAACGGGAGTTTTGGGCAACACCGGAGACTGCCGAGAGAGCTAGACCCGATGATTTGAGAAAACTTCGGCGTGTAAACGACACGTTTCGTGATCCTCCTGCTTCCTGTTGGCATTTCGCATGAGGCCAAGGCAAACGAAGGGACGACGTGGCCGTCTGCTACGTGTGGCTTGCAACTTACTAAACTGAGGGTTTTGGCGATTCGAAACAAATTGAAATATCGGACGTTTGCGACTGCGGCATGGCTCGCTCGACCGAGGTGCAACGCGCACTCCGATTCGATTCCTTTGCGGCTTCAGGCTTTCTCATAAAACCAGCTCACCGGCAAGATCCGATGCTTATGCCCGCTCGCCGACTTGCCGGGCCTCAAGGCATTCACGGTGTGGTGGTAGCTCACAATCACCTGGTCTCCATCAAACCCGATCGTGGCGTATGCGGAATTGCCCCAACCCCGGGCCAGTTCGCCGATATGATCCAGCGAGCGGGTGCATTGGATGTGTTCCTCGGGCTGGATGTATTCGGACCGCTCGGGAACGCAGGGATGCCATTCGATGCTGCGGAAGTGCTTCCACGTTTCGCCATCCCGCGTGACGGCCGCGCTCAGGCGCGAGCGGCGCAGACCCCGGCGAATTTCGTCGTTGCTAAGATGATTCCAAACGCACAGCAGATCTCCAGTAGACGGAATGCGACGCATGGCGCAAGGAGCGTTGTCAGACGCCAGCGGCGTGGGCGTTGGCAGACTCCAGGTGTTGCCCTCGTCTTCGCTGAACGACTTAAACAGCCGACCCACCATGGTTCGCATGAGCATGAGCAGCCTGCCGTCGGGCAACTGATCGAGAACCGGTTCGTCGAGGTCGAGGAAGTTCCCCCATCCATCTTGGAAGAAACCAATAACCTCGCCATAGGACCGACTCCATGTTTGGCCGCTGTTGTCGGAATAGTAGCAATAGCAGATGTCGAGCTCCGGGTGGTGTCCATGGCCTTCAAAGCTGGTTTCCTTGCCGTCCACCGTGCAGAACGAGGTCTTCCGCAGATGGTTGCCTCCCCAGAAAACCCAGCGCACCGGCTGGATCAGGCGGCCACTTTTGAGTTGTGTGAGCGTATCTTCTAACGGCACCCCCTTGTCCCGGCCTGGATTCATCACCGCATCTTTCGACCAAGATTCCCCTTCGTCATCAGAGGTACGGAAATACATGTTCACGACATCGTGATTTCCGGCAATCGGATACGACTGGCTCCAGGACATTCCCAAGCGGCCATCGCGCATCTTCACAAGCCCCACGGGGCCGTTGTAGGCCAGCGTTCCGCCCATCTGGCGCGCTTCGAGCTTGACCGCTTCGGCCGGCAATGGCGGCAGCTGCAACTTCGAAAGGTATTGAAACGTCTTGGCCCCATCTCGCGAAATGGCTCGGTGTCCCTCGAAACTTAGAAAACCAAGACTGCCGTCACTGCGAACAAAGTTATAAGACATCGAACCCAGCTTGGAGAGCGACTGCTGCCCGTCTTGGGTGCCCGTTTTCAACAGAGCCGACCAGTCCCTGCCCAGCTCCGCTCGTTCGAATCCTTCCGTGACTTCCGCAGCGCCGGCTTTCTTGGGCGGACTCTTCTTGGTCTGCGCGGTTACGAACGTAGACAAGGTCCCCAGCACACCGGCTTGCGCTAGGAACCGCCTGCGACTGGGCATGGAGTCCTCCTTCCTGGTAAGATTGCTTCGCACTAGCATGAAAACGAATACAGATGTGCTCGTTCTAATTGGAAACGAAGTCTGAGCGCTCGGCCGACCTCAGGTTGGCAACGCGCTGTGCCAATCAGGGAGGACAGGTCACGTTTGCCTTTCCAGGTGACCACCTGGTCGAGAGAGTCCACCGTGATCGGGTCACAGTCAGAAAGGGTGTGGCCCGGAATAGGCTGGCGGAGATGGTTTAGCAGTTCCACCCGGAGAGTTCCGCCCTTGGCATCCACGTTGACATGGAGCTCATTGTGGGCAAAGCTGACCAAGGCGGTTAGGAGTTCTCCCGCACCCGTCGAAGAAATCGACACCCAACGATCCCGTTTTAGCTTGGCAAGCCCCAATGCCGAAGTAGTGACCCTGCGCCCGTCCAACGTCGGCTGACCCCACATTTCGCCTTTGTTCTTTCCGTAGTAGAAGATGAACACTTCGTCTCCGACTAAAATCGGACTGACAGGAATCAGAGGACCGTCGTTCCACGATCCCTCAAGCCCGTTCAGCAGGAAGGGTTCACGACTCACTCGGGTCCAAACACGACCGTCGCGGCTATACACCAGTTGGGGCAATTCCTCGGCTGCCGTGAAGCCTTGGCCGGACAATCCTGAAACTGCCAGTAATCCAATATAGCCCTCCGGCGCCTGAATGGAGGTCAGGTGGTCGAACTGCATTCCGGGAGGATCGTCCTTATCGGGTGCAATGCCGTATTGGGGCCATGTCCAGTGTTCGAAGTCCTCGGAAAAACTCACGCCGATCGTTCGGTATTTGGGCATGACCCGCGGGCGTTGCCACAACACCCATCTGGAAATACGTTCGTCGTATCCATGAAGAGCTGAACCGTCCATGATCAGCGCCGCTGAACCTGCCCAGCCTTCCTTCATCCTCCAACGAACTCCATCTGGAGAATAAGCGATGAAAAGGCCACATCCGATCTTTGACCCCATTTCTTCATACCATTTGGTTGGTCCGGTGGGCTCGGTCCAAGTTATCTCACCCGGTCGAAGTGGGTGGCGATCAAGACCGATGGATTTGTAGCGTCTCTGTGGACTAGGGTCCCGATCATCTCGAACGACGTTCTGCAAAAGCGCACTCGAGGCTTCCACATTTTGCAACAGAACAAGATTGTTTTTCTTAGATCCCTTGAATTCGACCAACGCAAGCTCTGGTCTTTCCCAATGCACTCCGTCTGTACTGGTGGCATATGCCCACCGTCTCTTGATGCGAGCAGGAATCTCGGGCATCGTTGGGTCTTCGCATCCATACCAGAATTTGAACCTCTTTTCGTGCTGGTCGTAGATGATGGGGTTACAGCGATGAACCAGCGCAACGCCTTCCCACTCTTTTTCTGCTTTCAATACGGGAGCCTCAACGCTGAGGCTTGTTGGCCGATGGATCATGCGTCTAAGGCCTTCTCGCTTATCTATATAGAAGTCATCAAGAAATAGATGCGTCAGAGGAGGATAGATCCCACTATCAACGTAGGATTGCCATTGAGGGGTAAAGCGGCTGTCAGTGTCCTCTTTGTGCGGGCTGTGGGCGGCTATAGGCCTGGGACTGGCCACAACAACGCTGGCCGTACCTCCAACGACTGCTGACTTCAAGAAAGATCGTCGGTTCACTGGCATGGATGTGACCCCTATTGAGAATGACGCAATATAGTGAACAAATATCCGTGTTTCGAAAAACCCAGCGCTTGACTTCTTCTTACCTTCGGAGGCCCTGCCAGCAGCTAATCCCACCATCCACCGTCAGCACCGTGCCCGTGATGGCGGAAGCTCCTGGGGAGCAGAGGAACACGACTGTGGCCGCGACCTCTTCAGGAGCGACGAAACGACCGATCAGTGACCGTTCTAAAATCCACTGCTGGCGCGCCGGATCCTCCCTGGCTGCCTCGGCATGGCGTGGAGTAGCGACATGCCCTGGCGCGATAGCATTCACGCGAATTCCGAAGGGAGCCCACTCGTAGGCCAGTGCCCGCGTCATCGAGTCAATGGCACCTTTGGAACTGACATACGCGGCTGACTTCGGCCACGCGCTCTGCGCGCCCATGGAGCTAATATTGACGATGCTTCCTCCACCATCGTCTTTCATTTGAGCCGCCGCAGCCTGAGCCACCAGGAACGTGCCCCGAATATTGACGGCGTAGATGCGATCCCATCCCGCCGGCGTCGTTTCGAGCGCCGTCGCCCGGTAGAAAGCGGCCGCGTTGTTGACTGCGACGTCGATGCGGCCAAAATGGCGAATAACCTGCCGCATCAACTTCTTGATCTCCGGCGGGCGAGCGAGGTCTGCGTCGACTGGAACACAAGCCACACCTGCATTCTTGATGGCTTTGATGAGTTGCCGGTCTTGCGAAGCCCCGGAACGGTCATGCAAAACAATGTTGTAACCCGCCTTGGCCAAGGCTAGCGCAATGTGACGCCCAATTGCCCCCAGTGCGCCGGTAACCAAACTGACCGGACCGAAAGCCACAGAATGCATTCTTAAACCTCTCGAGGTTGAAGTCATCTCCAACGCCTCTATTCTTTCAATGCCAAATAGATGAGAACCTTCACCGCGGGCTGGGCACCTGACAGCTCACATTGCAGCCTTAACCAGTTTCCAAACTCTCGCACCCTGCAGCTGTAGAGCCCTGGCTGGGAAATTTGCGGCATGACGGTGCCTTCATCGCACCACGAAATCCCGTCCGGCGAAATCTGCACTTTTCCAGCGAACAGCGTCTGATCTCCAGAAAGATTCAGCACGCGAACAAAGAACCGGGCTTCGGTCGCCCAACCGACTTCGTAGGGTTCCGTCTCAAAATCTTCACTGAAAGCGGCATTCTTCTCGAGGACAGCAGTAAAAGAGCGTCGCAGCATGGTCACCACTCCACTGATACCAGCACCGAATCCAGATACAAAAAGTTACGCGTGGTTGTGTGCGAACGGACGTCGAAACAGAAGTTCAAGAGCCGGCTGGCGCCCCAGTATCTTTCCGGGTATTGAGGAACGGGGACGTCCCGCAGATCCATGATCTTGTCATTCACCTGCAGCTCAACGTTTCTGCGCGTCGCCAAATCAAATATCCATCGCAGGTAATGCCAGTTAATCTTGGTGGGCACTTCGTTGTAGCAAAGCTCCTGGTATCCGCCCGGAACTTCCTCCCAGTCCTCGGGATTGCGTGTATGGTAATCGACAGGAGGCGGCGCCGTCCCGTTGAGTTGCATTTTCGTCGTAGATTGCAGCGAGGTCTTATACATCCACTTCTGAACGAAATTGCCGCTGTGGTCCGTATTCATGTAGCGCAAGGCGCAATGATAGCAGCTGTCTTCTTCGTGAACGTCATTGCTGATACAGAAGTCGCCGAACTCGGCTTCGGAAGGATGATAGTTGCCATCCCACTGCCTTGTTCCCAGGACCGGCTTGCCTCCATAGTTTGCCTCCGCCTTGTAAGTGAAGTAAGTCTCGACCTGTACCTTGCCCCGCTTGACGAACGTGACCCGCTTGATGGCCTGCGACATCTTGTTTGGAAGGGGTTTGGTGGCCAGTTTCAGAGCATAGGTGCCTTCCATCGATCCGTGCGTTCCGATGTCGAAGAAGGTGCAACTGCTCAGTTGCGGCGGCCGCAGATCGATGACCATTGGCCGGACATTGTCCAAGTTGCCATCGTGGTTGCCGCAAAGTTCAGTCCAACCGTTCACTCCTTCGTCGAAGTCGTCGTAGAACAGAATTCGGGAAAGAGGATTGAACTTGCTCAAGCGAGGATCGGCAGCCAGGATTGCCGACCGAAGTTCTTGAGTCGAAATCATCGATACCTCCACGCTGATCAGAACGAAAGTCTGAAAAAAATGACATCAACAGAAAGCTCGGAGAGCCTGTGTCCGTCCCGAATCTCACAGATGCCGGCGACTCCGCGTAGCGTCATGGAGTGCGGCAGTCCTCTGCCGCTTGGGTTTTGTCAGGGGAAGCGGCCCGTCATCACGCGGATCCATCCCATAACTCATCACCACATCGCCGAAACCGTGACAAGCTTCGACTCTCGAGCTGGACTTGCCGCCCCTGGTCACCATGACGGAGCAGAGTTGGTCATTTCGCTTCTCAACCTCAGTTTTGTGGCGAGCCGGACGAACAGCGCCAGAGGACTGGCGCACTCCAAAACTGGCGAACTTCCAAGAGCTCACTAACCACGCGCAGCGTCATGGAGTGCGGCAGTCCTCTGCCCCTTGGGTTTTGTCATCCCATAACTCATCACCACATTGCCGAAACCGTGACAAGCTTCGACTCTCGCGCTGGACTTGCCGCCCCTGGTTACCATGACGGAGCAGAGTTGTTCATTTCGCTTCTCAACCTCAAGTTTTGTGGCGAGCCGGACGAACAGCGCCAGAGGACTGGCGCACTCCAAAACTGGCGGACTTCCAAGACCTCACTAACCACGCGTAGCGTCATGGAGTGCGGCAGTCCTCTGCCGCTTGGGTTTTGTCTCGGGGAATCTCCCTCGCTGGCGACCAGATGGATCCGGGGGCCGATCTTACACCGCGTGAACCCCTCCGCTGAATCGCCGGAGAGGAAGTTTCCAATCTTTATTGCCGTTCCTACCGAAACCATTTGGGCCACACTGCCTCGGCCAAAAAAAGCTGCGACTGCTTTTCGTCTCCCGAAGCGTATGCGATCCATCGGTCATCTGGCGAGAAATTCAAGTGAGGATGGACATGCTCCCAAACGGTCTTGTGCCGGACCAGCGGACGCACTTCCAGGTAACCACCTCGTTTCTGAAAGACGCAAATCCACTCATCGGCTTCTGGCCAGACCCTGTGGAATCTTGTCGAGGCAGGCAGCCCTGCCGGACAGCATCCCGTTTTTGGCTTCGGCACAGCAGGCGGCGGGGTCCGCTCGTTCTCAATCCCGCGGCCTGAAAACCAGAACTCCCCGGGGTCAGCGATATCCCCGGCCCACAAGTCATGGCTGCTGTTCGTGTGGAAATGAAGAGGAGCTCTTCCCGGAAAGTACCAACGCCGGACGCTCATGTCGCTGAAGTCGACCTCCAGCATCCCCTCCATGCGGGCCCCTTCGACCGGAAGCTCATCCGGGTCGTGTGCTGTCGTGAACACCAGCCACGACTCCATCTTGTTATTAGGAGCGGGATAAGGATGATCCAAACTTTCATAGGACCGCTGTCGGAACATCGGTCGGGGATCCCTCAGAACCTTCAAGGTGTCAGGGTCAACGCGCATGTGCCAAAGCGTTTTGTTGCCTAAGGGCTGCAGCCGGGTGTAGCTGTTCCAGAAAATCGTGTCGGGGTTCTTGGTGCGAGCAATGAAAAGGTGGCTGTCGGCAGCCGCAGGATTCTCGGCTGAAGGTCCATGATAGATGACGGCGTGTTTGCGCTTTTCAAGGTTGTACAAAACAACAATTCGTTCGCTGCCGTGACGGTATGCCAGATTGGGCAAGCCGGATAACCCTGCCCCGACACTACAAGCGAAGACGAGGTACCTCCCGCAAGAGGACAAATCGAATCCTGATGGCTGTCCCAGTCCGTCAGGGGCTTCAAAAAGGACTTCCTCTTTCAGCGATGTACTGTCCAAAGCAATCACCTGCTTGTGGCGAGGAAAGTAGACAACCCCAGTCTGGGGATCGACGGTGTAGCCGGAAATCTCGTCCGTGCCTCTTGGGTTCCCTTCCGTGAGTTGGACGATTTTGCCCGAGGCTACCTCAACCAGGTACAGCTCATGCGTTCCTGCCCGGTTCGAGCTAAAGACGAACTGCTCAGCCCCGCGGATGAACTGTTGCTGGTTGTAGTACGACTTCTTGTTAATGCAGCCGAAGTTGGTCAGTTGGATGACACTGACGTTCGTCGAAGGCTCCCTAAATGAGCGCTTCTCCGAAGCGAGCACGTGCCCTTTACCTCGGTGAGCCCGTTGGGGCCGTGCGAGCAAGTCTCTTGGACGGGACACCAATGCAGCTGAAGTTGTGAGCGCCAAAGTCCTTAGAACTCGGCGTCGATCGACCATAGAAAGCCTCCCGCTTTTCTGTTTATCGTTCAGCCTCCAGACCCGTCCGCGATGCCACGGGCAGCGCCTTGATTTTTCTGGGAAGCGCTAGGGAATCACTCCAGGCTGGATCGTGCTCAGATAGATCTTGCGCTGAATGTTAATGTCTCCTTCGTCATCTCGAATTTGCAGACTAATTCGGGGGTCTGCGGATTGCCAGCTAATGTCGATGACACCGAAATTGTCGCCCCAATTCATTGTCCCTACCCGATGCCGGTTGGGTTCATAAGGCCTCCACTTTTTAAAGGCAGCATTGAGAGAACTGGAAGTGAGATCGTAGAGTGGATATCCCACGCTGCCATCCATCATTGAAAGCTCTGCCCAATGCGTGTCGCCGCTAATGAAGATGACCCCGGATGCTTGTGCGTCCTTGATCAGTCGGTACAGCTTCTCGCGCTCCAGTGGGAAATTGGCCCATTTTTCACTGTGGTAGTCTTCGGTAACAACCTGGATGCTGGAGACAATGATTCGGATTTGAGCCGGGATCTTCAGCTGCCGTTCAAGCCACCGCCATTGAGCTTCTCCTAAGATCGTGGCGGAAGGATCAGGATTCGGGACATATTTCATTCTTTCGCCCGGCTCGCCACGTTTCAGGGGGCTGCGAAAGTAGCGCGTGTCCAGCAGGACGATTTGCGTCTTCTTGCCTTCCGGCCCGAACACGCGGCTGTCATAGACTCCTTCTTGCTTTCTGCGTGGCGAGTCGGGAGGCTCCCTAAAGAAGTCTAGGAACACCTGCTGGGACTCCACGCGCTTCGGATATTCCCATCCTCCATCGTTGACTCCAAAATCGTGATCATCCCAGGTGGCAAGTATTGGGCAGATCTTGCGCAGCCGCTGGAAACCAGGCACAGCCCCAAGCTTGGCATACTTGGTTCGCATCACTTCCATATCCTCAGTGTCCGCGTAAATGTTATCGCCGATGAACAAGAATAGATCGGGCTGGGTTCGCACGATCTGGTCCCAGATCGGCTGCGGCTGATCTTGCTTGGCACACGAGCCGAAGGCAATGCGCTTGAGAGGCTGACGTGGGTCTGCCTCGCGCGGCCAAGCCGGCGCCGCGAGCGTTATGAGAAGCAGGCACCTTATGACGAGCATCAATAATCTCAGCATCGGCCTTTTGGCCTCCTTGTCTGTGCGCGCCAAACTCGGCTCTCGTCCTCCCTTGCGTATGAACTACTTATCAAATGTCACAACATCGTGAAGTCCCAGAAGTGTCACAACATCGTGGAGTCAGACAAACAGAGAATTGTTCAGGGCCAGCGGAAGGAGCCCGTAGGGCGACGGGAGTTGGCCCTGAACAACGCGAAGCT
>Ga0194132_10003286_pt1 | contig 28990 bp, 33 predicted proteins | sample TA2KigOf80mmetaG_FD_148612 | JGI IMG/M metagenome (GOLD analysis project Ga0194132, IMG submission 148612) | Freshwater microbial communities from Lake Tanganyika, Tanzania - TA2015054 Kigoma Offshore 80m | ecosystem: Environmental > Aquatic > Freshwater > Lake | place: Tanzania: Lake...
CCACCCCGCCCACAGGCACATCATCCACATCAACCCGATCGCGCTGCTGATTTCTCGACATCCTGGAAGCATCCATCTTCGGTCCTCTCTCGACAAATGGATGTCCAAGGAAACGGGGGCCAGCTCACAAGGGCTTCCGCCGCATCTTCAGCCGCTTCGACAAGCTCGACACAATGTTCAGAGCTTTCCTTTGCTTCGCACTATCCGTCGAAGCTATGAGACAGTGTTAACAGGCCCTAGTCCGAAAAACCCGCCATCGCGCGCACCTCGGCCGGGCTTCGCCCGCTGTCGCGCAGGGAGGCGAGCGTCGGCGCTCCCTCACGCTTTGCCAGACGACGCCCCTCCGCATCGACGATCAAAGCGTGGTGCTCGTAATCGGGCGTCGGCAGCTCGAACAGCGCCTGCAACAGGCGATGGACGTCGGTCGCAGCGAGCAGATCCTCGCCCCGCGTCACCAGCGTCACGCCCTGCAGCGCGTCGTCGAGCGTGACTGCCAAGTGATAGCTGGCCGGCGTCTCCTTGCGACCGAGAACGACATCGCCGAAGCGCGCCGGCTCGGCCATGCGCTTGCCGAACCGCCGATCGGTCCAGCCGAGCGCGTCGACACGTGCGCGCGCCTTCGCCATGTCGAGTCGCAGCGCATGCGATTCACCCGAGGCGATGCGGTCGGCGCGCGTGGCGGGATCGAGCGAACGACAGGTCCCCGGATAGAGCGGTCCCTCGGGTCCGTGCGGCGCGGCGCCGGAGCGCTCGATCTCCGCCTTGATCTGCGCGCGGGTGCAGAAGCATGGATAGAGGAGCTCCATCGCTTCAAGCCGGGCGAGCCCTTGCCGATACTCCGCCATATGACGTGACTGGTGCCTGACCTCGCCGTCCCAGTCGACGCCGAGCCAGGCGAGATCCTCAAGGATGCCGTCGGTGAATTCCGGGCGGCTACGGGTGCGATCGATGTCCTCGATGCGCAGGAGGAAGCGTCCGCCTGCCTCGTGCGCGCGGCGATGGCCGAGCAGGGCCGAATGGGCGTGGCCGAGATGGAGCCGGCCGGTCGGGCTGGGCGCGAAGCGGGTGACGATCATGGATTTCGGTTCAGGTTGCCGGCCCGCGTACACGCCGTCTACAACTCTGCGCCATGCAGGATCCTTTCGCCCTCGACGGACCGCGCCTGCCGGCGCGCAGCGGCAAGGCCAAGAGCCTCGTCATCCTTCTCCACGGTCTCGGCTCGGACGGCAACGACCTGATCGGGCTCGCGCCCTACTGGGCGCCACAGCTGCCGGACACGGCCTTCGTCTCGCCGAACGCTCCTTTCCCGTGCGACATGGCGCCCTACGGCTACCAATGGTTCAGCCTGCTCGACCGTTCGCCTGCGCGGATCCTCGCCGGCGTGCAGGCCGCCGCGCCGATCCTGAACTCCTTCATCGATGAGGAGCTCGAGCGCCACGGTATCGACGAGTCCCGGCTCGCACTGGTCGGCTTCTCCCAGGGCTGCATGATGTCGCTCTACGTCGCCCCGCGGCGCGAAAAGCCTGTCGCCCAGGTGCTGGGCTATTCGGGCCGGCTGATCGGCGGCGAGCTGCTCAAGGCCGACGCCAAGTCGAAGCCGCCCATTCTTCTGGTCCACGGCACCGCCGACCAAGTGGTCCCCTTCGAGTCGCTCGCCGCCTCCGAGGCCGGTCTCAAGGCCGCGGGCATTCCGGTCGAGACGCTGGCCTGCACCGGGCTCCCCCACTCCATCGACGAGCGTGGCCTGCGTGAAGGCGCGAAACGCCTCGTCGCCGCCTTCCGTCACGATTCTGCAAACGAGATCAAGGCATAAGGAACAGCGGCAAGACCTCAACATGTTGTGCCGCCGGATGAGTTAAGGTATGTAGATCGTAGGAGTCCCGAGGGGATCGTCCCGGTCGGGGAACGTCGACCAGGAGAAGCGAGTGGGGCATTTGTCGCCCGAAAGCTGTCCTGCTCTGGTGCTGAACGCCGACTTCCGGCCGCTCAGCTATTTCCCCCTGTCTCTCTGGTCGTGGCAGGACGCGGTCAAGGCCGTGTGCATGGGCCGGGTCAACATCATCCACGAGTACGAGCGCTCGGTCCGCTCGCCGAGCTTCGAGATGAAGCTACCCTCGGTGATCTCGCTCAAGGACTACATCGCCTCGGCGCGCCGGCCGGCCTTCACCCGGTTCAACGTCTTCCTTCGCGACAGGTTCGGCTGCCAGTACTGCGGCTTCGGCTTCCCGACCCAGGACCTGACCTTCGATCACGTGATCCCGCGCTCTCGCGGCGGGCGGACGACCTGGATGAACGTCGTCACCGCCTGCTCCGACTGCAACCTGATGAAGGGCAACCAGCTGCCGCGCGAAGCCGGCATGCATCCGCGGACCAAGCCCTACCAGCCGACGGTCTATCAGCTGCAGGAAAATGGTCGCGCCTTCCCGCCCAACTTCCTGCACGAGAGCTGGCGCGACTTCCTGTACTGGGATTCGGAGCTCGATCCGGCCTAAAGGCGCTCGGAAAGCCAGATTGCCAGTCTGGACGCGCTCTTCACCGCCTGGCTCAGCACAGCATAACCCGGGGCTTCCTCGGCCCCGGAAGCGAGCGCGATGTCGCGATGCGCGACCTCGTCCTTGCGGAAACGTTCCAGCGTCTCGCTAAGCGGCGCCTCGTCCGGGCCGAGCGTGGCGATCTGCCCGCGATAATGCTCGTCGATGACCTCCTCGACAGCGACCGTGCAGGCCATCGCCGCGCGCTCGCCGAGAAGCGCCGTCGCCGCCCCGAGCGCATAGCCCGCGACATGCCAGATCGGCATCAGCGCCGTCGGCCGCGCGCGGCGCTCGACCATCAGCTTCTCGAAGGCCTGCAGGTGCTCGGCCTCCTGCTCGGCCATGTGGCGCAGTGTCGGCGCGCTCGCCGACTTGCCGAGCACGGCGAGCTGTCCTTCGTAGATGCGGCGGGCGCCGTACTCGCCGGCGTGATCGACGCGAAGGATGCGGTCGACCAGCGCCTCGCCCGCAGGATCGCCCGGAAGCCGTCTGTTCATCGTGTCAACGTCCATCCGCCGCGCAGCCCCACCAGAGCCAAGGCGCCGGAGAGGAGGAAGTTCCATCCCGCCATGGAGATTCCGAACAAGGACCAGACGATGTCGTCGCAGCGGATGACCGGCGCGGCGAGAAGCTGCTCGCGGAGCGACGCGGCGCTGGACGCAACAGGCCCCGTGCCGCTGCAGGCCTGGGGTCCCTGCCACCATTGCCATTCGACGCCGGCATGATAGGCGCCGATCGCCGCGGTGACCGCGAGAGCCGCGGCCGCGACGAGCGTCGCCCACCCGGCGGCCTGCGCGCGCCCTTGCCGGATCAGGAACATGCCGGCGAGGCCAGCGGCGATCGCGACCACATGCGGCCAGCGCTGGTAGAGGCAGAGCGCGCAGGGCGCGAGGCCGACCCAATGCTGGAAGGCGAGCGCGCCAAGCAGAAGCGCGGCTGAGCCGTGAGCAAGCAGCGCCGGTGCGGCGCGCGGAGAGAGGATTCGCATCGTCAGAAGATATAGCGCACGGCGACGAATCCGCCGACGAACACGATCGTGCAGACCAGCGCCACCATGCCGAGGCGCTCCTCGACGAAGCGCCGGATCGGCGGGCCGAACCACCACAGGAGGATCGCCACCGCATAGAAGCGGATGCCGCGCGAGAGGATCGAGGCCGTGGTGAACTCGACGAGGTCGAAGGAAGCCGCGCCGCTGGCGATCGTCACCAGCTTGTAGGGGATCGGGGTCGCGCCCTTGAGCACGATGATCCACCAGCCGTATTCGGCGAAGGCCTGCTCGAACTGCGTGATCGCATCCGCATAGCCGTAGAAGGTCAGCACCGGACGGCCGAGCGCTTCGAAGCCCCAGTGGCCGATCGCGTAGCCGACAAGGCCGCCCAGCACCGAGGCGACCAGGCAGACCGTCGCATAGGTGAAGGTGCGGTCGCGGCGTGCCAGGATCATCGGGATCAGCAGCACGTCCGGCGGGATCGGGAAGACCGAGCTCTCGACAAAGGAGACCACCGCAAGCCAGGGCAGCGCATGAGGGTGCGCGGCGATCCGCAGCAGCCAGTCATAGAGGGAACGGAGCATCGGGGCGCGTTGTAGCGACGAAGTGCTACAGGCTCAAGCGCTTGAAGATGCGTTCCGGGATCAGCCGGATGATCAGCATGATCCCCCACCAGAACCACGGCAGGTAGACGACGTCGCGCTTCTTCTCGATCGCGGCGAGGATGTCGGCGGCGATGGTGTCGGGCTTGGCCCAGAGCGGGCCGCCCTTCGGGATCGCCGCCGTCATCGGCGTGTCGACGAAACCGGGCTTGATGGTCAGCACCTGCACTCCGACGGCGGCCAGGCGGTTGCGAAGCCCCTGCAGGAACAGGCTCACCATTCCTTTGGACGCGCCATAGACGTAATTGCTCTTGCGGCCCCGATCGCCGGCGACGGAAGAGATGACGGCAATGGTGCCGGCACGGCATGCCTCGAAGCGGTTGGCGATAAGAGTCGCCAGCGTGATCACGCTAAGCGCGTTGGTCTCGATAGCGGCGAGCGTCTGCTCGACCGAGGTCTCGCAGGACCTCTGGTCCGGCAGCGAGCCGTGCGCGATCAGGACGGTATCGAGCCCGCCCATCGCCTGCTCGGCTGCATTCAGCAGAGCCTCGTGACGCGCCCGGTCATTGGCGTCGATCGTGAATACGCCGACCGACGCCGCGCCCCGGACGGCGAGATCCTGGCGAACCATCTCGAGACGTTCGGCGGCTCGGCCTGCGAGGAAAAGGTGATCGCCTTTTGCCGCGAGCAGCCGGGCCGTCGCCTGAGCGATCGCGGATGTGGCGCCGACGATCAGCACTTTTCGCATCAGCTGTCCTTTCTTGTGTCGGCCGTGACGCGCCGCCAGAAGGCGGACATGACCTTGGGATCGCGCATCGCCTCGAGCTTCTGCCAGTCCGGAAAGCCGCGGCGGAAAGCTTCGCTCGACATGCGCGCGTCCTTCGCCGGGTAGACGGCGCCCCCCGCTTCCATGACGATGCGATCGAGGCGGTCGAGCAGCGCCAGCGTCGAAGCCCCTCCAAACGGGAAATCGAGCGCGAGCGTCGTGCCGGGACGCGCGAAGGAGACAAGGCCGCGCCCGGGCGCGCTGCCGAACACCTTGAGGACGGCCAGCATCGATCCTGTGCCGGCTTCCGCGATGGCTCCCAGGATCGCGCGCATCGCGTGGGGCGCCGACGCCGGCGGCACGACGCATTGATGCTGGAGGAACCCGCGCGGGCCGTATAGCCGATTCCAATCGAGCAGCGAGTCGAGCGGGTAGAGAAAGCTCTGAAAATGCTGCAACGACCGGCGCGGGCGCGGCAGCCGGTAGTAGAGCTCGTTGAAGGCGCGGAGCGTCAGCCCGTTGATCGGCGAGATCGGCGGCGTAAGCGGAATCCGGCGCGGCGCGCCCGGCGCGCGACAGCCACCTGATGAAGCATGGTTGGCGCGGGTGAAGATCCCGCGCCCGAGAGCGCCGCCGCGGGCCAGGCAGTCGATCCAGGCGACGGTGTATTCATGCGTACCATCCGAATCGGCGGAAAGCGCGAAGAAGGATCCGAGATCGTCGAAGCGGATCGTCTCGACATCGAAGAACGCGCCTTTGACCGGCATGAGCTGCAACTCGGCGGAGACGATCAGCCCGGTAAGGCCGAGACCGCCGATCGTCGCCTGGAACAGTTCCGTCTCGCCGTCTGGCGTACAGCGGATACGCCGGCCGTCCGACCGCAGGAGCTCGAAGCTTAGCAGGTGATGGCCGAAAGCACCGCGGCGGTGGTGATTTTTCCCGTGCACGTCATTGGCAATGGCGCCACCGACGGTGACCAGCTGCGTGCCCGGCGCTACCGGCACGAACCAGCCGCGGGGAACGGCGAAGGCGAGGATGTCGCGCAGCAATACGCCGGCCTCGCACGTCAGGCGTCCGCTTGCCGGATCGAAGGCAATGAGGCGGTCGAGGCCACATGCGTCGATCAGCGTGCCGTTGTCGGTGAGGCAGCTGTCGCCGTAGCTGCGGCCATTGCCGCGCGGCAGAACCTCGCCTGCGACCGCGGGAAACGCCTGGTCCCGCCAGGAGAGCGCGACCGCGCGCTGAGGCAGCTTCGGATAGAGGCCCCAGCTCGCGTAGGGATCTGCCATCGTCAGAAAGCGAGAAGGATGATCAGCGCCATGACGATGGCGACGGCGCGGCTGACCCGGTCGCGCACGGCATAGACGACCGGGTCGTCATGCATGTCGCCGCGATGGGCGACCAGCCAGGCGCGGCTGACCCAATAGAGCAGCACCGGGCAGAGCAGCCAGAGCGCGTCCGGCCGCGCATAGAGCGGCAGCACGGCCGGGCTGTTGACGTAGAGCGCAAGCACGAGAACCGAGAGGAACCCTGCACCGCCGCCTAGCGCCGCGAGTAGGCCGAGATCGTCCGTCCGATAGCCGCGCCCCGGAGCCGCGGCCGCGCCAGCCTCGCGGAGGCCGAGAAGTTCGGTGAAGCGCTTCAGCATGGCGAGGCTCAGGAAGATGAACATCGAGAAGGCCAGCAGCCAGAAGGACGGCCAGAGGCCGATCGCCGCCGATCCCGCGATCACGCGCAGCGTATAGAGGCCGGCCAGCGTGAAGACATCGACCAGCACGATGCGCTTCAGCACGAAGGAATAGGTCGTGGTCACGACGAGGTAGAGCGCAAGCACGACGAGGAAGGCGGGCGACAGAGGCAACGAGACGGCAACGGCAAGACCGAGCAGGATCGGCAGCATGACGATGCCGTTGACCGCCGACACATCGCCGGCGGCGAAGACACGTAGCCGCTTCCGCGGATGAAGCCGGTCCTCGGGAAGATCCAGCAGATCGTTGAGCACATAGACGGCCGACGCCGTGAGGCCGAAGGCGATGAAGGCCAGGATCGCCGACAGGATCTGATGCGGGTCGGTCACCAGATGCGAGGTAACGAGCGGCACGAAGACCAGCAGGTTCTTCAGCCATTGCTGCGGACGTAGCGCCTTGAGGTGGCTCGCGACGGCAGGCGGCCGATCGTCGAGACGCGCCGTCACCTCGGTCGCCTTCGCCGCTCCCGCGGCGACGCCCGGCATCGGATTGACGACGATCCCGGCTCGCGCCGAAGGCCATACGGCGAGGTCGGCCGTGCCGTTGCCCGCGTAGTCGAAACCCTTCTCGCCGAAACGCTCGACCAGGCGCCGGCGCTTTCTCGTGCCATCGAGATTGACTCTGCCGTCGCTCGCCAGGACATCGTCGAACAGGCCGATATACGCGGCGACAGGCTTCGCCGCGGCACCGTCGGCTGCGGTCGCGAGTATCAGCTTCTGCCCGGCCTCGCGGCGCTGGTGAAGCAGGGCGACGAACTCTTTCTGATAGGGAAGCGTTGCCGGATCGATCGCTACACGGGCCGCCACCTCGGCCTTGAGGCGCGCCTTGCCGCCGGAAACCAGCCAGCCGAGCATGGCGAAGATCGTAAGCGGCTGGCGGCGGATGAGCCTCAGCGCCCCTTCCACCAGGAGATCGGTCTTGATCAGCGTGCCGTCGAGGTCGACGACGAGAGGGATCTGCGGTTGAGCCGACATCCGCCCGACCTCAGCGCCCATGGTTGCGGAAGGTCCAGTATTTGTGGCCGACGAAGCTGGTGAAGACCGGCACGATCACACCCACCACATGAGCGATAGTCTCGGCGTGCTGAACCACGCCAATCGTGGGCAAGGCATAGTAGGCGAGCAGCAGACTGATGGCGAGCGTCTGTGCCACCGCCAGCAAATTGACCAGCGCAAAGGCCAGCATCTCGCCCGGTACGCCGCGATCGCCGGGACCGAAAACCAGGAATCGGTTGAGCAGATAGGCCGTCGCCATGCCGGTGAGGTAGGCGATCACCACCGCCGCCGCGTAGGGCATCAGCTCGCTGTAGCCGAGGCGCGAGACGACATTGACCAGCGCGGCGAAGCCGCCGGCAAGCACGAAACGGATGAAACCCGAGGCCCGTTCCGCGAGGCCGCCAGTCACCGGCCGACGAGCTCCGCCAGACGCCGGCCAACCGCGACGCTCTCGGCGATCGAGCGATCCTCCGGGTAGTAATAAGAGGTATCTGCCATGAAGAAGCCGGCGAGCGCGCTCTGCATCGGCGGCAGCAGATCGTAGAAGCCCGGCGTGCAGATCGTCTGCGCGAATTCGTAGCGCGAGACCTTGGCAGCAAGCACCCAGTCCTCGGCGAAGTCCGGGTTGATGCGCTTCAGGTATCCTTTCACCTCGGCGATCAGCTCCTCGTCCGGCCGCCGATAGTTCGGATGCGTCTTCGGCATGTAGTAAGGCGCATAGAGGATATGCGCGTCTCGATACGGATGCAGGTTGGAGTACTCGATCACGCCCGGGATAGAGATCCCGGGATCGGTGATGTTCATCCAGAAATAGGGCGAGACCGCATGCCGGAGCTTGAGGATCACGCAGGCGACGGCGATGTTGTCGATGGCGGCGACCCGCTGGCGTTCCTCTTCCGGCAGGGCTGGGACCAGACGCTGGACATAAGGAAGCGGGATCGTCGAGACGACCGCATCGTGGCGCTCCACCTTGTCGCCGACGCGAACGCCGGTGGCCTTGCCATCCTCGGCAACGACTTCCTGGACGCGGCTCTCGAGCCGGATCGCTCCGTCGCCCGCGAGGATGCGCGCCTCCATCTCCTTCAGCAGCGTCTCGGAGCCGCCGTCGAGCGTGCCGAGCCGCTCCTGGAAGAGGCTCTTGCGCGACTTCGCCACCCGCTGGATGCGCGTGCCGATCCACGCGGCGGAGAGGCGCTGCGCATGCTCGAAGAACTTCAGCTCGAACAGGCTCCGCCACAGCACCTCATAGGCCTCGGCACCGACCCAGCGCCGGAGCCAGCCGGTCGCCTCGATCTTGTCGAGCTTCCGCCAGTCCTTGACGCTCTTCGTATAGAAGACATGCAGCGCATAGCGGATCTTCGCGATCAGGCTCAGATGCGGGAAGAGCAGCAGCCGATCCGGCCGACCCCATTCGTAGAGCGTGCCGCGATAGTAGAAGCCCATCCGCGTATCCGCCCATTTGAGCGTATGCGACAGGCCCAGCTCATCGAGCAGCTTGAAGAGTGGATGGTCCGTTGCGCAGATGAAGTGGTAGTAGCGCTCGATCTCGAGCCCGTCGAAATCGAAGGAGGCCGACATGCCGCCGATGCGGTCATCGGCCTCGTAGACCGTCACACGGTGGCCGAGGCGCACCAGGTCGTAGGCGCAGGCGAGTCCCATCGGTCCGGCGCCGAGCACGGCGATGCGCTTGGCTTCAGCCATAGGGTTCGACCTTCACCTGGCTGTAGACGGGATCGCAGAAGGTCTCGCGGATCGCCTCGGCAAAAGGCGTCGGCCGGATGCCGAAGGTGGCTTCGAGGTCGACGCCAGTGAAGTCGTCGCCGGCGGTCAGCGCTTTCAGCTGATCGGCGGTGAAGGGCGGGTTGGCGCTGAACAGCGCATAGGTGCGGAGCAGGCCTGAGAACAGCCAGACCGGGATATGCACGATCGGCGTCTTGAGCTTCTTGGCGGCGCGGATGGCCAGGATGATGTCGACATAGTCGACACGTTCGTTGCCGACGAGATCGTAGATGTCGCCTTGCGGCCGGCGCTCCAGGCAGACGGCGATCACGCGGCAGAAGTCGCGGTTGTAGAGCGGCTGGCGCATGTAGCGGCCATGGCCGGGGATTGGGAAGACCGGCGTGCGCTCGAGGAAGCGAGCGAGCCAGCCGAGATGCTTCGGATCGAACCAACCGAACATCAGCGTGGGGCGGAGAACGCAATGCGGCACCCCCGATTGCCAGACCAGCTCCTCCTGCGCCTCCTTGGTGCGCGTGTAGTCGTCCTCGGCGACCGAGTTCACCACCGACGAGCTGACATGAACCAGATAGGGCACGCGGTGGCGCTTGATCTCGTCGAGCACGCGCCGAGTCGCATCGACGTTATTGCGCACGAAGGGGCCTGCGCCCTTGCCGGTGATCTGGGCGTGGAGCTGGACCACCGCGTCAGCACCGGCAAGCGCCTCCTGCCACGGACCGGGCTCGGCGAGGTCGGCCGTGATCGTCGTGACCTTCGGATGCAGCCGCGCCAGCACGCCCAGGTTATGCGCATGCTTGTCGATGGCGACGAGCGCGAGATCGGGACGATCGGCGAGCAGCGTCACCAGGTTCTGTCCGACCAGTCCGGCGGCCCCGGTGATGAGGATCTTCTTGGGCTGTGCGGCCATTGACGCCCGTCATAGACGCTGCGGCAGCAGGCTGCAATCCGGCATGCGGCCGCTCCCTTGCCCCGGCTGCCGACCGGCCCTATGGTCCCGGGCCGACGTGCCCCAGTGGTGGAATGGTAGACGCGGCAGACTCAAAATCTGTTGCCCGCAAGGGCGTGCTGGTTCAAGTCCGGCCTGGGGCACCAAATTCGCCGATACAGGCGGGTCAGACGGAACGCAAAGTCATGCCTCGCACCCTTTCGGCTGCCACGGTCGAGCAGTTCGAACGTACGGGGAGCTGCTTCCCTATCCGGGTGGTGACCGAAGCCGCCCACGGATCCGAGCCGAACCGTTCCGCGGACCGGCGCATCGGCTTCGCCATCCGGTACATTCCGACCCGCATCCGCCAGCTGGCCGGGCACGATTTCGCCACGCTGGTGCGCGGGCGCGACGACTACGGACATTTCGAGTCCGAGCCCCGGCCGAAGGCCGATCTCGATCCGGCCGCGGTCGCGGCACACGCCGAGATCATGCGCGTGCACACTGAGACCCTGTTGAAGGGATCGTCGCGCCAATCGCTGAGGTAGCGGAAAGCCTGTAGTCTCTGATCGGTACTTCGGGGAGGGCGGCGTTGAAGATCGTATCGGTCGAGTCGCAGCTGGCACGCCTGCCGCTGCAATGCGAGCCTTGGGGCGACAGCTTCCATCGCGTCACACATATCGAGATCCTCGTCACCGACGTGACGACGGATACCGGCCTCGTCGGCACGGGCTTCAGCCATACTTCCGGCGTCGGCGGGCTCACGCTGAAGTCGCTGATCGACCGCGATCTCGGCCCGCATGTGATCGGCCGCGAGGTGGCGCCGCGCCCGCTCTGGCACGAGTGCTGGAACCATGTCCGCGACCTCGGCGCCGGGGGCTTCACCACGACGGCCATGGCGGCGATCGACATCGCGCTTTGGGACCTGGTCGCCAAGGAAGTGAAGAAACCGCTGACCGCGGTGCTCGGCGGCAAATGCCGCGAGCGCATCCTCACCTATGCCAGCGGCATCAACCTCAACAAATCGGTCGACGAGCTGGTCGATCAGGTCAAGGGCTGGAAGAAGGACGGGTTCAAGGCCTTCAAGGTCAAGGTCGGCAAGCCGGAGATCGCCGAGGATGTCGAGCGCCTGACCAAGGTGCGCGAGGCCGCCGGCCGTCTGCCGATGATGGTCGACGCCAACCAGGGCTGGAACATCGGCCACGCGGCGCGCGCGATCAACGCCTACCAGCATCTTTCGCCGCATTGGATCGAGGAGCCGCTGCTCGCCGACGACATCGACGGCCATGCGCGGCTGCGCCAGATGGTCACCAGCCCGATCGCGATCGGCGAGAACGTCTACACGATCCAGCAGTTCAACCAGTACCTGACGCGCGGCGGCTGCGACTTCATCCAAGCCGACATCGTGCGCGTCGGCGGCATCACGCCCTATCTCGACATCGCTGGCCTGGCGCGCGCCTGGAACGTGCCGCTGGCGCCGCATTTCATGATGGAGCTGACCGGTCAGGTGCTGTGCTGCCTGCCGAACGCGCATATCCTCGAGAACATCGATGGCGGCTCGCTGACCGACCTCCGCGCACTGACCCGGCCGATGAAGATCGTCGACGGGTACTTCACACCGCCAAGCGTGCCTGGGCACGGCATCGAGCTCGATCGCGCCTATCTCAAGCAGCACGCGGTCACATGACCAAGCTTCTGCGCTTCGGCGTCGCCGGCGTCGGCTACTGGGCCGACATCGTCCATATGCCGGGCTTGAAGCAGCAGCCGGCGGTGGAGCTGGTCGGCGCCTGGGGTCGCAACCCTCAGGCGCTGGCAGAGGTGACGGCACGCCATGGCATCCGCGCCTTCTCTCGCTTCGAAGACATGCTGGGCGAGGTCGAAGCCGTCTCGATCTCGCTGCCCCCGGCGGTTCAAGTCGAGCTTGCGATCGCGGCTGCCGATGCCGGGAGGCACCTCTTGCTGGAGAAGCCGATCGCGCCGACGGTCGAGGGCGGCGAACGCGTCGCTGCCGCGATCGAACGCAATCGCGTCGCGAACGTCGTGTTCTTCACGCGGCGCTACGTACCTGAATTCGAGCGCGCGCTCCAGGACGCTAAACAGCAGAGCTGGACCGGCGTCCGCATACGGCAGCTGACCGGAGCGATGCTGCCGGGCAGTCCCTATGTCGCCTCGGTCTGGAGAGCCGAAGAGAACGGCGCCCTCTGGGACCTGGCGCCGCACACCTTCTCGGTGATCAATGCGATCCTGGGGCCGGTGAAGAAGATCTCGGCTTCGCGCTCAGCCGACCGCGTAACAAGGTTCGCCGCTATCCATCGCGGCGGCGCGCGGTCCGAAGCGGAGCTGAGCCTGCACACGCCTGACTCCGGCGTGGCAAGCGAATACCTCTTCAAGGCACCGGGCCGAGAGTACTCCCTGCCCTTGCCAACCTTTCCGCGACCGCAGGCCCTGGCAGCCGCCGCGGGCGAGCTTGCTGTCAACATCGCGCGTGGCGAGACGCAGCATCGCTGCGACGTCCGTCTGGGTCTCGAAGTGGTGCGTGCGCTCGCCGCCGCCGACCGCAGCATCGCGGCCGGCGGGGCTTACGTCGCGGTCTAGACGCGGATCCAGGTCTCCGAGAAGGCCAGCATCGCGGTCGATATCTTGTTGCCGGCAATCTCGCGCGGCACCGGCTTGCCCGGCAAGCGCTCGCCGTTGATCGTTACCGACGCGTCCTGGCAGCCGACGAAGAGGCTCGGCATGTAGTGCACGCCGGTCGCCGACTTGTCCGGCGGCAGCGCGAAGCAGAAGGGCTTGCCGAGCACGCTCCATTTAAGCTCGATCGTCTCGCCGCCCGCCTTCACCGTCTCGGTATAGGTGCTGGCCGGGTCGCCGCCGGCGGCAACCGAGTCCAGCTTCTTGTAGGTCATGCCCGACAGCCCCGGCAGGCCCTTATAGGCACCGAAATTCGAGACGAAATCCGAGACCAGGTAGCGCGCCAGCTTTTCGTTGTCGTGATAGCAGACATTGGTCGCGGCCTTGCCGTCCTGCGGCGCCTGCAGCAGCACCAGCGCGTGCCCGCGGCCATGCGGCGAGAGCACGACACGGAAGAAGCTGGCGAGCGTCACGAACGGTCCGTCCGGCGTCTCCTTCAGCGAAACGCCGGGGTTCTCGCCCGACCACTCGACGGTGCCGGGAAAATTGATGGGATCTGCCATGGGGAATCCTCCTTATTGCCTGCGCATTATGCACGACATGTCTTGAACGGAAGCATCGTTCCATCGTCGCGATCGATCGATGGCATCGAAAGACCGGTTCTGTCACGGTCGGATGGTCTGCGCCGAAACCTTTGCGAGCCTTGATGGCGCTTCCTCCCTGGCTTCCGCCCCTGGCGGCGGTCGTCCTCATGCAAGTCGTCGGCGCCTTTCAGTTCCAGGCGATCTGGGTGCTGGGACCGGTGCTGACCGCGGCAGCCGGAGTCTCGCCCGAACGCATCGGTGAATTGTCCGGCCTGATATCGCTGGGATCGGCCTGGTTCTTCTTGAGCGGCACGCCGATCCTCCAGCGCATGGGATCGCTGCGCACGCTGCAGCTGGGCGCGCTCCTAGGATCCGCGAGCCTGTTGATCTTCTTTTTCCCCTGGTGGCCGCTGCTGATGCTGGCCTCGCTCATCATCGGCTTCGGCTACGGGCCGACGACGCCGGCCGCCAGTGACGTGCTCGCCCGCTACACGCCGCCCCAGCACAAGAGCGCGATGTTCTCGATCAAGCAGGCGGGCGCGCCTCTCGGCGGCGCCATCGCCGGCATCCTGCTGCCGAGCGTTGCCGCGTTCGCCGGTTGGCAGGCGGCGATGGTCGCGACCGCGCTGATCGGTGTCGCCGCGCTGATCGCCGTGCAGAGCGTGCGGCGCGAGCTCGATGCCGATCGCGACGTCACCGTCGCTCTCTCTATCCGGGCGGTGCTCTCGCCCGCGAACCTGGCGCAGCCCTTCCGCGCGGTTGCGATGACGCCGCGCCTGCCGCTGCTGACCGTCGCATCGTTCTGCCTCGCCGCGATCCAGGGCAACCTCTTCACCTTCGCGGTGACCTATCTCACCGACGAGGTCGGCCTCACCCTGGTGCAGGCCGGAGCCGCTTCCTCGGCTATGCTGGTCGCCGGCATGGTCGGACGCGTCGCGATGGGTTGGACCGCCGACCGTCTCGGATCGGCGATCGTCGTCATCCGGACGCTGGCGGTCACGGCGACGCTCGCGCTCCTCGCGGTTTCGGCCGTCGGCCGGGATTGGTCCTATCCGCTGATCGTCATCGTGTTCGCCTGCGCCGGCTTCTTCGCGACGACGTGGAACGGCGTGTTCCTCGCCGAGGTCGCGCGCATCGCGCCGAAAGGCCAGATCGGTACCGCGACCGCCGGCTCGGCCTTCATCACCTTCATCGCGTATTTCTCGGGGCCCTTCATCTTCGGCAAGACAGTGTCGACCCTCGGCGCCTACGGCCCGGTCTTCGCCGGGCTGGCGATGCTGGGCCTCGTCGCCGCCGGCGCGCTCGTGCTCGCGGCGCGCCAGCCGGAAAGCCGCAGCTAAGCTAGCGGCCGACGAAGGCGGGCTTGCGCTTCTCCATGAAGGCGCGCCGACCCTCAATGTAGTCCTGGCTCGCGAAGCACTCGGCGACGATGCGCTCGCACATCGCGAGGTCGCGATCCTCGGGATTCTTGAGCGCCTCGCCGACGAGCCGCTTGACCGAGGCGACTGTCATCGGCGCATTGCCGGCGATGGTTTCGGCATACTCCTTCACCTTGGCTTCGAGCTCGCCATCCGGCACCACGCGATTGACCAGGCCCATCGAGGAGGCCTCTGCGGCGTCGAACTGGCGCGCGGTGAAGAAGATCTCCTTGGCGAAGGACGGACCGACGAGGCTCATCAGCTTCTGGATGCCGCCGAGCTTGTAGCCGAGGCCCAGCTTGGCCGCAGGAATCGCGAAGCGCGACGCCTCGGTGCAGATCCGGATGTCGCAGGAGATGGCGAGCGCGAGGCCGCCGCCGATGCAATAGCCGCGGATCATGGCGAGGGTCGGCTTGCTCAGGCCTTCGAGGGCTCGATGTGCCCGCTCGGTGCCCCGGTTGTAAGCCTCGACCGCCTCCTGGGAGGCGCGCTCGCTCTCGAATTTCGAGATGTCGGCGCCGGAGACGAAGGCTCTGCCGCCAGCCCCAGTGAGGATGACGACGCGGATCTCAGGATCGCGCTCGAAATCCTCGAGGATGTCCGCGGCCGCCTGCCACATCTCGAGCGACACCGCGTTGTGGCGCTCGGGGTTGTTGAAGATCATCCAGCCGATCGTCCCGTCCTTGCGGGAGATCATCTTGTCGGTGGGCATCGCTGTGTTCCTTCAGATCGCTTGGCGGGAACGGAGATCCGCGATCGCCGCAGCGTCGTAGCCGAACTCCTTGAGGATCTCGTCGGTGTGCTCGCCGATCTCGGGGGGGCGCACCTTTCCCTTGCTCGGCGTCCGGCTCAGCCGCACCGGCTGGGCCATGAACTTGGTCTTCGGACCCTTTTTCGAATCGATCTCGTCATAGGGCTCGAGATGCCTGACCTGGGGGTCGGCGAAAACCTGATCGATGCTGTTGATGTGACCGCAAGGAACACCCGCGGCGTTCAGGCGCTCGATGATGTCGTCGCTGGTCTCGCCCTGCAGCCGCTTCTCGATCTCAGCGTTGAGGGCGTGCCGGTTCTTCGACCGGTCGGGGCCGGTCGCGTAGTCCTTGTTCGCCAGCCACTCCTCGGCGCCGAGCGCCTTGCAGAAGCGCTCCCAGATCTTGCCCCCGGTGGCGGCGATGTTGATGTGCCCGTCCTTGGTCTTGAAGACGCCGGTCGGGATGCTGGTCGGGTGGTTGTTGCCAGCCTGCTTCGGCACCTCGCCATCCATCAGCCAGCGTGATGCCTGGAAGTCGAGCATGAACATCTGCGCCTGCAGCAGCGACGTCTGCACCCACTGCCCTTCGCCCGAAACCTCGCGCTCGAGCAAGGCCACCAGGATGCCGTAAGCGCAGAAGATGCCGGCGGTGAGATCGGCGATGGGAATGCCGACGCGCACCGGTCCCTGTCCGGGAAGTCCGGTGATCGACATGAGGCCGCCCACGCCCTGCGCGATCTGATCGAAACCCGGCCGCTCGCGGTAAGGTCCGTCCTGGCCGAAGCCGGAGATACTGGCATAGACGATGCGCTTGTTGATCTTGCGCAGATCCTCGTAGGCGATGCCGAGTCGCTCCTTCACATCGGGGCGGAAGTTCTCGATTACGACGTCGGCCTTCTCGGCCATGCGCTTCAGCACGGCGACGCCTTCCGGCGACTTCAGGTTCAAGGTCATGCCGCGCTTGTTGCGCTGCAGGTTCTGGAAGTCGGAGCCGTGCCGCGCCCCGCCCATCGCCTCGCCCGCGTCCAGGCCGACCGGCATCTCGATCTTGATGACGTTGGCACCCCAGTCACCGAGCTGACGCACGGCCGTTGGGCCTGAGCGAACGCGGGTCAGGTCGAGAACGGTGAAGCGCTGAAGAGCGGTCGAAGCAGGACGGAAGGACATCGCGAGATCCTATTCGAAAGCGGCCGAATGCCACTGTAGGAGTCTAATCCGTAACACCTTTTCAGAAATCTGAAAACTGTTGACAGTTTGTCGGAGGCACCGCCCAATGCCTCGATGAATGAGGCTTCCGCCCCTTCGGCGACGGTGACCGCGCTTCGGATCCGGCGCACCGAAACGCTGGCGACGCTCGTGCGCAAGGAGCTTGAGCGCATGATCGTCTCCGGCGAGCTCAAGGCCGGGGATCGTCTCAACGAGAGCGCGCTGGCTGATCGCCTCGGCGTCAGCCGCGGGCCGATCCGCGAGGCCTGCCGCGGGCTGGAGCAGAGCCGGCTGGTCGAGGTCGTGGTCAATCGCGGCACCTTCGTCCGCCAGATCAGCCTGCAGGACGCGCTCGACATCTACGATGTGCGCTCCGCACTGTTCGGGGTCGCCGGCGAGACCCTGGCGAAGCGCATCACGCCGAGCCAGCTTTCAATTCTCTCCGACCTCGTCGCGAGGATGAACGGCGCCGCCGACGACCTCGACGCCAATTACCCGCTCAACGTCGAGTATCACGCCAAGCTGGTCGAGTTCTCCGGCAATGTGAGGCTGATGACGACCTATCGCAGCCTGGCGCAGGAGCTTCACCTCTTCCGCCGCCGCGGGCTGGTCAGCGAAGGCTCGATGGCGGTTTCCAACCGCGAGCACCGGGCCATCCTGGACGCGCTGGCGAAGCGCGACGGCGCGCGCGCCGGCCGGCTCATGCGCGAGCACATCCTTGCCGGCAAGAATCGGTTGATGAAGCTTGCGGAGGCAGAGACCGGCGTGGCTGCCGAACCGTCGAGGCGGCGACGGCGCCTCACCGCCGGCGCCTGAACACGCCTCTAACGCAGCATGAACGACATCGCCGACATGCTGTTTAGCGTGCGGATCACCATACGTATCGAACCGGCGACGAAGGTCACCGCATTCGGGGCCGCGCGCTCGGTCCCCGGCAGCAGCGACATAAGGTCGGCAAGCGGAACGGTGTTGAGCTGAACCCGGACCGTGATCGGCGGCAGCACGCGGAAGGGCTTGATCTCCTTCGCGCGCTGGACCGCCCGGGTAGCCGCCGCCTTGATCGCCTCGCGTGCTAGCTTCGGCGTCATCGACTCGGCGGCGGTGTTCATGATCACGCGCTTCACCTCGACGATCTCGGCACCGACGAAGAGCGGGCTCACCTCGGCCTTCAGGCAGTCGTCACCGGAGAGCAGCACCACCGGCACGCCGAGCTCGCCGGCATAGCCGCCATAGAGGCCGGATTCGCCGAAGTCGGTGCCGTTGACCGTGATACGGGCGAAGGCGAAACCGTTGATCGTGTGCGCGAGTATGCCGTGCGAGCCGGCCCGCGCGTGATAGCCGAGAGCGAAGACGCCGGCATAGTCCGAGGAAAGCCCTTCCATCATCGAAACGGGCTTCGGCTTGCCGGAGATCAGTCTCGCGCGCGGGTCAATATCCTCGATCAGAAGGTTGCGCATCGGCCCATGGGAGTCGTTGACCAAGATCTCGGTCGCGCCGCCTTCGATCGCGCCGGCGATCGCGGCATTGACTTCCTGCGTCATGAGCCGGCGGGCACGTTCGTGCTCGCCATTTCCCGGACGTCCCTGCTCGCCATCGACCACGCCGGCGACGCCTTCGATATCCGACGAGATGTAGATCTTCACGACACTCTCCCACCCGTGAGGGCCGGCACGGTAGGACGAAACCACGGGGATGGACAACCGGCCGCCTTCTGCCTTGAATGCCGCCCCGATGTCCGACCGCGCCCTCATCGAGAGCCTTACCCGCGCCGTCCTCGCCGACGACGCGACCGCGATCGAGCCGCATTTTACCGAGGGCAGGATCGCGGCGCCGAGCTTTAGCTGGAACCCGGAGCCGACAATGCTCGGCGAGGCACCGCTGAAGGTCCTGCACAAATGGTGGCACGCGCAGCGGCCAGCGCGGGGGCTTCCGTCAATCGACGCAGTCGATCCGATCGCGCTCAAGGATGCGCTCGGCTACCTGATGATCCTCGACGTGCTCGACGATGGCTGGGACTATCGATACCGGCTCTACGGCACGGCGATCGCCCAGAGCGCGAAGCGGGACTACACCGGCCAGCGGACCTCCGAGCTCAAGGTCGTCTCGCTGATTCCGACCTTCTACATCGCCTGCTATCGCGCCGTGCTGGCACGGCCGGAACCGCTGATGACCCGCAACGAGCCGCCGAGCGAGGTTGCGACCAAGATCTGGACGCGGCTCCTGCTGCCTCTCAGCGCCTCCGACGGCAGGATCGCGCGCTTCATCGTCGGCAACGTGCCCGGCAGCTGGCGCCGTCCGGAAGACGAGACAGGCGCCTAGGCGGCCGCATCGCGGCACGGCATGATGCCGGCCGCACCCTTCCGAAGATTTCGATGCCTGACACCATCCTGCCCGCCGGAGATTGGCAGCAAGACGCCGCCGCCAGCGGTTGGGACCAGAAGATCCTTGACGAAGCCTGGGCCTGCGCCGAGTCGATCAAGTCCTCGGCGGTGATGGTAATCGAAGGCGGCCGCATCGTCGCGCGCTGGGGCGAGATCGAGCGGCGATTCATGTGCCACTCGATCCGGAAGAGCTTCCTGTCCGCCCTCTTCGGCATCCATATCGAGGAAGGTCGCATCAGCCGCGGCACGACGCTGGCCGAACTCGGCATCGACGACAAGGAAGGGCTGTCGGGGCGCGAGAAGGCGGCGAGCATCGTCGACCTCCTCTCGGCCAGGTCAGGCATCTATCACCCGAGCGTCTACGAGAGCCCGTGGATGCGCTCGATCAAGGAGCTGCGCCACAGCCACGCACCGGGTGTCTTCTGGTGCTACAATAACTGGGACTTCAACGTCCTCGGCACGATCTTCGAGAAGCTGGTCGGCCGTTCGCTGTTCGAAGAGTTCCGCGACCGCATCGCCGTGCCGATCGGCATGCAGGACTACCGCTACGACGACGAGCGCAAGGACGGCGAGTATGTCGGCAATCAAGAGACCGACCACCCCGCCTATCCATTCCGCATGTCGAGCCGCGACCTCGCTCGTTTCGGGCTCCTGTTCCTCCGCGAGGGCCGCTGGGGCGACAGGCAGATCATCCCGCGGCGCTGGGTGAAGGAAAGCACGGCACCTATATCCGAGGCCGGCAATGCCGGCTCCTACGGGTACATGTGGTGGGTGGCGCGGGCCGGCATTCACATCCCGGGCGTGATCCTGCCCGAAGGCAGCTATTCCGCGCGCGGCGCCGGGGGCCATAAGATGATCGTCGTTCCGGCGCACGACATGGTCGTCGTGCATCGCGTCGACACCGACATCAAAGGCCGCGAGGTGAAGACTCACGAATTCGCCCCGCTGCTCGACCTCGTGCTCGCCGCCCGGCTCGGGCGCGGCTGGTAGAAGAACGGAGATAAAGGAATGGTGACGCTGCTGACCGAACGCGGCCGCTACGAGGCGGCCGGGAACACCGAAGGCGAAAGCCTCTGGCTCCCGGCGATCGCGCTCTCGATGGCGACCGGATGGGAGCTGAAGCCGGAAGGCTTCTGCCGCGACGATATCTGCGTGCCGCTGCCGCGCGGCCGCGAAGGCGAGTTCACACGTGGCGACGAGGTTGACGCGGCCAGACTGTTCCGCCACGCCGCACAGCCTCTGGCCGCCAGCCGCGACAAGTCGGTGTGGTCCTTCGGGACCTCCGCCCAGATCCGCTCGAACGCGCTCGATAGCCTGAAGGCGCCGGACATCGGCCTCCCCGATCTCGCCGGCAAGGTGCATCGGATCTCCGATCACCGCGGCAAGAAGATCTTCCTCTCGACCTGGGCGTCCTGGTGAGGCTGTCGTCTTGACTTGCCCGTGTGGCAGCAACTGTACGACGAACTCAAGGACTACGGCTTCATGGTTTTCGCGGTGGCGATGGAGAGTCGCGGGCCTGAGGCCGCGCGCTCCTGGATCGAGGCGGCGAAGACCGCCTATGTCTCGGTGATCGATGCCGACCATCGGCTTGCCGACCTCTACAACATGGTCAACGTGCCGGAAGCGGTATGGATCGACGAGACGGGTCGGATCGTGCGCCCGACCGAGGTCGCCGGCAGCGGCGACTATTTCCGCAAGATGGACCGCGTCACCCGCACTCTTCCGGAGGAGGGCAAGGTGATGCGCGAGACCATGCGCAAGCACTACATGGACGCGCTCCGCGACTGGGTGAAGAACGGCACTGAGAGCCAGTACGCCTTCGACAAAGGCGCGGCACGCGCACATGTCCGAAAGCAGACCGAGGACGTGGCACTCGCCCATTGCTGGTTCCGGCTCGGCCGTCACCTGCACGGCACCGGCAAGATCGAGGAGGCCGAGGCGGCGCTGGCGGAAGCGAGCCGTCTGCATCCCGACTCCTGGAACATCTGGCGCCAGATGGGCGACATGAAGCTGGACGGAAAGCCCAACCCGGATTTCTGGGCGCGTGTCGACCAGCTCGGATCGCGTCGCTACTACGACAAGATCGATATGCCGGGCATGCCGTGAGGTTCACCCGCCGCGCCTTTCTCGGCGGCGGGTCTGCTCTTTGCCTCGCCGCTTCGGGCCGATCGTCCGAGGCGGCGACTTCGGCCGAAGCCCGCGCCGCGCTCGCGGGCGCGCTGACCATCGACATCCACTCTCATGGCGGCCGCGCGATCGGCCGCAGGAACGTGCCGGAGAAGGCGCCGTTCACGCCGCTTGCGGAGCCGATGCGGGCCGGCGGCATGGCCGTCGTCTGCCTTGCCATGGTCGCCGACACCCCGGTCCTGGAGGTGGTGGATCGGCGCATCCGCGCCACGCGCGACCCGGCGCCGGGCGAGCTCTACGAATGGAGCCGGATGTCCTTCGAGCGGCTGACCGCGCTCACGTCGGAGCAAGGCATCCATGTCGTCACCGATCTCGCGCGGCTGCGTGCGGCGCCAGCCGCCGGTCCCTCGGCCATCATCGCCGCCGAGGGCGCCGATTTCCTGGAAGGCCGGATCGAGCGGCTGGAGGAAGCGCATCGCATTCATCACCTCCGGCACCTGCAGCTCACGCATAATCGCGTGAACGAGCTCGGCGACATTCAGACCGCTCCACCGGTGCATGGCGGCCTCACCCGGTTCGGCGCCGAGGTGATCCGTGCCTGTAACCGCATGGGCATCGTCGTCGACATCGCCCACGGCACCTTCGACCTGGTCAAGCAAGCTGCATCGATCTCGACAAGGCCGCTCGTGCTTTCGCATACCTCGCTCGCCAATCGGCCGCTGCCCTTCAGTCGGCTCATCTCTCCCGACCACGCGAAGCTGGTGGCCGCCACCGGCGGCGTGATCGGTATCTGGCCGCCATCATCGGTGTTCCCCGATCTTCCGGCACTCGCCGCCGGCATCGCCCGCGTGGTCGATGCGACCAGTGTCGATCACGTCGGGATCGGCACTGACATGAGCGGGCTGACCGCGCCGCCGACCTTCTCCAGCTATCGCCAGCTCCCCGATCTTGCCGCCGCGCTGATGGCGCGCGGCTTCAATGCGGACGAGATGCGAAAGCTGCTCGGCGGCAACTATCCGCGCGTCTTTACCGCCACAGTCAATTCGTAGCACCCACACTTACATTATGGTTGAACGCCTGTTCACTCCTGGGAACAATTGCGGCATCAGTCATCATGGAAGGCGCTTAGATGGCACGCATTCTCGGTATCGCCGGGAGCCTGCGCAAAGGCTCTTACAATGTCGCCCTGCTGAAGAACGCAGCCGGCCTCATGCCGGAGGGCTCCAGCCTCGAGATCTTCGATATCGCCGAGATCCCGCTCTACAACGAGGATGTGAAGGTGTAAGGCTTTCCGGCCCCGGTGCAGGCTTTGCGCGAGAAGATCGCCGCGGCCGACGGCCTCGTCTTCGCCACGCCGGAGTACAATTTCTCGGTCTCCGGCGTGCTGAAGAACGTCATCGACTGGGCCTCGCGGCCGCCGGATCAGCCCTTCAACGACAAGGCGGTCGCCATCATGGGTGCATCCGGCGGCGTGCTCGGCACACCGCGCGCGCAGTATCATCTCCGTCAGATCGGGATCTTCCTCAACATGCGCTTCGTCAACAAGCCGGAGGTGTTCGTCGGCAGCGCGGCGAGCAAGTTCGACGCGGCCGGCAACCTGACCGACGAGACCGCCAAAGGCCTCATCAAGCAGCTGATGGCGGAGCTGGTGACCTGGAGCAACCGGCTCAAGAAAACCTGACCCGGTTGCAGGCGGGCCGGGCACGCGCGATCATTTCGGCGGCAACTGCCGCCGCCCGTATCAGCCTCTGCCTGCCGAAGAGGCACGACACCGGTGCGGCGGCCTGCCACGCCGCGTTTCGTTTCGGGGGATCGCTATGGCATGTCGCTTGCTGAACGTCACCCGCGCCGTTGAGCGCGGGGAGGATCGGCGGTGACCACATCTGCCTTCGACGAGATGGGCGAGAGAGCGGCGCCGCGACCTGCTTATGCCGGCGTCGCCGACTGGCTGGCGTCGCTGGCACCCGAGGTGCTGGCGGCCAAGCGCGACGAGGCGGAACTGCTCTTCCGGCGGACCGGCATCACCTTCGCCGTCTACACTGAAGGTGGCGATCCCGAGCGTCTGATCCCCTTCGACATCATCCCGCGCATCCTCGATGCGCATGAATGGTCGGTGCTCGAGCGCGGCCTGATCCAGCGGGTGCGCGCCCTCAATGCCTTCATCGCCGATGTCTATGGCCCGCAGGAGTTCATCCGCGCCGGCAAGATCCCGCCCGCGCTCGTCCTGCACAATCCCGGCTTCGCCGCCGAGATGGTCGGCCTCAACGTCGCCCAGGGCATCTACACCCACATCGCAGGCATCGACATGGTCCGGGTCGGGCCGGAGGAGTTCTACGTCCTCGAAGACAATTGCCGCACGCCTTCGGGCGTCTCCTACATGCTGGAGAATCGCGAGGCGACGCTGCGGCTCTTCCCCGATCTGATCCGTCGTCATCGCATCCGCCCCGTCTCGCACTACCCGGAAGAGCTGCTCGGTACGCTGCGTTCCGTGGCGCCACCAAGCGCTACCGCCAACCCGACCGTCGTCCTGCTGACGCCCGGCTCCTACAACAGCGCTTATTACGAGCATTCCTTCCTCGCCGACGAGATGGGCGTCGAGCTCGTCGAGGGCGCGGACCTGATCGTCGAGGATCTTGTCGTCTTTATGCGCACCACGCGCGGCCGCCAGCGCGTCGACGTGATCTACCGGCGCATCGACGATGCGTTTCTCGACCCGCTCGCCTTCCGGCCGGATTCTGCGCTCGGCGTGCCGGGCCTGATGGCGGCATACCGCGCCGGCAACGTCACGCTCGCCAACGCCGTCGGCGCCGGCATCGCGGATGACAAGGCGGTCTACACCTATGTCCCCGCGATGGTGCGCTTCTTCCTCGGCGAGGAGCCGATCCTGAAGAACGTCCCGACCTTCCGCTGCTCGGAGGCCGATGAGCGCGGCGAGGTGCTGGACCGCCTGCACGAGCTGGTGGTGAAGGACGTCCATGGCTCCGGCGGCTACGGCATGCTGGTCGGGCCGCATGCGACCAAGGCCGAGCGCCTCGCCTTCGCCGAAAAGATAAAGGCGGCCCCCGACCGCTACATCGCACAGCCGACGCTCAGTCTCTCGACCTGCCCGACCTTCGTCGAGAACGGCGTGGCGCCGCGCCATGTCGACCTCCGGCCTTTCGTGCTGGCCGGACGGGACATCCGCATCGTGCCGGGCGGCCTCACCCGCGTCGCGCTTCGCGAAGGATCGCTCGTCGTCAATTCGAGCCAGGGCGGCGGCACCAAGGACACCTGGGTGCTCGATGGCTGAGACCCGATGCTGAGCCGCACCGCCGAGAACCTGTTCTGGCTTTCGCGCTATGTCGAGCGCGCGGAAAATATGGCGCGCCTCATCGACGTCGCCATGCGCATGTCGAGCCTGCCGCACGGACCTGTCGACGGCCCCGACGAGTGGCACTCGGCGATCGTCGCCGCCGGCTGCGAGCGCAGCTTCTATGCCAAGCACGAGCGCGCCTCCGCCGAGACCGTCATCGATCACTTGGCACGCGACCTCGACAATCCTTCCTCGATCCTCGCCTGCCTCGAGACGGCACGACAGAACGGCCGTTCGGTCCGGACGGCGCTCACCGTCGACATGTGGGAGGCCGTCAACGCAACCTGGCTCGAGATGCGAAGGCTTTCCAAGGACGAGTTCACGCCCGCCCGCGTCGGGCGCGTGCTAGACCGGGTCAAGGAACGCTCGCTGCTCTTCGGCGGCGCCGTCGCCGCCACCATGCTTCGAAGCGATGCCTATTGGTTCAGCCGCCTTGGTACCTTCGTCGAGCGCGCCGACAACACCGCGCGGATCCTCGACGTGAAGTTTCACGTGCTGCTGCCGCAGGCCGAGCCCGTCGGCGGATCGATCGATTACTACCAGTGGACAGCGATCCTGCGGTCGGTCTCCGCGCTCCGCGCCTATCACTGGGTCTATCGCGACCGGATAAAGCCTTGGCTGGTCGCGGAGCTACTGATCCTCCGGCCGGAGATGCCGCGCTCGCTGATGAGCTGCCTTGGCGAGATCTCCCGCCAATTGGAAGTCCTCGGCCAGGCCTACGGCACCCGCGGTGAATGCCATCGCCTCGCCGGCGAGCTGGAAGCCCGGCTCCGCTTCGGCAGGATCGACGCCATCTTCCAGACCGGCTTGCACGAGTTCCTTACCGACTTCATCGACAAGAGCACAGTTCTCGGCGACGAGATCGGCCGGCACTACCTATTCTGAGCCAATGCGTATCCGCATCCGCCATGCGACCCGCTATCGCTATGACAAGCCGATCGACCTCGCCGCCCAGGTCGTGCGCCTGATGCCGCGCGACCACGAGGGACAGCGCGTTCTTTCGTGGCGCGTTGCCGATGCGGATGGACGGATTCTGCCGATGTTCGAGGACGGCTTCGGCAATCGCTGTCACTTGGTGACGATTACCCGACGGCACGAGGAGTCAGCCATCGTCGCCGAGGGCGAGATCGAGACCGCCGACACGAGCGGCGTTGTCAACGGCGCGATCGATCCACTGCCCCCCTCCTACTTCCTCAGGCGCAGCGAAGCGACCATGCCCGATACGGCGATCCAGGCGCTCGCCCATTCGCATGAAGGCGTCTCCGATCCGATAGAACGGCTGCATCGGCTGATGACCGAGGTCCGCTCACGGGTCACGTACGAGATAGGTTCGACCTCGGTCGTGACCTCGGCTGCCGAGGTACTCGCGCGCGGCCGTGGCGTCTGTCAGGACCACGCCCATGTGCTGATCTCGGCCGCCCGCGTGATGGGCTATCCCGCCCGCTACGTCAGCGGCTATCTCTGGGATGGCGCCGTGACGGCGCCGACCGAAGCCAGCCATGCCTGGGCCGAGATCCGAATCGAGCAGGTCGGGTGGGTCGGCTTCGATCCCGCCAACGGCGTCTCGCCGACCGCCGCCTATGTCCGGGTCGCGACCGGCCTCGACTATTCGGATGCGGCACCGGTGCGCGGCATCCGTCGCGGCGAAGCCGCCGAGACGCTTGCGGTGTCGGTGGAAGTGCAGCAGGTTCAGGCGCAGCAGTAACCTGCGTGCTCTCGACCTTCCGGGATCGAAGATGACCTATTGCGTTGGGCTACGCCTGAAGAACGGCTTGGTCATGCTGGCCGACACCCGCACTAATGCGGGCGTCGACAACATCGCCACCTTCTGCAAGCTGCATGTGGTCGAGGTCCCGGGCGAGCGGATGATCTGTCTTGCCACCGCCGGCAACCTTGCGGTCACCCAGGCCGTGGTCAATCTGGTCTCCGAGGGCTTCGAGAGCCTCCAGTCAGGCCCGATGGAGACGCTGTCGAAGGCGCCCAGCATGTTCCGCGCCGCGCAGATCGTCGGCGAAGCGGTACGCAAGGTCTACGACACCCATGGCGAGGCCATGCGCGCCCAGCAGGTCGGCTTCGACGTCGCCCTCCTTCTCGCCGGCCAGATCAAGGGGCGCTCGACGCGCCTCTATCAGATCTACGCGGCCGGCAACTTCATCGAGGCCACCGAGGACACGCCCTTCCTGCAGATCGGCGAGCACAAATACGGAAAGCCGATCCTCGATCGCGCCGCGCGCTACGACACCGAGCTCTACGACGCGATCAAGCTGGTGCTGGTGTCGATGGATTCGACGCTCCGCTCCAACCTGACGGTCGGCATGCCGGTCGACCTCCTCGTCTACAAGAAGGATGCGCTCGCCATCGACATCCGCCGGCGCATCGGCGAGGACGACCCCTACTTCCGGAATCTCCGCGAGCAATGGTCGAACTCGCTGCGCGAAGCCTACCTCGCCATCCCGCGACCGGACTGGGCGCCCTGAAACCAAGAAAGGCCCGACGGCGAGACCGTCGGGCCTTTCAGTTTGGTGGAGCCAAGGAGGATCGAACTCCTGACCTCTACAATGCCATGCTTTTGGTAAACAATGGAAATAGCCAATTTCTTGAATTGTGACTCGGACGACCAGGCACTAGAAAATGGGCTGAATGTCGATATAAAGTACTGATGTAATTCGCGTGTCGTGAATTGACGCCTGTCGAGAAGAATGGCACACCACTCGCATAAACTTGGCACACCTGGATAGCCGCAATGCCCAAAATGTCCGACATGGGCCCTATCGAGCGACGCATCAATGTGCGGCCCGGCCTCACCCTTTATCGACGACCGAAATCTTCTGTTTGGTGGATGGACGTAGGGGTTCGCGGGACGCGCCGAGTCCGCGCCTCAACCGGCGAGGAAGACGTCGTTCGCGCTGGAAGCAGAGCATGGCAATGCTGGGAGCGGCAGCGACGGATTAGCCTTGGTCTCCCTCCCGAAGAAGCCGTCGCTTTCGAATCCCCAAAAATCGAAGCTGTCCCTCCTCCTCCAGTCCAGGTTTACCGAACGGTCGGAGACGTTCTCAGGGCTTATCGGATGTACTTGCTAACCCATGCGGAGCAACTCGACTCTTCGGGTAGGAAACCCAGCCCGGCGGCTCTCATCAACAGCGGCATCATCGCGAACTATCTCCTGCCCTGGTGGGGACCAAAGAGCCTTAATGAAGTTCAGGAGTCAGATACGAGTGCGTGGAAGGCTTGGCGAGAGGAGCAAACGACACCAATTCCGGTGATGATGAATAGAAGGGGTAAGGTCGCCACCTATGTTCGCAATAGGTCAAAGCCCAAGCCGCCAACGCTAGTGCGTGAACGCGCCGTACTGCTAATGGCTTTCGCATACGGAGTTCAAGCCGGCTGGATCAAGCGTGCTGAGCGTCCGCGGCTTGCGCCCCTTTGGTGGCCTGTTTCGGTACGCACCGAAAGCGATCGACGACCCGCGTTCACGAAGCACCAAAAAAACAAGGTGCTTTCCTATCTTCGCGAGCGACGCTCGACTTGGCATGAAAAGCTGTTCGGGCTGTTCGTTCGCGTGATGTTTGCGTCCGGACTTCGACCAGGAGAAGCGCTTGCCCTGAGGTGGTCTGACCTTCGCGACGTTAGGACTACGAAGGTAGCAACCCTCATGGTTGTGGTCCGCGGGGTTACGTCAGGGGCAAAAAAGACCGGGAGCCGCAAGGTTATAGCCCTCCCGGAGGTTATGGGAGCGGTCAAGGAACTGCGTAAGCTCCATACGTCAATGAAGTGGCCGATGGAGCGTGACGACCTGCTCTTCGTGTCGAAAGCCAAAGCCCCTATCGCAACGTTCCATGATGATTTTCGCGCGATGATTTCTGCCCTCGATCTACGTCCTGACATAGGCGAGATAGGATTTACGCTGTACTCATGCCGTCACACATATGCGACCCTGCTCTTGGATGCAGGTCTTGAGGCTTTGCACATAGCGAGAAATATGGGCACGAGTGTTCGTATGATCGATAAGCACTACGGACAATCGGACTTCGAGAAGACGCCAGAGTTGGTCATTCCGATGTGACTCTAAAGCACGTCACCACGTCTCTTTTGGTTGGCATGGCGCGCATTGAGGTGGTTCCGAAGCGCCTCTCGAAGCCCCGGCGGGGCACCACGAAACTTCGGCAGCAGTCCTAGCCCCAAGAGCTTGCGCCCCCGCAGGTCACGCCTCGACCTGGCGACCGTCCAGGGCGTCTTGCCGACGTCCTG
>Ga0194132_10003287_pt1 | contig 28989 bp, 30 predicted proteins | sample TA2KigOf80mmetaG_FD_148612 | JGI IMG/M metagenome (GOLD analysis project Ga0194132, IMG submission 148612) | Freshwater microbial communities from Lake Tanganyika, Tanzania - TA2015054 Kigoma Offshore 80m | ecosystem: Environmental > Aquatic > Freshwater > Lake | place: Tanzania: Lake...
CCGGCGGAGTCCGGAATGGAGTGCGACACCGAGAAGAACTCGACCGTGAACGGGCCGACTTCGATCGCGTCGCCGGGTTCGACGACGGTGACGTCCGCCTCGATCCGGTGCTCCTTCAACTTCACCTGCACGAGGCCGCGGGTGAGCTTCAGGCAGAAGACGGGGACGTTCACGTCACGGAGCAGGAACGGCATCGCGCCGATGTGGTCCTCGTGCCCGTGCGTTAGGAAGACGGCACGCAGGCGGTCCTTGTGGTCCAGGACATATTGCCAGTCCGGGATGATCAGGTCGACGCCGGGATGTTCCGAGTCGGGGAACATCAACCCCACGTCCACGGCGACCATCGTGTCACCGTACTCGTAGACCATCATGTTGCGGCCGATCTCGCCGAGGCCGCCGAGCGGGATCACACGCAGCGGGGTGCTCGCGGCCATCAGACCGTCCCCGCGAGCAGCGACGGAAGCTGCGCGAAGTCCTGCTTGATCACGGCGCGCAACGAGCCGTCTCGTAACGCCGCCGCCGGGTGATACATCGGCACGATCCACCGCCCATCACGCTGCACCGCGCGGCCGTGGATCTGGCTGATCCGCTCTGCCGGAAACCATTTCGCCATCGAAAACCGCCCGAGCGTCGCGATCACGCGCGGCGCCACGAGCGCGATCTGCCGGTCGAGGTAGTCCCCGCAGGCGGCGATCTCCTTAGGGTTCGGATCGCGGTTCGCGGGCGGGCGGCATTTCACGACGTTCGTGACATAAACGTCGGTACGGGTCCGATCGATCGATGCCAGCAATTCGTCCAAGAACTGACCGGAGCGGCCCACAAAGGGCAGTCCCAACTCGTCCTCGCGCTGGCCCGGGGCCTCGCCGATCAACATCAGGTCACATGGGGCTGGCCCGGAGCCAGGGACCGTACGTGAACGAGTCTTCGCGAGGACGCATGCAGGGCAGTCGGCGATCTCCTCATAGGTGGCTGCACAGCCCGCAGGCACCTGGTAGAGGGGCATGAGGGCCGCGGGCGCGACCGGATGCACCCCGTCAGGCACGGTGGGCCGCAGCGGCGCAGAGATGAGTGTCGGGCGAGAGTTCGCCAGCGTGGTCATGGCGAGAGGGTAACAAAGGGCGCAGGCGGGAGCAACGTATTCGCTTGAACGCATACACAGATGCGCAGTTTTTGCTCATTCCCGCCGTACCAGCCACGCCAGGCCGATTCCGACGAAGTACAGGATGACGATCGGCCCGCCGACCAGGGACTGCGTGATCGGGTCAATCGTCGGTGTCACGACGGCAGCCACGAGGAAGGCCGCGACAATCGCCAGACGCCACCACTTCAGCAGTTTTCTGGCGGTGACGACGCCCGCCTTCGCCAGCCCCATAACCAGCAGGGGCGTCTCAAACACGAACCCCATCACCAGCAGGATCCGCGTGACGAAGCCGATGTAATTCCCGATCCGCCAGTCCGCCTGAGCCACATCGTTGCCGAACGAGAGCAAGAACCCCAGAGTCACCGGCAGGACGATCCAGTACCCGAACGCGAGCCCGCCGATGAAGGCGACCGTCGCCATGACGACGATCGGGAAGAGCCAGCGCTTTTCCGATTTCGTCAGGGCGGGTGCGACAAACCCCAGCAACTGGAACACCAGCATCGGCATCGCGACGGTGACGCCGCCGAGCAACGCGACCCGGAAGTACACGGCGATGTTCTCCATCGGTTCGATGTACTGCGGCCGGAAGTCCGGGATCGTCTCGCGAGCCGGCGCGAGCATCCACCCGATCACGCCGAAGCCGACGGAGGGGACGAAGAACACGACCATCGCGACCACCACCGTGATCGCGGACCACATCACACGCGTGCGCAGTTCGAGCAGATGCTCCAGCAGCGTCATCTCGCCGCCGACCGCCTCCGCCGCCTTCTCCTTCGCGCGATCAAGGGCTGTCGTCACGCTCCGCCTCCGGTGATGCGCGCGGCCGCTTCACGGGCCGCCGCTTCTCGGCGCTTCACCTCGGCGTCGTCGAAGGGGTCGCCATAGGCGCCATTCGATGGCGGGGTAAGGCTGGGGGGGGGCGAGGTGACGACTTCAGCCGCAGGCGCGACCTCGGTGGTGACAGCCTCGGCCACGGGGACGGCCTGTGCCGGAGCGGATTCCGTGGCTGATTCTGTGGCTGTGGAGTCAACGGCGGCCTGGGCTGAGGACGTCGCGGCCTCCGCGTCAGCACGGGCTTCGCTCAGGATATCCCCTGCCTCGGTCAGTTCGCGGATGGAACGCAGGCCACCACCGGTAGAGGCATCGACCTCGGCTTCGAGTTCTTTGACGGCCCCCTGGACGTCCGCCATCACGTCGGTCGTGAAGGCGCGGGCGACGCGATACCACTTGCCCGCCTGTCGGGCGAGCTCGGGGAATCTGTCCGGCCCGACGACGAGAAACGCGATCACGCCGACCAGCAGCGCTTCCAGCGGGCCGACGCCAAAGAGTTCCATGATGGAATGATACGCCCCGGGCCGTCAGACGGACTCCGGGGCGTTTCAAAGTTCAGCCCATGCGGACAGGGCCCGAGGAACTAGTCCTCGATGCCCTGGTCTCGCAGGTAGTCGACCGCGTCCTGGACGTTTCGGATCTTCTCCGCATCCTCGTCCGAGATCTCCAGCTGATTTCCGTCCTTCGAGAATTCCTCCTCAATGGACATGATCAGTTCGACGAGGTCGAGCGAGTCCGCGTTCAGGTCGTCCACGAACGAGGCGTTCGCGGTGACCTCGTCCTCCTCGACACCCAGTTGTTCGACGATCAACGCACGCACGCGCTCAAATACAGTTGCCACTAGCAGTCCTTTTCCTGTCATCCGCCCTCAGGCGGTCCGGATTCCCCCTGGCCGGCAGACCCCTGTCGTTCCGCCGCCTCTAGGGCGACCGCGCCCAGCACGCCGTTGATGAAACGGCCAGACGACTCCGAACCGTACCCCTTGGCGATCTCCACGGCCTCATTGATCGCTGCTCGGAGCGGAGCGCGGTCAGTATCGAAGAGCACTTCGTAGACCGCAAGGCGCAGCACATTTCGGTCCACCGCGGCCATCTCCGCCAGGGGGAAGGCGGGGGCGTGGCGCTGGATGACGGCGTCGATGGCGGTCAGGTTCGCCTGGACCCCCTCCGCCAGCCCGCGGGCGAACCGGACGCCCTCCGCGTCCAGCCCGGCCTCCATCAGATGCCGCGCCAGGACCGGCTCCAGCGGGTGTCCGCCCAGATCGGCCTCAAAGAGCGCCTGGAAGGCGGCAATTCGGGAGCGGCGACGGCTGCTGGCCATGGTGACCTCGATGCGGTGGCGGTGGGAGGGTAGGCGACGGGGGAACGGAGGCGATGGCTAGGCCATCACCAGCCCGCCATCCACGTTGATCACCTGTCCCGTGATGTAGGAAGCGCCCTCGGACGCCAGGAAGGCGACCAGCGGGGAGATCTCCCCGGCCTCCGCGTACCGCCCCATCGGAATTCGCCCCCTGATGGCCTCTTTTTGGTCGTCCGTCAGCCCGGAGGTCATATCCGTCAGGACGAACCCGGGCGCCACCGCATTCACCGTGATGTTCCGCGAGGCGACTTCGAGAGCAAGCGATCGGGTGAAGCCAATGATTCCCGCCTTCGCTGCCGCGTAGTTCGCCTGCCCGGCGTTTCCCGAGACCCCGACGATCGAGGTGATGTTGATGATGCGGCCCCAGCGCTCGCGCAACATGTGCCGGATCGCGGCCTTGCTCGCGAGGAAGGTACCGCGCAGGTTGGTCTCGATCACATCGTCCCATGCCTGCTCAGACATCCGCATAACCAGGTTGTCCGCAGTCATCCCGGCGTTGTTCACGAGGATGTGCAGACCGCCGAGGTTGTCCTTCGCCTCGTTGATCAGGCGTTCCACGTCAGCGGACTGCCGGACGTCGCACTGGACGGCACGGACGCGCACCCCGTGGGTGGCAGCGAGTTCCGCCGCCACGCCTTCGGCCTGCGCCGGGTCGGAGCGATAGGTGAGCGCGATGTCGGCGCCGGCGCGGGCCAGGTCGGTGGCGATCGCACGGCCGATGCCGCGTCCGCCGCCGGTGATGACTGCGACACGCCCACGCAGGGAGCCGGGTGCGGGCTCCATCACGCGCGGACTTCCTCGACCGTACCGATGTTCTTGACCTCGAACGAACGGTCGATGCGCTTGAGCAGGCCAGAGAGCACCTTGCCCGGGCCGAACTCGATGAACTTCGACACGCCAGCCGCCTGCATCGCTGACACGGAAGCGAGCCAGAGCACCGGCGCGGTGATCTGCTGCTCCAATTCGGCGGCGAAGGCCGCGCCGGAGGTCAGCGGGGTGGCGGTCACGTTCGAGACAACGGGCATCGTGGGGTCACCGAACGCGGTGGCTGAGAGTGCGGCACGCATCCGCTCCGCCGCACCACCCATCAGCGGGGTGTGGAACGCACCCGCGACCGAGAGCGGCACGACACGCGATGCGCCCGCTGCCGTGGCCGCGGCCGAGGCCGCCTCCACCGCCGCGGTCGTGCCGCCGATCGTGATGTTGCCCGGGGCGTTGATGTTGCAGAGCGAGGCCCCGTGCGGGGCGATCGCCGCACGCAGCGCATCCGGTTCCAGGCCCAGGACCGCCGCCATCGTGCTCGGCTGCGCGTCGCACGCGGCCTGCATCGCTTCGCCGCGGGCGCGCACAAGCCGCACGCCGACATCGAAGGTGACCGATCCTGCAGCCACCAGCGCGGCGTACTCGCCCAGCGAGTGGCCAGCGACGAACGCGGGGCGGTGGGTGAGTGCGCCCGCATCGAGGGCCGCGACGAGCGCCGCCACGGCGTGTGTCACGAGCGCCGGCTGCGTGTTCACCGTCTGCGTCAGGTCAGCCTCCGGACCAGTGAAGCAGAGCGACGACAGCGAGATCCCGAGCGCGGCGTCGGCGACGTCAAACACGGCCCGGGCAGCGGGCAACTGTTCGTACAGGTCGGCGCCCATCCCCACAGCCTGGGCGCCCTGCCCGGGGAAGACCCAGGCAGTGTCTGCGGCCACGGGGAGTGAAGCGACGCGGGCGAGGGTTGCGGCGACCGTCTCAGCAGGCGAGGGCACCGGGGGTTACGCCTCGCCGCGCTCGATGAGGCGGCCCTTGGCGTCGCGTGCGCCGCCCGCCGTGTGGTTGATCTTCACCCCGCCGGTCGCGGGGTCGCGGACCAGGTTCGGCATCGCCACGCCGTCGTGGCCCTGGCGAGACTTTCGCTTCGACACGGGTGTCCTACGCTTCGGGAGAGCCATCGCCATCCTCCATCTGGAGCCGCTCGGCCAGAGACCGCAACGGACCCCATGGATCACTCCTGCCTACCGGAAGGCAGGCGCAGGTTTCACGGTTCAGATTGCGCCCGCAGGTGGGGCACAGCCCTCGACAGTCCGACCGGCAGACCGGCTGGATCGGGAGGGCGGACTGTTCATATTGCCGGACGGCCTCGCTGAGGTCGAGGTGCCGCGTCTCATCGATGAGAAAGTCTTCCGCGTCCACCGGAGGGGCCACCCCCGTCACCGGGTCGCGTGGGAGCACGTACTCCTCGTCGAAATCGACATGGAGCGGCATCCGGAACGGCTCCAGACAGCGCCCGCACTCCAGGGTCACCGGCGCCAGGTCGAACGTCGCCATGACCAGGATGCCCCGCTCGGAGCGGATCAGGCGCACATCCCCGGTCACTTCCTGCTCGAACTTCTCCTCGGGCACGACGCAGCGTTCCCGCTCCGCGTGGAGACGACGCGCGTGGCCCACCGGCTCGGTGAGCAGTGTGGAAACGTTAATCAGCACGGAAACCTCCGGGACGCCTCGGATGAGGCTCCTCCATCGTACCTCGACCGCCGTCAGGCGCACCGGGCGGGCCGTCCCGGCGGCGTAGACTCCACGTATGCTCGTGAATCTGGCCGGTCAGGGGCGCCCTGCGCTCGTCTACCTCCGTCCGCTGCCGGACGCCGCCCCCCCGCTGGGCCTCTCGCTCCAGCGCGCAGCAACCTCCGCGCTGATCAACACGGAGGGCTACCTCCTCGCCGGAACACATCAGGACGCCCCGGACGCGCCCGGGCTGCCGGGCTTCGTCGCGCTGCTCGAGACCCTCGCGACCGCCGCAGACCGGCCAACGGTCGTGCTGGCGAGCGCCGAGGTACTGGGGGAGCGGGCGCTGGAGCGGGCGGAGCGGCTGCTCGCCCTGCTGGCCGCCGGGGCCGCCATCCGCCTGGCCGACGCCTCCACGCCGGAACAGGCGCTGAGGGCGGCCTGGCTCGGGCGAGCACCGGATGAACGGCGGCGCGAGCGTGCACGCGAATCGATGCGGAAGCGGGCGCTGAGAGGGCAGGTCCTCGGGCGAGCGCCGTTCGGGTACGCCGTCGAGGGCCGCAACCTCGTCGTGGACGACCTCGAAGCTGAGGTGGTGCGGCGCATCTTCGGGCTGTACCTGGACGGACACGAAGGGGTGCGACGCATAACGCGCCTGCTGAACGAGGACGGGATCCGCACTCGCCTCGGCAAGCCGTGGAGCGCCGGCTCGGTGCGCACCGTGCTCCGGAACCCCACCTACACCGGCACCTACCGCCGGCTGGGCGTCGTGGTGACGGGCGCCCACCCGGCGCTGATTCGTCGAGGGCAGTTCGAGGAGGCACAGGCGCGGATGGCCCGCCGCCGCACCGCCCCGGCCGAGCAGCATCGCCACGCGTACCTCCTGGCCGGGCTGGCGCGCTGCGGGTATTGCGGCGCACGCCTGCTGGGCGCCCGACGCTACGTCCCCGGCGGGGAGCCGAGGACGTACTACCGGTGCGCCTCCGCGACGAACCAGGGGCGCTGCGCCTACCGCTCCCAGCGGACCGAGGTGCTGGAGGCGGCCGTGCGTGACGCGCTGGTCTCCGGTCGCCTCACCGTGGCACGAAAGCCGTCCTCGCCCCGCACCACCGAGGCGCGGCGCATCGCCCTCGACCGCGAGGTCGCGCACACCCTCGAGCGGTGGGTCGCCGGCGAGCTCACCTACCGCGACGTGGTGCGTGGGGCGGGGCAGCCGGCGCTTGAAGCCACCCGACTCGGCGCAGCCACCCTCGGAACCCCTGAGAGGCCGGACGCAGCCACCGCGACCGCCCGCCTGGTGTCGGATTGGGACCGCCTCGAGTTCGCCGAGCGGCGCGCGCTGCTGTTGGATGCGGTCGGGGAGGTCGTCGTGCGCGACAGACGTGTGCGGGTGATCCGTCGGTATGAAGCGACGTAATTCTCGATCAGGGAATCTCAGGCTGCGTGAGTTAGGATTGAGAAGTCAGGGGGCCGGGCGACCGCCGGTCGTCCTTCGGGACGGCGGGAGGAAAGTCCGAACTCCGACCGGACAGGGTGCCGGCTAACGGCCGGGCGGCGTGAGCCGACGGACAGTGCCACAGAAACATACCGCCAGGGATCCTCGGATCGCCCGGTAAGGTTGAAATGGTGCGGTAAGAGCGCACCGGCGTCGCGGTAACGCGGCGGCCGCGGTAAACCCCACCCGGAGCAAGGCCAAATAGGGGAGCGTGGGCGTGTCCGGCGCTGCTCCCGGGTAGGCTGCTGGAGGCGCCGGGTAACCGGCGTCCTAGATGGATGGTCGCCGCCGCACCTCGTTGGGCGCGAGACGCGGTACAGAATTCGGCTTACAGGCCCCCTGACAGCCCATAGCCTCGTCAGCCCTCTGGGTGAGCTTTGTGAGAAGGGCCCGCTCGGGCCCTCCTGAAGGCTGCCTAGTCCGCGGAACCAGTGTCTCCGTCGCGGGCCATGATCACCTGGCCGCGCTGGATCACCCGGACGACATCCACAATCACAGCGGTACCAAGGCGGTCCGGGTCGGCCTTCTGTTCGGCCTCGGCAGAGTGCTCGTAGACGTGTTTCTTCACAGCCGGGTCGTCGACGCGATGGGCCTCGCCGTGGATCTGGAAGGTCAGACGCGCCGGGGCGTTGCGGTACATCATCGCGACCTGCGGGTTCTCCTCGATGCGGGCGAGGAACCCGCGGTTGGTGGTGCGCATCCAGATCGCGACCTCATGGTCGGAGTAGGCCTGGGTCGTACCGAAGAACGCAAGACTCGGCTGGCCGTTCGCGCCGGCGCTGGTCCAGATGATCGGGAACCCATCTGTGAACGCGTTGTTGATCGCGGTCTGGAATTCTTCCGGCAATTCAATGGCCATGCGGACGCACCTCGATCAACGCGTGTGTGTGGTTGCAAGGGTAGAGGCGGAAGGGGGCTACCGCGAGGTTGCCGCCCCCTCCGACTGCAGTCGACTAATCGCGGGAGGCAATCACCTGGCCGCGCTGGATCACGCGGACAATGTCCACGATCACGGCGACGCCGGCCTTCGCCTCGTCCATCTTTCGTTCGGCCTCAGGAGACTCGTCGTAGACGCGGTCGCGGATCGCCGGGTCGTCGACACGACGGGCCTCGCCAACGATCTGGCAGGCGACGTTCGTGGCGGTGTTCCGGAACCAGCCGAAGACCTTGGCGTTCTTGCCGGTACGCTAGAGGAAACCACGACCCTCGTTCCGCAACCAGATCCCCAGTTCATGGTCAGAGTGGACGTGGGTTGAGCCGTAGATCGCGATCGTCGGCTGGCCCGACTCGTCGACAGACGCCCAGAGGATCGGGAAGCCGTCCGCGCGGGACGAGTCGATCGCGGCCTTGAGTTCGTCAGGCAAGACAATCGCCATGGAAGTTCCTCCCGGGTCCGGCCCATACTTCTCTTTCGTGAGCCGCTGGAGAATATACAGCACCTCCTCCGAGGCGCATCAGCACCGAGGCTGTAGGATTCTGAGCATGACCCAACCACTCTCGAATCTCGCACGTGGCGATTGGCGACGCGGCCTGCCGGCTTCCGTCCCCGCCGAAGTTCGCGAGGCGCTTCCACCGGCGGTCCGGGCGATCCAGTTCGACTCCCGCCAGGTGGAGTCCGGCGACCTGTTCATCTGCATGCCCGGGGAGCGGGCGGATGGACACGCGTTCGCACGGGCCGCAGTCGAGCGCGGCGCGGTCGCCCTCGTCTGCGTCGCGGGGCGCGAGGCTGAAGTGAGCGGGCTCGGCACCCCGGTGGTGGGGGTCCCCAGCCCGCGAGCGACCATGGCGCAGATCAGCGCGGCACACGAGGACTACCCGGCGAAGAAGTTGACCGTGATCGGGGTCACAGGGACGGACGGGAAGTCCACGACCTGCTTCTTCGTGCTCGCAGCTCTGGAAGGTGCACGACTGAAGGCGGGACTGCTCACCACCATCGAATGCCGAATCGCAGGCCAGACGATCCCGAACCCGACGCGGCTGACCTCGCAGGAGGCGCCATTTGTGCAGCGACTGCTCGCGGAGATGGTCGACGCCGGCTGCACACACGCCGTGGTCGAGGCGACCTCGATCGGGCTCGACCTGCATCGGGTGGACGCGTGCGAGTTCCGCGCCGCGATCTTCACGAACCTGACCCCGGACCACCTCGACTACCACGGCACCGTGGAGGCGTACCGCAAGGCGAAGGGGCAACTGTTCGAGATGCTGCCCGCTGGCGGGCACGGGCAGTCGCAGGGGATCGCCGTGATCAACCGCGACGACAAGGCATGGCGCTACTTCGCCAGCCGGACGAAGGCGCGCGTGATCACGTACGCACTACACGACCGCGAGGCCGACGTGGTCGTCGACGACGTGATGCTGTGGGACGACGGCTCGACGTTCGCGCTGACCGCAGATGAGGAGGACGAGTCGGTGGAGGCGAGCGTCCGTCTTCCCGGCGAGTTCAATGTGGCGAACGCGGCAGCCGCGATCACCTGCGTCACGGCGCTGGGAATCGATGTCGGCGCGGCGGTGATGGGCGTGGCGGCCTGTACCGGTGTGCCGGGCCGGATGGAGCGGATCAGCGGCGCGCCGTTCGCGGTGGTCGTCGACTACGCGCACACCGGCGAGGCGCTGCACAAGGCAGCCGAAACGCTCCGCGAGGTGACCGACGGGCGGCTGATCGCGGTCTTCGGCTGCGCGGGGGAGCGAGGGAAGGAACGCCGGACGGGGATGGGCGCGGCGGCCGCCGCCAGCGTGGACTTCACGATCCTCGCCGATGAGGACCCACGGTCCGAGGCGCCCGAAGCGATCATCGATGACATCGCCCAGGCCATGCTCGCCGCGGGGGCGACCGAAGGTGAGCGGTTCGAACGCATCCCTGACCGCCGGGCCGCGATCGCCCGCGCGTTCGAGATCGCGCAGCCGGGCGACCTCGTCCTGATCGCGGGCAAGGGGCACGAGAAGACGATCGAGTACGCCAGCGGCGCGGTGCCGTTCGACGACCGCGTGGTGGCGCGCGAAGAGGTCGCACGGCGCTTCGGGTAGACTCCGAGTCCGCCCCGTCTTCTCGAAGGAGCCGTCCGTGGCCATCGACCCGCAGACCTACGCAGACCTCACGCGCGAGGACCTCGCGCACCTGCTGCACCCACAGTACTACGCACCCGACCACCAGCAGCCGGTGATCTTCGACCACGGCGATGGAGTATGGCTGACCGACCTGCAGGCCCGCCGGTACATCGATGGCCTCTCGTCGCTCTGGAATGTCGCCGTCGGGCACGGCCGAGGCGAACTGGCAGATGCAGCGGCGGAGCAGATGCGGAAGGTCGCGTTCACCAACAACTACGTGGGGTTCTCGAACGTCCCGGCGATCAAACTCGCCTCGAAGGTCATCGACCTCTGCTACGACAACATGGCAGCGGTCTTCTTCACAAACTCCGGGTCAGAGTCGAACGAGGGCGCATTCAAGACGGCGCGGTTCTACTGGAACCTGAAGGGCCGTCCGACCAAGGTGAAGATCATCGCGCGGGAACGCTCGTACCACGGGGGCACCCTCGCGACATCCTCGATGACCGGGCTGCCGGTGTTCTGGAAGTACTTCGGGCCGCTGGTCCCCGAGGTCGTGCACACGAAGAAGCCGGACAACCTGGAGTGCGACTGCACGCCGAACACGGACGGTGAGTGCGCGCACTGGCTGGAGGAGGCGATCAAGCGCGAGGGCGCGGACACCGTGGCCGCGTTCATCGCGGAGCCGGTGAAGGGCGCGGGCGGGGTCTGGACCCCCGCCCCGGACTATTTCGCGAAGGTCCGCGAGATCTGTGACCGGTACGACGTGCTGTTCATCGCGGACGAGGTGATCACGGGCTTCGGACGGACCGGGTACTGGTTCGCCCTGCAGCGCTGGGGCGTGAACCCGGACATCGTCTCAATCGCGAAGGCGATCACCTCCGGCTACATCCCAATGGGCGCGTTCATCGTCTCCACCGAGATCAGCGAAGCGCTGCACGACCTGCCGCCCGACGCGCGGTTCATGCACGCCTACACGAACTCCGCCCATCCCACGGCGGCTGCCGTCGGCCTGCGGAACCTGCAGATCTTCGAGGACGAGGGACTGCTGGAGAACGCGACCAGGATGGGCGAACGGCTGGGCGAGGGGCTGCAGGCCGCTCTGGGCAAGCACCCACACGTCGCGAACCTCCGCTGGCTGGGCCTCATCGCCGGCTTCACGCTGATGCGAGACGCTACCGCGAATAGGCCGTACGACGCATCCGAGACGATGGCGATCAAGGTGCAGCGGCACATGCGCGAGCAGGGCTCACTCATCACCCGGGTGGTGGGGGACAACGTGCTCTTCGCGCCGCCGCTCAGCATCAAGGGCACCGAAGTCGACCAGATGGTCGCCTCTGCGGTCGCCGCGGTGACGGCCGTCACCGGTTCATAACCTGTCTGAAACAACTGATCACGTTTCCTATCGAGACCTGTTGACAAGCGGATCGCGAATCTCTAGTGTCGGTGGCAGGAAAGGGGGTGATGCGCGTGACCGATGACAGTAGTCACCAACCGGGCCGGCCACACGTGGAGGTGGCCGAAACGTAACCCCCGGTCCTGAGTGGCCTACAACGGAGGGGCGTCCCACTGCGACGCCCCTCACGCATTCCGTGTTATTGGGTCGGGGCGTCCCACTGGGACGCCCCTAACGCATTCCGTGTTATTGGGTCGGGGCGTCCCACTGCGACGCCCCTCACACATCCCGTGTTGTTGGGTCGGGGCGTCCCACTGCGACGCCCCTCATGCTGATCCGGGCATCCGAACACTCGCCGGGACGTGCACGCCTCGCTTACGGTGCGCGCATGCCGTTCGACCTGGCCCGGTATCACGCCCTTCGCCGCTCCTCCCGTATCGGCGTGGAGGTCGCGTACCTCGAAGCCACGACCTCCACCATGGACGATGCACACGCAGGTGCCGCTGAGGGGCGACCGTGCGGGACGGCCTACGTCGCCGGTGAACAGACGGCCGGGCGCGGCCGCCAGGGCCGATCATGGGTGTCCGCCGCCGCCGCGGGGCTATACGTCACGTACCACCTCTGCCCCGCGCGGGCGGAGGTCGCACCACTGCTCGGACTCGCGGCCGCGGTCGCGGCCGCCGAGGCGGTCCAGGCGGCGTGTGGGCTCGCCGTCGATCTGAAATGGCCAAACGACCTCCAGGTGGAAGGGAGAAAACTGGCGGGCATCCTCGCGGAGGCACGCCCGCGTGACGCCGGACTCGACGTGTTCGTGGGGATCGGGATCAACCTGAGGACAGCAGCAGAACTGCCGCCGGACGTAGCGGCAATCGCGACGAGCATCGAAGGCGCGGGGTACCCCGCCCCAGCCCGGGAGGTCCTCCTCGCCGCGCTGTCGACGGCCCTCGACCGGCGGACTGTGCAGGCGGAGGCAGAGCCGGGGACACTGCTGGCGGAGTGGCGCAGACGGCTGGTCACCCTCGGACAACGGGTCCGCTTCGCGACCCCGTCCGGGGAGGTTGAGGGCGAGGCGGTGGACGTCACCTCGACGGGCGAGCTGGTGCTGGCGCTATCAAACGGCGAGCGTCGTGCGTTCGCGGCCGGTGACGTGACGACGATCCGCCGGTAGGTTGCCGGTAACCGAGGGCGCCCGTAGCCTCGGATTCATCATGCAGCAGACGCACACAGTTCACGCGCGCGCCGGCCACGCGCACTCCGCCCACGCGGCTCATGCGCATGGCACGCCGTCGTGCGCGCGTCTGCACCGCTAGCGATCCAATCGATCCAGGCACGCAGGAGCGCCACGACGGCAGGCCGTCGCGGCCGCGTTGCCATGCCCCGCTTGGCCTCGATGTCCCGCACCCGTCAGAGAGTGAGGCCCGTAGAATGACCGCAAACCCGTCCGCCCCGCAGCGCACCGCAGCCGAGGAGCCACCCATGCCCGATCGCGGCCTGCACAGCCCTGGCATGCGCGACTTCGGACCGGAGGAGATGCGACGGTTCCGAGGGATCGAGCGGCGATTCCTCGATGCCGTGGAGGGTGCGGGCTATCTCGAGATCCGCACGCCTACGATCGAGCCCCTGCACCTGTTCACGGCGGCGGGGACGCTTTCCCCGCAGGCGCTGGAGCGCGTCTACTCCTTCCTCGACTGGGACGGGTGGAGCGGCGAGCGCGTGGTGCTCCGGCCGGACGCGACGGTGGCAGCGGCACGCTGGTACGCGGACGCGGTACGCGCCGGTGGGGCCTCGACGGCGCGCGTGGCGTACGTCGCCCCGGTGTACCGGTTCGCCGTGGACGGTGACCGCGAGGTCTGGCAGTGCGGCGTCGAGTTGTTCGGATCCGCCACCGCCGAGGGCGATGCGGAATTGCTGACGCTTGCCTCCACGTTCCTGCGCGGCCTCGGCGTGAGCGACTTCACGGTCGACCTCGCGCACGCGGGGCTGGTGCGCGCCGCGTTTGCCGCCGCCGGACTGCCGGCGGCGCAGCAAGTGGAGGCGTACGACCTGATGCTGGAGGGCGACTCGGGCGTGACGGAACGGCTCGCTCAGGCGCACCCCGACCAGGCGGCGAGCCTGCGACTGCTCGCCGGTGTCGATGGCGCTTCGGCCGGCTACATCCAGAACCTGCGCGCAGCGATGCTCGCCACTGTGCCGGCCGCAGCCGGGCCGCTCGACGACCTCGCGCGGGCTGCTGCTGCGCTTGACGGTGCAGGGGTGTCCTACCGGGTGCTGGCCGCGACGGCTCGCAATTTCGAGTATTACAGCGGCGTCACGTTCCGCTTCCGCCAGGGCGCCGGGACCGAGGCGCGGACGCTCCTCGGCGGCGGACGGTACGACGGCCTCACCCAGACTCTGGGCGGCGCGGCTGCCCCCGCATGCGGATGGGGCGCCGACCTCCTGCGTCTCGCCAAGGTCGCATCGTGAGCGCCTCGACGCGTCCCGTGCGTGTGGCGGTGCCGCGGGGCGACCTGCGCACACCAGTCGGTGAGCGTCTGGCGGCTGCGGGGTTCCGCGCGCAGGGCTATCTCGAGGGTTCGCGCACGTATCGGTTCGACGTCGACGGGATCGAGGGCGTGCAGCTGCGCGTCTTCTCCGACCAGGACATCCCGATCCAGGTCGCCCTCGGCCAGTACGACCTCGGCATCGCGAGCGGGACGTGGATCGACGAACTGCTGGTGCGGTATCGACACGACTCCGTGGTGCCGCTGCGCCCACTCGACATCGAGGGTGAGACACTGGTGATCGCGGGCGCGCCGGGCGCCAGCCTTGCGGGCCTGGCGGGCGCGGGCGTGGTGCGCGTCGCGACACAGTACCCGCAGATCGCACACCACTACCTGACGCGACAGCGAGTCCCGGACTACCGGCTGTACGAGGTCTGGGCGCAGGCGGAGGCATGGCCGCCGCGCGACGCGGAACTCGCCATCGCCTCCGCAGCCGCGGTCGCGAAGGAAGGGCTTGGCGTCCTGGGCACCGTCCACCGCGGCGGCGTCTGGCTGATCGCGAACCGGGAGGCGCTCGCGACCCGCGACCTGTCGGCGGCGCTCAGGCCGTTGCTCTCGCTGGCACGGGCGACGGCGGAGGGCGGCCTCGTCGACCCGACACCGCTCGCGGTCACGCGCGGGACCTCGCAGGTTGTCCCGGCGCGCGAGCGGTTCCGGATTGCCGTCCCGGACGGGCACGCGCAGCGCCACACGGTCGCCGCGCTGGCGGACGCGGGGATCGCGTTCCCCGGGTACGAGGCGGCCTCGTCTGTGCGCTATCCAGAGTCGGGTGACCCGGAGGTCGAGGTGAAGGTGATGCGGCCGCAGGACATGCCGCGCGCGGTCGCCCTCGGTCACTTCGACCTCGCGATCAGCGGGCGGGACTGGCTGCGGGCGTTCCTCGCGACGTTCCCGGCCGCGCCGGTCACGGAGTTGTGCGACCTGAAGCGGTCGAAGTACCAGATGGGCGCCGTGATCAGCGACGACCTTCCGGTGGAGAGCATCGAGGAGGCGATCGCGCTCTGGCGGCGCGACGACCCGGAGTTTCCGATCCGTGTGGCCTCCGAATACGCTAGCCTGGCGGACGAGTACGCGCGGACCCGCCACCTCGGCCGGTACCGGGTTATCCCGATCTCCGGAGCGTCCGAGGGCTTCGTGCCGGAGGACGCCGAAATCCTGATCGAAGGGACCGAGACCGGCACGACCCTGCGGGCCAACCGGCTGCGTATGATCGACGTAATCATGGAGTCGACGAACTGCGTGATTGGCCACGCCGTCGCACCCGACGGTGCGCGCGGGGCGCGCCGCGCGGAGTACGTCGAGCGACTGCGCGCGGCGGCCGAAGCCGCGGTCTGACGTCCGGAGAAGGAGCGAAACGATGCCTTCGCTCGGTTCACACCTCGCACGCGCACGGCAGCTTGCTGACCGCCTCGCGTTGCCCGAGGTGGACGCCGACCGTGGCGCATTCTACCTCGGCGCGACGGCGCCAGACATCCGCGTGATCACCCGGCTCGACCGCGCCGTCACGCACTTCTTCGACCTGAAGGACTTCGGCGAGCAGGACGGCGTGGCGCGGATGTTCGAGGCGCACCCTGCGCTCGCGACGCCCGCGGGTCTCGACGCCGCTACCACCGCGTTCATCGCGGGATACCTCACGCATCTCGTCCTGGACGAGACTTTCATCAGCGAGGTCTACCGGCCATCGTTCGGAGCGTCCTCGCCGTTGAAGGAAGAGCCGAGGGCGAACGTCCTCGACCGCGCGCTGCAGTACGAGCTGGACCGCCGCGACCGCGAGGACGAGGCGGCGATGGCGGAGGTGCGCGCCGCCATCGAGGCGACGGCGCCGGTGAGCGGCATCCCGTTCATCGCGGACGAGCACCTCGCGCAGTGGATGACCGTCTCGGCGGATGTGGCCGGACAGGCGGCAGACTACTCGCGCTTCCGGCGGATGATGATGCGCCACCTCGAGGGTGCAGGGTACGACGCCGCCGCGATCGAGGCCTCCTGTGAGGATCCGCACGGCCTGATCCGGGAGGCGTTCGGGGTCGTCTCGGAGGAGCGGATCGAGCGGTTCTGGCGCGACGCGACTGACCGAATGGAAGCGCGCGTGCGCTCGTACCTGCGATGATGTCCCAACGATGACTTCCTCTATGCGCTCCCTGCGCGTGGTGACCGACCTGGACGAGGCGCGGCGCACCGTCCTCCTGCGGACGGCGCTCGCCGAGCCGGTGCTGCCGGACGCCGTCCAGCAGGGCATCAACGACCTGTGGGGCACGCCGACCACCGCCGCCGAGCACGTCCGGCAGATCATCGAGGCCGTGCGCACGGAGGGTGACGCCGCGGTCACCCGCTTCTCCCAGCGCTTCGACGGTTCCTCGTACGCGACCATTGAGGTCAGCGACGACGAGGTCGGCGATGCCTTCGAGCGCGTGAGCCCCGAGGAGCACGACGCCATCGCGTTCGCGGTCGAGCGCGTGCGCCGCTACCACGAAACCCAGCTGGAGCACGCGCCCACCTCATTCAGCGCGCGCGGCACGGGGATGCTCGTGCGCCCGTTGCAGCGCGCGGGCATCTACATGACCGGGAACGAGGCGGTGCTGCCGTCCTCGGTCATCCACACGGCCGTGCCGGGCGTCGTCGCGGGTGTCGAGGATGTCATCGGGGTGACGGCGGCGCGCGCGGACGGCAGCGTGAACCCGCTGAAGCTGGTCGCCGCCCGGCTCTCCGGCGTGAAGCGGATCTTCCGGGCCTCGGGGGCGCAGGCGGTTGCCGCGCTCGCCTTCGGGACGGAGTCGATCCCGCGCGTCGACAAGATCTTCGGCCCCGGCGGCATCTTCGTGACGATCGCCAAGCAGCAAATGTACGGACGGGTGGGGATCGACTCGGTCTATGGCCCCACGGAGACGCTCGTGCTCGCCGACAACTACGCCGACCCGGCGATGTGCGCCGCCGACCTGCTCGCCCAGGCGGAGCACGACGTACTCGCGACGCCGGTGCTGATCACGATCTCGCTGGCGCAGGCCGAGGCGGTGGCCGCCGCGGTCGAGGAACAACTGCCATCGCTGGAGCGGCACGTCATCGCCCGAACGGCGATCGAGCGCGGCGGCGCGGTCGTCGCCCGCGACCTGGAGGAGGCCGTCGCGCTCGCCAACGAATTCGCGCCGGAACACCTCTGTCTGCTGGTCGATGACCCAGAGGCGCTGCTGCCGCTGGTGCGGAACGCCGGCGGCGTCTTCCTCGGAGAGTCGTCGCCCGAGGTTCTGGGCGACTACACCGCGGGGCCGTCACATGTCATGCCCACGGGCGGCGCGGCGCGGTTCGCGTCGCCGCTCTCGATCCTCGACTTCCTGAAGGTGACCTCAGTGGTCGCGCTGACGGACACCGACCTCATGCGCCTCGGGCCATACGCTGCGAGCCTCGCGCACGCCGAGGGGCTGACGGGGCACGCCCGCAGCATCGAGCGCCGGCTGGAGGGCCGATAGGTGGCCGCCCTGCGTCGCTTCGACCCGCTGGAGGCGCTGCGCCCCGCGCTGCGCTCGATCCCGGCGTACGCCGCGCTCGAGGATCCCGACGAGGTCGCGCGCCGGTACGGTGTCGACCCGGCGACGGTCGTCAAGATCGACGGGAACGAAAACCCGTACGGGCCGTCGCCGAAGGCGCTGGAGGCGCTGCGAGGCGACTACCAGCCGCACCGCTACGGCGACGCCGACCAGCGCCGGCTGCGTGCCGCGATATCGAGGTACCTCGATGTCCCGGCGGAGTCGATCGTGTGCGGGAGCGGCAGCGACGAAATCATCGACCTGCTGTTCCGGCTGTTCATCGGCGACGGCGACCGGATCGTGACCGCCTCGCCCACGTTCGGCATGTACGCGTTCGACGCGGCGCTCCACGGCGGCGACGTCGTCGACGTCCCGCTGCTCGAGGGGTGGGCGTTCGACTTCGAGGGGCTGGCGGCGGCCGCGCGGGAGTCGAAGGCCATCTTCATCCCGTCGCCGAACAACCCGACGGGGAACACCGTCCCGGTCGCGCTGGTCGAGCGGCTGCTCGGCACCGGCGCGCTGGTCGTGCTGGACGAGGCATACATCGAGTTCTCACACACGCCCTCGCTCGCGAAGCGCGCGGCGACGGAGCCGGGGCTCGTCGTGCTACGCACGCTCTCGAAGTGGGGCGGGCTGGCGGGGCTGCGCTTCGGCTACGGCGTGATGCACCAGCAGGTCGCCGATCTGCTGATGCGCACGAAGCAGCCGTACAACATCAACGCCGCCGCCGAGGTTGCCGCGCTCGCCTCGTTCGAGGACACGGCGGTGCTCGACGAGCGCGCGCGCACGCTGGCGAGGGAGCGCGAGCGGATCAGCGCGGCGCTGGCCGGCCTCGGCTGGGTCCATCCGTACCCCTCGGAGGCGGTCTTCGTGCTGCTGCGGCTGGGACGCGAGGGACGACGGATCGAGGGCAAGGCGGTGCGGGACAGCCTGCGGAAGCGCGGGATCTTCCCGCGGTTCTTCGACACGCCGAGGCTCGCCGACCACATCCGCATCTCGATTGGCACGCCGGAGCAGAATGACCGGGTCATCGCGGCATTCCGCGAGATCGGTGAGGAGCAGGCCCGTGGCTAGTCCGAATTCCAGGAATGCAACTGTGTCCCGCATCACCTCGGAGACGAACATCTCCGTGGCGTTGAGCGTGGACGGCACCGGCCAGGCCGACGTGCAGACCGGCATCGGCTTCTACGACCACATGTGGACGGCATTCGCGAAGCACGGCCGCTTCGACCTCACGGTGCGCGCCGCCGGCGACCTGCGCATCGACGCCCACCACACGATGGAGGACGTGGCGCTCGCCGTCGGGCAGGCGTTCAACGAGGCCCTCGGCGACCGCGCAGGCATCGTCCGCATGGGGGATGCCCTGGTGCCGCTGGACGAGGCGCTGGTCCAGGCCGTGATCGACATCTCCGGACGGCCCTTCGCCGCCGTCGACCTGAAGTTCATCGGCGAGCGGATCGGCGAAGCCCCCACGGAGATGGTGGCGCACGTCCTGCGCTCGTTCGCGACGGCGGCGCAGGTCACGCTGCACGTCCGGATGCTCGCCGGCGCGAACGACCACCACGTCGCGGAGGCGACGATGAAGGCGCTCGGCCGCGCCCTCGATGCCGCCACGACCCTCGACCCCCGCATCGCCGGCACCGTGCCGTCGACCAAGGGGACGTTGACGACGTAGGGGGCGAACGATGCGTATCGAGGTCGATGGGCCGCCACCGGTGAAAGACGGAGGGATGTCGAGCCGCGGCGAATCACACCCGCACTTTCCGTACGTCCGTCGGCTGCGCGAGGCAATACGCGAACAAGTTGCAGAAGACGAACGCATCACAGGAACTCACGTCGTCCTGAGTGTGCGTTTCGAACGCGCCACGTCTCGAGCCGATGCGCTCAATCTAGTGAACGGTATTGCCGACGTGATCCAGGCCAGGGGCAACCCCGGCCAGCCGTGGATGATCGACGATGACGCGAACATCACCGAGTTCCACTACACCGAAGCCCGTAGTAATGACACCGACAGGTACTCCGTCGAAGTCACACCCCGATTGACCTCCGACCTCCTCGCCTTCGCACTCGAACTCGCCGATGAGGCGGACCGCGTCTCTATGGGGTTCTATCGAGGTGAACTCGGGACCGAGGCGAAGGCGGACGGGTCGCTCGTCACGCTTGCGGACAAGGCGGTGGAGACGCGGCTGCGCGAGTTGATCCTCGCGCGGTACCCGGAGCACGCCATCCTCGGCGAGGAGCATGGGCACACGCCTGGGGCCTCGGGCACGCGGTGGATCATCGACCCGATCGACGGGACGCACGGCTTCACGCGCGGGCTGCCTGTGTGGGCCTCGCTGATCGCGGTCGAGGTAGACGGGCGGATCGAGGCCGGGGTGGCTTCGGCGCCGGCGCTCGGCACGCGGTGGTGGGCCGGGCGCGGGCTGGGGGCGTACCGCGGCGCGACCGGGACGCGGACGCACGCGGGCGAGCGGATCCGCGTCTCGCCGGTCGCGCGCCTCGATGCCGCGCAGGTGCTGTACGGCGCCTGGCGGTACACGGCAGACCGCTGGCCGGGATTCGAGGCGTTGCTGCGCTCGGCGTGGCGGACGCGCGGCTACGGCGACTTCTGGCAGCACTGCCTCGTCGCGGAAGGCGCGGCCGAGGTGGCCCTCGAAGGCGACATCAGCCCGTGGGACATCGCCGCGCTAATCGTGATCCTCGAAGAGGCGGGCGGCCGCCTGACCGACGACCGAGACGTCCCGACGATCGACGCCGGCCACTGCGTGACCTCGAACGGCGCACTGCACGAGGAGACGCTGCGCGTGCTCCTCGGTGGTGCTGCGACGACCGGAGCGGGGTGGTAGGCGGGTATACTCGCCCGAGGAGACCTCTTGCCGACTGAAATCATTTTCATGGTTGAGGAAGATCCCGAGGGAGGGTACACGGCCCATGCCCTTGGCTACTCGATCGTGACCGAAGGCGACGACATGCCCGAGTTACGCCGGAATGTACGTGATGCGGTCCACCTTCACTTCACGGACGAGGAGCGCCCAGCGGTAATCAGACTTCACCTCGTGAAGGACGAAGTCATCTCGGCGTGAGGACGCCCCGCAACCTATCGGCGGACGAGTTCATTCGGATGCTCCGGCGGTACGGGTACGAACCCGACCGGCAAACCGGCAGCCATGTCACCCTCACATCAACGGCCCGGGGCTACTAGCACCATCTGACTATCCCGCAGCATCGACCGCTGCGAGTTGGCACCCTGAACACGATCATCCGGATGGTCGGCGAGTACCTCGATCGCGACCGTGACGAGGTTGCTGAGGAACTCTTCGGCCGCTGACCTTATGCCGTAGCCAGCGCCGCGACCTCGAACTCGAAGTCCTCGATCACGGGGTTGGCGAGCAGCTTCTGGCACATCTCGCGGACGGCGGTGGTGGCGGCGGCCTCCGAGGCGGCTTCAATGGTGATGTCGATGCGCTTGCCGGCGCGGACACTCTCGACGCAGGTGAAGCCAAGCGACTGCAGGCCGCCGGCGACCACGAGTCCCTGCGGGTCGTTCACCAGCGGGCGAAGCATCACGTTGACGTGGGCGATGTAGCGGGCCATCAGGACTCCTCGTTGGCTCAGACTGCGGACGGCGGCAGGTCGTCGCCGGTGATGCGTCGATACGCCTCGATGTAGCGAGCGGAGGTCGAGGCGACGACCTCGGGCGGCAGGACAGGCGCGGGGGGTGACTTCGACCAGCCGGTGGCCTCGAGCCAGTCACGCAGCGGCTGCTTGTCGAAGGAGGGCTGGTCGTGGCCGGGCTCGTACTGGTCGGCGGACCAGAAGCGGCTGGAGTCAGGTGTCATGACCTCGTCGATCAGCACCGGCTCACCGTCAAGCACCCCAAACTCGTATTTCGTGTCGGCGACGAGGATTCCGCGCTCGGCGCAGAGGTGTGCCCCGTACCGGTAGAGGGCGAGCGAGCGCAGTTTGACCGCGTTCGCCGCTGCTTCGCCAAGGAGCGCCACGACCTCGTCGTAGGTCATCGGCGCGTCGTGGGCGGGCGGCTCGGCCTTCGATGAGGGGGTGAAGAGCGGGTCCATCAGGCGGTCACACATCTTCAGACCGGGCGGGATCACGTTGCCGGAGACCGCGCCGGTCGCAAGGTAGTCCTTCCACCCGCTGCCTGTGAGGTAGCCACGCACCACGCACTCGACCTTCAGCACCTCGGCACGGCGCATCACCATCGAGCGTCCGAAGTAGCACGGGTCGGCCACGCCGAACTCGGCGGCATTCGAGGCATCGACGACGGCGATGAACGCGTTGGGGACGACCTCGGAGGTGCGCGCGTACCAGTAGGCGGAGAGGCGGGTCAGCACCTCGCCCTTCCGGGGGATGCCATTCGGCATCACGACGTCGAAGGCGGAGACGCGGTCGGTGGCTACCAGCAGCAGGCGGTCGCCCGGCAGCGCGTAGAGGTCGCGCACCTTGCCCTGGTGCACCTTCGGCAACGGCAGATCCGATGTGAGCAGCGGCTCGGTCGCCATCGAGGTCATCGCGCAACCTCCTTCGCGGGCTTCTGAGTGGTAGGAGAGGCCGGACCCAGGAGGCCGATGCGACGGAACGTGTGGTCCACCCAGGTGAGGAACGCCTGCGGGTCGAAGATGGCGTCGAGCTGCTGCGCGGTGAGCCGCTGGCCGACCTCGGGGTCGGCGTCGAGCAGCGCACGGAGCGGGCGTTCCTCGCGCCAGGCGGTCATCGAGTTCCGCTTCACGATGTTGTACGCGGCCTCGCGGGTCATGCCGGACTCCAGCAGCGCGTTGAGCACCTTCGAGGAGTAGATCAGACCCTGCGTCCGCTCGAGGTTGCGGAGCATCCGCTCCGGGTAGACGACGAGGCCGTCCATCACGCCGGTGAAGATGTGCAGCGCGTAGTCCAGCAGGCCGCAGGCGTCCGGCAGGATGATCCGCTCGGCGCTCGAGTGCGAGATGTCGCGTTCGTGCCAGAGGGCGACGTTTTCGAGGCCGGTCACGGCGTAGCCGCGCAGCGTGCGGGCGATGCCGCAGACGCGCTCGCACAACTCCGGGTTGCGTTTGTGCGGCATCGAGGAGGATCCAGTCTGCGCGCCCTCGTCGAACGGTTCCTCGGCTTCGAGGATGTCCGTGCGCTGGAGGCCGCGGATCTCCGTGGCGAACTTCTCCAGCGACGCGCCGACGCCCGCGAGCACCTCGACGTAGAAGGCGTGGCGGTCGCGCTGGATGATCTGGGTGGTCACCTTCGCGACCTCCAGGCCGAGCGCCGCGCACGCGTACTCCTCGACGCTGGGGGGCACCGAGGCGTGCGTGCCGACGGGGCCGGACATCTGGCCCACGGCGATCTGCTTCCGCGCCAGCGCGAGGCGCTCCTCCTGGCGGCGCAGCTCCTCGACCCAGACGGCGAGCTTCATACCAAAGGTGGTCGGCTCCGCGTGGACCCCGTGCGTGCGGCCGATGCAGACGGTGTCCTTGTGCTTCAACGCCTGGCGCGCGATCACCTCGCGCAACCGCACGACGCCGGCGGTGATGAGGTCGAGCGACTCCACCATCTGGAGGCAGGTGGCGGTGTCCCAGACATCGTTCGAGGTGAGCCCGTAGTGAACCCAGCGCGACTCCGGCCCGAGCGACTCCGCGACGGAGCGCAGGAACGCGGTCACGTCGTGGTGGGTCTCCTCGATGTAGCGGTTGACCGCGGCGACATCGACCTTCGCGTTCGCGACGACCTTGGCGACATCCGCCGCGGGCGCAACACCCTCGACGCCCCACGCCTGCACAGCGGCGACCTCGACCTTCAACCACAATTCGAACTTGCGGTCGTCCGACCAGATGCGTTCCATCTCGGGACGGGAGTATCGGGGGATCATCGGCGCACCTCCGGGGAGTCGGGCGCTGGGACCTGAGCCAGCAGGTTAGTCATAGTCATGCGCGAACTCCTCACGGACGGGCGCGAAGACCTCGACCAGGCGGGCGGTCTCCAGCGCGCGCACCTCGTGGGGCAGGTCGCCGGGGATCAGGTAGGCACCGCCGCGGGCGACCTCGCGCTCGGGCGAGCCCGGCGGCCCGACACGGAGCAGGATGCGGCCGGCGATGACGGTGCCGGCCTGCTCGTGCGGGTGGACGTGCTCCGGGACGACGGCGCCGGTCTCGATGTCGATCTGGACGAGGGTCAGCCGGTCGCCTGAGGCGAGCGTGCGGCGCGTGACACCGGGGAACGCCGCGACCGCGCGCATCGCCTCGGCGGAGCGAAGGGTTTGCTCACTCACAGGTTCTCACCTCCACGCGCGACCGGGACCGCAGGATCAGCGCCGAGCAGTGCCTGTGCGAAGTCGAAGGCGACGCGGTTCCGCTCGTGCTGGTCGCCGAAGAGCGCACCTGTGCCATCACCGGCATCGACTTCGTGCGCGAAGCGTGCCGCGGCGAGGTCGAGGGCCTGGCGCACGTTGTCGATTCGCGCGTGGTCGACATCGGCCGCTCGAAGGTTGCGAATCAGGAACTCGCGGTTCCCGTTCAGCGCCCAGAGGACTGCGGTCGCACGGTCGCCTCGCTGCCCGCCCCACGCGGCGATGAAGTGGAGGCAGGGCAGGGTGTCGGACGGCAGCGCGTCGAGGTCGATCCGCTTGCGGCATTCACGCATCGGGCAGCGCACCTCGTGCGCCGGGGCGGTCATCGAGGGCTCGCGATACTGAGCGGCTCGTCGGCGCGGGCGGCGATGTCGGTGCGGTAGTACGCACCCTCGAAGCGGATGCGCCGCACGTTGTCGTAGGCGCGGGCGCGCGCCTCGGCGACGGTCGCGCCGCTCGCCACCACGCAGAGCACGCGTCCACCCGCGGTCACGAGGCGGCCCTGCGGATCGCGCTTCGCTCCGGCAAGGAACACCTGCACGCCGTCGTCGACACCATCGATGCCATCGATCGGGTGGCCGGTCGTGTAGGCGCCGGGGTAGCCGCCGGAGGCCATCACGACACCGACGGTCGCGACGTCGTCCCACTCCACCGGCACATCCGCGAGGCGACCGTGGGCGCTCGCGTCGCAGATCGCGAGAAGGTCGCTGCGCAGCTTCGGCAGCAGCACCTCGGCCTCGGGGTCGCCGAAGCGGGCGTTGAACTCGACGACCTTCGGGCCGCCCGCGGTCACCATGATGCCGGGATAGAGGACGCCCCGGAACGGACGGCCGGCGGCGCTCAGCGCCATCAGCGCGCGCTCCGTGATCTGCGTGCGGATCGCCTCGGCGGTCGCAGCGTCGAGCCAGCCGGGAGGCGAGTAGACGCCCATGCCACCGGTGTTTGGTCCGCGGTCGCCGTCCAGCGCGGGCTTGTGGTCGCAGGAGAACGGCATGTGGCGCACGGTGACACCGTCCGAGAACGCGTGCGCCGAGGTCTCCCGGCCGTACATCCGCTCCTCGATCACCATCCGCGCACCGGCTGCACCGAACGCGCCTCCGCGCATCGCGGCGTCGATGGCGGCAACCGCCTGCTCAGTGTTATCGCAGACGGTGACGCCTTTGCCCAGCGAGAGCCCGTCCGCCTTCACCACGCACGGCTCGCCGAGGCCGCGCACGTACTCGATGGCGCGGTCAGCATCGTCGAAGGCGGCACTGGCAGCGGTGGCGATGCGGGCGTCGCGCATCAGCGATTTGGCGTAGGACTTCGACCACTCGATCTCGTCGGCGGCCTTCGTCGGGCCGAACGCGGCGATCCCAGCGACGGTCAGCGCGTCCACGACACCCGCGGCCAGCGGATCGTCGGGCGCGACCACCACGAGGTCGGCCTTCACCCGCTCGGCGAGCGCGACAACCTCGGCGGGTTCGGTGATCCGGACGCCCTCGACGCTCTCGCCGAAGATCGCGGTGCCCGCGTTGCCGGGGGCAACCCAGAGTTTGCCCAGGAGCGGGGACTGCGCGAGCCGCCAGGCGATGGCGTGCTCACGTCCGCCCGAGCCCAGCAGAAGGACGTTCATTCCCACTCGATCGTCCCGGGGGGCTTCGAGGTGATGTCGTAGACAACGCGGTTGATCTCGCGCACCTCGTTGGTGATGCGGTTCGAGATCTTGGCGAGCAGGTCGTAGGGAAGGCGTGCCCAGTCCGCCGTCATCGCGTCCTCCGCCTCGACGCAGCGGATGGCGACGGTGAAGCCGTAGGTGCGGAAGTCGCCCTGGACGCCGACGGACTTCGTATCGGTGAGGACGGCGAAGGCCTGCCAGAGGTCGTAGTAGACCTGCGCCTTCTTGATCTCGTCCATCACGATCCAGTCGGCGCGGCGCAGCACCTCGAGCTTGTCGCGCGTGACCTCGCCGATCACGCGGATGGCGAGGCCGGGGCCGGGGAACGGCTGGCGGAACACCATCTCGTCGGGGAGGCCGAGTTCCTTGCCGACACGCCGGACCTCGTCCTTGAAGAGGTTGCGCAGCGGCTCGATGAGCGTGAGGCGCATGTCCTTCGGCAGCCCGCCCACGTTGTGGTGCGACTTGATCTTCACGGCGGCATTGTTGCCGGTGGAGGCTGACTCGATCACGTCTGGGTAGGTCGTCCCCTGCACGAGGAAGTCGACGCGGCCGAGGGAGCGCGTCTCATCTTCGAACAGGCGGATGAAGGTCTCCCCGATGCGCTTCCGCTTCGTCTCCGGGTTCGTGACCTCGGCGAGCTCGCCGAGGAAGCGATCCGTCGCGTCGACGTGGCGGAGTTTGATCGCCATGTGTCTCGTGAAGGTCTCGACGACACGTTCCGCCTCGCCCATCCGGAGCAGGCCGTTGTCCACGAAGATGCAGGTGAGCTGGTCACCGACCGCCCGGTGCACCATCGCGGCCGCGACCGCGGAGTCGACGCCGCCTGAGAGCGCGCAGATCACCTGGCCGTCGCCCACCGCCTTGCGGATCGCAGCGACCGACTCCTCGACGAAGTTGCTCGCGGTCCAGTCGCCTCGACAGCCCGCGACCTCAAAGAGGAAGTTGCGGATCAGGGCGTCGCCCTGCGGCGTGTGAACGACCTCCGGGTGGAAGAGGATGCCGAAATACTTCGCGCCGTCCGTCATGACCGCGACGGGCGCGTTATCTGACTGGGCGATCCCTCGGAACCCCGGGGGCAACTGCGTCACCTTGTCGCCGTGCGAGGCCCAGACCGGCAACGAGCCGGGCAGCCCCTTGAACAGCGGGTTGGACGCCTCCGTCAGGCTGAGGATGGCGTGGCCATACTCGCGTTCGTCTGAGGGCTCCACGCGCCCACCGAGGGTGTACGTGAGCAACTGCATCCCGTAGCAAATCCCCAGGACGGGGACTCCGGAGTTGATGACGTAGGCAGGAAGCGTCGGCGCACCTGGCTCGTACACCGAGGACGGGCCGCCGGAGAGGATGAACGCCTTGACCCGCAGGTGACTGAGCGCCGCCGCCGGGGTATCCCAGGGCACCATCTCCGAGTAGATGTTCGCCTCCCGGATGCGGCGAGTGATGAGCATTGAGAACTGGGAGCCGTAGTCGAGGACGACCACCGTCTCCGGAGCATTCGGGGCGGGGGTCAGCGCGGCACCCGGCTCGCGTGCGCCCGCGACTTCGAGGTACGTAGCGACCTCGGTGTCGCCGGAAGTGCGAACCCGATCCGCCGGGGCGGAGATGTCGGTCGTATCGACCATCAGACTGCCTGACCGGGGAGAACGCCGCTAGGCACAGATGGTACCGGCGCGCCCTCCGGGGGGTCAACGCGAATCTGGAGAACCCTCGATCGGGGGACGCGAGTGCCCTCCACGGGAGCCACCAGCGCGACCCTGCGATACGATTCGAGTCCACGACAAGACGGTGAGGGAGCCCGGCACGATGCGCATCGCCATCGGCAGTGACCATGCCGGCTTTGACCTGAAGGCCATCCTCACGGACGAACTGCGCGCCCTCGGAGACGAGGTCACCGACTTCGGCACGGATTCGACCGAGTCCTGCGACTACCCGGACATCGCGCTCCCCCTCGCCGAGGCAGTCGCAGGCGGGAAGCACGATTTCGGCATCCTGATCTGCTCGAACGGGGTGGGGCCCTCGATCGTGGCGAATAAGGTGCATGGCGTGCGCGCCGCGATCTGCCATGACACGTTCTCCGCGAAGCGCGCGCGCGAACATACAGACGTGAATGTCCTCTGCCTGGGAGCCTGGGCGATCGGCCGTGGCGCGGCCTCCGAGGTGCTCCGCGCCTTCCGCGACGCCCGTTTCGAGGGCGGCCGCCACGAGCGACGCCTCGCCAAGGTGAAGGCGATCGACGACCAGACGCGCGCCAGCCAGCGCGCCGGCGCCTAGCCATCCTCTCGGACGCCTCGTGATCCGCGCGTCGGGACAGGCCGCACGCGTGCTGGGCACGTTCAACGCCGTGCGGGGGGTGGCGCAGGCCGCGGCACGGGTCGCGGCGAAACGCGGATTCCCGCGCGTCGAAGGCCGGATGGCCGTCCGCGGACTCACCGCGGAGGTGCAGATCGTCCGCGACCAGCACGGCGTGCCGCATGTCTTCGCGGCCACCGAGGCAGATGCGCTCTTCGGCCAGGGATTCGTCCACGCGCAGGACCGGCTGTTCCAGATGGCGGGCGCGCGACGTCTCGCCTCCGGTCGGCTCGCCGAGGTGCTGGGGCCGAGCGCGGTCGGCAGCGACCGCTTCATGCGTCGTGTAGGCCTCCATCGCGCGGCGGCCCGCGACGCCGCTGCGCTGGACGACGACTTTCGCGGGCTGCTGGCCGCGTACTGCGCGGGGGTCAACGAGGGCGCGCGCACACTGTCGGAACCACCCCCCGAGTTCTCCGTCCTCGGGCCATGGGCGCCGTGGACACCTCAGGACGCGATGCTCATCGGACGCCTGGTGCTGTTCGGCTTCGCCGGCAACTGGGACAGCGAGTTACTGCGGGAGCAGTTGCTGCGTGCCCTGGGGCCGGAACGCGCCGCGCAGGTAGACCCCACGCATCCGCCCTACAGCACCGTCACCGGCGCGGCATACCTAGACGGTGCGGCGGTGGACCGGCTCGCCCGCGCGTACCGCGATGCGGTGGCGCACGGCCTGCCGCATGGCGGCGCCTCGAACGCGTGGGCGGTCGACGCCTCACGGTCCATCTCCGGCGCGCCCCTGCTCGCCTCCGACCCGCACGTCGAGGTGCGCATGCCGGGCCTGTTTCACGTCACACACGTACGCGGAGGGGTGTTAAACGGGGCAGG
>Ga0194132_10003289_pt1 | contig 28983 bp, 31 predicted proteins | sample TA2KigOf80mmetaG_FD_148612 | JGI IMG/M metagenome (GOLD analysis project Ga0194132, IMG submission 148612) | Freshwater microbial communities from Lake Tanganyika, Tanzania - TA2015054 Kigoma Offshore 80m | ecosystem: Environmental > Aquatic > Freshwater > Lake | place: Tanzania: Lake...
GGCACCGCGGACCCGACGACGACTGTGGCAGCAGATCGGACGCTTGGTCGGCACCTTCACCGAACTCGAATGCCGAAACTTCTTCCGTCACGCCAGATATGCTGCAACCTGACCGGATACCGCTCTAGAGCCTAATCCGGCGCGGCGGGGCCCGGCTCGCCCGCTCAGGCCGCCTCGGTCCCGCCGACGGTGAGGTTGTCGACAAGGAGCGTCGGCTGGCCGACGCCGACCGGCACGCTCTGGCCGTCCTTGCCGCAGGTGCCGACGCCCGTGTCGAGGCGCATGTCGTTGCCGATCAGCCGCACCCGGGTCAGGACGTCGGGACCGTTGCCGATGAGGGTCGCTCCCTTGACCGGGCGGCCGACCTTGCCGCCCTCGATCAGATAGGCCTCGGCGGCCGTGAACACGAACTTGCCGGAGGTGATGTCGACCTGCCCGCCGCCGAAATTGACGGCGTAGAGCCCCTTGTCGACCGAGCGGATGATCTCCTCGGGGCTCGCCGTGCCGCCAAGCATGTAGGTATTCGTCATGCGCGGCATCGGCGCATGGGCGAAGCTCTGCCGGCGGCCGTTCCCGGTCGGCGCGACGCCCATCAGCCGCGCGTTCAGCCGATCCTGGAGATAGCCCTTGAGGATGCCGTCCTCGATGAGCACGGTATTGCCCGAGCGCGTCCCCTCGTCGTCGATGGTGATCGAGCCGCGGCGATCGGCGAGCGTGCCGTCGTCGACCACGGTGACGCCCGGGGCCGCGACGCGCTGGCCGAGGAGGCCGGCGAAGGCCGATGTGCCCTTGCGGTTGAAATCGCCCTCGAGCCCGTGGCCGATCGCCTCGTGGAGTAGGACGCCGGGCCAGCCGGGGCCGAGGACGACGGGCATCTCGCCGGCGGGCGCCGGCACCGATTCGAGATTGACCAGCGCTTGACGCAACGCCTCGCGCACCTGCGCCTGCCAGGTCGCCTCCTCGATGTAGAAGCGGTAGGACCGCCGGCCGCCGGCGCCGTGCGAGCCGGCCTCCATGCGGTCGCCCTCGCCGACGACGACCGAGACGTTGACGCGGACGAGGGGCCGGATGTCGGCGGCACGGCTGCCATCGGCGCGGATGATCTGAACCGCCTGCCACTCGCCCGAGATCGAGGCCGAGACCTGGCGCACGCGGGCGTCGAGCCCCCGGGCATAGGAATCGATCGCCGCGAGAAGGGCGACCTTGCGGTCGAAGCCGATCTCGGCGAGCGGATTGTCGTCGGTATAGAGCGCGACATTGGTGCCGGCCGGCGCCAGCGCCATGGTGCCGGCGTGGCCCTGGCGCACCGATTTCACCGTCGCGGCCGCGCGCTGGATCGCGGCCGCGTCGAGGACCGAGGCGTGGGCATAGCCGGTCGTCTCGCCGGCGACGGCGCGGAGCCCGAAGCCCTGCGTCGTGTCGAACGAGGCGGTGCGCAGCCGCCCGTCGTCATAGGCGATCGCCTCCGACTGGCGGTATTCGAGGAACAGCTCGCCATCGTCGCAACCGCGAAGCGCATCGCCGACGAGACGCTCGACGGCGCTCCTCTCGAGGCCGGCGCGAACGAAGAAGAGATCGTCGGTCAGGGCGAGATCGGGCATGCGGGAATCCTCTCCGGTCGGGAACGCGCGTGCGTGCAGCACCAATATGGGACGGCGCCGGCGCAAAGTCACCGACGCGGCGGAACCCGCGCGCGTGAGCGCCGCGCCGGGCGCCCCGCGCATCCGATGCGACATTCGGTCGCGTGGTTCGCGCGCCGCGGGGAGCGATCGGGAGCCCGTGTTAAGAACCCATGAGGCGGCGGGCCGTGGTGGGTCGTGGCGGGCCATTGTGTCGCACCGTGACGCTCGCGGTTGAGGGGCGATGGGGGCATCGTTATGTTCGCCTCACCTTGCGTACCCACCTCGCGTATTGGCGTCGCCGCCGCGCCCGCGCGACGGCCTTTTCGGGGCAATGGAGACACGGAACTCGGTGATGTCGTTCTATCAGCGACTGGCTCTCCTGTTGTGCGGCCTGGTGACCGCCGGCACCTTCGGATTTTCGGGTAGCGCGGCCGCCGACCCGCCGGTCGCCTGGCAATGGGATCTCAACAAGCCCGCGACCGATCTGATGCGGGAGATCGTGAGTTTCCACAACGCGCTGCTGATCGTCATCACGTTGATCAGCCTCTTCGTCCTGGTGCTCCTCGTCTACGTGTTCATCAAGTTCAACGCCAAGGCGAATCCGAAGGCCTCCAAGACGACGCACAACACCGTGATCGAGGTGCTGTGGACGGTCATCCCGGTCGTCATCCTGGTCGCGATCACGGCGTCGTCGTTCCGCCTCCTCTACCACCAGGACGTCGTGCCGAAACAGACCGACATGACGATCAAAGCGATCGGCAAGCAGTGGTACTGGTCCTACGAGTATCCCGACCACGGCAATTTCACCTTCGATGCGCTGATGGTGCCGGACAAGGAGCTTAAGCCCGGCCAGCCGCGTCTCCTCCAGACCGACAACGTGGTGGTGGTGCCGGTCAACGCGACGGTGAAGGTCCTGATCACCGCCGCCGACGTGATCCACGCCTGGACGGTGCCCTCCTTCGGCGTCAAGGCCGACGCCGTGCCGGGTCGGACGCAGGAGCGCTGGTTCAAGGCCGACCGCGAGGGGACCTTCTACGGCCAGTGCTCGGAGCTCTGCGGCGTCAACCATGGCTTCATGCCGATCACGGTCGAGGTCGTGTCGAAGCAGAAATTCGACGCCTGGGTCACCGAGGCCCGGCGCAAGTTCGCCCGCGACGACCAGGCGCCGCCGCGCCAGGTCGCCGAAATCGCCCAGCCCAGCAACTAGTAGCCGCGGGAAAGAACCATGAGCGACGCCCACGCGCACGGACACGGCCATCACGACGCGCACCACCCGACCGGTTGGCGCCGGTTCGTCTATTCGACGAACCACAAGGACATCGGCACGATGTATCTGATCTTCGCCGTCGTCGCGGGGATCATCGGCGGTGGCATGTCGGTCCTGTTCCGCATGGAGCTCGCCGAGCCCGGCGCGCAGGTCCTCGGTGGCGATCACCAGTTCTTCAACGTGCTCGTCACCGCGCACGGCCTGATCATGGTGTTCTTCATGGTCATGCCGGCGATGATCGGTGGCTTCGGCAACTGGATCGTGCCGCTGATGATCGGGGCGCCCGACATGGCGTTTCCGCGCATGAACAACATCAGCTTCTGGCTCCTGATCCCGTCCTTCCTCTGCCTGCTGGCGGCCGGCTTCGTCGCCGGCGGCGCGGGCACCGGATGGACGGTCTATCCGCCACTGTCCTCGAACGAAGGCCATCCCGGCCCCGCGGTCGACTTCGCGATCTTCTCGCTCCATCTCGCGGGGGCGTCCTCGATCCTGGGCGCGATCAACTTCATCACTACGATCTTCAACATGCGGGCGCCCGGCATGACGCTCCACCGCATGCCGCTGTTCGTGTGGTCGGTGCTGGTGACGGCGTTCCTTCTCCTCCTGTCGCTTCCAGTGCTCGCCGGCGCGATCACGATGCTGCTCACCGACCGCAATTTCGGCACCACCTTCTTCAAGGCGGCCGGCGGCGGCGATCCCGTCCTCTACCAGCATCTGTTCTGGTTCTTCGGTCACCCGGAGGTCTACATCCTGATCCTCCCGGGCTTCGGCATCGTCAGCCAGATCGTCTCGACCTTCTCGCGGAAGCCCGTGTTCGGCTATCTCGGCATGGCCTATGCCATGGTCGCGATCGGCTTCGTCGGCTTCATCGTGTGGGCGCACCACATGTACACGGCCGGCATCGGCGTCGACACCAAGGCCTATTTCACCGCCGCGACGATGGTCATCGCGGTGCCGACCGGCGTGAAGATCTTCAGCTGGATCGCGACCATGTGGGGCGGCTCGATCGAGTTCAAGACGCCGATGCTGTGGGCGATCGGCTTCATCTTCCTGTTCACCGTCGGCGGCGTCACCGGCGTCGTCCTCGCCAACGCCGGCATGGATACCGCGCTCCACGACACCTATTACGTCGTCGCGCACTTCCACTACGTCTTGTCGCTCGGCGCCGTGTTCGCGATCTTCGGCGGCTTCTACTACTGGCTGCCCAAGATGTGCGGGCGGATGTATCCGGAAGGGCTCGGCAAGCTCCACTTCTGGATCACCTTCGTCGGCGTCAACGTTACGTTCTTCCCGATGCACTTCTCGGGTCTCGCCGGCATGCCGCGTCGCGTGCCGGACTACCCGGATGCGATGGCGGGCTGGAACCAGATCTCGAGCTACGGCTCCTATATCTCGGCGATCGGCGTTCTTCTCTTCATCTATATCTGCATCCGGACGTTCACGGCCGGGGCGAAGGTGGCGGAGAATCCGTGGGGCGAGGGCGCGACGACGCTCGAGTGGACATTGTCCTCGCCGCCGCCGTTCCACAGCTATGACGAGCTGCCGCATATCGCCGAAACGGGCCGCCACTAGGACCCGGGGGAACGGACGAGCGTGAGCGATCAGCCGCTGGTTCTGACGGCGCATGAGACCAAGGCGGCCGTGGGCGCGGTGCCCGCGGTCGCCGACTACGTCGCGCTTCTCAAGCCGCGGGTCATGTCGCTCGTCGTGTTCACCGGGCTCGCCGGCATGATCCTCGCGCCTCAGCCGGTCCATCCCGCGATCGGCCTCGTCGCCATCCTCTGCATCGCGGTCGCGGCCGGGGCGTCGGGTGCGCTCAACATGTGGTACGAGCGCGATGTCGATGCATTGATGGCGCGCACCCGGCATCGTCCGCTGCCCGCGGGGCGCATGGCGCCGGGCGATGCGCTCGGCTTCGGCGTCGTGCTCGCGGTCGGCGCGGTCACCGTCATGGGGCTCGCCGCCAACTGGCCGGCGGCGGCCCTGCTCGCGCTCACGATCGCGTTCTACGTCTTCGTCTATACGATCTGGCTCAAGCGCCGGACGCCGCAGAACATCGTGATCGGCGGTGCCGCCGGCGCGTTCCCGCCAATGGTCGGCTGGGCCGCGGCATCGGGCGATGTGACGCTCGGCTCGATCTCGCTGTTCGCGCTGATCTTCATGTGGACGCCGCCGCATTTCTGGTCGCTCGCGCTCTACCGCTCGGACGACTATGCGCGGGCCGGCATCCCGATGCTTCCCGTCGTCGCCGGCATGCGCGAGACGCAGCGCCAGATCCTCATCTACGCGCTCCTTTTGGTGCCGGTCTCGTTCGGACCCTACGTCGCGGGCGTCGGCGGCTGGTTCTATGCCGCGCTCGCGACGCTCCTCGGCGGCTTGTTCGTCGCCGGCGCGGTCGCGGTCTGGCGCAACGCCTCGGAGCGGAACGCGCGGCGGCTGTTCGGTTTCTCGATCCTCTATCTCTTCCTTCTCTTCGCGGCGCTGATCGCCGAGCGCCTCGTGGGCGGGATCGCGTGGAGATGACCGCCGTGACGCGGCCGGACGACAGGAAGAGGACCCGGTCGCGCAACCTAGCGCTCCTCGCCGTATTGGCGGGGCTCGTCGTCCTCTTCTATGTCGTGACGATCGTCAAGATGTCGGGCGGGAGCAGCTGATGACCGACGTGCTTGCGACGCGCAACCGGCGCACGATGACGATATGCGGGCTCGTCGTCGGCGCGATGGTCGGCCTCTCCTTCGCATCCGTGCCGCTCTACCGCCTGTTCTGCCAGATCACCGGCTTCGGCGGCACGACCCAGGTGGCCGAGCGCGCGCCCGATCGCGTCCTCGACCGCATGGTGACGGTGCGGTTCAACGCCGACGTCGAGCGGGCGCTCGGCTGGCGGTTCGAGCCGGTCGAGCGGACGATGCGGGTTCGTATCGGCGAGCAGACGCTCGCCTTCTACCGCGCGCGCAACATCTCGGGTGCGCCGACCACCGGCACGGCGACGTTCAACGTCACGCCGGAGAAGAGCGGGCTCTACTTCAACAAGATCGAGTGCTTCTGCTTCACCGAGCAGACGCTCGCGGCCGGCGAGGAGGCGGATTTCCCGGTCTCCTTCTTCGTCGATCCCGCGCTCGTCGACGACCGCAATGCCCGCGACGTCACCGAGATAACGCTCTCGTATTCGTTCTTTCTCGTCCGCGACAAGGCCGCCCAGGCGCCCGTCCGCGTGACGAGCGCGTCCGCCGCGTCCCCGTCGAACTGAGAGACCGAGCCATGGCATCTCCCGCCGCCTCAAGCGCCGCATCGGCCAATCGCTACGGGCCACAGGGCAACAAGCACCCCTACCATCTCGTCGATCCGAGCCCGTGGCCGGTGATCGGCTCGGTCGCCGCGGGCGTGCTGGCGCTCGGCGCCATCTTTTACATGCACGATGGTCCGAAGTGGGTGATCGGCGTCGGATTCCTCCTCGTCTTCGTCACGATGTGGTTCTGGTGGCGCGACGTCATCCGCGAGGCGACACACCAGGGCCATCACACCGGCGCGGTGCAGATCGGGCTCCGCTACGGCATGGCGCTGTTCATCGCCTCCGAGGTGATGTTCTTCGCCGCCTGGTTCTGGGCCTATTTCAATGCCGCGCTGTTCCCGACGGAGGCGATCGAGAAGACCTGGCCGCCGCCGACGGTCGCGACCTTCGATCCGTGGGACCTGCCGTTCCTCAACACCCTCATCCTCCTGATGTCGGGCGTCACCGTCACCTGGGCCCATCACGCGCTCAAGGAAGGCAACCGCGAACATCTGATCCAGGGTCTCGCGCTCACCGTCCTGCTCGGCCTCACCTTCACCGGCGTGCAGGCCTACGAGTACGGTCACGCCGCGTTCGGCTTCCGTGACGGCATCTACTCGTCGACGTTCTACATGGCGACTGGCTTCCACGGATTCCATGTGATCGTCGGCACGGTTTTCCTCATCGTGTGCTTCTTCCGCACCCTCAAGGACCATTTCAAGCCGGAGCATCATTTCGGCTTCGAGGCGGCGGCGTGGTACTGGCATTTCGTCGACGTGGTGTGGCTGTTCCTGTTCTGCTGCATCTACTGGTGGGGCGCCGGGCCGAACGCTGGCGCGGGCCACTGAGCACGCAGCGATTCGGCTACGTCTCTCCCTACGCGGCGGGGCTCCGGTGCCGGTGCCCGCGTTGCGGCCGCGGGCACCTTTTCGAGGGCCTGCTCTCGGTCCGGCCGATCTGCGAGGTGTGCGAACTCGATCTCTCCGCCCATGACACGGGCGACGGGCCGGCCGTGTTCGCGATCTTCCTGATCGGCTTCATCGTCGTACCGCTCGCGCTCGCGGTCGATGCCCTGTTCGAGCCGGCGTTCTGGGTCCACATCGCTCTCTGGCTGCCGGTCGTCTCTCTCTTGGCGATCGCGTTTCTGCGTCCGATGAAGGCGACGCTCGTCGCGCTCCACTACAAGAACTTCAAGCACCACTATGGGCCGGGCTGAACGCGGCGGGTTCCGGCCGCGGCTCGTGCCGACGCTGATCGCGGTGCCGGCGGTCCTGGTCCTGGCCGGGCTCGGCACTTGGCAGCTCGACCGCCTCGCCTGGAAGACGGCGCTCAACGAGGAGCGCGCGGCGCGTCTCGCCCTGCCGCCGGTCCGCCTCGACGCGCCGCCCTCCGCCGCGGTGCCCGAGAGCTTCCGCCGCGTCACCCTCGCCGGACGCTTCGACCATGCGCGCGAATTCCATCTCGGTCCGCGCAAGCACAAGAGCCAGCCCGGCATCCACGTCGTGACGCCGCTCGTGACCGCGGCCGGCTGGACCGTGCTGATCGATCGCGGCTTCGTGCCCGATGCGCTCCGCGACCCGGCGCGGCGCGGCGTGGGCCAGATCGCCGGCCCGACCGAGGTCACCGGTCTGGTGCGCCTGCCGACCGCGCCCGGCCGCTTCACACCGGCGAACGAGCCCGACCGCAACCAGTGGTTCTTCATCGATCTCGCCGCCATGGCCGGACGCGCCGGGGCGGGAACCGTCGCGACGTTCTATGTCGAGGCCGGGCCCGAACCGGTGCCGGGCGGGGTGCCGATCGGCGGGCTCACGCCGGCCCAGCTCCCGAGCAACCACCTGAGCTATGCCCTCACATGGTATACGCTCGCCGTGGCGCTGGTCGCGATCTACATCCTGTCCGAGCGCCGCACGCGACGCCGGGATCCCGACCGATGAAGGCCTATCACGAGCTCGAAGCCATCTTTCGCCGCCGCGGTGTCCTGGGTGGCGTGCAGAGCCTTCTGCACTGGGATACCGCGGTCAATATGCCCGACGGCGCCGCGACGGTGCGCGGCGAGCAGCTCGCCGCGCTCAAGGTGCTGCAGCACGAGCTGATCACCGATCCGCGCGTCGGCGCGTTGATCGAGGCGGCGGCGGGCGTCGACGGGCTCGATCCCTGGCAGCGGGCCAATCTGCGCAAGATGCGGCGGCGTTGGCTGCACGCGACCGCGGTCGATCCCACGCTGATCGAGGCCGAGACGCGCGCCGCGACCGAGTGCGAGATGATCTGGCGCGGCGCGCGCAAGGACGCCGACTTCGCCCGCGTCGCCCCGGCGCTGACGATCCTGGTCGAGCGCGTGCGCGAGACGGCCGCGCGCAAGGCCGACGCGCTCGGCGTCAGTCCCTACGAGGCACTCCTCGATCAGTACGAGCCGGGGCTCGCCACGGCGCGGATCGACACGCTGTTCGCCGATCTCGAGGCGTTCCTCCCCGACTTCCTCGAGCGCGCGCTCGCGCATCAGAACCGCCGGCCGCCGGCGGTCGCCCCGACCGGCCACTTCCCGGTCGAGAAGCAGCGCGCGCTCGGCGTCCGTTTCATGCAGGCGCTCGGCTTCGACTTCGAGGGCGGCCGGCTCGACATCAGCCATCATCCGTTCTGCAGCGGCGTGCCCGAGGATATCCGTATCACCACCCGCTACGACGAGGCCGACTTCACCTCGGCGCTGATGGGTGTCCTCCACGAGACCGGCCACGCGCTCTACGAGAAGGGCCTGCCGGAGGTCTGGCGCAACCAGCCGGTCGGCGGCGCCGTCGGCATGGCGGTGCACGAGAGCCAGTCGCTCCTGATCGAGATGCAGGCCTGCCGCAGCCGGCCGTTCCTCGACTACGCGGCGCCGCTGATGCGCGAGGCGTTCGGCGGCCATGGCCCGGACTGGGAGCCGGAGAATCTGTTCCGCCTCTACACCCATGTCGCGCGGAGCTTCATCCGCGTCGATGCCGACGAGGTGACATATCCGGCGCACGTGATCCTCCGCGATCGCCTTGAGCGCGATCTGATCGCGGGCCGGCTCGCGGTCGCCGACATCCCGGCGGCGTGGAACGACGGCATGGGCGCGATCCTCGGCATCGTGCCCGCGAACGATGCCGAGGGCTGCCTCCAGGACATTCACTGGTACTCGGGCGGGTTCGGCTATTTCCCGACCTACACGCTTGGCGCGCTCGCCGCGGCGCAGCTCTTCCAGGCGGCCTGTCGCACCGTCCCCGCGATTCCGGCGGCGATCGGGCGCGGCGATTTCGGGCCGCTCATCGCCTGGCTCCGCCACCATGTCCACGCCAAGGGCTCGCTCCACGACACCGACGGTCTCCTGCGCGAGGCGACCGGCGAGCCGCTCGGCGCGAGCGCCTTCAAGGCCCATCTCGCTTCACGCTATCTCGCGTGAACCGGTCCTTAACGATGATGGCGGCTTGTCGAGGGACGGCGGCTCCGAGTAGCAAGGGCGCGTTCCATGTCACGACGATCTGAGGCCGGCCCGTTGCGCTATGTCTCGACCCGCGGGACCGCGCCGGCACTCGAGTTCGAGGATGTGCTGCTCGCGGGGCTCGCGCGCGACGGCGGGCTCTACGTGCCCGAGACGTGGCCCGCGCTCGATGCCGCCGCGATCCGCGCCTTCGCCGGGCTTCCCTATGCCGAGCTCGCGCGGCGGATCATGGCGCCGTTCGTCGGCCGACTCGCCGACGACCCCGCCTTCGCGGCGCTTCTCGCCGACACCTATGCCAAGTTCGGCCATCCCGCCGTCGCGCCACTCGCCCAGCTCGCGCCGAACGACTGGCTCCTCGACCTCACCCAGGGTCCGACGCTCGCCTTCAAGGACTACGCGCTCCAGTTCCTCGGCCGCCTGTTCGACCTCGTCCTCGCCCGGCGCGGCGCGCGGATCACCATCGTCGGCGCCACCTCGGGCGACACGGGCTCGGCCGCGATCGAGGCCTGCCGCGACCGCGGGGCGGTCGACGTGTTCATCCTGTTCCCCAACGGCCGGGTCTCGGAGGTTCAGCGCCGCCAGATGACGACGGTGCCGTCGGCCAACATCCACTGCCTCGCGATCGACGGCACGTTCGACGACTGCCAGGCGCTGGTGAAGGCCATGTTCAACGACGCGCCCTTCCGCGATGCGCTCGGCCTCTCGGCGGTCAACTCGATCAATTGGGCCCGCATCATGGCCCAGACCGTCTACTACGTCGCTGCAGCGGTCGCGCTCGGCGCGCCCGACCGGCGGGTCGCGTTCTCGGTGCCGACGGGGAATTTCGGCAACGTCTTCGCGGGCTATGTCGCGGCGCGGATGGGTCTTCCCGTCGAGCGCTTCATCGTCGCGACCAACCGGAACGACATCCTCGCCCGCTTCTATGCATCGGGAACGATGGCGACCGCGGCGGTCGAGCCGTCGCTCAGCCCGAGCATGGACATCCAGGTTTCGAGCAATTTCGAGCGCCTCCTGTTCGACCTCTATGAGCGCGACGCGCGGGTCGTGACCCAGAAGATGGCAGGCTTCGCCGCCGGCGGCGTCCTCACCGCCGAGCGAGAGCGGCTCGCCGCCGCACGGCCCCTCTTCGTCGCGGGCCGCCGCGACGACGAGGAGACGACCGCCGCGATCGCCGCGGTCTGGCGCGAGACCGGTATGCTGATCGACCCGCACACCGCGATCGGCGTCGCGGTCGGACGCGCAGAGCGCCCTGATCCGTCGGTGCCGCTGGTCGCGCTCGCGACCGCGCATCCGGCCAAGTTTCCCGACGCCGTGGTCCGCGCCACGGGCATTCGTCCCGAACTGCCGCCGCGGCTCGGGGACCTCTTCGAGCGCCCGGAGCGCGTGACCGTCGTCGCCAACGATCTCCGCGCCGTCGAACACCTCATCCGCGATCGCGCGCGTATCCGCATCGGCGCCAGGGCGGGCCGCAAGGAGTAGCCATGACCATCCGTCTCGAGACGCTTCCCAACGGGCTCCGCATCGCGACGCAGCGCATGGACACCGTCGAGACCGTGTCGCTCGGCGTGTGGGTCCATGTCGGCACGCGCCATGAGGCGGCGGAGGTCAACGGCGTATCGCATCTGCTCGAGCACATGGCGTTCAAGGGCACCGCGCGACGGAGCGCGCGCCAGATCGCCGAGGAGATCGAAGCGGTCGGCGGCTATCTCAACGCCTACACCTCGCGCGAGATCACCGCCTACACCGCGACCATCCTCAAGGATGACGTCGCGCTCGCGGTCGACATCATCGCCGACATCTTGCAGAACTCGGTGTTCGACGAGACCGAGCTCGCGCGCGAGCGATCCGTCGTGCTCCAGGAAATCGGCCAGGCCGAGGACACGCCCGACGACATCGTCTTCGACCATTTCCAGAAGGCCGCGTTCCGCGACCAGCCGATGGGACGGCCTGTGCTCGGCCCGGCCGAGATCATCGGCGCGATGCCGCGCGCGGCGCTCGTCGATTACATGGGCAGGCACTATGCGCCGCCGCGCATGGTGATATCGGCCGCGGGCAATCTCGACCATCATGGCTTCGTCGATGTGGTGGCGCGCGCCTTCGACCATTTGCCTCCCGGCGGGCGCGGCGATGCCGTGCCGGCGTCCTATGGCGGCGGCGAGGAGCGCGAGGAGCGCGAGCTCGAGCAGGCGCATCTCGTCCTCGGGTTCGAGGGGTTCTCCTACGCCGATCCCGACTACTACGCGCAGTCGGTCTATTCGACGATCCTCGGCGGCGGCATGTCGTCGCGGCTGTTCCAGGAGATTCGCGAGAACCGCGGCCTCGTCTACTCGATCTACAGCTTCAACTCGTCATACGAGGATTCAGGCCTGTTCGGGGTCTATGCAGGGACGGGTCCGGACCAGTTGCCCGAGCTCGTTCCGGTGCTCTGCGAGGAGATTCGCGGCACCTTGGCGGGCGTGACCGACGACGAGATGAAGCGCGCGCGGGCGCAGCTCCGCGCCGGCATCCTGATGTCGCTCGAGAGCACCTCCTCGCGTGCCGAGCAGATCGCGCGCCAGATCATCTTCTTCGGCCGGCCGATCCCGATCGACGAAATCTCGGCCCGGATCATGGCGGTGGATGGTGCCTCCGTGCGGCGCGTCGCCGAACGGATTCTCACCAAGAAGCCGACGCTCGCAGCGGTCGGCCCGCTCGAGCGGCTCGATCCCCTGCCGGCGATCGCGGCCCGTCTTCGCGCCTGAGCCTCAGGCGCGTCCCGCCTGTCCTGACAACATGTGGACGTCGATGCCGAGCTTCTGCATCGCGTCCTCCCAGCGGCGCTCGAGATTGCGACCGAAGATCAGCCGCTCGTCGGCGGGTACCGAGAGCCAGCCGTTCTGCTGGATCTCCTGGTCGAGCTGGCCCGGTCCCCAGCCCGCGTAACCGAGCGCGAGCAGGCTCCGTTCGGGGCCGCCGCCCTGGGCGATCGCGCGCAGGATGTCGACCGTCGCGGTGAGCCCGACCTTGCCGTCGATCAGAAGCGTCGCATCCTGGACGTAGTCGGCGGTGTGCAGGACGAATCCGCGCCCGGTCTCCACCGGCCCGCCGAAATGAACGCGGATCTCGGGCGCCGAGCCGCCGCGATCGATGTTGAGCTGCTCGAGGAGATCGGTGAAGGAGATCTTGTCGATGAGCTTGTTGACCACGAGCCCCATCGCGCCGTCGGCCGTGTGGGCGCAGAGATAGATCACCGTCTTCGCGAAGCGTGCGTCCTGCATCTGCGGCATCGCGATGAGAAGATGGCCGGAGAGATAGCCGCCGTTCGCCTCGTCCTTCGGGTCCTTGCTCATGCGCGCCTTAACCTTGTCGACGGATGGCCGGTACGCGGGTCGGGCCGACACCAAGTTGTGACCGGGATCGGCCCCGACGGCGCCGCTCCCGGTGTCGATATAGGCACCAACTCGACTTATATACTAGGCTGCTTCCGTCGGCGAATTCGTTAATTTTCGAGAGGCATGGGATGCGGATCGGCCGCATCGTCGCGATGATCGCAGCCTGTCTCGTCGCGCTCGTGCCGGGCGCGGCGACGGCCGCCGCCTCGGCGTGGTGGGAAAACGAGCACGGCGCGGTCCGTCTCATCGCGTCGACGGGCGCCGCCGGGGACACGGATCGGCTCGATCTCGGGTTGCACTTCCGCATGCGGCCGGGTTGGAAGATCTATTGGCGCTCGCCGGGCGATGCCGGATTTCCGCCGCAACCCGACTGGGCCGGCTCGTCCAATGTCGCCGAGGTTACGATCGCCTGGCCGGCGCCGATGCGCTTCTCGGTGCTCGGCTTCGAGACTCTCGGCTACGAGAACGAGGTCGTGCTGCCGCTCGTGGTCGAGACCTTCGAGCGCGGCCAGCCGGTCCGGCTCAAGGCATCGGTCCCCTATCTCACCTGCGACGATATCTGCGTTCCCTACGAGGCCGAGCTCGCGCTCACGCTGCCGGCGGGACCGGAGACCTCGACACCCGAAGCGCCGCTGATCGAGCGCTTCCGCACGCACGTTCCGAGTCGCGAGCCCGATGAGCGGTTCGCGATCGTCGCCGCCGCGGCGACGTCGGGCGAGCGGCCGATCCTCGATATCGAGCTTCGCGCCAACAGGCCGCTCGGCCGACCCGACGTCTTCATCGAAGGCCCGCGCGGCCTCACCTTCGCGGCGCCGCGGGTCGAGATCAGGGACGGCGGCCACGGCGCCGTGCTCCGCGTCGCCGTCGCCGGCGACCGCAGCCTCGCCTCGACCCTCGCGGGCCAAACGTTGACACTGACCGCCGTCGACGGCATGCGCGCCGTCGAGCAGACCGTCGCGGTCGCGGCGTCGGCGGTCGTGCCGCTGCCACCGCCGGTCCCGGCGGCGACCGGCCTGTTCGCGATCCTCGCCATCGCTGTGCTCGGCGGGCTTATTCTCAATCTGATGCCCTGCGTCCTGCCCGTCCTTTCGCTCAAGCTCCTGTCGGTCATCGATGCCGGCGGCGTGGCGCCGGCGCGGGTGCGGGCGCGGTTCCTCGCGACGAGCGCCGGCATCGTCGCCTCGTTCCTGGTGCTCGCGGCCGTCGCGGTCGGGCTCAAGGCGGCGGGCCTCGCGGCGGGTTGGGGCATCCAGTTCCAGGAGCCCGTCTTTCTCGCCGTGATGGCTGTCGTTCTGATGCTGTTCGCCGCCAATCTGTGGGGTGCATTCTCGATCGCGCTGCCATCGGCGGTCGCCGATCGCGCCGCGGCGGCAGGCGGCGGGCGCGACGGCCTAGCCGGGCATTTCGCGACCGGTGCCTTCGCAACGCTTCTCGCGACACCCTGCTCGGCGCCCTTCGTCGGCACCGCCGTCGGGTTCGCGCTCGCGCGTGGCGCCGGGGAGATCTATGCCGTATTCGGAGCGCTGGGCATCGGGCTCGCGCTCCCCTATCTCGCGGTCGCGGCGTGGCCGCGGCTTGCGCGCCGTTTGCCGCGGCCCGGACGCTGGATGGTGACGCTCCGGATCGTCCTCGGCCTCGCGCTCGCCGCGACCGCGGTCTGGCTTCTGACCGTTCTCGCGGTCCAGCGCGGCTCGGCGATCGCGGCTGCGGTCGGCGTGGTCGTCGCCGCGATCCCGGCGCTCCTCTTCCTCGCCGCGCGCGGATCCGAATACCGCCGTGCCGCGCGGTCCGGCGTCGCCATGCTCGTCGTGCTGGCACTCGCGCTACCCTCACTCTGGCGCGCCGACCCGCCGGCGGGGCCCGCGACCGTCGCCGATCGCCTGTGGCGCCCCTTCGATACGGCCGCGATCGCGGCGGAGGTCGCCGGTGGCCGCGTCGTCTTCGTCGACGTCACCGCGGAGTGGTGCGTCACCTGCCAAGTCAACAAGGCGGTCGTCCTCGACCGCGCCGACATCCGGCGCCGGCTCGAGGATCGCGACGTCGTCGCGATGCGGGCCGATTGGACGCGGCCCGACCCGGCGATCGCGGGCTATCTCGCGAGTTTCGGCCGCTACGGCATCCCGTTCAACGCGGTCTACGGGCCGGGCAGCCCGTCCGGGATCGCGTTGCCCGAGCTGTTGACCCCGGAGGTTGTGCGCGACGCGATGGATCGCGCGGCGTCGGTTCCTGTCGCCAGCCGGCGCTGAGCCGTCGCGGGGGGGTGACATCCGGTCTCTGAGACCCTATGTCTCAGGGGCTCCTCGCACACAGACATTCGCATCCATCAAGAAAAGGGGACGGCAATGGCGATCAAGGTTGGCGACAAGATCCCGTCGGTCACGCTCAAGACGATGACCAAGGACGGCATGAAGGACGTGAAGACCGACGAGCTCTTCGCGGGCAAGAAGGTGGCGCTGTTCGCGGTGCCGGGTGCGTTCACGCCGACCTGTTCGGCGAAGCACCTGCCGGGCTTCGTCGACAAGGCATCACAGATGAAGGCCAAGGGCGTCGATTCGATCGTCTGCACCGCGGTCAACGATGCGTTCGTGATGGACGCCTGGGGCAAGGCCCAGAATGTCGGCGACAAGGTCATGATGGTGGCCGACGGCTCGGCCGATTTCGCCAAGGCACTCGGCCTCGAGTTCGACCTCGGCCCGCGCGGCCTCGGCATGCGCTCGCAGCGCTATTCCATGATCATCGAGAACGGCGTCGTGAAGAAGCTCAACCTCGAGAACGCCGGCGCGTTCGAGGTGAGCGATGCGGACGCGCTTCTGAAGCAGCTCTGATGCGTCGGGTGGGACGGCCGCGCGCCGTCCCGCCGTCTCGCCGGCCCTCGCGCCCGTGACCCGATCCGGGCCGCCGGTCCACCCGGTCTACAACCCACGAGGTTCCGCCATGCGATGCAATCTTCGTCTCGCGGCCGTCGCCGTTTCATTCGCGCTCGCGGCCACCGCGCCTGCCGCCGTCGCCGGCGAGCTGGTCGGCCAGACCTGGCGTTCGACCCAGTGCCAGAAGCCGAACCCGCCGTCGATCGACCGTACCGATGCGCAGACGCTCAACGATTCGATCATGCGCTACAACGCCTATGTCGCGCAGGTCGAGCTCTATAACAACTGTCTCAAGGCCGAGGCCGAGCGCGACATGCAGATCATCCTCCAGGGCTTCGACGCGGCGCAGGCGGCTGCGATCCGCGAGGTCGAGACGACCCGCCCGCGCGGCACCGAGGCGCGCTGATCGCGGCCTCCGGCGCGGTCACGGCGCGCCGATGATCTCCTTGATCGCGTGACGGGCGAGCGCGTCGGCGCGCTCGTTCTCGGGGTGGCCGGCATGGCCCTTGATCCAGTGCCATGACACGTCGTGGCGACGGACCGCATCGTCGAGCCGTTGCCACAGGTCGATGTTCTTGACCGGCTTGCGGTCGGCGGTCTTCCAGCCCTTCGCCTTCCACGCGTGGATCCAGCGCGTGATGCCGTCCTTGAGGTAGGTCGAATCGGTGTGGACGCGCACTACCGACGGCCGCTTCAGCGATTCGAGCGCGGCGATCGCCGCGGTGAGCTCCATCCGGTTGTTGGTGGTCATTACCTCGCCGCCCGAGAGCTCGCGCTCGTGGCCGCGCCAGCGCAGGATCGCGCCCCAGCCGCCGGGGCCGGGATTGCCGCTGCAGGCGCCGTCGCTGAATATCTCGACCGCCGCATCGGCGGACGCGCGTTCAGCCGAGACCATAGGCGGCGACGTCCGCGACGGACTGGTGGAAGCGCAGGCGGTGGAGATATTCGAGCGGGTCCTTGCGCCGCACCAGCGCGCCTTCCGGGTGGTTGATCCAGTCATAGAGGCGCGTGAGGAGGAAGCGGATCGCCGCGCCGCGCGCGAGCAGCGGCAGCGCCGCGATCTCCGCCGGCTCGAGCGGGCGCACCTTGGCATAGCCGGCGAGGAGGAGGCGCGCCTTCGTGACGTTGAAGCTCGCATCGGGCTCGAAGCACCACGCGTTGAGGCAGATCGCGAGCTCGTAGGCGAGGAAGTCGTTGCACGCGAAATAGAAGTCGATGACGCCGGACAAAGTCTCGCCGAGGAAGAACACGTTGTCGGGGAACAGGTCGGCGTGGATGACGCCCTCTGGTAGCGCGCTCGGCCAGTGCCGGGCGAGATGAGCGAGCTCGGCCTCGAGCGCCTCGGCGAGCCCGGGCTGGACCTCGTGCGCGCGGGCGCGCGTGTCATCATGGAGGCGCTGCCAACCGGCGAGCGACAGATCGTTCGCGCGCCGCATCGGGAAATCGCGCGCGTCGCGGTGGAGCGTCGCCGCCGTCGCGCCGATCGCCCCGCAATGGCGCGGCAGGATGCGTTTCGGCCACATCCCGGTGAGGAAGCTCACCATCGCCGCCGGCCGTCCGCACAGGCTCGCGAGCACCGCGCCGTCGCGGGCGCGTATCGGTCGCGGGCAGGTGAAGCCCTGCGCCGCGAGGTGATCCATCAGGCCGATGAAGTACGGCAGATCGGCGGCGTTCACCCGCCTCTCATAGAGCGTCAGGATGAACGCGGCGCGGTCGGTCTGGACGAGATAGTTGGAATTCTCGATCCCCTCGGCGATGCCCTTGTAGGAGACGAGCGTGCCGACGTCGTAGCGCGCGACGAAGTCGAGGAGATCGTCGTCGGTGACCTCTGTGTAGACGGCCACGGGGTGGTTTCCGGTGCTAGGCCGTGAGCACCCGGGGCAGGCTGAAGGTCATGTCTTCTTTGGTCACGTCGACCTCGCGGACCGCAACGTCGAAGCGCGCTTCGAGCGCGGCGATGAGGTCCTTGACCAGGATCTCCGGCGCTGATGCGCCCGCAGTGAGACCGAGTGTCCGCACGCCGTCGAGCCAGCCGGGATCGAGCTCGCCCGCGTGCTGGATCAGGATCGCCTTGGCGCAGCCGGTCTGTTCCGCCACCTCGGCGAGCCGGCGCGAGTTCGAGGAGTAGGGGGCGCCGATCACGATCAGCGCATCACATTCCGTCGCGATCGCCTTGACCGCGGCCTGGCGGTTGGTGGTGGCGTAGCAGATATCCTCGGTCCGCGGCGCGGCGATCGCGGGGAAGCGGCGTCGGAGCACGGCGACGATCGCGGCGGTGTCGTCGACCGAGAGCGTGGTCTGAGTGACGAAAGCGGGATTGCCGTCGGCCGGGAGCGCGAGCCGCTCGGCCTGCTCGACGTTCTCGACCAGGATGACGGCGCCCTCGGGAAGCTGGCCCATGGTGCCGACGACCTCGGGGTGGCCGGCGTGACCGATCAGGATCACGGTGCGGCCCTGGCGGTGATGGCGCTGGGCGTCGACATGGACCTTGGTGACGAGGGGGCAGGTCGCGTCGAGATAGAACATCTTGCGCGCTTCGGCCTCGGCGAAGACCGATTGCGCGACGCCGTGGGCCGAGAAGACGACCGGGACGTCGGGTGAAACCTCGGCCAGCTCCTCGACGAATACGGCGCCCTTCCGCTCCAGGCTCTCGACGACATGGCGGTTGTGGACGATCTCGTGGCGGACATAGACCGGCGCCCCGTATTTCTCGAGCGCGATCTCGACGATCCGGATCGCACGGTCTACGCCGGCGCAGAAGCCGCGCGGCGCCGCGAGGAGGACGGTCAGCGAAGGCTTGCTCATCGGGTCCGCATATCGTTGGGGTCGGTCGGCGCCGGATCGCGATTCCCTTGTTTATCACCAAGGGCTTCACTACAGTCCGCTGTGCCTCGCAGCGGCGCCCGCAAGGCAGATATATATTCCCGTGAGCGTCGAGGAAAGCAAGGAAGGTAGCCATGGCCGATCCCGTCGTCGCCCAGAAATCGCCCTACGGCACCGAGGTCAAGGCCGGCCAGGAATACTGGTGGTGCGCCTGCGGGCGGAGCGCCAAGCAGCCCTTCTGCGACGGCTCGCACAAGGGCACCGGCATCACGCCGATGCAGTACAAGGCCGACAATGACGCGACCGTATGGTTCTGCGGCTGCAAGGCGACGGCGAAGCAGCCGATGTGCGACGGCTCCCACAAGCGGGTGTGAGCGGACCGGCGTGAACGGTCGCCGTTTCGCCGCGGTCGCGGTCGTCGTCGTCTCCGGCACCCTCGCCGCGTGCGGGTCGCGGGAGCCGCCGCGGCCGTGCCCGGAGGTCCTGATCCCGCGCGATCTCGGCGCGCAGGTGAAGTTCCGTCCCGGGCCCGGGCGCGATGCGACCGATGTCGAGCACGAAGCCAGGATCATCGACTTCCAGGGCAATTGCACCTTCGCGTGGTCCGGCCCGGCGACGGTGACGATCAACGTCTCGGTCGAGGTGCGCCGTGGTCCGGCGGCGACGGCGCCGGTCACCGACGTCGTCTATTTCGCCGCGATCCCTCGGTACTTCCCGAACGAGGCAGGCAAGCGGAGCTTTCCGCTCCGGGTCGAGTTCCGCAACAACAACACCCGCGTCGTCCTCCAGGAGGAGGTCCGGCTCAACCTGCCGCTCGGCCCCCGCGAGCCGACCGAGGACTACGTGATCTATCTCGGGCTCCAGCTCACGCCCGACGAGGTCGAGTTCAACCGGAGGCGCTTCCGCGGTTGACCTCGCGGCTCGGCGCACTACTATCGGGCCAGCAGACGATCTCTGCGGGAGAGACCCGTCCCTCGAGGCGGGCGCCGAAGGAGCAACCGGCCCCGGAAACTCTCAGGCAAAAGGACCGCAGGGGGATGGAACTCTGGAAAGCGGGCCGGCGCACGGATCGCACGGCCTCACCGAAGAGGTAAGCCGAGGGCCGCATGGCCCGCGGTGATTCTTTCAGGTCCAAGGACAGAGGGGGCCGTTCGCGCCCGGCATCCGCCGGCGCGGGCACCCCTGTCGGAGGACCGCATGCCCGCGCAGAACGCCGGCCCGAAACGCACCGCGCTCTACGACCTGCACGTCGCGCTCGGCGCCAAGATGGTACCGTTCGCGGGCTACGAGATGCCGGTGCAGTACCGCGCCGGTATCCTCGCCGAGCACGGCCACACCCGCACCGCGGCCTCGCTGTTCGACGTCTCGCACATGGGCCAGGTCGTCCTGCGCGGGCCCGAGCGGGCCGCCGCGCTCGAAGCGCTGGTGCCGGGTGACATCGCCGGTCTCGCGCCGGGCGCGATGCGCTACACGCTGTTCACCAATCGGGACGCCGGCATCCTCGACGACCTGATGGTGACCAATGTCGGCGACTATCTTTTCCTCGTCGTCAACGCGGCGTGCAAGGAGGCTGACGTCGCGCATCTGGTCGCGAACCTCGACCGCGGCACGACGGTCGAGCGGCTCGACGACCGCGGCCTCCTCGCGCTGCAGGGTCCGGGTGCCGCCGGCGCGCTCGAGCGTCTGGTGCCGGGCGTGTCGCGGATGGCGTTCATGACCGCGGCCCCGTTCACGGTCGATGGCGCGCGCGTCGCGGTCACGCGCTCGGGCTATACCGGCGAGGACGGGTTCGAGATCTCCATTCCCGGGGCCGACACGGTTCGGATCGCCGAGCGCATCCTGGCGCTCCCAGGCGTCGCGCCGGCCGGGCTCGGTGCCCGCGATTCGCTCCGCCTCGAGGCGGGGCTCTGTCTCTACGGACACGACATCGACCCGACGACGACACCGGTCGAGGCTGGCCTCGCCTGGACGATCGGCAAGCGCCGGCGCGCCGACGGCGGCTATCCCGGCGCCGATGTCGTCACGCGCGAGCTCGCCCACGGCCCCAAGCGCAAGCGCGTCGGCATCCTTCCCGACGGCAAGGCGCCGGCGCGCGAGGGTACCGCGATCACCGACCCCGCCGGACGCGCGATCGGCACCGTCACCAGCGGCGGCTTCGGCCCGACCGTCAACGGACCCGTCGCGATGGGCTATGCCGAGACCGACCGCGCCGCACCGGGCACGCCGGTCGCGCTCGTCGTCCGCGGCACCCCGCGACCGGCCCGAATCGCGGCGCTTCCGTTCGTGCCGCACCGCTACGCCCGCCCCGCGCAACAGAGAGGAAACGCATGAGCGCGCTCCGCTTCACCAAGGACCACGAGTGGATCCGTCTCGACGGCTCGGTCGCGACGGTCGGCATCTCCGACTACGCGCAGGAGCAGCTCGGCGACGTCGTGTTCGTCGAGCTCCCCGAGATCGGCCGCAAGGTGACGGCGGGCGGTGAGGCGGCGGTCGTCGAATCCGTCAAGGCCGCGAGCGAGGTCTACGCGCCGGTCGACGGCGAGGTGGTCGCGGTCAACGACAAGCTCGGCGACGATCCCGCGCTCGTCAATCGCGCACCGACCGGCGAGGGCTGGTTCATGAAGCTCGCGCTCGCCGATCCGAAGCAGCTCGACGGTCTCATGGATGAGGCCGCCTATCTCAACTATATCGCGGGTCTCGCGTGATGCGCTATCTCCCGCACACCCCGGCCGACCGCCGCGCGATGCTCGCCGCGATCGGCGTCCCCTCGGTCGACAGCCTGTACCGCGACGTGCCGGCGAGCGTGCCGCAGAAGCCGCGCTTCGATCTTCCCGACCATCAAAGCGAGCTCGCGGTCGAGCGCGCGCTCACCGCACTCGCGGAGAAGAACGTCGCGGCCGGCGCGGTGCCGTCGTTTCTGGGCGCCGGCGCCTATCGCCATCACGTGCCCGCGGCCGTTGATCACCTGATCCAGCGCGGCGAGTTCCTCACCTCGTACACGCCCTATCAGCCCGAGGTGTCGCAGGGCACGCTGCAATATCTCTACGAGTTCCAGACACTCGTCGCCGATCTGTTCGGCATGGAGATCGCCAACGCCTCGATGTATGACGGCGCCACCGCGACCGCCGAGGCGGCGTTGATGGCGCGCCGCGTCACGAGGCGCAACCGGATCGTCCTGTCGGGCGGGCTTCACCCGCAGTACCGTGACGTCACGACGACGAGCTTCAAGCATCTCGAGGCGTCCGTCGTGGCCTTGCCACCCGATCCGTCGGGCGGCGAACGCGCCGTCGATGCGATCGATGGCGAGACCGCGTGCGTCGTCGTCCAGTATCCCGACATGTTCGGCCGCATCGCCGATTTGACCGCACTCGCATCCGCGTGCCACGCCAAGGGCGCTCTCCTCGTCGTCGCGGTGAGCGAGGTCGTAGCGCTCGGCCTCATCGAGCCGCCCGGCGCGATGGGCGCCGACATCGTCGCGGCGGAAGGGCGCTCGCTCGGCAACGCGCTCAATTTCGGCGGACCCTATCTCGGCCTGTTCGCGACCCGCGAGCGCTTCGTGCGTCAGATGCCGGGCCGTGTCGTCGGCGAGACGGTCGATGTCGACGGCCGGCGCGGCTGGGTCCTCACCCTATCGACGCGCGAGCAGCACATCCGGCGCGAGAAGGCGACGAGCAACATCTGCACCAATTCGGGGCTCTGCGCGCTCGCGTTCACCATCCATGCCGCCCTTCTCGGCGCCGATGGGCTCGCGCGGCTCGCCGCGCTCAACCACGCGCATGCGGTGCGGCTCGCCGAAAGGCTCGCGCGCATCGCGGGCGTGCGGGTCGTGACGGAGGCGTTCTTCAACGAGTTCACGGTGGTGCTGCCGAAGCCCGCCGTTCCGGTCGTCGAGGCGCTCGCCGCGCGCGGCGTCCTCGGCGGTGTCCCGCTCGCCCGCCTCTACCCCGAGGTGCCTTCCTTCGCCGATCGTCTCCTCGTCGCCGCGACCGAGACCAACACGGAGGCCGACATGGACCGCTTCGCCGCGCTGCTCGCGGAGGTTCTGCAATGACCGCGACCGGACCCGGCACGACAAGCGGCCATCGCGGGCTCCTGTTCGAGGAGCCGTTGATTTTCGAGAGCGGTACGGAAGGCCGCTCGGGCGTCGATCTTCCCGACCCGCCGGCGGTCGCCGATCGCCTCGGCGGGCTCCGCCGGCGCACGGCGCTCGGCTGGCCGGGGCTCTCCGAGCCGCAGGTGATCCGTCATTTCACCCGCCTCAGCCAGAAGAACTACGCGATCGACGCCGGGCTCTATCCGCTCGGCAGTTGCACGATGAAGCACAACCCGCGGCTCAACGAGAAGCTTGCGCGATTGCCGGGCTTCGCCGACATCCACCCGCTGCAGCCGGTCTCGACCGTCCAGGGCGCGTTGGCATTGATCGACACGCTGGCGCGCTGGCTGAAAGCGCTCACCAACATGCCGGCGGTCGCGATGTCGCCGGCGGCGGGCGCGCATGGCGAGCTGTGCGGGCTGATGGCGATCCGTGCCGCACAGGACGCCCGCGCCGCGCCGCGCCGCAAGGTGCTGGTGCCCGATTCGGCGCACGGCACCAACCCGGCGACGGCGGCGATGTGCGGCTACACGGTCGAGGCGGTCCCCCTCAACGCGCGCGGCCGCGTCGATCTCGCGGCACTTCGGCGCGCGCTCGACGGCGACACGGCGGCCTTCATGCTGACCAACCCGAATACCTGCGGCCTCTTCGAGGACGAGATCCTCGAGCAGGCGGCGGCGATCCACGACGCGGGCGCCTTCTTCTACTGCGACGGCGCCAATTTCAACGCGCTCGTCGGTCGCGTGCGCCCGGGCGATCTCGGCATCGACTGCATGCACATCAATCTGCATAAGACGTTCTCGACACCGCATGGCGGCGGCGGGCCGGGCAGCGGGCCGGTGACGCTGTCGGCCGCGCTGGCACCGTTCGCGCCGGTCCCCTACGTGGTCCACGATGCGAACGGCTTCCGCCTGGTCGAGACCGCGGGCGATGCGGCCGCAGGACTCGCGCCGCTCGGCCGGCTCAAGGGCTTTCACGGCCAGATGGGCATGTTCGTCCGCGCGCTCGCCTTCATGATGAGCCACGGCGCCGACGGCCTCCTCCAGGCCTCGTCGGACGCCGTCCTCAACGCCAACTACGTGCTGGCGCGGCTCGCCGACCGGATGAGCCTTCCCTATGACGGCCCGTGCATGCACGAGGTCCTGTTCGACGACGCGTTCCTCAAGGATACCGGCGTCACCACGCTCGATTTCGCCAAGGCGATGATCGACGAGGGCTTCCACCCGATGACCATGTACTTCCCGCTCGTCGTCCACGGCGCCTTCCTGATCGAGCCGACCGAAAGCGAATCGAAGGAGGGCCTCGACGTCTTCGTCGCGACCATGCGGAGTCTCGCCGAGCGCGCCCGATCGGGCGATGCGGCTCCGTTCCTCGCGGCGCCGCAGTTCGCGCCGCGCCGCCGCCTCGACGAGACGCGTGCCGCGCGCCAACCGGTGCTGCGCTGGCGGCGGTCGAACCACCCGGGCGAGGCGGCATAGGATCGCCGCGTGGCGCGTCGGGGGCTGCGATGACCCGTCGGGGATGAGCCGGCCGGCGGAGGCGGAGCGGTCGTGAGCGGAGGCCCCGCGAGCGGCGATCAACAGCGCGTCGCCTACGGGATGGGGCTCGTCTTCGTCTGCGCCGTCGCGTGGGGCTGCAACTGGCCGATCACCAAGTTCGTGCTGTCGGAGCTGCCGCCGCTCCAGTATCGCGCGGCGGGAACGACGCTCGCCGCGCTGGCGATCGGGCTTCTCGCGGCCCTCCGCGGCATCCGTCTCGCGGTACCGCGCGCGGAGCTCTGGCCGCTCGTTCTCGTCGGCACATTCAACGTCGCCCTGTTCAACATCACGGCGGTCTATGCCGTCGATCTCATGGGCGCGGGACGGGCGATCGTGATCGCCTACACGTTCTCGATCTGGACCGCGCTGTTCGGCCGCCTGATCCTGGGCGAGCGGTTCACGATCGACCGCAACCTCGGCATCGCGCTCGGCCTCGCCGGATTGGCGCTCCTCGTCGTCCCCGACCTCGTCCGCCTCGACCGCGCACCGTGGGGCGTCCTCCTCGCGGTCGGGACGTCGATCTCGTGGGCCTTGGGTTCGGTCCTTTTCAAGAAGTACCGCTGGTCGATCGAGGCGACGGCGCTCTCGGTCTGGCAGCTCGCGATCGGCAGCATCCCGATGATCGTGGGCGCCATCGTGTTCGAGCCGCTCGTCGACCCCGCGGCGTTGAGTGCGCCGGTCGCGATCGGCTGGATCTATTTCATCGTGATCGGCATGGCGTTCGGCTATTGGGCCTGGTTCACCGCGCTCCGCCATATCTCCGCGGTCGTCGCCTCGATCGCGTCCTTTGCGACGCCGGTCGTCGGCGTCCTCGTCGCCGGGTGGTTTCTCGGCGAGGAGCTGTCGGTGCTCGACCACGTCGCGCTCGCCTTCGTGGTCGCCTCAATCCTCGCGGTCGTCGCCGGACGCGATCGGATCCGGCGCCTCGTCGGGCGGTCGCCCTGAACGACGAAGGCCCGCCGGATGGCCGGCCTCGCGCGGGTCGGCGGCATGGGCCCGCTAGTTGAGCCGGCGCGGCAGCTCGGCGATGGCCGATTCGATCAAAGCGCCGCCACGGGTCGCGTCGAGGTTGTCGGCGATCAGCTTGCGCGTCGCGGCGAGCGCGACGTCGACGGCGGTCTCGCGCACTTCCTTGAGCGCCTCGGCCTCGGCGAGCGCGATCCGTTCGAGCGCGAGCCGCTCGCGGGTCTTGAGGCTCGCCTCGAGCGCCGCGGTCTGCTCCTCGGCGAGGCGAGCGGCCTGGGACGAGGCCGCGGCGAGCAGATCGTCGGCCTCCTTCATCGCGTTCCGGCTCTTGCGCTGGTATTCAGCGAGAAGGTGCTGCGCGTCCTCGCGGAGCTTCGCCGCCTCGTCGAGCGTCGCCTTGATGCGCGCCGCGCGGGCGTCGAGCGCGCGGTTGATCGCGCGCATCACCGGCTTCGCGATCGCGGCGACGAAGATGACGAATCCAACGGCGACCCAGGTGTCGGGGCTCTGCAGCATCAGCGGTCCTCGTAGGCGCGGGCGACGGCCGCGACGGCCTCGCGCGCCTTGTCCTCGGAAACGTCGAGCCCGGAGAGCCGGCCCACCGCTGCGCGCGCCGCGTCCGTCGCGACCGATCGGAGGTTGGCGAGCGCTTCCTTCCGCGCCGCGGCGATGCGGGCCTCGGCGGCGGCGGCCTCGCGCGCGAGCTTGTCGCCGAGGGCGGCGTTCCGCGCCTCGGCCTCGCGGGCCAGCCGCTCGGCCGTTTCCTGGATTCTCGCCTGCGCCTTGGTCCGCGAATCGGCCATCAGCTTCTCGTAGTTGCCGAGGACCGACTCGGCCTCCTTCTTGAGCGTCTCGGCCGCAGCGAGATCGTCGTCGATCCGATCCTGGCGTTTCTGCAGCGTCCCGGCGAGCTGCGGCAGCGCGACACGCACCAGGAGGATGTAGAGCGTCACGAAGGTGACCACGAGCCAGAAGACCTGGCTCGCGAAGGAGGTCGGGTCGAGTTGCGGCATGGCGCGCGTCCGGTGCGGCCCTTGGGGGCCGCACCGCCCCGGATCAGCCGAACAGGATGACGAGCGCGACGACGAGCGCGAAAAGCGCGATCGCCTCGACAAGGGCGAAGCCCAGCATCGTCATCGGGAACACATCGTTACGCGCCGCCGGGTTGCGGCCGACCGCGCTGATGAACGAGGCGAAGATGTTGCCGATGCCGATACCGGACCCGACGACGCCGATGACGGCGAGACCGGCACCGATCAGTTTCGCGGCAGCAAGTTCCATGATGGTCTTCCTTTCCAGAATGCCCGGCGGCGCCGGGGCCTAGTGCAGATGGAGGGCGTCGTTGATGTAGAGGCAGGTCAGGATCGCGAACACATAGGCCTGTAGGAACGCGATCACGATCTCGAGGCCGGTCAGCGCCGAGACGAAGGCGAGAGGCAGGACCCCGGCGACGCCGAGCGCCGGCACGAAGCCCGCGAATACCTTGAGGAGCGTGTGGCCGGCCAGCATGTTCGCGAACAGACGCACCGACAGGCTGATCGGGCGCGACAGATAGGACAGGATCTCGATCGGGATCAGGAGCGGCCACATCACCTTCGATACGCCGGGCGGCACGAAGAAGCTGAAGAAGTGCATGCCGTGCTTGACGAAGCCGAGGATGGTGACGGCGATGAACACGACGAGCGCCATCGCGAAGGTGACGATGATGTGGCTCGTGAAGGTGAAGCTGTACGGCACCATGCCGAGGAGGTTGCCGAACAGAACGAACATGAAGACGGTGAAGATGATCGGGAAGTAGCGGCGGCCCTCGTTCCCGACGGTGTCGCGGATCAGGTTGCCGACGAACTCGTAGGCGAGCTCGGCCATGCTCTGCAGACGACCCGGCACCAGCGCCGGCCGGCGCGATCCGATCGTCAGGAACAGGACGACGAGGACCACCGCGATCACCATGACGAGCGCGGAATTGGTGAACGAGATGTCGGTCTCGCCGAGCCGGATCGGCACCAGCGTCTTGATCTCGAACTGCGACAGGGGGCTGTGTTTGTCGGCCACGGTTTGACTGTCTCGGTGCTCGGTGGCTGTCTGGTCTTTCGGCGGGCGGCACCGCTGGCGCGGTCCCGGAAGAATTCATCGCTCGTGGAAAGGCGGCGGGGAGTCCGACGCCCAGCAACCCGTTACGCGTCCTCGTCGTCGTCCGGCGGGCGTCGCCCGGCCGGCTTGGTACCGCCCGGCCCGCCGGATCGCTGCCCCTGGTCGGGTCCGGAGCCGCCGGCCCTGTAGCCGACCGCCCCGCCGATCCCGCGCACCACGCGGTAGACGTTCATCATCCCGGCCGCGGCGCCGAGCACGAAGAACGCGATCAACAGCCAGGGCCCGGTGCCGAGCCACTGATCCAGGAGGATCCCGATCCCTGCACCGACGATCAGCGCGGCGACGATCTCGACGCCAAGCCGCATGGCGAAGCCATAGCCGCTCCGGGACGCCGGAGAGCCGGCGCGTTCCGGCGGATGCTCCTGCGCCTTGAGACGGCGCAGCCGCGCATCCAGGTCCTGAAGCGCGCCGGGCTTGTCGCTCTCGCTCATCGCTGGGATGCCTTCTGGCCCCCGTCGTCGCGGCGTGCGCCGCAGCGAAAGGCAGGCGCACGATACGGACTGCCCCAGGGCCTGTCAAGGCGCAACCGGTCGCAGTTACGGCCTTGATCCACTTGCGGAAATCGCCATTCGCGCGGGGTGCTCAACCGGTCGCGCGAAGCGCTTCAGCGGCCTCCAGATCGACCGAGACGAGCTGCGACACGCCGCGTTCCGCCATGGTTACGCCGAACAGCCGGTCCATGCGCGCCATGGTGAGCCGATGGTGGGTGATCAGCACGAAACGCGTGTGGGTCTCGGCGGCGATATCGGTGAGGAGCATGCAGAAGCGGTCGACATTGGCATCGTCGAGCGGCGCGTCGACCTCGTCGAGCACGCAGACCGGCGCCGGATTGGAGAGGAAGACCGCGAACAGGAGCGAGAGCGCGGTCAGCGCCTGCTCGCCGCCCGAGAGGAGCGTCAGCGTCTGCAGCTTCTTCCCGGGCGGGCTCGCCATGATCTCGAGCCCGGCCTCGAGCGGGTCGTCGGAGCCGGTCAGCGCCAGATGCGCGCGGCCGCCGCCGAACAGGCGCGCGAATAGCCTCTGGAAATGCTCGTCGACGGTCTTGAAGGCCTCCATCAGCCGTTCGCGGCCCTCGCGGTTCAGGCCGGCGATGCCCTGCCGGAGGCGCGCGATCGCCGCGATCAGGTCCTCGCGCTCGCTCCGGATGTTGCCGAGCTTCTCCTCGATCTCGTTGGCCTCGATCTCGGCGCGGAGATTGACCGGGCCCATCGTGTCGCGTTCGCGCACAAGGCGATCGACGCGCATCTGCATCTGGGACTTCTCGGGCAGCGCCTGGCCGGGGTCGACCTCGGCGACCGCGAGCGTGTCCTCGGGCCTACACGAGAGCCTTTCCTGGATCCGCGCGACGAGCGCGGCGGTCGCCTGCGCGACCTGCTCGACGATGCCTTCGCGACGTGCGCGCGCCTCGCGTGCATCGGCGAGGCTCGCCTCCATCGCGCGGAGCTCCTTCGTCGAGGCCTCGACGGCACGCTCGGCGGCGACCAGCGCATCGGCGGTCTCGCGCCGGCGGCTCTCGGCGGCGGCGCTCGCCTCGAACAGGCTCTCGCGCCGGGCCGCGAT
>Ga0194132_10003290_pt1 | contig 28981 bp, 28 predicted proteins | sample TA2KigOf80mmetaG_FD_148612 | JGI IMG/M metagenome (GOLD analysis project Ga0194132, IMG submission 148612) | Freshwater microbial communities from Lake Tanganyika, Tanzania - TA2015054 Kigoma Offshore 80m | ecosystem: Environmental > Aquatic > Freshwater > Lake | place: Tanzania: Lake...
CGGTACATTGAGTGTGGGCGCAGCGCTCTGCATCGATTCCCATGGCACTGCAGCGCAGAAGGCGATGTACCTGCCTCGCCTCTATAGCGGTGAGTGGACGGGCACGATGTGCCTGACTGAAGCACAATGCCGGTACCGACCTCGGCATCATCCGTACGCGCGCCGAACCACGTGCCGACGGATCCTACAGCATTACGGGTACCAAGATTTTCATTACCAGCGGCGAGCACGATCTTGCCGCCAACATCATTCACCTGGTTCTCGCGCGTTTACCGGATTCACCTTCTGGCACCAAGGGCATCTCACTCTTCATCGTGCCGAAGTTCCTGCACGATGACACCGGTGCGCTCGGCCCGCGCAACGCTGCGGTCAGTGGCTCCATCGAACACAAGATGGGAATCAAGGGCAGCGCGACCAATGTCATGAACTTCGACGGTGCCACCGGTTTTCTCATCGGTGCGCACAACGCAGGGCTCGCCTGCATGTTCACGATGATGAACTACGAGCGGCTTTCCGTGGGGTTGCAAGGCCTGGGCGCTGGAGAAGCCGCGTCGCAGTTTGCATCCTCCTACGCCAATGATCGATTGCAGGGGCGCTCACCTGCAGGCCCGGTGCGCCCTGACGCACCGGCGGATCCGCTGACTGTCCATCCGGACGTGCGGCGAATGCTGTTGACGATTTGCGCCTTTACGGAAGCCGGTCGGGCATTTGCCGTGATGGTCGGCCGTGAACTGGATCGCGCCAAACACTTGAACGACTGGCAGGCACAGGTGTTCTCGGAACTGCTCACCCCTATTGCCAAGTCGTTTCTCACCGATCGCGGATTTGATTCCGCCGTGCTTGCACAGCAGGTTTATGGCGGGCATGGCTACATCGCGGAATGGGGTGTCGAACAGCTCGTCCGTGATGCGCGGATCGCGCAGATCTATGAGGGTACCAACGGTGTCCAGGCCATGGATTTCATTGGCCGCAAGGTTCTTCGTGATGGTGGTGCGACACTGCAGGCATTTCTGACTCAGATGCGACAGGAGGCGATTCCGCCCCGGTTTGAAGCGGAGTGCGCCGATGCGGAATTGCGCCTTGCCCGAGTCACTGGTCGTCTCGTGGAGCGAACCCGCGGTGACATGGATCTTCCCGGTGCGGTCGCCACCGACTACCTGGAGCTGGCAGCGCTCACCATCTACGCCCGGCTGTGGGCCCGCATGGTCCAGGTGGCTGAGGCCGGTGTACAGGCTGATCCGCAACTGGCGACGCACAAAGCCCGTACCGCGGCATTCTTCTTCGCGCGTCTGCTGCCGAAAACACTGGCACTGGAACAGACTATCGAAGCGCCGTCTTCGAGCGTTGATCTGTAGAGGAATTCCGCCGTTCGATCACCCAGGTTATTGCCCGACGCCTTTTCCAGGGCAGGGATGTTTGGGTGAGCCGGTGTCACAGACCGAGATTGCACGTAACCAGACACTCGCACCGCCGACTAGCGTGGTGTCGATGCCGGGTGTGCTCTCGCTCTTCTCCGTGCCCTTTCCTTTCTCTGTTTCGTTCTCTTTCTCTTTCTCTTTCCCTTTCGCGTCGGGAATGGACTGTGGGGCATCTCGGATGGAACGAGTGATCGTATAAAAGGCCTCATTTCCCTGAATCACCTTGATCAGGGTGACCTGGGATGCATCGATCAAACTGAGCTTTGGACAGGCCAGCAAGGCAACTGCGGTTGGATAACCATTTTCTTCCACGGTGGATACGGGTACGTAGCTGTCGTGGATGCAACTGGCAAGATGGTCGGTGCGTAGACCCTCAAGAAAATCCAGCGGGTCGGGAACGGGAGAACCTGCGAGGCGTTCGAGAGTGATCTTCTCTTTCCACCGTTCCTTCGACATTTCTTCGGCTGCTTCCGGGACCGCGTTGGCTTCTGCTTAAGGAATGTACTCGGCCAGTTGCAGTGATTCAGACTGGGTACCGCCAACCCTTGCCCAACCGGATGGTGGTGCGGCCAGCAGAATTTCGCCCGTTGCCTGCGGAGGCTGATTTGTCTCGTCATCTCCTGCTTGCATGGAAGCTCAAGCGGAACACTGGAAAATCCAGATCATCAGAACTATGAATTGCAGTTTCATCTCGGAAATACCCATGGATGAGAAGCGGACAGGCCGCCGTCCACGGCGATGGCCTGGCCATTGACGTAGGACGCGCGGTCACTCAACAGGAAACAGGCCATCTCGGCGATCTCGTGCGGCTCACCATGTCGCTTGAGAGGATTGATCTGGCCGATGCGGTTCGATGTGCCGCGTTCGCGCGCACGCTCGAATGCCGGCCGGGTCATGCCGGTTTCGATGAGCCCGGGACAGATGGCGTTGATTCGGACACCCGAGCCATACAGCTGGTAGGCCGTTGTTTGCACGATGCTGATCACTCCGACTTTAGATGCGCTGTAGTCGATGCCTCCGGCATTGGCACGCAGTCCTGCGACGGATGCGGTGCAAACGATTGCACCGGAACCTTGCCGTGTGAAGTGAGGAACGGTGTGTTTGATGGCCAGGAATACACCGACGGTGTTAACCCCGAGTGTGTGTTGCCAGTCTTCCACGGTCAGTTCAGTCAAGGGTTTGCGGCCACCGGAAACACCTGCATTGGCGTAGATTCCATCGACACCCCCGAAGCGATCTGCACACGCGGTCACAAAGGTGATGACATCGGACTCGTTCGCGGCGTCAGCACGAATGGCATGGGCCATACCTCCGGCACTGACGATGCTTGCAGCCGTCTGTACAATCTCGGTACTCATATCCACGGCAATCACCCGGGCACCTTCCCGGGCTGCGAGAGACGCAGTCGCCCGGCCAATACCGCTGGCAGCGCCGGTGATGATGATGGGTTACCGTCGAGAAGTCCCACAGCTGATTCCTAGCGCGTTGGTGATTGACTTAATAAACGCTGCTGACGACATCGTCGACGAATCGGCTCTTGCCGCCCGGTGTGAATCCGGTGCAGTAGTGAATGCGTGGGCCTGCCAGTGCGGCGTCACATTCGAGCCATTGTGGGCCTTTCGGGCGTGGTGTGATTGTCCAGCTGCGCTCTTCCATGACGAAATACTCCGGGTGTTTGAGCAGCGCGATGGCGGCGGAATCCCAGGGATGGAAGCCTGAGTCGTTCGGGAACTGGCCCGTCCACCAGTTGCACCAGGCCAGTGAATTGCGATGAAAGTAGGTGGCCACGGGATTGTTACGGGCAGCGATCACCTCAAGATCCCGTGCCGAGATACAGACCTGTGAGGTGAGTTCAAAACCGGCCAAGATGACTCGGGTTGAGCCGCAGGCTTCCAGCATGAGGCGGGCTGCATCGACATCGTTTTCGAAGTTGAAATCTGCAACCGGCCCCTTGTCGCCGATAAAAAACTTCCGGCCTCTGGATCGACCGGCGACGATGATCAGGGTGGTGATGCTCCTGAAGGCATCCGGATGGTCGCGCGCCAGAATCCCCATGTTGGTCAGAGGGCCGATGGCAGCCACCGCACACCGTGTTGTGCGGAGTAGCGCGGCCATACCTTCAACGGCGGCGTTGCTCGCGGAATTTTTTGCCATCGACTCAGCCGCACCTTCGAGTACGGGAACTGCGGACTGTTTGAGTGCAACGATCTCACGCGCTACACGAACAACTTCGGAAAGGGGTCCGTTGCCGAACACAGTGGTGATCAGGCGCAGATCGAGCAGATCGGAGTTTAGTGCCTCGGCGATGGCAAAACCGTCATCAATATCCCGTGGCCGACCCTGGTGCTGCACACCGAGTGCGACATCAGTATCGATGATGAGCGGAATGCGGTTCATGTGCCGATCATCGTCCTTGCGGTGTTGAGCCAGGCGATTCGCTGTTCGGCATTCGCTTCAAGAGGCAGCTGCGCCACACCCAGCAACCTGCGGATGATCTCAATGGCCGCAAAACGGATGGCGAGCCCATAGTCGAAGCCAGGAGGTGTGACGTAAGAGCGGAGGCTTGTCATCAGATCCTGTTGCGAGAACCCGGTGAACGTCAGATGCGCGAGCATCACACCGACGTCAAATTCGGGCGGACCGACAAAAGCGAACTCCGGATCGATGATCGCTACGCCGATCCGATCATGGTGCAACCACGATCCAGGGTAGTAGTCGCCGTGCAGGAGGCATGGGCGGGATGCATGTGCAGCCTTGCCGAGATAGATGTCGCCGAGCTGGGACGCGATGTTGCGAAGCCCCTCATCGGCGGCAAACTGCGCTGCGATGCTCTCAAGTCCCGGCGCGATGGACGCGCCGTTGCCCGACATGAGCGGGATCACGAAGATGTGTTGATGGTTGAGCGCGCGCATCTCCCGATTTGTAAAGGCGGCTGCATCGATGCCCTGCAGCGCATGCAGCCGCCACAACCAGTAGATGAGTGCGGTGAAGAGACCCCGTCCGTTCAGTTCAGCGAACCCGTCCCTGTAGAGATGCTGGAAATCTCCTTCGGTTCCCATATCCTCCAGTGCGAGCAAGCGGTGAGATGCGTCAAAACCGATCCTTGAGGGCATTCGCATGGAGAGTGAGCCGTCGGCGGCGAGGGTGGAATAAAAAAGATCCTCGGTCGCTATGCGGTTTTCAGGTGCTGGAATCTGCGGGTACTTTGCGACGAACGGCACGGACTGTTTCAGGATCAAGGTCCGCTTCGCGAGCCGAGCCCGCAGCGTCCGGTTCATGTTGCCTTCACCCGCCGGTTCCAGCCCCTCGATGGATTCGTCAGGGGCGATCCATCCGAGCTTGCGGCAAAACGCCTCGACTGCGGCGACGTTGGCAGGCGACAGCTCCAGCATCAGCGAATCGCAACGGGATTGATCACCGCCTGTACCGCGCCGACAAATCGGGGTGCGCCCAGTACGAAGAGGAATTCAGCCACACCGTCTTTGGCAAGACCTCGGGTGTCCATGTTCTCGAGAATGTACACACCGTTCTTGGCGAGTAGTTCCGGATGAACCGGGAACGCCTGGGCGTTGTCTTCGGCGGGCAGTACTTCAAGAGCCCAGGTGTCAGAGCCGACAGCAACAACACCGAGACTCGCGAGATATTTCGCACCACCGACACCGAGCCCAGGTTCCCCTGCCATGAAGCGGGTTGCGTCCGTATCCATCACGTTGAGCCAGCCGGTGTGAAACAGGACTACATCGCCTTTACCGATCTTCACACCTGCGGTCTTTGCAGCGGCTTCAATCTCCGCCTGATTGATCGGCGTGCCTTCCGGGACGATATCAACACCTTTCAGTTTGGCGACATCGAGCAGCACACCGCGGGTGGCAATGGGTGGCAGCTCATGGATGGAGTACTTCTTGAGCCCGGTGTTGGCGACAAATTCGCTGGCGTGAGTGCCGTTGTAGTAGCGGTGTTCGATGCCCATGTGGCCGAGCCCATCGAGCTGGCTGCCGATACCCATCCAGAAGTTCAGCAGGTCATCGTTGCCGGTGGACTTGTTGCTGCCGAGCGTCGCACCCGTACCATCCGACAGTTGCAATACCGTCATTGAGTAGTTGCGTGGCGGATAGGCCGGGGACTTCGATCCGGTTTCTACACCGAGGCGATACGTCTTCCCTTCAGTGACGAGTTTTGCCGCCTGCACCAGTTTTTCAGGCGACAGGTTGTTGATCGCGCCCAAAGTGTCATCAGCACCGTAACGGGATGGATACCAGTCTTCGGCGCGGGCAATACCGAGCGTGAGGCTGGTGACGAGCAGCAGGATGAATCGCATGTTGAACTCCCCTGATTGAGTGTGGGGGAGCATAACAAACCGGGATGAGCGGGAAACGAAGAGTCGTGCCGATGCTCAGGCCGGCGACCGGGCGAGTCGCGCAACCAGCCGCGGGTAAATCCCCCCAAACGCCCCATTCGACATGATGACGATGTGCCGGCGCTGTTTCGCGGGTTTCGCCAGATGCTCGATCAGTGCATCGAGGTCATCAAACATCCGAGCGGGAACCACACATTCGTCCACGAGTGAGGCGAGGTCCCACTTGATGTTGTCGCCGCGAAACCAGATGGCCGAATCTGCAGGCGAACAACAGTTCACCAGGTCATGGCGGAGCGTACCGAGCGACATGGTGTGCGAGCGCGGCTCGATCACGGCAAGGATTTCGTCGCTGCCAACAGCTTTACGAAGCCCTTGCAAGGTCGACCGGATCGCCGTCGGATGGTGGGCGAAGTCGTCGTAGACCCGTACCTTCGCGTCTTCAAAGATCAGCTCCATGCGCCGCTTCACGCCTCTGAAGGAGCTGAGGGCTTCCGCAGCCACACTCGGCGCCACACCCGCATGCCGGGCTGCGGCAATCGCGGCCAGGGCGTTGTTGACGTTGTGTTGGCCAAGGAGAGACCAGTCCACGGTGCCGACCTGTACGTCGTTGATGCAGACGTTGAAGCGGCTGCTGTTGGCGGTCACATCACGCGCATGCATCACTTCGCCCGTGTCGCGTTCGATGCGATGGCGGATGCGGCCACTGCCGAAAAGTCCGACCGGTGACCAGCAGCCGCGCCGCAGTACTTCATCAACATGCTCATCGGCCACCGGTACGAGCACGAGGCCGCTGGCCGGCACGGTGCGCAGCAGCAGATGGAATTGCTGCTGGATCGCCTCGACATCCGGAAAGATGTCCGCGTGATCATGTTCAAGGTTGTTGATGACGAGGGTTCGTGGCCGATAGTGCAGGAACTTCGAGCGCCGATCGAAGTACGAGGTGTCATATTCATCCGCCTCAACCACGAAACAAGGAGTCGTGCCGAGCGCTGCGCTGCGTTCGAGGTTGGCCGGAACACCGCCGATCAGATACCCGGGATCGAGGCCTGCACACTTCAGAATCCAGGCTAACATGCTGCTGGTCGTGGTCTTGCCATGCGTGCCGGACACCGCGATTACCCAGCGATCCTGCAGGATCGTCTTGCCGAGCCATTCCGCACCTGATGTGTACGGCAGCCCGGATTCCAGTACGTACTCCACGCCGGGATGTCCACGCGGCAGCTGCGCGTTGCCAATCACGACCAGATCCGGTCGTGGATCGAGTTGAGCCGGATCGAAGCCTTCGTACACGGTGATACCCGCAGTGGCGAGTTGGTCACTCATTGGCGGGTAGAGTTTTTTGTCGCTCCCCGACACTTCGAAACCCGCGTCTTTGGCGAGCATCGCGAGGCTACCCATGAGGGTACCGCCGATGCCGAGGAAGTAGAGGCGACTGCTCTTTTCGGTGACTGTCATCATGCCGGATTCTCCAACACCGCCTGGGCTACGACGGTGGACAGAAACCACATGCCAAGCGCGACGCCGGTGGCGGGAACATAGCGGATATCCAGTGCCTGATGAACGATGTGGCCATAGATGACGATGGTCCACAGGAAGAATGCGAACAGCAACGAGTCGGCGGCACCGTCAAAGATCATCCGGATCAGAGGCAGTGTCGCCCCGAGAAGCGCCGTCAACAGCAAATCGCAACCGAAAACAGATGTCAGCGTGGGCAGGAAGCGGGCTTCTACGCTCCGAAAATAAAGGGCAAGCCAGAGCAGGCACGCGAATGTTGCCTGCGGTACGACGATGGCGGTGGCCGTTCGCCACGGATCAGCACCTTCCGAGAGTGCGGTTGAAAGCAGCAGGCTCGTGATGAGGTTTGCGAGCACGACCATCGCCACGAACCAGCTCGCCGTCGGCACCTTGGATGTATGTGCACGCAACGTGCACAGCTGCCAGAAAAACGTGATGACGGTCAGCATGGAATGTTTTGAACGGCGAGCGGGTCTGTAAAACTCGCACAAATTCTCGCACAAAAAAGGAGGGTGACGGAGAATGACTGCGGAGTGGGGCAACACGTCGCATGCCGAGTGAGCACCGGAACCCCGTCAGTACCAGGACCAGGATCAAGACCAAAAACAGGATCAACACCAAAAACAGGACAGTCGCGAACGTCATGGCGAACAAACGCAACGCTTTTTATGCCCAGTCCGGGGGTGTCACCGCCGTCATCAATGCCTCCGCCTGTGGTGTCATCGAAACCGCGCGCAAACACAAAGACCGAATCGGCAAGGTGCTCGCCGGGCGCAACGGCATCCTCGGTGCACTACGGGAAGAGTTGATCGATACCAGCAAGGAATCTGCGGCGACGATTGCCGGGTTGCGTTACACACCGAGTGGCGCTTTCGGTTCCTGCCGCTACAAACTCAAGTCGTTCGAACAGAACCAGCGGGAATACGAACGCCTGATCGAGGTGTTCAAGGCCCACGACATCGGGTACTTCTTCTACAACGGCGGGGGTGATTCCCAGGATACGGCCAACAAGGTCGCACAGCTGGGGAAACGCCAGGGGTATCCGGTGACTTGCATCGGTGTGCCCAAGACTGTCGACAACGATCTGCCATTTACCGATACCTGTCCGGGCTTTGGTTCCGTCGCCAAATACGTGGCGGTGAGCACCCGGGAAGCAGCGCTTGATGTGGCTTCCATGTGTGAAACCTCCACCAAGGTTTTCATCATGGAAGTGATGGGGCGACATGCGGGTTGGATTGCTGCCGCGGCAGGACTTGCGCAGGAAGAGAAGGACGATGCGCCCCATGTGATCGTATTGCCGGAAGTGCCTTTCGACGACGATGCATTTCTGGCCAAGGTGAAATCCACCGTGGACCGGATTGGTTACTGCGTTGTGGTCATCAGCGAAGGCGCGCATTACGCCGATGGCCGTTTCCTCGCCGATGCCGGCAGCCGTGATGTCTTTGGACACGTTCAGCTTGGTGGTGTTGCGCCGACAGCAGCGCAGATGATCAAGGACAAGCTCGGCTACAAATACCACTGGGCGGTGGCGGACTATCTGCAGCGCGCTGCGCGGCACATCGCTTCAAAGACGGATGTCGACCAGGCGTATGCGCTCGGCAAGGCCGCGGTTGAGTTCGCGCTGGCCGGCAAAAACGCGATCATGCCCACCATCGTGCGCAAGAGTGACAAACCCTACCGGTGGACCATTGGCGAGGCACCGCTTGACAAGGTCGCCAACGTGGAACGGAAGATGCCGAAGAACTTCATCACTAAAGACGGTTTCGGTATTACCGAGGCGGCCAAACGTTATCTGGCGCCGCTGATTGCAGGGGAAGATCCGCCGACGTTCCGCAATGGCTTGCCGAGGTACGTAAAGCTCAAGGGTGTTTTGGTCCCGAAGAAGCTAGCTGAATTCGCGTGAGCGAACCGCTCCTGGATTCGCTCGAACTAGCCGCAGCAAAAGCCGGAGACATTGCCCCGGCGGTCTATGAGCGTTATTTCGAGCGTTGTCCGGATTCCCGGACGATCATGATCCACACGGACAGCTACATGCGTGGCCGCATGCTCGATGAAGTGTTCCGTTTGCTCATGAGCGGTGACGTCGAAGAAGAGCGCGAATACCTGGAATTCGAAACCACCAACCACCGCGCCTATGGGGCGGCACCGCACATGTACGAGAACGTGCTGCTGGCCGTACGTGATGTCGTGACGGATGTGCTGGGTTCGGAGTTTTCGGCCGAGATGGACGTGGCGTGGAAGCAACGCGTGCAGGAGCTGCTGGCGATTATCCGGCTGTTTACTGCGGCAGCGTAGCGTTTTGGCCCAATTGGGGGTCAGGCCGGATCGCTTTTCCGCCGTCCACGCTTATGTGTGCGGCGTTCATTTTCAAACACGAAGGCTGATGTCAGGCCATCATCTGCGGCCCGACGCAGGCCTTCCCGGCGATCTGGCCGCCGATTGAATCGGCAATTGCACTTGATGGCATCACAACCCGGTAGTGGCAAAACCGGCGCCTCATTGATAAGGATTGGCTTCTGCGCGAGCTCACGGGCCTTCGCGTAACAACCCCCTGCTCCGGGAACGATCAATACCGTCCGATAGGGAGAGAGCTGCTTTTTCCCTTGGGTTTTCGCGGGTGCAGAACCCAGGCGGGACCACTTGCCGATCTGAAATGCCATGGGGATAAGGTAGCCGGGCGGGATCAAAAAAAGCGGAATTCCGCCACGTTTCAGTTTTGTTCAACGTCCTTCCGGCAAGCACGAACGTGATCGATCGAGCACTTTTCTCTGTTTTGAAACAAAAGTACCCGCCCGCTCACATTGACGCTTCGGTCAGTTCGAGACCTACCTGCTGAATACCATGGCAGCACGAGTCAGACTCACTGCTAAGACGCTGCGTTTGAATACCAACAACGGGGTAAAGGAAGGGTGGGTTTGCTCGTGTTGTCGAAGTCCAGGGGATGGGGAAACTTCGACTGGTATATCTGGCTTTCAATGCGGTCGTTTCTCAGGAAAGTCATCTCCATGATGGGCCGCAGGTCCAGGCCAGACCTTGAGACTGCTTCGATGCAGTTGTTCGGAGGGAGGTGTACACAGGTATGTGTCTGCAGGATCTTGTCGAAGGTACGCTTGGCAAGACCGAAGAATGGCTCGTTCCAGAGCTGGTCCAGTTCGTGGAACTCCGCAACGATGATCCGAAATCGGTTCATCAAAGCGGCTGAAGCCGACAGAAAGACCCCGTATTCGTACCCCTCTATGTCGATTTGCAGCAACAGGTCCGAGTCGTTTTTCAGGGCGCAATCATCTACCCAACCGTCGAGGGTCATGAAGTCTTCGTCTGATGTGCAGCCGATGAACTTTTTGCTGAAGCTGAAGAGCGGGTGTTCTTCGGCGAGTCCTTCAACGGATTTGTCAGCAAGAAAGACCCTCATGCCTCGATCAGCACACTCTTTCTCGAATCCGGATACGAGGTTAACGCCTGGAGAAAAACAGGCTTCGACTGCGTCAAGATTGTCCGGGAGCAGATAGCCACCATCCCCGGCGGGCCCGAGGCGGATAAGTTCCCGGTTGGTCGATACCGGGTGTAGCCGTTCCAGCAATCGAACAAGATTGTTGCGATCGTTTTGCCAAGTCGGGAATTCCCGAGACGTAGCGATGGCGCTGGCGAAGCGGGATCTGAAGTTTCGTAGGGCGTCTCTCATTTTTTTTTCGCTGGTTGTGGGTTGGTCTTGGTGCGTGAACCTCTCACAATATGCGCCCGTTCAATCCCCGCAGAGCAGATTGCGATTACGGGCTGAGATTATCATCGTCAGATTCCGCCCGATGGATGGCTTGGGGGTATCGAGGAAAAACCAGAGCAGACGTGGCCGTGACATCTCCTGAAAAGTACATTCTCGTGAAAGCGATGCGGGCCGGTCTCGGTGATTTGATGCTTGGCGTATTGCAGGGTCTCCTTTTTGCGCGTTTGAGAGGGCGTACTTTGGTCGTGGATTGGACGAACTCGGTTTACGCACCGGCGGACGCGAACCTTTCCCGGTCCTGTTTGAGCTCAAGTCCCAGTCTTGCGCCGACGCCGTGGATCCCTCCGCAGCAACCAGACCTGCGCTTTGGACCGGCCACCTGCATCGGTCGGTGAAGGAGATGCTGGATCTGCATAATCGTGGGTGGGAGGGCGGTGCCTACCTTGAGGATTTTTCCTGTCGGCTGGAGCAGGTCGACTATGAGGAACCTGTCCTGATCAGCACTGACTACAGGTTTCTGCGGCGGATGCGGGCGCACTTCACTGGAGAGTTCTCCCATCTTTCTCACCTCACCAACGGCCAGATTCTGGCAGATCTTGCGAAACGGCATCTCACGCTTGCTGCGGATCTAAAAACGGAAGTGGAGACCTGGCGGGAACGGAATCTGCCTGGGTTCACTGTGGGTATTCATGCCAGACATACGAATGAAAAGGGTGGGAAAAACACTGATATCCGCAAGCTGGAATCAGCTTTGTCGCGTGTCCTCAGTCGCAATCCGGTCGACAGAATCTTTCTTTGCACTGACAACGTCGCAACTGAAGAATCTCTCCAATCCCGGTACGGGAACATCGTCGTCAAGGACAAGCGGTTTCCCGAAGCGAATGATGTTGTGCACCTCACGGCGCACGCCTCGGGTCACGGCATCAGGACAGCCAAGGAAGCCGTAACTGAGATGTATCTGCTGAGTCAGTGCGATGTTCTGATCGACGCCAACAACTCCAATTTCGGTTATGCATCTTCACTATGGTCAGAAGGCAGATCAAACCCTGATCTTGCAGCGGAGCCTACTGGAATAAAGCCGCTTCTGCGCCGGTTCAAGCAACGTTTTCGGCCCACACCAGGCGTTGAACCTGACATACGGCTTTGAAGCGTTCGCGAGGAGTGAGCAGGGTCGCGAAAATCCGGTTACCGCCTTTTTGATCCGAGCGTGTTTGAACATGAGCTGAGGCCACGAGGCAATCACCAGAATAAAGAACCCGGCCGCAGCCCGGTTCTTTGCTTCTAGCGGTGAGTCCCGCGACTCACAGTATGGGGATCAGCAACAGTGCGACGATGTTGATGATCTTGATCAGCGGGTTCACAGCGGGGCCGGCGGTGTCCTTGTAGGGGTCGCCCACGGTGTCGCCGGTGACAGCAGCCTTGTGTGCTTCAGAACCCTTGCCGCCAAAGTGACCGTCTTCAATGTACTTCTTGGCGTTATCCCACGCGCCACCACCGGTGGTCATGGAGATGGCTACGAAGAGACCCGTCACGATGGTACCGATCAGGAGGCCGCCCAGTGCCTCGGGGCCGAGGAATACACCGACGAGCACAGGTACGATGACCGGTAGCAGCGACGGGATCATCATTTCCTTGATCGCGGCGCGGGTCAGCATGTCCACAGCCTTGGAATAGTCAGGCTTGGCCTTACCTTCCATGATGCCTTTGATTTCCTTGAACTGGCGGCGCACTTCAACCACCACGGAACCTGCGGCACGACCCACCGCTTCCATCGCCATGGCACCAAAGAGGTAGGGAATCAGGCCGCCGATCAGGAGACCGATGATGACCATGTGGTCAGAAAGGTCGAACTCAAACTCCCGGCCAAACTGGGCTTCGAGGTTGTGGGTGAAGTCTGCAAATAGCACCAGTGCGGCCAGACCGGCAGAGCCAATCGCATAACCCTTGGTGACGGCCTTGGTGGTGTTGCCCACGGCGTCGAGAGGATCGGTGATGTCACGAATGGCACTCGGCAGTTCAGCCATCTCGGCGATACCACCGGCGTTGTCGGTGATCGGGCCGTAGGCGTCGAGCGCAACGATCATGCCGGTCATGGACAGCATGGAGGTTGCGGCAATGGCGATTCCGTACAGGCCACCCAGTTCATAGCAGCCCCAGATAGCGGCGCAAACGGCCAGCACCGGCCAGGCGGTTGCTTTCATCGAAACGCCGAGGCCGGCAATGATGTTGGTGCCGTGACCGGTGGTGGAGGCTTCAGCCACGTGTTTCACCGGTGCGTAGTCTGTGCCGGTGTAGTACTCGGTGATGTAGACAATCAGGCCGGTCAGGACCAGGCCGACGATGGCGCAGGCGAAGATTTTCATCGCGCCGTAGGAGGAGCCTGCCATCAGTTCGGTGGTGATGGGGTAGAAGGCGATGGCTGCAAGGACTGCAGAAACGATCACGCCCTTGTAGAGCGCGCCCATGATGGAGCCACCGTCGTTGGTCTTGACGAAAAAGGTACCAATGATCGAGGCGATGATGGACACGCCGCCGAGTGCGATCGGGTAGAGAACGCCATTGGGGCCGGCTGCTTCGACCATCAGGCTGCCGAGCAGCATGGTAGCGATCAGGGTTACGGCATAGGTTTCGAAGAGGTCTGCCGCCATACCGGCGCAGTCGCCGACGTTGTCACCGACGTTGTCGGCGATCACCGCGGGGTTGCGCGGGTCGTCTTCCGGAATACCGGCTTCTACCTTACCGACCAGGTCAGCACCGACGTCTGCACCCTTGGTGAAGATACCGCCGCCGAGACGGGCAAAGATCGAGATCAGGGAGCTGCCGAATGCCAGGCCCACGAGGGCGTGCAGCGTCTCGGCTTCAGCAATGCCCATGGACTGCATGATGGCGTAGTAACCGGCGACACCCAGGAGGCCAAGGCCAACCACCAGCATGCCGGTGATGGCACCGCCGCGGAATGCAACCTGCAGTGCAGCGTTGATGCCGTTGCGGGCAGCTTCCGCAGTTCGCAGGTTCGAACGCACGGAGATGTTCATGCCGACGTATCCGGCCACACCGGAAAGCACCGCACCTACGAGGAAACCGACGGCGGTATAAACGCCAAGAAAGGCAATCGGAACCAGCAGCACGACGCCGGCGATGGCGATGGTCGTGTACTGGCGGTTCAGGTAGGCGCTTGCGCCCTGCTGGATCGCACCGGCGATTTCGCGCATGCGGTCGTTGCCTTCGGATTGCGCAAGAATCCAGCGGACCTGCCAGATGCCATAAATGATCGCGAGGACTCCGCACGCGAGTGCGAAGGACAGGTACGGCGACATGAGATTTCCCCTCAAGTTGAAGAAAGGTTTTTTGTATTCAGGAATCCGACCCCAGGACCTGCTCCTGTGAGTGCTACAGGCTGCCCTGAACACCCCATGGCGGTCTTCTTGCTCCCGGTCGGGGCGGCGGATGATACTCAACGCCCCGGGCAATTCAAAGCTGGCTTCGATTCCTGGATCGGGGCCGGTTCGGGTCCGAATCGGTTCAGTGCGCTAGGGTACTGAAGCCAACCGTTGGGGTCTGTTACGGGTTTGTGGCGCCCCACTGTTATCCGCTCGCCAGCAGCACCCGCAGGTCGGTAATCCCGCCATTGGCCCGCGACACAAAAGAGGCCATGACCAGCGAGTGATTGGCGAGCAGGCCCATGCCGTCGCCATTGAGGATCATCGGGCTAGAGACGGTCTGCTGGGACGGTTCCAGCTCGCGAATGACCTGCTGCAGGCTCACCCGGGCGTTTTTATTGTCGAGCACATCGCCGAAGTCGTTTTCAGCGGCCCGCAGGAGATGCAGCAGTGCCCAAGTATAGCCTCGGGCTTCGTAGAACACAGCGTCAAGTTCCAGCCACGGCGTCTTGTACTCCTCATCAACTGGTGCGGAAGTCGACTGGGTGGCAGCGGCGTCGCCAGCGAGATCGATGTTCAGCTGGCGTTTGCCGACGCTCGCTGAAAGACGCTGGGACAGGCTGCCGAGGCGGGTTTCGACGGATTCGAGCCAATGCGCCAGATTGTCTGCCCGGGCGTAGAACTGGGCTTTCGGCTGCGCCGGATCCGCCAGGCGGTCGAGGTAGCGGCTGAAATGACGGATCCCGTCGCGGTATTCACTTTCTGATGGCGGGAACGCCCAGCTCGAGTTGTCGAAGGACAGTTTGGGTTCGGCTTCCGCCAGGTCCTTGTCTTCGATGCTCTGACTTTGCGACCGGGATAGGTCGATCCTGAAGGATCTGGAGGTATCCCTTAACTGGGTGAGCACGCCAAACTCCCAGGCCGGCATGTTATCCATGACCACACCTGGAGGGAACTTGTCATTCGACAGGTAACCACCCCGCTTCTCCAGAAGCGCGTCGCCGAGGGCGAGCATGGTATGGGTCATGACGTATCCGGTGACCGGCCGATGCCCGTTCTTGTTCGCGTATTGGTTGGCCTTTTCGACGACATCGAACTCGGCGGGTTCCGCATCCCACCACCAGCCGACGCCGACATAACCCGTCAGCACCAGGGCCAGTACGCCGCTGACCGTCTTGCGGATCATCGAGCCGCCGGTTCCAACCGGAACTGACTGCGTTTCGCTCGGATACTTCGATTGCCAGAATTTCCAGTTCATTGGTGCAGACCCCAGCGGTGGCGGTGGTTCAAAAGGTCGGAAGAGGGCTCACTGTGCGGCCGGAAAACACACCAGCTCCACACTCGGTGGGCTGCCGATGCGGATGTTGGCGCGCACGCGGCCACCCATGTCCACTTCGTTCATCTTCTTGAACATCCAGCGCCCGGCTTCATCGTTCGGCGCGGTGATTGTGGTGCGACATCCTTCCGTCTTGGCCTGTGCGCCTAACGTCGCCAGAGCGGAAATTGTTGCCGCACTGCCATCATTGAGTGTGGTGCTGTCGAAGCGCTGGTGTTTGCGTTTCGCAGCTGCCAGCAGGTTCACCTGGGTTTCAGTCGGTGCAATGGAAGGGTGATTCGGCATGATCTCCCTGGCACGGGCGAGATTCGCCCGCGCTTCGGTCAATGCCCATCTGTTCGAGGCTTCCAGGGCCTTGGCGACAAATCGTTCGGCGATCTTTTCAGGACCACGCAACCCTTCGTCATTGTGGGGGTCCAACAGGAGAACCTGTCGAAACAAGTCCTGGGCGCTGCCCGGTTGTGGACCCGTGAGGTGCTCGTAACGGATGGCGCGGTTGGCCTGCTCGAGCAGGGTACGTATGCGGATCTCACGCGACTCGACGGTGATCGCCGGTGGTGTTGGTGCGACTGTTTTTGTAGCCGGCCGCGCTTCCGTGACTGGCGGTGGCGGTGGGCTCTGGCACGCCGCGAGACCAACGAGGCAAAGCCAGATCAGGCCTCGAATGGTGCCGGTTGGGCGGACAGCGACCGGTACTTTTGCGACGGAGTTCATGCGATGAATCGGGAACAGAAGTCCTTCACGACTCGGGTGGGAGGTCTGTGTTACAACGCGCGGAGTTTAGGGTGGCCGGCAGCAGATATCGAATGATGATTTCCAGACCCGCATCTGCTCGCATGTGGAAGGCGTCCAGTCACGTCTCTGCGCGGGTGCTGCTGGCAGTGTTTTGCCTGCTTGGGTGCCTGTTTGTGCCCCGGGTTTTCGGCGAGAGCTTCGCAGGCAACGACCCCTTTGCGGCGGAAGACGAGTTCCTGCCTGTCGAGGAAGCGTTCGTGCTCACGTCGACTGTTGTCGATGGCGACACGTTGTTGGTGCGTTGGGTCATGCCCGAGGGTTATTACCTGTATCGACACCGCTTCGGATTCAAGACCCGCGAAGGCTCGCCGCTGTTGCTGGGCGAGCCGGTGATTCCCGCAGGCAAGGCCAAGGAGGATGAGTACTTCGGCGCGGTCGAGGTGTACTACCACGAAGCGGAAATCCGCGTGCCGCTGCTGGGTGCGATCGATGTCCAGGAAGTCGGCGTCGAATACCAGGGCTGTGCGGATGCCGGGCTCTGTTACCCGCCGGAAACCCGCTGGGTTCTCTTGGCGGCCGCGGTTGAGACCGAGGATCAGGGTTTCGTGCGGATGCTCGGCGAAGGTTCCACCGCCTCCACTCTGCTGCTTTTCCTGCTTGCCGGGATTGGTCTTGCATTTACACCCTGTGTGCTGCCGATGGTGCCGATCCTGTCGAGCATCATCGTCGGCGAAGGCCCGGCGATTTCCCGTGGGCGCGCTTTCACCCTGTCTCTGACGTATGTACTCGGCATGGCGGTGACCTACGCGCTGGTGGGCACGCTGGTTGGCCTCTTCGGTGCGGAACTGAACCTGCAGGCCCGTTTGCAGTCGCCACCCGTGCTGATCTTTTTTGCAGTGGTCTTCGTGTTGCTGGCATTCGCGATGTTCGGTTTCTACGAATTTGCCCTGCCGGCTGGTCTGCAGGATCGACTGCAGCGGCTTGCTCCCGCGCAGAGTGGAGGCAAGCACCTGTCGGTTCTGATCATGGGCGCGGTGTCGAGCCTGGTGGTGTCACCGTGTGTGTCCGCGCCATTGGCTGGCGCGCTGGTTTACATCAGTCAGACTGAAAATGCGGTGCTTGGCGGCAGTGCGCTGCTCGCACTTGGCCTCGGCATGGGTGTCCCGCTCCTGATTCTGGGTGCAGGCGGAGGTGGTCTCCTGCCGAGAGCCGGGGCCTGGATGGATTCGGTCAAGGCGGTTTTCGGTGTGCTGCTTCTGGCGGTGGCGATATGGCTGGTGGAACGGGTTGTTTCTCCCGCGATCAACCTCGCGCTGTGGGCGGTCTTGCTGATCGGTTCCGGTGTGTGGCTCGGCGCTTTGGATTCCGACGCGCGCAGCGGTGAGTCGCGGACGTGGAAGGCGGCCGGTGTGATCATGCTGATCTATGGCGTGCTGCTGCTGATTGGTGCGGCGAGCGGCGCTACGGATCCACTGCGGCCACTGGCGCAGCTCGGGTCGGGTGGTTCAGGTGCTGCGGACGAAACCGAAACGGATGCACAACATTGGCGACCCGTCGACAGTCTTGGTGACCTCGCGCGGGAGATGGATGCTGCCGCAGGCAAGTTCGTAATCCTCGACCTGTACGCGGATTGGTGTATCTCCTGCAAGGTGATGGAGCGTCGGGTTTTCCCCCATCCGGAAGTCGCTCCGTTGCTGGCGCGTTTCCATCTCACTCGCGCAGACATCACCGCCGATCTGCCGCAGCATCGGGAGATGCTGGAGAAATACGGGCTTTTCGGACCACCAAGCCTGGTGTTCTTCGGGCCGGGTACCGAAGAACTCACAGCCGTGCGGATCCAGGGTGAAGTGAATGCGGACCAGTTGCGTGACCATCTCACCCGGGTGCTCGGGTCGTCGTCGATCTGACCCGTACGCCGACCTCCCGCAGGACTCTCCGCAATCGGGTGGAGTTCAGTAAGATGTCCTTCCCTGAACTCCGCCCGCAAGGCAGCTAATCCACCGATGGCGAGGATCCTTGTACTGCATGGCCCCAATCTGAATCTTCTTGGCACACGAGAGCCGGAGATCTATGGGGCGGACACTCTGTCTGACATCAACGCCCGCTTGAAGGCGATGGCGTCAGCCCGGGGGCATACGGTGCACGCTCTGCAAAGCAATGCGGAACATGAACTGGTTGGCGCGGTGCAAGCCGCCCGTCAGGACGGAACTGAATTCGTGCTGATCAATCCGGGTGCGTTCACACATACGAGTGTGGCCCTCAGGGATGCGTTTCTCGGCGTTTCCGTACCCTTCATCGAGGTGCATCTCTCCAACGTTTATGCGCGGGAAGAATTTCGCCATCACTCCTACCTTCGTGACATCGCCCGCGGGGTCATCATTGGTCTCGGTGCCGCTGGTTACGAACTGGCGCTGGAAGCGGCCATGCGAATCCTGGCGCGGCACGATGAGTAGACCCAGCAATTCCCTCACTGGACCGGTAACACAGGCCATCCCCCCGATCGCGAAATCCGCAGGAAGGGTCAATCGATCATCAGCTCGAGGGCCGGTGTGATGTCGACCTGGAGCCGTGTTTCCGTTCGTGTTCCTGCCGCTTTCACGGAGGTGGTCGAAGACTGTCTTCTCGGCTGTGGAGCGGTCAGCGTGACCCTGCTCGCTGGTGATGCTCAGGAACTGTTTGCCGAACATGGCGGAGATGCCCCGCTTTGGGCGCTATGTGCCGTTGAAGGTCTGTTTGCAGACGGGCACTTCAATGATGGCGAGGCATGGGTGGAGATGATCGGGGCGCTCAAGGCGCAATGCCCGCAGTCGGAAGTGGTCCCCATCGAAACACTGACAGACCAGGACTGGGAAACGCAGTACAGGCAGTTCGCGGTAGACGAGATTTTTGCGGGGAAGCTCAGGCTCGCACCGCGCGACGCATCTCCGTCCGGGGACTCCGTGCGCCTGCTGCGCCTCGATCCCGGAATGGCTTTCGGCACGGGTTCCCATCCGACCACGCGATTGTGTCTGGAGTGGATGGCCGCGCGTTCTTTTGCGGGTCAGCGGGTACTGGATTTTGGCTGTGGTTCCGGCGTACTCGCCATCGCCATGGCCCTGCTCGGTGCGGCGCATGTTGATGCCGTCGATATCGACAGACAGGCAGTGGTGGCAACACGTGAGAACGCCGCTTTCAATGGCATCGATGCCAACGTGCTCGAGGTCTGTGAGACGGCCTCGTTCACGCCTGCAGGGGCTGGCTACGACATCGTGGTCGCCAACATCCTGCTGAATCCGCTGCTCTCCCTGGCACCGCTGCTGACGAAGTGCCTTGCCGCAGGTGGTCTTCTGGTTCTGTCCGGTGTACTTGCAACCCAGCGTGAAACGCTGTTCAGCGCCTACCCACAAATCCGTTTCGTGGAACCGGTGATTGAAGACGGCTGGGTGCTCGCAGAGGGGCGACGCGTTGGCTGAGACCCTAGAAGACCTCGAGCCACTGGTCACACGGTGCCCGGAGTGTGGCACCCGGTTCCGGGTCAGCGAGGCGCAGCTGCAAATGGCAGGCGGGCGAGTGCGGTGTGGTTCGTGCCTCACCGTGTTTTTCGGCACTGACCATCTGCAGTGGGACCTGGAGCAGTGGGCTGCAACTTCCGACCCCGGCGAAACCCTGGATGCACTGCTGAAGGAGATTGATGTCTTCGAAGCAGCCGATGGGATCCAGGTTGAGGAGCTGCTGGTTCCGCCGGAGGCGGTGGCGGAGGTGGATGAGCTCTTCGAAAAGGCCTGGGAGGCTGCTCCGCAAACACCACCAGTAGTCCCTCAGGAGGCGCTGCTGGAATCTCCTGAGACTGATGACCTCGCGGTCGCGCCGACCGCGCCAGTCGAACTTCCTGCGACCGATCTTGATCAGGGTGCTGAATCCCCGGTGGCAGAAGAATGGGAGGTGGTGTCGATCGACGCTGCACCGGTACCGGCAGCCGCTGATGAACTTTCCGAAGAGCCCATCGATGAACCCGTTCAGACGCCGCAAGTCCTCGAGCCACCGCCAGAGCTCCATCCGGCACCCGACCAGCCGAACGCCCCGGCAGATGCGGTCGCGCCATCGCCTGCTGTTCCGAGACGCACAAGACGCCGCAGGAATCGCGGTGCAATACGCCCGCCGCCGGCACCCCCGGTGGCAACACAGGCTCCCTTACAGGTAGTAGTAGCGGAAACGACCGACTCCGTAGCGGGGTCACCTGTGCCTTTGATCGCAGCGCCGGAATCTGCGCTGATCTCTCCTGAGCTGTTGGCGCCTGAACCGTTAGCTGCGGAAGCCATCGCACTTGAACCCGAAGTTCCGCAACGTCGCCGACGCGTTCGCTGGATGCTGCTGTTGCCGGTCGGCGCGATCCTCCTGGCGGTGCAGGTCGGGGTCTACTTTTCCCGGCCTGGGCAGCCGATCCGAAGATGCGCTGGCTACCGGAGCAGGTCTGTGCCATTAGCGGCTGCAAACTGGAACCTCTCAAGGCGCTCGATCAGTTGCTGATCACCGATGTGGTAATCCGTGCGCACCCGGACGATACAAATCTTCGGCTGGTTAACGTCTTGCTGGTCAACACTGCACCCTTCGAGCAGGCTTTCCCCGATATAGAGATCGCGTTTCGTGCACCGACGAACGATCTCGTGGCGTGGAAACGGGTGACGGCCCGCGAATATCTGTCGGCATCGCTTAAGGATCGCCCGGTCGTCCCCGAAAGAACTCCGGTGCGTATCGAGTTCGTCATCAAAGACCCGGGCACCCAAGCCTACGGCTACGACATCAACCTGAAGTAGCTCCGGCAGATTCGTACGGGCCAGCTTTTTTTGCTGCGCTTTTCCGGCGTTTGCTTGCCTGGCAATTACCCGGCGGATGACTACAATGCGCGGCTTCCCCCGGCCGGTTCAACGCGCGACAAGTCATGCAGATCGGCACCATTCTTCTCCGCAACAACGTTCTGCTGGCGCCGATGGCCGGCTTTACGGACTACCCCATGCGTCGCATGGTCTGGTCGTTCGGTGTCGGGCTGACTGTCAGCGAGATGATCGGCTCACATGAAGATCTGTGGCAAACCCGCAAATCCGTATTACGTCGTCAGCATGGCACCGACTGCGGCACGAATGTGGTGCAGATCGCGGGTTGTGACCCCGCCACCATGGCGGATGCAGCACGTCGTCAGGAGGATGCAGGCGCAGAGGTCATCGATATCAACTTCGGCTGCCCCGCCAAGAAAGTCTGCAACAAAGCCGCGGGCTCGGCGCTGCTGGGCAAGCCGGATCTGGTGGCTCGCATCATCGAAGCGGTGGCGAATGCTGTATCGGTTCCGGTGACTGCCAAGATCCGCACGGGTCTTTCGCCCGACAGAAACAATGGTGTGGAGATCGCCACCCGGGCGGAACGCGCAGGCGCACAAAGCCTGGTGGTTCACGGGCGAACCCGGGCTTGCCGGTTCATGGGCCAGGCTGAACATCACACGGTTGCAGCCATCAAGGAATGTGTGCGCATTCCTGTCATCGCCAACGGTGACATTACGTCGCGCTCGGAGATGCTGCGGGTTCTCGAAGCAACCGGTGTGAAAGGAGTAATGATCGGTCGCGCCGCCGTCGGTGCACCCTGGTTACCTGGCGTGATCGCTGGCGCGCCGTTGCCATCGCGGCGTCGCCGGATCGAGGCGATGCTCGAACACATCGAGCTGATACATGCCTTCTACGCGCCGGAAGAGAGCTTTCGTATCGCGCGCAAACACATGCTCGCGTATTTCAGGAATCTCGGCTTTGACTCGCTGACTCAGGACTTTCACAAGTTATCCGACGCCGCAGCGCAACGATTGTTTTTGCGCAGCGTTTCCCTGCGGGAAGGGAGAGAAGAACAGCGGGAAGAATCCATCGAACAGGAGAATGCAGCGTGAACATCAGAACCGCACTTCTCAGCGTGTCTGACAAAACCGGTCTGATTGAATTTGCTCGTAGCCTTGCGGGAAGTGGTGTGCAACTGCTGTCCACCGGCGGCACCCACAAGGCACTCGCCGAGGCAGGGCTCAAAGTGCGGGAAGTTGCGGAGTACACCGGCTTTCCGGAGATGATGGATGGCCGGGTGAAGACGCTGCACCCCAAAGTCCACGGCGGCATTCTCGGTCGACGTCATCTCGATGGCGCCGTCATGGGTGCGCATGGCATTGACCAGATTGATCTGGTGGCGGTGAACCTCTATCCGTTTGCACAAACCGTCGCCCGAGCCGACGTAACGGAAGAAGAAGCCATCGAGAACATCGACATCGGTGGTCCGGCGATGGTTCGATCTGCGGCCAAAAACCATCGTGATGTGTTGGTGGTGGTTGATCCTTCCGACTATGCGGAAGTGGCCGAACTGATCAGATCTTCGCGGCTCGATCACGCCACCCGTCGCCGCTTTGCCACGAAGGCGTTTCGTCATACCGCGCGTTACGACGCGATGGTTTCCGGTTGGCTCGGCAAGGATGAAACCCTCCCGGAGAGCATCACTCTCGCCTTCGACAAACTGCAGGACATGCGTTATGGGGAAAATCCGCATCAAAACGCGGCCTTCTACGGGGAAGTCAACTTGGGCCCAGGGCATGTGGCAAGCCTCACGCAACTGCAGGGCAAAGAACTCTCCTACAACAACATCGCAGATGCGGATGCGGCACTCGAATGCGTCAAGGTATTCAACGAATGCGCGTGTGTGATCGTCAAACACGCCAATCCCTGTGGTGTAGCGACCGCAGGTGCTGTGTTGACAGCCTACGAAAGAGCCTATGCAACCGATCCCACGTCCGCATTTGGCGGCATCATTGCATTCAACCGGCCATTGGATGGTCACACGCTCAGCGTCATCCTCGATCGGCAGTTTGTCGAGGTTGTCATTGCCCCCGTCGTCTCTGACGACGCTGTTGAGATTGCCCGCAGCAAGAAGAACGTACGGTTGTTGTCCTGCGGCGATCTTTCGCAGGGGAGGCGTGGGCGTGAGTTCAAACGGGTCGGCGGCGGGTTGCTGGTGCAGGACGCGGATGAACTCTGCATCTCATCGGAGGGCCTCAAGGTCGTCAGCAAACGCGTCCCGACGGATGCGGAACTAGGTGATCTCGAATTCGCCTGGCGTGTGTGCTGGTTTGTCAAATCCAACGCGATTGTGTACGCGCGTAACCGGCAGACGATTGGTGTTGGAGCAGGACAGATGAGTCGTGTGATCAGCGCCAAAATCGCAGGCATCAAGGCCGCGGAAGAGGGGCTCGCAGTCGCAGGCTCAGTGATGGCCTCGGATGCTTTCTTTCCGTTCCGCGACAGCATCGACGCGGCTGCAGCCGCCGGGATCACTGCAGTCATACAGCCCGGCGGCTCCATGCGTGATGCCGAAGTGATTGCGGCGGCGGATGAACACGGTATGGCCATGGTGTTCACAGGTGTTCGCCACTTCCGTCACTAAATCCTCGACACAGGACAGGAGGTATCCCGTGAAAGTTCTCGTGATCGGTTCAGGTGGACGGGAACATGCCATCGCCTGGAAGGTGGCACAGAGTGCGCGGATCACCGAAGTACTGGTCGCGCCCGGTAACGCAGGCACGGCAACTGAACCGCGGGTTCGGAATGTGAATGTCAGTGCTCTCGATCTCGATGGCCTCGTACAACTGGTGCGCACGGAAAGGATCGACTTCACGATCGTCGGACCTGAGGCACCGCTGGCGGCGGGTGTGGTGGACCGGTTCACACGTGAGGGTCTTAGATGTTTTGGGCCGATACAGCGTGCGGCACAGCTCGAGAGTTCAAAGTCTTTTGCCAAAGCCTTTCTGACTCGACACGACATTCCGACGGCAGCGTGGTCAGCGTTTGCGACGGCGGCTGAAGCCCACGCGTACATTGACGCCCAAGGTGCACCCATCGTCATCAAGGCCGACGGCCTGGCGGCCGGCAAAGGCGTAGTGGTTGCAAGGTCGCTGGCTGAAGCCCATCACGCAGTGGACGATGTGTTTCGGAGCGTACCGGCAGATGGGACGGTACGTCTCGTCATCGAAGAATTCATGGTCGGTGAAGAAGCGAGTTTCATCTGCGTGTGCGATGGCACGACCGCACTGCCATTCGCGAGTTCCCAGGACCACAAAACGCGTGACGATGGTGACAAGGGACCGAACACAGGTGGCATGGGTGCCTACTCACCGGCGCCGGTGGTGAACGCGGCCGTTCATCAGCGAACGATGGAACGCATCATCCTGCCGACGCTCATGGGCATGGCCAAAGAAGGCGCGCCTTTCTCTGGATTTCTCTACGCCGGTCTGATGATCGATGCGGAGGGCAATCCCCGTGTAGTTGAGTTCAATTGCCGCTTTGGTGACCCTGAGGCACAACCGGTGTTGTCGAGGCTTTCGACGGATCTCCTCGAGATCTGTGAGCGGGCGGTGGCAGGTGATCTCGCCTCGCTTGAACTCGGATTCGATCCACGTCCGGCAGTCGGTGTTGTCATTGCTGCGGGTGGTTACCCGGACAAGTACCGCAGCGGTGATGTGATCGATGGGCTGGACGCGGCTGCTGCTGTTGGGGCCAAGGTGTTTCATGCAGGCACGGCGTTGCGCGATGGCACTGTGGTCACCGCCGGAGGGCGTGTCCTTTGTGTCGTCGGCCTGGGAGAGTCAGTCGCTGCTGCGCAGGCCAAGGCGTATGCCGGCGTTGATTCGATTCACTTCGACCAGGCTCACTGGCGGCGGGACATCGGCTATCGGGCCATCGAGCGCGAAGGACAGCCGCTTGTCGATTAAGCTCGCTGGATTGAACTCAGTTGAATAAGCATCTGGGCCTGTTGAGATAATTCGCACGTGACGTGTGGTCAAAATCCTCTGCCATGACGGTGCAAAGCCAACCACTATCCGGCCATGCAGCCGGATCTTCTCAAACCGTTCACTGACTTCCGCCGATTCGATCGTGATGTGTTGCGCTCGATCAGCCAGCATGTCCTTGTGCTGAATTTTCCCGCAGGCCGAACGCTGCTAAGGCCCGGGCGGCAATTGCAGGGGCGTTATTACCTGCTAGCCGGTGCGGTGAACACCGATCAGGTGGCGGGTGAGATTGAGGCGGGCTCTCCGCGCGCGCAGGAGCGGCTACACTCCGGGGCCAAGACCATCGTCACCGCTTCGGCAACATCCTTGGTGCATGTCGACTGGGAGCGCGCACGGTTTCTAACTGAAGTTTCATCCCACGCCGATGCGGACATGGATGAGTCCTGGCGCGAGCACTTCCTGCTCTCACCGATGATGCGCAAGACCTGTCCGGAAGAGTGGCGCGCCATCCTTGCCGGGTTTGAACCTTTGTTGTTTGAGAAGAACCAGCGTGTGATTGAAGAGGGCACAACCGCGGATGGTTGGTATGTCCTGCGGGAGGGACACGCGGTTGTGCACACCTGGCGGCATACGTTTGCATACCTGATGCCCGGCGACTTCTTCGGCGAAGATTCACTCGTCACCGGTCGAGTGCGAAATGCCTCGATCACGATGCTTGAAACGGGGAGTGCGTTGAAATTGCCGAAAGAGGTCTTCCGGCAGATGGTTCTCGATCGCGTCGTGCCATGGGTTCATTCAGTCCGCAAGGGCGTGCTGCTGAATGCGGGTATAGCGCCCGTCGAAGGAGCAATGAGTGTCTCCCTGCGGTGGCTGAGACAACAGCTGCGCCGGCTTGACCGGAACCGGCCTCACTATGTGATCGGTGGTGCTTCTGAAGACCGGGCGCTTGCGGCACTTGTTCTGATCCAGGCGGGATTCACGGCATCGGCCGTGCTGGACTGAATGTCTGTGTTCCCGATGGATCACAAACCGAACCGACGTGGATCAGGCCTTCACCGCCCGGACTTTCGCCCACGCTCGCAAGGAGTGAATGGTCTCGGCATGCAGCACCGAGAGCGGATAGATACGTTCGATGGCTTGTTGTACATCAGCCTGGCAGACCTTGGCTTCGCGGGCGGCGGCCAGATATCGGGCGGAGATGATGGCCTGTTCGATTTCTGCGCCGGTGAAGCCATCGGCGAGAATGGCCAGTGCGCGCAGATCGAACAGATCGGCGTCCATCCCGCGCTTGGCGATGTGGATACGGAAGATGTCTTCGCGCACATCGAGTTCAGGCAGGTCAACGAAGAAGATCTCGTCCAGGCGTCCCTTGCGAACCAGCTCCGGAGGCAAGGCAGCGATGTCGTTGGACGTGGCGACGATGAACACCGGCTTCTGGTTTTCCGCCATCCAGGTCAGTAGCGTGCCAAGGATGCGCTGTGAAGTCGCGTTGTCGGAAGTGCCGGTAGCCAGGCCTTTTTCGATTTCGTCCATCCACAGGACGCAGGGTGACATCAGTTCCGCCTGACGGAGGGAGTTGCGCAGATTGCGTTCGGATTCACCGAAGAACTTGTTGTCAAGCGCACAAAAATCGAGACGCAGCAGCGGCAGCCCCCAGAAGCCGGCGATGGCTTTGGCGGTGAGGCTTTTGCCGCCACCCTGCACGCCGAGCAGCATCACGCCGCGCGGCCGATCGCCCTGATTCTCGATGAAACTTTTTTCCCGCAGGCGGAGCCACTCCTTGAGGTTCTTCAAGCCCGCCACATTGGCGAATCGTTCGGTGTCATATTCGAAATGCAGAACACCTTCCGCATCGAGCAGGTCGAATTTGAGTTTGTTAACTTCCGGAATGTCCGATTCGGTGATGGCACCGTCGGTTTGGACAGCGTGACGGATCAGCAGCTGGGCTTCCGAGTGAGATACTCCGCGCACATTGGCGATGAGTTTGCGCAGCGTTTCAGAATCCGTTTTGACCTTTTTACCGCCGTTTTTCTCGCTCCATGATTGTGCCTTTTTGCGCACCATGCCCATCAGCTCATCGTCCGTCGGCAGTCGCAGGCTGAAGCTGGCGGTGAATCGACCGAGTTCCGCCGGGATCTTCAGGGCATGGCTGATCAGCGCGATCACGTTGCCGAGTTTTTCATGCTCGTGGGCGATGTCCTTCAGATGGCGGATGTTGACGGGTTCCTTGTCAAGGTAGGGGTGAGAAAGTCACAAAGGGCGTAGAGCGCAGGTCCGGATGTCTTCGCGATGTATTTGAGCACATCAACCGGGTCGAGGCACTCTAGCTCACCCCGCCTGGTTTCATCGACACCACCGAGGCGCATTCCCCGGGTGGACATCCATTCGTAACAGGCCATGCACCGCTAAGGAGCCGCGTTCAGCAACATCGCCAGAACCCGCGGCTCATCCGTCGATTCGATGACAATGAGCGGAATTCTGGAGCCGAGAATGAGATTGAAGTCTTTGGTATCCGACATTTTGCCGTCCGTCGCTCGCTACTGGCCCGTGCGTCACGGAATCCCTCGCCACGATGTTATCATTCAGACCATCGTCATCCTTTGAATTGATCCGCAAACCATGAGCGCTTCCGCCGACGGCATCGACCGCGCAATCCTCGTCCTCGACCGGGCGCTGCGCACGCTCACAGGGACAGTTCAGTCAGAACGCCCGAGCCCTGGGTCCGATGTGCCTGAAACCTTGCTGGATGCCGGGCAGAAGCAACGTTCAGCCGGGCTCATGCGCGTCAATCACACCGGCGAAATCTGCGCGCAGGCCCTCTACGAGGGACAGGCTATGGTGGCACGGGAACCTTCAGTGCGTGCCTGGCTCGAAAACGCGGCCCGGGAAGAGACAGATCATCTTGCATGGTGTGATACGCGGCTTAAGGAACTCGGCAGTTCCCCGAGCATTCTGAATCCACTCTTCTATGCTGCTTCTCTGGGTCTTGGGGTGATGACGGGGATTCTCGGTGATCGCATCAGCCTCGGTTTTGTCGAAGCCACCGAAGATCAGGTCGGCGAGCATCTCAAGGATCATCTCGGCAAACTGCCCGCAGAAGATGGCCGTAGCCGTGCAATCGTTTCGGCGATGCGGGATGAAGAGCTGGCCCACGGAGAAGGCGCGCTGGCAAAAGGCGGCGAGTCGTTTCCTGTACCCGTGCGCCGATTCATGCGACTGCTGTCGAAGATGATGACCACCAGCACATACCGTATCTGACTCCGCAGATGCTGGATATCGGGCGGTTCTTCAGATCCGCGCTGCGATCGGCGGGTGACAAATGAACTGCACCACAGTGCCATCCGGATCCGTGCAGTAGAACGATCGGGCTCCGTCGCGATGCGTCTTTGGCGTCGCCTCTATCTTCACGCCTTTGGAAACACAGTAATCGTGCCAGCGATCCACGTCATCGTGGGTGCGCAACACAACGCCGATGTGATCGAGGCGGCCGCGTTCGGTGATCGCATGGGTGCGCCGGTGCAGCGCCAGATTGTCCGTGCCGCTGGTGAGGTAGATGTTGTCTGCATCGGGATGCCACTCAACCGTGTATCCCAGCACGTCGACGTAGAACCGCACACAGGCTTTCAGGTCCGCGACGAACAACGCCACATGTCGGATACCGCCATGTGCGGGTTTATCTCCGTTCACGCCACCTCCAGGATGCTATGACGGTGAGTGATCTTCACGCCACCCTGCTCGAG
>Ga0194132_10003291_pt1 | contig 28980 bp, 31 predicted proteins | sample TA2KigOf80mmetaG_FD_148612 | JGI IMG/M metagenome (GOLD analysis project Ga0194132, IMG submission 148612) | Freshwater microbial communities from Lake Tanganyika, Tanzania - TA2015054 Kigoma Offshore 80m | ecosystem: Environmental > Aquatic > Freshwater > Lake | place: Tanzania: Lake...
CAGATCGAGGCCGGTGATGGCCCTGGCGAGTCCGCGCATCACGCGACGGACGAGAGCGGGATCGGGTCTACGGCTCACAGGCGCGACGCACTCCTCGCGGGGCGGCCTCGGCCGCCCGGTGTCTCATCGTGGGGGCCGGCTTCCGCCGGCCCCGGGGGCTCAGGGCACCGGCGTGAGCGCGGGTTCGCCGCTCAGCACCGCGAGCACGTTGCGGACGGCGAGGTCGGCCATGGCCGTTCGCGTCTCGACAGTGGCCGAACCCACGTGCGGTGTCAGCACCACGTTCTCGAGCTCCAGCAGCCCCGGGTGTACGGACGGCTCGCGTTCGAACACGTCCAACCCGGCGCCGGCGATGAGCCCCTCCTTCAACGCCCACACCAGGGAGGCTTCGTCGACCAGGGCGCCCCGGGAGGTGTTGATGAAGTACGCCGACCGCTTCATGCGGGCGAACTGCGGCTGCCCGATCATCCGCTCGGTGTCCTTCGTCAAGGGCGCGTGCAGGGACACCACGTCCGAAGTGGCGAGCAGCTCGTCCAGCCGCATCCGCTCGCCGTGCTCCTCGGGCCTTGGTGTGCGGGACGTGAAGGCGATGCGCATGCCGAACGCCCGCGCCCGGTCGGCGACGGCCTGGCCGATGCGCCCGAATCCGACGATGCCGAGCTGTTTGCCGCGAAGTTCGGTGCCGAGCATGAAATCGAGCGCCCAGCGCTGCCAGCCGCCGCGGCGCACCAGCCGGTCGCCCTCGGCGACCCTGCGCGTGACGGTCAGCACGAGCGCCCACGTCAGATCCGCCGTCGCGTCGGTCAGGACGTCAGGCGTATTGGTCACGATGACTCCCCGCGCGCGCGCCGCCGTCACGTCGATGTTGTTGTAGCCCACGCCGACGTTGGCCACGACCCGCAGGCCGGTGCCGGCTGCCAGGACCGCATCATCCACCCGGTCCATGATCAGGCTGACGAGCGCCGCCTTCCCGGCCACGCGCCGGAGCAGCTCGTCGTACGGCATTTCGTCCGGACCGGCAAACGCGTCCACATCGCACACGCCGTCGAAGCGGCGCATCACGGAGGCAGGCAGGCGGGCGGTAAGGAGAACGGGCAGCATTGGCCGATCGGTGATTGGCGAACAACAACGCGCGGTCTGCGTTGGGGTTTGGCCCTTGGGATTTGGCTTGGGTTTCGGGATTTGGGATTTGGGATTTGGGATTTGCCGTCGTCTCCCCAAGCTAAAAGCTAATGTCCGTACGACTTGCAGTATCCGCAGTGCGTGCAGGACACCGCCGGTTCGATGATGCAGGGGCCGTCGCTGTCCGCGCCGGCGGGCAGCACGAACAGGCCGTGGCTGGGGTGCGCCGGCACGACCGGATGGCCCGCCGCGGCGGGGGCCTGCCCGAGCTGGCGCGCTACGATCTCCCGTATCAGGGAACGAAGTTCCTGGTCCGTCATGGCGTCACGGGCGGCTCATCACACCGGCCGCGTCCTCGTGCACGTCAACCTGGTCGACGATGCCGATGATGGCGGCGTCCACGGGTGCGGCCTTGCGACCCAGCGCGTCACCCGCCGCGCGGCCTTCGATCACCACGAGTACCTTCTCGTGCACGCCGGCCCCCACGGAGTCGACGGCGAGCACGGCCGCCCCGGTGGGACGGTCGTCGAGCGTCACCGGCTGCACCAGCAGCAGCTTCGCACCTTCGAACGTCCGGTGCTTCTGCGTGGCGACGACGGTGCCGATGACGCGTGCGATCTGCATGTCACTCGACGGTCCAGTGATCGACGATGCCGACGATGCCCGCGTCGGTCGGCGGCTCGACCGGCAGGAACGGGAAGGAGGCTTCCCTGCCCCTGACGTAGAACACGCGCTCACCGGTGCCGGCGCCCACCGCGTCTATCGCGACGAGCGGACGGCCCGCGTCCTGCCCGTCCGGCGCCAGCGGCTGGACGACCAGCAGCTTCAGCCCCGACAGCGCGGCGTCCTTGCGCGTGCTCACCACGGTCCCGATCACGCGCGCCAGGTGCATCAGTCGGAGACTTCGACGGTATCGACGATCCCCACGATGGCGGCGTCCACGGGGCAGTCCTTCATCCCCGCCGCCATGCGGGCGGAGCTGCCGGACACGATGAGGACGGTTTCGCCGACACCGGCATCCACCGTGTCCACGGCGACCAGGTAGGCCCCGTCCGCCTTGCCTCGCGGGTCGGTAGGACGGGCGATGAGCAGCTTGTTGCTGACCAGCCGTGGGTCCTTGCGCGTGGCCACGACGGTCCCGACAACGCGGGCGAGAAGCATCGAACCCGGGCGGCGGGACTACTTGGCCGCGCCAGCCTTGCCAATGGGCAGCGTGTCTTCGAGGTTCGAGTGCGGACGCGGAATCACGTGCACGGACACCAGCTCGCCGACCCGCCGCGCGGCTGCAGCCCCTGCATCGGTCGCCGCCTTCACGGCCGCGACGTCCCCGCGCACGATCGCCGTGACGTAACCGGCACCAATCTTCTCCCACCCGACGAGCGTGACCTTTGCGGCCTTGACCATGGCGTCGGCCGCCTCGATCATGGCGACCAGCCCCTTCGTCTCGACCATCCCGAGCGCTTCACCCATAGCTTTGTCCCCTGTCTCCGGTTCAGCTCTTCAGATCCCTGACCGCGTCGGCGATCAGCTCCGTGAGTTGCCGGTATGTTAGCCGAATTTCCCCCTCGCCAGCCGACCGCCCGGCCCGCACGTCGGGCACGAGCCGCGACACGGCCGACGAGGGCGCTTCGAGGACCTGGCAGAGGGCCTCCCCGCCATCCGGCGTCTCCGGATCCGGGCAGACGGGGGCAGGCGCGGCGATGCCGTACATGCCCCGCAGGCCCTGGAGACGGTCCACCTCCTCGCGCGACAGCAGGTGCTCGCGGCCGAGCAGGCGGGCCACCAGGCTGATCCGCGCGAAGTGCTCGATCGTCTCCATCTTGTAGTAGGCCGACATCACGCTGCGGCAGCAGGTGACCGCGCCGTGGTTGGCGAGCAGCAGGCCGTCGTGCGCCTTGATGTACCGGCTGACCGCGTCGGGCAGCTCCTCGGTGGAGGGCGTCCCGTACTCGGCGATCGGAATGCTGCCGAGCGTGGTCACGACCTCCGCGAGCACGGCACGCGTCAGCGGGATGCCGGCCACGGCGAACCCCGTCGCGGTCGGCGGGTGCGCGTGGACCACGGCGGCGATGTCCGGCCGATGGCGGTAGATCGCCAGGTGCATCGGCAGCTCGGACGAGGGATCCCGCTCGCCGGCGAGCGTCTTCCCCTCGAGATCCACGACCACCATCATGTCCGGCGTCATGAACCCCTTGGACACGCTCTTCGGGGTCGTGATCAGGCGGTGGTCGTCGAGGCGCGCGCTGATGTTGCCGTCGTTGGAGGCGACGAACCCCCGCTGATAGAGACGGCGGCCGGCTTCCACGATGTCTGCGCGGAGCTGCTCGTCGGGCCGGCCCACCACCGATGCCATGGTCGATCAGGCCCGCGCCCGGTACTGGTTGCGGCAGGCATCGGAGCAGAAATACACCGCACCGTCCGGCAACGGGAGCGACATGGCGCGCTCGGGTGTCACGTAGGTGCCGCAGACCGGGTCCCGCACGAGCTTCTTCGAGGCGGGCGCGCGGCGGGCCGGGCCGCCTCTGAACCCTTCGATCACGGCATCAATCACGCGCCAGAAAGCTCTCGCGATCAGGATGACCAGAACGCCGAGCAGCAGCAGCCGCGCCACGGACTCACTGCCCGTCCGACGGAGACGCCCCGTCGGTCTGCGCCTGGTGGGCGGCGCCCAGACTGTCGAGCGCCCGCTGCGCCGCCACCGCCTCGGGGGTCCCCGGCGCGAGATCCACCACGCGCTCCCACGACTCGGTGGCACCGGCCAGGTCGCGCTTGCCGAACGCGCGCACGATGCCCTGGTTGAAGAACGTCTTCACGTGCGAGGGGTTGATGGCCAGCGACCGGTCGAACTGCTCGAGCGCCCGGTCGGGATCCTGGTTGTAGTAGTAGCTCACGCCCAGGTCCGTGCTGACGTCCACGTTCTTCGGATCGAGTTCGACCGCCGCCTCGTACCAGCGGATGGCCTCGGGGAAACGCTCGGCGTCGAAATACAGGTTGCCCAGCTGCACCCGCGCGTTCACGTTGGTCGCGTCCTGCTCGGCGATCGTGGTCAGCGTCTTGACCTGATCGTCGTCGAGCACCGCGGGCTGGTCCGCCGGGGCCGACGACACGGGCGCGGCCGCGGTGACCGCTGCCACGCTCTCGGCCCGATGCCGAGCCTGCTGCTCGCCCACGACCCAGCCCACGATCAGGCCGAAGACAATGCCACCAACTGCAAAAACGACGGCGTCTGCACGCATGAAGATATCGGGAGAATTCCTGCCAGTACGCAGTTTCCGCAACCAGGGGTCAGACCCGGGTCAGACCCGGGTCTGACCCCGACCGATCTTATGTCATTCCCCGCGGAGGACCGCGAGGTACTCCCGCACGGCTTGCTGGAGGCCAGCGAACAGGGCGTGGCTCATCAGAGCGTGGCCGATCGACACCTCGAGGAGCCCGGGCAAGGTGCGGAAAAGGCGGAGGTTGTCGAGGTCGAGGTCGTGGCCGGCGTTCACACCCAGGCCGAGGGCCCCGGCCAGCTCCGCTGCTGCGACGTACGGCGCAAACCCCGCCGGCCGCCCGGCTGGCGGGCCCTCCCACGCCCGCGCGAACGGCGCGGTGTACAGCTCGACGCGATCCGCGCCCAGATCAGCCGCCCAGCGGATCGCGTCCGGCACCGGATCGACGAACAGGCTCACCCGGATCCCTGCGGTCCTCAGATCGGACACCACACCCGCCAGCAGGGTCCGCGGCGTGTCAGCGGGCCACCCCGCCTGAGAGGTGATTTCTCCAGGCCGGACGGGCACGAGCGTGCACTGCGTCGGCCGGACTTCGTGGACCAGCGCGAGCAGGTCCGCCCGCGGATCACCTTCCACGTTGTACTCGACGCCCGGGTCCAGTGAGCGCAGCAGCGCCGCAACCTCCCGTACGTCCTCAGCAGTGATATGCCGCGCATCGGCGCGGGGGTGGACGGTGATGCCCGGGACCCCGCAGGCGACCGAGGTGCGGACGGCGTCGAGCACGGATGGCACCCGACCGCCGCGCGAGTTGCGCAGGGTCGCGACCTTGTTGACGTTGACCGAGAGCCTGATCACGATTCGGCGCCCCGAACGGCACGTCGGTCGAAATGGCGTCGCACCGCGGCAGCGATCTCGTCGGCCCAGGTGCCGATTTCGGCCTGATCCCGGCCTTCGAGCATGATGCGCAGCAGCGGCTCCGTCCCGGAGTACCGCACCAGCAGCCGTCCATGGCCGGCAAGCCGGGACTCCACATCCGACATGGCGGCGGCGATCGCAGGCACGCTCGCCAGGTCGATGCGCCTGGGGACACGGACGTTGACGAGCACCTGAGGATAGGTGGTGAGGTCGGACGCCAGGTCGGCGAGCTCGCGACCGGAGGCGAGCATGGTCCGCAGCACGTGCAGCGACGTGGCCAGCCCGTCGCCCGTGAACAGATCGTCGGCGAAGATGACATGACCCGACTGCTCTCCTCCGAGTGACAGCCCGCGCGCGAGCAGCGCCTCCATGACGTGTTTGTCGCCCACCGGACAGCGGATGAGCCCGATGCCGGCCTCCTTCAGCGCCAGCTCGAGACCGATGTTGCTCATGACCGTGGCCACGATCGCGCCGCCACGCAGCCGTCCTTCCGCGTGCATCTGGCGGGCGCACATCAGCATCACCGCGTCGCCGTCCACCACGTGACCGGCGGCATCGGCGAAGATGGCGCGGTCGCCGTCGCCGTCGAACGCGACTCCCAGCCGGGCACCCCGGGCGACGACGGTCCTGGCCAGCAGAGACGGCGCGGTCGATCCCACGCCGTCGTTGATGTTGCGGCCGTCCGGCGCGCATCCGACCAGGTCGAGGTCGACGCCGATCTCACGGAACAGCTCCGGCGCCACCGAGGACGTGGCCCCGTGTGCGCAATCCACGACGAGACGCACTCCTGACAGCGGGACGCCTGGTGACAGGATCGTGCGCAGGTGGGCCAGATACTCGGCGCGGAGATCGACCTGGGTGACCGGCCCTGTCTCGCCGGCCGGCACGGACCATCCCGTATCGGCCACGCGCTGCTCCACCTGGCGTTCGAGTGTCTCGCCGAACTTCTCACCACCACCGGTGAAGACCTTGATGCCGTTGTCGCGGTAGGGGTTGTGTGACGCGGAAATCACGACGCCGAGGCTGTAGCCCAGGTGGCGCGCGAGGTACGCCACCGCGGGCGTCGGCACCACGCCGGCTGTCACCACGTCCGCGCCCTGGGATCGGGCGCCCCGCGCGAGCTCAGCCTCGATCCAGGGGCCGGACTCCCGCGTGTCGCGTCCGAGCAGGATGCGCGCACGCACGCCGCCCACGCCCTGCGCGAGCGCCGCCCCGATGCGCCGGATCGTGTCGCGGTCGAGCGGGAACACGCCTGCCGTGCCCCGCACGCCGTCGGTGCCGAAGAGCGACACGCGTCCGGCTACCTCACGCTCACCTGCACGAACTCGGGCTCGACCTTGAGCACCGAGACGGGCGGCGAGACGACCGCCCTGACCGGCAGGGTGTAGCGGCCGGACTCGAGCCCGTCGACGTCCACGAACACCTCGATCGCCTCCGGCGCCAGGCTGTCGACCGTGTCTCTGGGACCATTGACCGACACGGCCACGCGCTCCGGCTTCATCGACCGCCGCCGATCCAGCGAGCCGCGCGCGGTCACCGCCACGCCTTCGACAATCCGGTTCGCGTGCGCGAGCCTGAGCTCCACCACGATCATCGAGCGCTGCGGCGACGTCAGCCGGACGGACATGTCCGGCACACCCACGTTGACGAGTTCGCGGACCTGCGTCGCGGCGCCCGCCACGGAGACCGGCTCGGTGATGGCTTGCGTGAGCGCCTGGAGCGCGGACGCCGGGCCCACGACCTCCACCGTCGAGGGCGTCGCGGACACCGATGCCACTTCGTAGCCGTCCGCCGGCCGGCCGTCGATCGCCGGGACGACCGGGATCGACCTCGTCAGCGAGGGCTCGAACTGAATGGACACGTTCGACGGCGTCACCTGCAGGATCTCGACGCCGAAGGGGCCGCGCACGTCCACGGCCGTCAGATGGAACAGGCGATGGCCGGGACGTGCCGTCTGCAGATCGAGCACGGCCACCAGCTCGCCCGGCGCGACGCGCGCGACGGCGGCCGACGACCCACGCACACGCACATCGACGACCGTTGGCGCCTCGCCCACGGTTTCCAGTCCCGACGGCAGGTTGGTGTACTCGAGGGGAACGCGCAGGACGCGCTCGACGACCTGCTGGCCGGACACCACGAACCAGAGCATTGCCGCCATGCCCACGCTCGCACACTTGAGGACGAAGTGCCGCGTCAGGAACGACAGCGTCATGCCGCCTCGCTCCCCTCGTCCCGCTCCTCCGCGCGGCGTCTCTTCCGCGAGAGCAGACTCTGCAGCCGGCCGCGCAGCCGATCGGGGGTGAGATCGCGCTCCATCGTGCCGGCCACGGCCAGCCCGATGCTGCCGGTTTCTTCGGACACGGTCACGGCCACGGCGTCGTTCTCTTCCGTGATCCCCAGCGCCGCGCGGTGGCGCGTCCCGAGGTCCTTGCTGAGGAGCGGGTTCACCGACAGCGGCAGGAAGCAGGCCGCCGCCGCCACCCGATCGCCCTGCACGATGGCGGCGCCGTCGTGCAGCGGGGACCCGGGCTGGAAGATGCTGCCGAGCAGATCGTAGGTGACGACCGCGTCCACGGGAATGCCGCCCTCGATGTAGTTCCTGAGCCCGATGCCCCGCTCGATGACGATGATGGCGCCGACGCGCCTGGCGGAGAGCGACGCGGCGGCGACGACGATCTCCTCGATCGTCGGCGTGGTGTTCGGCTGACGTTCGAGGTACCGGAAGAAGGGTGCGCGTCCGAAGTGGACCAATGCCCGACGGATGTCCGCCTGGAACAGCACGATGGCGGCGAACACCACGTACGGCGCCAGGTTCCGGATGAGCCAGTTGACGGTCTCGAGACCGAGGTACTCCGACACGTAGAACAAGCCGACGATGAAGGCGGCGCTGAGTGCCGCCTGGATGGCCCGCGTGCCGCGGATGAGCACGAGCACCTGGTACACCAACAGCGCCACGATCGCGATGTCGAGCAGGTCCCACCCCGTTACGGTGGGTCGCCGGAGGAACTCGGTCAGCCAGCTGGGCATGAGGGGCTGCGGATCACGGGTCCGGGTACTGAATATATCGCCGAATCTCGTCTGCCACGCGCACCACCTGGACCATCTCGCGAACCGCGTGGACGCGCACGATGTGGGCGCCTCCCAGGACGGCTGCAGCCACCGCGGCGGCGGTCGCCCAGTCGCGTTCGGCGGCCGGCACCTCGCGGCCGATGGCCTTCGTCAGAAACGACTTCCTTGACGGTCCCACGAGCAGCGGAAGGCCCAGCTCGGCCAACAGCGGCAGGCGCCCGAGCGCCTCGAAGCTGTGGGGCGCTTCCTTGGCGAAGCCGATGCCGGGATCGGCGAGCAGCCGGTCCCTCGCGACCCCCGCCTCGACGGCGAACGCCACGCTCTCGCGCAGCTCGTCGAGCACTTCGGCCACCACGTCGTGATACGACGCGTGACGGTACATGTCGCGCGACCGACCGCGGGTGTGCGTGAGGACCAGCGCCGCGCCGCTCGCGGCGGCCACGGAGGCCAGATCGGGATCGTGACGCAGCCCGCTGATGTCGTTGACCATCACGGCACCGGCATCGAGGGCGGCGGCCGCCACGCCGGCCTTGTAGGTGTCGATCGAGATCGGCACCGGCACCCTGGCGGCCAGGGTTGCGATGACGGGAAGCACGCGGGCACGCTCTTCGGTGTCGGACACGGCCGCCGCGCCCGGGCGTGTCGACTCCCCGCCCACGTCGAGCAGGTCCGCACCCGCCTCCACCATCCGCTCGCCTTCCTCGGCCGCCGCCTGCGGATCGAGCCATCGGCCACCGTCGGAGAACGAGTCCGGCGTCACGTTGATGGCGCCCATGACGAGGGCGCGCGCGCCCAGCGTCAGCGAGCGCCCCCCGCCGAGCCCGAGCGTGAAGCGGCGACGGAGCGACATCGCCCGGCCTACCGGAACAGCCGGCACTGCGCGACGCGCTGCTCGATGTCCGCCACGACCGAGTTGTAGGCGGGTGCGCCGACGCCGCCGAAGCGGCGGACGAACTCCTCCTGCGGCATGTTGTCCGCGAGGCCTCCGACGTCCGGCATGAAGTCGTCTTCCGCCAGGCCTGTCCCGATCCGCGTCTGGAGCTCACCGGCAGAGCCCGGAGATCGGGTGGCCGCTTCGCCGAAGACCGTGCCGGCCCTGTCGGCCACGATGTCGGAGAACGAGAAGCCGCTCCCGCCGCGCGCGTCTTCGAGCTCCTTGTACAGCCCGATGGCGTCCGACAGGGGCGTGCCGGCTGTGGCGGCCAGCGCCGCCGACAGCGAGAAGTGCTTGGGCAGATCATCGCGGCCGCGAAGCACGAGGCGGCGCGGCAGCGCCCGCGACCAGGTCTTCGCCTCGGGGATCAGCGCCGATGGGCCGCGCCCCAGCGTGTACAGCGTGACCGCCACGATGGCGGCCCGGTTCTCCGCATCCGCCGGGCCTCCGGCCGAGCGTTCCTGCGCGTGCCGCATCACGTCTTCGACCAGCCGCGCGAACGACGCCTGCCGGGGATCCAGCTCCTCGGCACTGCGGACGACGCGCTCGTGGTATTCACGCAGCCGCTCGATCTCTTCGTCGGAAACGGCGACCTGGCGGAGGCGGTCCGGCAGGTCGCCGCTCCACTCGTATTCCACCCGGACCAGCCCCTCGGCGAAGGAGAGCGATGACAGCGCATCTTCGGCCGCCTGCTGCTGGTCGCCGAAGCCGAAACGCTGAACCGCCCGTTCGAGGGCGTAGTTGGCGATCCAGCGCGGGACGGGCACCGACCCGACGGTGAGGCTGGAGATCCGGGGCAACCCCAGTGTCTCGCCGAGCACCGCCGACACGTTCAGGTAGCTGCCGATCAGCATGTCCGGCACCGGTACCGTTGCGCGGACGAAAGCCTCGCGATCGAGCAGGGTGACTTCGGCTGCCCCCCTGAACCGTCCTGCCGCGTAGCTGGCGAGTGCGTTGACGTCGCCCTGGGTCAACACGACCGTCCGAAGCTGGCCGTCGGGCGCACCCCGCGGGTCGTGTTCCTCGAGCAGCGCCACCGCACGCTCGATCGTGGCGGGCGAAATGTCGGCGCCGCCTGCCACGAGCGGGTCTGACGAGACCGCCAGGAACGCCACGGTGACGCCACCGAGTAGCGCCACGATCAGGAGGACGAACACGAGACGGAAGAGCAGTTTCAGCATGACGCCTGGAATTATGCCCGGTTGCCCGCAGACCGACCCGGGGGGATGCTCAGGTACGACCATCTCTCGCCCCGCGCGGCCTTCGCCAGGTACACGATCTGCCCCACGTGGTAGCTGGTGTGTGCGAGGGAGCGGTGCAGCGCCTCGACCACGGACATCCCCTGCCCGCGAATCGTGATGGTTCGGGCCAGGTCGCCGTCCGTGAGACCGTCGAGCGTGTCGAGCAGCGTGCGCCAGCCCGCCTCCCAGTGGTCCAGCAGTTCACCGCGGGTCGGCGAGCGGATTTCGAACTCGCTCTCGCGGTCGCGCCACGGCTTTTCGCCGTCGGTGGTCAGGAAGTCGGTGAACCGCGAGCGCAGGTTGCCGCCGACATGGCGGCAGATCGTGGCAATGGAGCTCCCGCCGTTCGGACCAGGGGCCCCGAGATCGGCGTCCTCCACCTGTGCGATGGCGCGCTCGGCCAGTGCCTTGTACCGTAGGTATTCCTCGCGAATCGAGCGCAGCACGTCTGCCATGATTGGCCTCGATGGCCGGCTACAGCCGGCCCCTACGAGTGTCATCGAACAAGCGCCTGGACGAGCCGGCGCCAACGGGGTCAACTGTAGCGTGACGCGTTGGGTCTTGGGGGTTGGGAATCGGCTTGGGTCTTGGTCTTTGGGGTTTGGGACTTGACCGGGCCCCCCAATGTCGTGTCCGTCTGCTGGTCCGACCACCTCGCCTTCGGAGAGGGTGACGGAAGACTCGCTACGCCCGAGGCCGTGGCGCGCCGGATGCGCGTCTGGCACGACCAGCTGGAGGCGGGGGCGCTGTTGTGGCGCGTGTTCCGTGGCCGGATTCCGGGCGTCTTCAGCGCCGCCCCCGGACGCGCCCACCCGAGCCAGGCGACCAGGGTCGCCTGGAGCGAGCTGGAGGTCGTGCCGCCGCTCGCCAGGCAGGCGGGGCTGGAGCCGCTCCTCTACGTGTCCGTGTTCGACGAGGGCTGGCCGCTGGCACCCCCGGACGTCCGGGAACACAGCCACCACAACGCCATGCACGGGAAGGACGTCGCGTGGCAGAGCGCGTTCAGCCTCGCGCACCCGGAGTTCACGGAATGCGACCGCGATGGCGCACGGCAGTGGGGCGTCCTGTCGCTGGCGTATCCGGAGGTGCGTGCACACTTCGTGCATCGCTTCACGGAGTGGATGCGCGCGTCGGACTTCGCCGGCCTGTTTCTCTGCCTGCGGTCGCAGTCGAAGCCGGCCGATCATGCCGACCAGTTCGGCTTCTCCCAAGCGGTGCGCGCCGACGTCCTGGCGCGGCAGGGTCGCGACATCCACCGCGAGCCCTTCGACGTCCAGGCCTGGCGCGACCTCCGCGGCGAGCACCTGACAGACTTCCTCCGCGAGCTGCGAACCGCCCTCGACGCGCTCGGTCGTTCCCTCTGGCTCGGTACCCCGCGGGGCGACGTCATCGGTCCTCCACTCGGCAACACGACGCTCGACTGGCGCACCTGCGCCCGCGAGCGCCTGATCGACGCGCTGGTCGTCAACCAGAACTCGTCGCAGTGCCCGTCGATGTGGCATCAGCTCTGGCCGATGCACCGGGGCACGGGCTACGTGCAGAACTACCTGACGGGAGAGGGGCTACCGCCACTGGAAGACCAGGTACTCACGGACTACGACCCCGTGCTGCGCGACACGCCGGTACGGCTGTTCATCGCTCGCCAGTGGGACGCGCGGGCGAAGGACACCGAGCGCCGCCTCGGGGCCCAGCCGGGGGTGTCAGGTCTGGTGTTCAGCTCGTTCCGTCACGACAACCCGGCGGCCGTCGCGCGGAACGACTGGCGCTTCTGAACGTCGGCCAGCTGACCGCCTTCGCCAGGGCTACGGCGGTCCGCAGAAGCTTCGGCCAAGGCGGAAGCCGGCCGCGACGCAGGCCCTCTCGCTACTCCTGCGTGACGGGCCGCGGCGCCAGGGGCGGCACGATGGCCGGACGCTCGTCCTTCGCGTCCTTGGCGCGGCCGCGGCCGTCGGGTGCCGGGGTGGCGGGTGTGGCGTCGGCCGGGGTCACCACGTCGAGCGGCTGCCCCGTCGAGAGCCGGCGGACCTGATCCGCATCGAGCGACTCGCGCGCCAGCAGCGCTTCGGCCATGTCGAGCACGCGCTGCTTGTGCTCCATCAGGATGGCCTGCGCGCGCGTGTAGTTGTCGGTCACGATGCGCTTCACTTCCTGGTCGATGCGGAGCGCCGTGTCCTCGCTGTAGTCCTGGTGCTGCGCGATCTCGCGGCCGAGGAAAATCTGCTCCTCCTTCTTGCCGAAGGTCAGCGGCCCCATGAACGTGCTCATGCCCCACTCGCAGACCATGCGCCGGGCCATCTCCGTCGCCCGCTCGAGGTCGTTGCCGGCACCGGTGGTGATGCTGCCGATCGTGATCTCCTCGGCGATGCGGCCGCCGAGCAGGATCGCGATCTGATCCATCAGGTACTCGCGCGTGTAGTTGTGCTTCTCGTCCGCCGGCAGCTGCATCGTCAGACCGAGCGCCATGCCGCGCGGGATGATCGTCACCTTGTGGATCGGATCCGCGTGCTCCAACATCACCGTGAGCAGCGCGTGCCCCGCCTCGTGCACCGCCGTGACGCGCTTCTCCTGCTCGCTGATAATCATCGAGCGCCGCTCGGCGCCCATCAGCACCTTGTCCTTGGCGAACTCGAAGTCCAGCATGCGGACGGCCTTCTGGTTGTAACGCGCGGCGTTGAGCGCCGCCTCGTTCACCAGGTTGGCCAGGTCCGCGCCCGAAAACCCGGACGTCCCGCGCGCCAGCACGGCCACGTCCACGTCGTCCGACATCGGGATCTTCTTCGTGTGGACCGAAAGGATCCCTTCCCGTCCCTTCACATCGGGACGGTTCACGACGATCCGGCGGTCGAAGCGGCCCGGGCGGAGCAGCGCCGGATCGAGGACGTCCGGCCGGTTGGTCGCCGCCACGAGGATGACACCTTCGTTCGACTCGAAGCCGTCCATCTCCACAAGCAGCTGGTTCAGCGTCTGCTCGCGCTCGTCGTGGCCGCCACCCAGACCCGCGCCGCGGTGGCGACCCACCGCGTCGATCTCATCGATGAACACGATGCAGGGTGCGTTCTTCTTGCCCTGCTCGAACAGGTCGCGCACGCGCGAGGCGCCCACGCCGACGAACATCTCGACGAAGTCAGAGCCGCTGATCGAGAAGAACGGCACGTTGGCTTCACCCGCCACGGCGCGGGCGAGCAGCGTCTTGCCCGTTCCCGGGGGCCCCATGAGGAGCACCCCCTTGGGAATGCGGCCGCCGAGCTTCTGGAATTTCTGCGGCTCGCGCAGGAACTCGATGATCTCCTGGAGCTCGTCCTTCGCCTCGTCCACGCCGGCGACGTCCTTGAACGTCACCTTCTTCTGGGCGCTGGACGACAGCTTCGCCTTGCTCTTGCCGAACGACAGCGCCTTGTTGCCACCGCTCTGCATCTGGCGCATGAAGAAGATCCAGAAGCCGATGATCAGCAGGATCGGGGCCCAGGAGTAGAGCAGCGGCGCCCAGGGGCTCGAGGTCGGCTCCCGCGCCGAGACGATGATGTTGTGGTCGATCAGCTTGTTGGCGAGGCCTTCATACTGCGGTGGCGCGTAGGTGCGGAAGTTCTCCTCGGCCTTCGTCGTGTAGCTGATCTCGTTGCCCGTGAGCGTGGCGCGCGACACCTGGCCAGCGTCGATCTGGGACATGAAAACGGAGAAATCGACGGACTTCTGCGCCGTCTGGAAACTTCTCGAGAAGTTCCACACTACGGCCCCGACCAGCACCAGGACCATCCAGAACGCGAGGCTCTTCATCGTCGAGTTCACGCCTCTTCTCCAGTTCGACTCAGAGTCAAGAGTATCACGGGGTCTTCGGCCCCGCTGGCGTGGAAGCCGGCGCCAACGGTGAGGCCCGGGACCCACACGATTCTGTCATCGCCGTCCACGACGAGCGGGACGCGGTCGCGGTCCCGTCGGGGAACCCGCGCGTCCACGAGCACATCCTGCAGCTTCCGGCTGCCCCCCTGCCCCGGCAACCCGACGCGGTCACCGGGCCGCCTGCTTCGCACGCTCAAGCGGGACACCGCGGCCGTAATCGCCGCCTCATCAGCGGTGCGGGCCGGTGACACGGCTGGCGGCCGGGCCAGCCGTTCAGCCGAGATGACCACGCCGGCCTCCGGTACGCGCACGCGCCCGGGCAGCGGGAGGTCGTACCGGAAGGACTCCCTGGACACGCCGCCAGGGGATGCACCGACAGCGTCCCACCCTTCACGTAGTAAGACCACGCGGGCGCCCAGAAGTTCCCAACGCCCCCAGGAGCCCTCGCAGGCCCTGGCCAGACCCGTGACGACATCCATCGCCTGCTCCACGTGCGTGGCAGAAATCCGCGAAGGAGAGGCGTGTTGCCGCATGGCGCGCAGCAGGACCCGCCGGAGGAGCGCCGGAGGCAGACCTGCCAGCGCATCCCGAGCGAACCCGAGGCCGTCCGGAGCCGGCTCCGCCAGGCGGGCAAACCACCCGCCTGCCAGCTCGTCGAGCAGCGGCCCGTCGTCGGCGGCCTGGGCGGCCGTGCGCGCCAGCGCATCGCCGACGCCGGGTCCGAGCGCCTCCTCGATCACGGGGAGGATGTCGAGCCGCACGCGGTTCCGCGGGTTGCCACGGTCGGCGTTGGTCTCGTCGTCCACCCAGCGCTCTCCGCGCGCATCGAGGTAGGCGCGCAGTTCGAGGCGCGTGATGTCGAGCAAGGGCCGGATCACCCGGCCGCGCCGCGGGTAGATGCCGCCAAGGCCCGTCAGCCCGGCGCCTCGAGCCAGCTTGAGGAGGACGGTTTCGGCCTGGTCGTCCCGCGTATGGCCCGTGGCGATGACCGACGCTCCGGCCCTGGCCGCCGCCTGATCGAGAAACGCGTAGCGCTCACGGCGCGCCGCATCCTCGATCGACAACCCGTCGCGGACCGCCACGGCACCCACGTCCACCGCGCCCACGTCGATGGGGCACGCAAGACGCGCGGCGAGCTCACGGCAGAATGCCTCGTCCCGCGCCGCGGTTGGACGGAGCTGGTGATTGAGGTGCGCCACGCCCGCCACGGTGCAAGGCCCCTGCCCGGCAAGCTCGCGCAGCAGGTGGAGCAGCGCCACCGAATCGGAACCGCCCGACAGGGCGACGATCAGCCGTGCGCCCGGGGGGCAGAGCCGGTGCCGCGCCAGCGCCAGCCGCACGCGATGGCCGAGGGGGGACATGGAACTGGTGCCGGAGGGCGGACTCGAACCGCCGACCCTGCGCTTATGAGACGCATGCTCTAACCGACTGAGCTACCCCGGCACGAACTGTCCATTGTAGCGCGCGCTACGCCTCGACGAGAGCGGCCGCGAGCAGCGGGATCAGGATCTCGTGCTGGCCGACGAGCGAGTAACCCGCACCACCCGTGCCCGCCACGGGCCGGGTCACGACGTTGGTCTCGGGCCGGTACATCCGCAGGAAGTCGATATTGACCGTCGTCAACCCCTCCAGCCCGTGACCCGCGTTCCGCGCCAGCGCCACGGCCTTCAGGAACACCTCTGGCAGGATCACCGCCGACCCGCAGTTGACGTACACCCCTCCGGCGAGGCCGGACACCGTCGCCGCAAACCGGCGGAAATCCCGGAGGCTCGTGTCGCCGATCGCCGCGCCGGACGCCTCGGCGTGCATGTGGATGACGTCGGTCCCGAGCGCCACGTGCACGGTCAGCGGCACCTGCTGCGCGTGCGCGGCGCACAGGAGGCTGGCGCCGGCGTGCGGCGGCGCCATCGCTGCCATCGCCGCGGCGACACCCTGTCCGAGTCCATCGCCGCGGTCCGAGGCCCCCCGGATCGCCTGGTTCAGCGTCGAGCCGGTCTCCTCGGCCATGCCGAAGCGCCCGGGCCCGAGGGAGGCGTCCACGTCCTCGGACGTGCCACCCGACAGCGCGATCTCGAAGTCGTGGATGAGCGCCGCGCCGTTCATCGCGAGCGCAGAGACGAACCCGCGCCGCATCAGATCCACGAGCACCGGCGCCACACCGGTCTTCACGACGTGGCCGCCAATGCCCCACACGACCGGCGCGCCACGCTCGCGGGCACGCGTGATCGCCGTCACGACCTTCCGCAGATCCGCGGCGCCGAGAATGTCGGGAAGCGACGCCAGGAACCCGGAGAACGGCTGCCCCGGTGCGTGCGCCTTCGCGAATGCCTCGACACGCACCTTGCTCGGCCGGGAGGCCAGCGGATAGGTGCGGACGGTGGAGAGGTCGAACTCGGACAAGGGGAAGGCTGAGGGTTGAGGGTTGAGGATTGAGGATTGAGGATTGAGGATTGGGGATTGGGGATTGGGGATTGAGTGATTGCCGCCGCTGCGTCCGCCGTCAGTTGCGGTAAAGATACTGCAGCTTCGCGAAGAAGGCGCGGTTGGTGCGCTGGTACGCCTCGGAGTCGAAACGATCGGGCGCCAGTTGACTCCCCTCGCGGTACCGATCGTCGTAGCCCACGAAGAACACCGTCCCGGCGTTCACGCGATAGGTCCCCAGCAGGTTCACGCCGAGGGTCCCGCTCAACGTGTTCCCCTCCAGGATGTTTCTCAGGAGCAGCCGCTCGGTGAACTGGTAGGTCGTCAACGCGCGGAAGATCTTCACGTCGAAGTCGAGACGGTCGGTCCGCACGTCGGTGAACCGGGTGCCGTCGAGCCGGAACTCCGACTGCAGACGCGTGATCGGGCGGAGCGTCAACGTCGTCGAGTAGGTCGTGGCGTGACCCCGGTACGGCGTGGCGGTGAACCGGACCTCGTCCCCCCAGTTCAGACTGCCGCGCACCAGCACCTTCTGGTTCGTGTTCACGGTCGCCGACAGGCCGTAGCGCGTCTTGTGGAAGTCGATGCCGCGAAAACGCTCCATCTCACGGGTCGCGCTGGCGTTGAGCGAGATGTTGTTCGCGAACGTCGCGTCCAGCCGCGCCGAGTGGGCGTCGTCGGTCAGCACTCCGTCGTAGCCCCAGATACGGTTCACGTCGTAGCGCGGCCCCCACGTGGTAATCCAGTGGCCGGGCCACCAGCGGTAGTACGTCCACATGAGCCACTTCTGCTGGTCCGGACGCTGGACGAACCCCTGATCCAGCTTCAGGTTCGGTGGCAAGAGGTTGACCACCGCCAGCCAGGTGAACTTCCGGCTGTCGTGCCTGAAGTAGATGTCCGCCGAGCCTGCCTTCGAGCCGTGCCCGGCCTGGTCCGTCTGGTCCGAGGCGAGCAGCCGGTACCCGAGCTGATTCGTCGGACCGAAGCTGAGCTGCCCGTCGAAGAGCAGGGCCCGGCTGTGGGCGTCCATGAACTCGCGGCTGGTGACAAGGGCCCCGACGTAGGAGTCGCCGTAGAGGGCGTACTTGAGGCGCCCCGCCAGCGTCTTCGCCGTCTGTCCGTAGGCTGCGTTCGACGGATCGACCTTCCCCGGAGCCTCGTCGTCCACCAGCATGGCCCCGATCGTCGCGCGCCCCATCGTGCCGGTCAGCTTCGCGCCGATACGGGGATCGACGATCGTGCGGGTGTGGAAGAAGTTGATCACCGCAGGGACGGTGAAGATGTCCTTCCCTTCGAGGAAGAAGGGGCGCAGCTCGGGGTACGAGAGCGGGAAGCGCTGGTTGACTTCGATCTGCTGGCGGTCCGATTCGATCTGCGAGAAATCCGGGTTGTAGGTGAAGTCCAGCGTCAGGCTCGACGTCACGCCGAACTTCAGGTTGAGCCCGCCCTCCTGGACGTCGGCTTTCGACAGGTCTCCCGACGGCTGACGGGTCTGGCTGGCGATGGCCGTCAGTGTGGGCATGAACTCGAACATGCGGTGCCCCTCGAGGTCCTGCATCCCCGTCAGCGTGCCGAGCTGGGTGAGGAATCCGGGGATGTCGGCGGACACCGGCGCCCAGGCGACCGCTTCGTCCTTGCTCTCGATCGTGCGGATCACCTGGAAGCCCCAGTGGTGCGCCTCACCGCTTCCCCGGCTGGGGTACCGCAGGCTCTTGAACGGGACGGCCATCTCCGCGGTCCAGCCGTCGTCGGTCAGCGTGCCGGCCGTGTCGAAGAGCACGTTCCACGTGCTGTCTCCTCCGTACGACTGCCCACCGACCGCGGTGTTGCCAGCCAGCAGCGAGTCGCCCTGCACGCCGTAGCCGTTGACGGAGAACGAGTACCCGCGCTGCTGGTCGAGGAACGGGTCCAGAAAGACGATCAGCCGGTCGTCGTTGCCCGTCTGGTCGCGGTCCACGCGATGGGCGCGGACCAGGCCCTGGTCGCTGTAGCGCGCGTGAAAGCCGAAGTAGAGGTGGCTGGCGTCGTAGGCGACCCACACCTCGGTGGGCTCGGTCGCGGGCTGGCCCTCGACGGGCGTCTGCTGGACGAAGCGGGTCAGACGCGAGGCGCGCTCCCACACGGGATCGTCCAGGCGTCCGTCGATGACCGGGGCTTCGGAGAGCCGGACGGCTGCCACGGACGGACGGAGGAGGCCCGAGATCGCCTCCTGGGCACGGGCCGGCCCGCTCGACGAACCGAGCGTCCAGACGAGTCCCACGAGGAGGCGCAATGTGCTGCGCGAGCGTAGCAGTGGCACGATGCCCGGGTGCGACGAGTGACTGAAGGTCCTGACGTTCGGCGGGCACGCGCCGCCCGGGCGTCGTGCGCACCTGCATTCGAGCGGCTTCATCACCTCCGTGCGGGTCCCGTCGCCGGACAGCCCCGTCCGGCGCGACCCGCGGACAGGCGATGATGCGCGTTCCGGTAGCCCGGCCGGAGTCCTCTTCCGGCGGACCGGACAAGGTCCCATCCTAACCTACGGGCGGGTAGGCCCGCAGCGGCGCTCGGAGCCAGCTTCCCCGGCCTGAGCAACGTCGAAGGCAGCCGGCCCGCAATGGTCGGACGGGGCCGGGCGGCCTCAGTAGCGATACAGGTACTGCAGCTTCGCGAACACCGCGCGGTTCGTGCGCTGGTAGTCGGTGGTGTCGAACAGCTGCGGGTTCAGCCGCTCGCCCCGCCGGTAGCGATCGTCGTAGCCGACGAAGAAGACGGTGCCCGCGTTGACGCGGTAGGTGGCCAGCAGGTTCACGCCCACCGTGCCGTTGAGCGTGTTCGTCTCGAGGATGTTGCGGACAAGCAGGCGCTCGGTGAACTGGTAGGTCGTGAGCGCCCGGACGATCTTCACGTCGAAATCCAGGCGGTCCGTGCGGACGTCGGTGAAGCGCGTCGTGTTCAGCGTGATCTGCGACTGGAAGCGCGTCCCGGGCCGGAGCGTCACCGTGGCGTTGAACGCTACGGTCCGGCCCAGGTAGGGATTGGGGATGAAGCGGATCTCGTCGCCGAAGTTCGTGTCGGCGCGCACGAGGATCTTTCGGTTCGTGAACACCGTGCCGGAGAGCGACACGCGGGTCTTGTGAAAGTCGATCCCGCGGTACCGCTCCATGATCCGGTTCACGTTCGTGTTCAGCGTGATGTTGTTCACGAAGTTGAACGCCAGGCTCGCCTGCTTGTTGTCGTCGGTCTTCGTGAAATCCCAGTCGTAGAGGAAGTTGTAGTTGACGCCGGGCCCCCAGTTGACCAGCACCCGCGAGGGCCACCACCGGTAGTTGACGCTGGCCACGGTCTGCCGCTGGTTGGTGCGCCGGATGAACGCCAGGTCGCTGGCGAAATCGGGCGATACGTCGTTGTGCGCGGCGAAGTAGGTGAGGTTGCGGCCCTCCTTGCGGAAATCCATGTTGATCACGGTGCCCGTGCGGCGGACGCCGGCCACGTCACGACGATCGGTGTGGATGACCTGGAACCCGGACCGCGCGCTGCCGCCGAGCTGCAGACCGCCGTCGATGAACGACAGCCGGCTGAAGCTGTCACCGTAGTCGCGGTTCGTGAACAGGACGCCGAGGTGTGATTGCGGGTAGATGTCGTACTTGGCGCGGGCCACGAACGCAGTCGCCTTTCGATCCGTCCCGTCCACGCGCCCCGGCGCTTCGTCGTTCGCCACCAGGACGCCGAGCGCCGCCCGCCCCACCTTGCCAGACAGTTTCAGGCCGAATCGGGGGTCGAGGACCGTGCGCGTGTGAACCAGCGTGCCGAACGGGCCCGGCACCTGGTAGATCTCCTGCCCCTCGAGGAAGAAGGGTCGCAGTTCGGCGAACAGGAGCGGAAAGCGCTGGTTCACCTCGATCTGCGGCTGGTCGGACTCGATCTGCGAGAAGTCGGGGTTGTAGGTGAAGTCGAGAGTCAGGTTGGGCGTGAGGCCGTACTTCAGGTTGATGCCGCCCTCCCGCACGTCTTCGGTGGCGTAGGCGCCGTTCGCCGAATTCAATCGGCCCACCTGGATCGCCGTGACGGTCGGCATCACCTCGAAGTTGCGCCGCGTGGAGAGGTCGCGCATCCCGTCGAGCGTGCCCATCTGCGGCAGGAAGCCGAGGACGGAGGTGGACACGGGCGACCAGGTGACCGTCTCGTCGCGGCCGCGAATCTCGCGCAGGATCTGGAAGCCCCACTGGTGCACGTCCCCGGGCGCTCTCGACGGATACCGGAGGCTCTTGATGGGAATGGCCATTTCCGCCGTCCAGCCGTCCTCGACCAGCACCCCGGCCGATTCGAAAAGCGCGTTCCAGGTGACATCCCCGGACGAGGACTGCCCACCGGTGACGCTGGCGCCCTGCAGGATCGCGTCGCCCTGCACACCGTAGCCGTTCACCGAAAAGGCGTAGCCGCGCTGGCGGTCGAGGAAGGGATCGAAGAACACCGACACCGTGTCGTCGTTCGTCGTCTGGTCGCGATCGACGCGGTTCGTGCGCATGAGCGACGGGTCGCTGTAGTGCGCGTAGATGCCGAAGTAGAGACGGTCGCGGTCGTAGGCGAGGTAGACCTCGGTCTTCTCGGAGGCCGGCGCACCTTCGACCGGGCGGTACTGCACCAGACCGCTGATCTGCGCGGCGCCCTTCCAGACCGCGTCGTCCAGCCTCCCGTCGATGACCGGCGCTTCCTCGACACGCGTCGGCGTGACCCGGGGGCGAGTGCCCGGGGCCTCCTGTGCCGCAGGCTGCGCGCGCGCCGGCGCCGGCAGGAACCAGCAGGTGACCAGCAGAGCAACGATCGGCGGATGTGCGGCGTTCATGGATAGAAGCGCAGCGAGCCCGGGCCACTGCAGCGGCCAAGGATACCCCAGCGCCCCCGGCGCGTCGTCGGCGCCGGGCGGCCGGCATGCGGGTCGCCGGACCCTGCCGCGAACGATGGTCGACGGGCCCCGCCAGTTTCGGTAGCATCGGGCGTATCTTGCACCCGGACGGAAGACCATGACACCGGCCGCTGAAGCCACGCCTGCTGCCGCCCGGGAGGCTGCCCGCACCCACGCCGGAGCGTCCCCCCGCCGCACGCACCAGCTCTACCTGGGGCTGACGCTGCTCCTGATCGCCATGGTCGCGGCGGGGTTCTGGCCGGGCTACTTCGGCCCCCTGCTCAGCACGGGTGTGACGCGACCGTGGATCGTCCACGTGCACGGCGCCGTGTTCACGGGGTGGATGGCGCTACTGCTGCTCCAGGTCGTCCTGGCGTCCACGGGCCGCATCCGCCTGCATCAGCGCGTCGGCAACCTCGGCATCGCCTACGGCGTCCTCGTGCTGGTGCTCGGCATCGTGGTCAGCTTCGCGGCGCCCGTCCTGCACGTGCAGGCCGGTACCTGGACGCTTGAGCGCGCCGCCGGTTTCCTGATCCTCCCCCTCGGGGACATGGTCCTCTTCGCCGGCTTTTTCGGGGCCGCGATCGCCTGCCGGCGGAAACCGGAGATCCACAGGCGCCTGATGCTGGCCGCCACGGTGGCGCTGGCCTTTGCCGGAGCCGCGCGGATGTCCCTGGAACCACCGCTCGTCTTCCTGCTGGTGTGGCTCTCGCCGTTGCTGGTGGCCATCGCGTTCGAGGCGGTGACGATGCGCCGGGTGCACAAGGTCAACGTGGTGAGCGTAGCGGTGCTGGCCGTGGCCTTCCTGCGGACCTTCTATCGGGAGTCGGACGCCTGGATGGCGATCGGCCGGGCGCTGCTGGAGCCGTTCCTCTGACGCCCGCACGTGAACGGGCCGGCGATTGACGAGCCACTCATCGGCATGCCGACACGCAGGACACCCCCGGGGCGCGCATCGCACGCATCGATCCTCCGTGAGGCGAACGACGCGCTGATCGTCAACGGCGACACGGATGCGATCGGCACCTTCTTCTCCGCTGATTACGTCGTCCACCTGACGGACCAGGACATGATCGGCGGCCACACGATGGTTCGCCGCGTGCTCGACCTGTACCGGCGCGCGTTTTCCGGCATCGCAGTCGAGCTCGAGATCCTGGCAGAAGACGGCGAGCGCGTCGCCTGGCAGCGAACGCTTCGCGCGACGCACAGCGGCAGCTTCAAGGGCTTCCCGGGTACCGGCCGGCCGATCGTGTGGCGCGAGATGGTGGTCAGCCGCTTCGAGAACGGCCTGGTCGCCGAGGACTGGTTCCTCACCGACCTCGCGGAACGCCTCCTGCTGGCACGGAAGCGGTAGGCCGCCTCAGAGCACGAGCATCGCGTCGCCATAGCTGTAGAAGCGGTAGCCCAGGGCCACGGCTTCGCGGTACGTCGCGAGCACCTCCTCCCGCCCCGCGAACGCCGATACGAGCATGAGCAGCGATGACCGCGGCAGGTGGAAGTTGGTCACGAGTCCCCCGACGAGCCGGAACCCGTGACCGGGACGGATGAACAACCCCGTAGGGCCGCTGAAGGGCTGCACCACGCCGTCTCTGATCTCCAGCGACTCGAGCGCGCGCACGGTCGTCGTCCCCACAGCCACGATGCGGCGCCCTTCCTGCAGGGCCCGCGTCAAGGCGCTCGCGGCTGCTCCTCCCACTTCGATGTGCTCAGCGTCCACCTCGTGGTCCTCCACACGCTCGGACCGGACGGGCTTGAACGTGCCGTAGCCGACGTGCAGGGTCACATCGACCCGCTCCACGCCCCGCTCAGCGAGTGCGGTCAGGATCGGCTTGGTGAAGTGCAGGCCGGCCGTGGGCGCGGCCACCGAGCCCCGGTGGCGCGCGTACACCGTCTGGTAGCGTTCGCGGTCGGACGGCCGATCGTCGCGGTGGATGTAGGGCGGAAGCGGGATGTGGCCGATGGCGTCGATCACGTCGTCGACCGCGCGTCCCGCGGGCGCCGTCAGGCGGATCGTCCGGCGGCCGAAGAAGCGCCGTCCGAGGATCTCGCCTTCGAGTAGACCCGCACCCTCCCCGAACGAGACCCGGGCGCCCGGTTTGAGCTTCTGACCGGGATGGACCAGGGCTTCCCACGTGTCGTCCGACACCCGCGCCAGCAGCAGGCACTCCACCGCGCCGCCGCTCGGCACCCGGTACCCGATGAGCCGGGCGGGATAGACCCGGGTGTCGTTGAGGACGAGGAGGTCCCCAGGCTGCAGCAGGTCGGGCAGCGCCTGGAACGTCGTGTGCTCGCGCGCCCCGCCACGCCGACGCAGAACCAGCAGGCGCGAATCACCCCGCCTGGCCGCCGGCTCCTGCGCGATCTGCGCCGCCGGCAGCTCGAAGTCGAAGTCCGCAACGTCCACCGGGGTCAGACCCGGGTCAGACCCGGGTCTGACCCCGGTGGAGCAGATGGGGGCGTCGGACCAGACCTGGGCCGGGGCCAGAACCAGTAAGTCTTTGTATACACGAATCTTACCGACTCAGGCTAGACCTAAGCTCATGCATAAAAGGGGTCAGACCCGGGTCTGACCCCGCCTATCTGCACGGCAGGGTGGCACCGTGTGCGCCGAACGCCTGCTGGAACGACTCCATCGAGTCGAACAGCATGTGGGCCGCCGCCAGGAACCGAACGCCTTCTCCGTCATGGCGATGTGCGTGTGGACGAAGTACTCGATGTCGAACCGCTTGCCGTCCTCGGCCGGATAGAGCGCGCTCACTCTGATCCTGGCGGCGAGTATACCGCTCACCGCCGCCGGACGGTCCGCAGCAGCCGATCCAGATCCGTACGGCCACGCGCCTGGAGCAGCGGCTTCCAGAGATCGCCGACCTTCCGGAAACGCTGGCGCACGTTGTCGAGCCGGAACTGCTCGATCGCAATCCCCTTCTCGACCTCGGCCCAGGTGACCGGCGTCGACACGGCCGCCTTCGGGTGCGGGCGCACCGAATACACGCTCGCCAGCGTCTGCTCCCGCGCGTTCTGCTTGTAGTCCACGAGCACACAGTCCTTCGGCCGTGTCGCCAGCCGGTACTGCAGCGTGATCAGCGTCGGATGCCGCGGCCCGAGCGCCGCCGCCAGGGCCCGCGCAAACGTCAGCACCTGATCCTGGTCCGGACCCCTGACGATCGGGACGTAGACATGAAGACCCCGCGACCCAGTGGTCTTCACCAGCGACTTCATGCCGATCGCGTCGAGCGCATCGCGCACAACCAGCGCGGTCTCCCGCACCCGGTCGAACGACGTCCCCTCGCTCGGATCGAGATCGAAGTGCACGTAGTCGGGGCGATCGAGGTCGTCGCACCTCGCGTACCACGGGTTCAGGTCGATGCACCCGAGGTTGATGACCCACAGGAGCGACGGCAGATCGTCAATCACCGGGAACTCGGTCACCTTTCCGGTCCGGTGGCGGAACTCGCAGGTGCGCAGCCAGCCGGGCCTCGGCGTGGGAGCGTGCTTCATGAAGAAGAACTTCCCGGCGGCACCGTCCGGGTACCGCTTCATCACCATCGCCCGGTCGCGGATGTGCGGCAGCAACAGGTCCGACACGTCGGCGTAGTACTGCAGGAGGTCACCCTTCGTGATGCCCAGCGCCGGCCAGAACGGTTTGCGCAGGTTGGTCAGGCGCACGTCACGATCGCCGCTGCGCACGATGGCGTTGTCAACGCCGGTTGGAATCGTCACGACAGCCCGCCGCCGCTCGGCCGCACTCACGCGCCGATCCCCAGGAGCGCACCGAGCGCCAGCCAGACGAGCACGACGGGCAGCGCCGCCACCAGCACGAGCAGCGCGACGACGGCCAGCACGAACAGCCAGTCGCCGGCCACGCTCGTCCGCGACCCGGCGTGCGCCTCCAGCAGCCGGACGTTCCTCAGGTTGGCCTTCCAGGCGAAGTCGAACAGGTCGCCGACGACCGGCACGGTTCCGAGCAGTGCGTCGATGGCAACGTTGATGACCATGCGGAGCTGCACCACGCGGGGCACACCCATCCGCCCCGCGTGGACCAGCAGCACGACGGCGAACGCAGGGGTGATCAAGTCGCCGATGCCGGGAATCAGGCCAATCAACGGGTCGAGGCCAATGCGCCGGCGCGTACCCGGCACACGAAGCGCCTCATCGAGGAGCACCGCGATGCGGTGGAGGGCGGACAGCGCGGGCACGGATCACTCGGCGCCGGCCGGCGCACCCGCGTCCACCCGATTCAGCCCCAGCGCGCGGATCAGGAAGTCGTCCGTGTCGAACTCTCCGTTCGTCGACGCCCCGCAGAACCGCCCGGCATCCGGAATCGCGAAGAAGCGCGTCGTCCCGATCGACTCGCCTGTCTGGAGATTCCTGACGGTGATCTCGGTGCCCTCGATCCCCAGGTGTCTGTCCCGTTCGCCTGCCAGGTCGGCAAACGTGGCGCCGTACGTGCTCATGATCTCGTCCACCGGCTTGCCGAATGGCTTCAGACCGGCAGCAGGCACGCGGCCGCATACCACACCAGGGATCCCCAGAGCGCCAGCGGGCGGAGGCGGTGTGCGATCACCAATCCTCAATCCGCCATCATCATTGTTTCGTGCCCCACCGGAGCAGGATCGACCCGACCGTGAAGCCGGCGCCGACCGAGGCCAGCAGGACCAGGTCGCCCCGCTTCAGGCGGCCGTCCTTCACGGCCTCGTCCAGCGCAATCGGAATCGTGCCGGCGGTGGTGTTGCCGTAGCGCTCGATGTTGATGACGACCTTCTCCGGGGCCACGCCCAGCTTCTCGGCCGCCGACATGATGATGCGGCGGTTGGCCTGGTGCGAGACGAACAGGTCGACGTCGGAGGCGCTCAGCCGGTTCCGCTCCAGCAGCCGGCGGCACGCCTCTTCCGTGTTCCGGATGGCGAACTTGAAGACGGCCTGGCCGTCCTGCTTCACGTAGTGGAGCCGCTGTTCGACCGTCTCCGCCGACGCGGGCATCAGGCTGCCGCCGGCGGGCATCTGCAGCGCCTCGCCGAACGCGCCGTCCACGTAGTTCTCGAAGTCGAGGATGCCGATCGCCTCGTCGTCGCTCACGCCCACGACGGCGGCGCCGGCGCCATCCCCGAAGATCACGCACGTGGTGCGGTCCGTGTAGTCGATGATGCTCGACATCACGTCCGCGCCGATCACGAGCACGTGGCTGGCCGCGCCGCTCGACACCAGCCCGGCGGCGGTCGTGACGCCGTAGGTGAAGCCGGAGCAGGCCGCGCCCAGGTCGAACCCCCACGCCTTCGCGGCGCCGATCTTCGTCTGCAGCCGGCAGGCGGTGCTGGGAAACAGCGTGTCCGGGGTCGTCGTGCCGACGATGATCACGTCGATGTCATCGGGCGTCAGCCCCGCGCGCTCGATCGCGACGAGCGAGGCCTCCTTCGCCAGATCCGACGTCCCCACACCTTTCTCGACGATGTGCCGCTGGCAGATGCCGGTGCGCTGGAGGATCCACTCGTCGGTGGTGTCCACCAGCTTCTCGAGGTCGGCGTTGGTGAGCAGCCGCGGCGGCACGTAGGTGGCCAGGCTGGTGATGCGGGCGCGGCGCACGGGCCGCGAGGCTGGAGCGGTTACCACAGGCGAGTGTCCCTCCCAGGCGCAGTGAGACCGAAGTACCGATAGGCACGCTCGGTGGCCACGCGGCCGCGGGACGTGCGATCGAGAAAGCCCGCCTGGATGAGGAACGGCTCGTGAATGTCCTCGATGGCGTCCTTCTCTTCGTTGATGGCGGCGGCGATCGTGTTCACGCCGACGGGTCCACCGCCGAACTTGTCGATGATCGTCCGGAGCAGCCGGCGGTCGAGCTCGTCGAAGCCGTGGTCGTCCACCTCCAGCAGGTGCAGGGCGTCACGCGCCACCTCCACGGTCACGCGACCGTCCGCCCGCACCTGCGCGAAGTCGCGCACCCGCCGCAGCAGACGGTTGACGATGCGGGGCGTGCCGCGGGAACGGCGGGCCAGCTCGGAGGCCGCCTCGTCGTCCACGGCCACGGCCAGGATACGCGCCGAGCGGCGCACGATCTCCTCGATGTCCACCTCGGTGTAGAAGTCCAGCCGATGGGTGATGCCGAACCGGGCACGCAGCGGCGCGCTCAGCAGACCCGCCCGCGTCGTGGCGCCGATCAGCGTGAACCTCTGCAGCGGCACCTTCACCGACCGCGCCCCCGGCCCCTGGCCGATGACGATGTCGAGCTCGTAGTCCTCCATGCCCGGGTAGAGGATCTCCTCGATCGCCGGCGCCATCCGGTGGATCTCGTCGATGAACAGCACCTCGTGCTGCTGCAGGTTGGTCAGCATGCCCGCGAGGTCTCCCGGCTTCTCGATGACGGGGCCGGAGGTCGCGCGAATCGGGACGGCCAGCTCGTGGGCGATGACGTAGGCCAGCGTGGTCTTGCCGAGGCCGGGCGGTCCGTACAACAGCACGTGGTCGAGCGCTTCGCCCCGGCCGCGTGCCGCGGTGATCGACACCCGCAGGTTGTCGCGCACACGGTCCTGGCCGATGTAGTCGTCCAGCGACCGGGGCCGCAGTCCCGCTTCGTACTGGACGTCGTCGTCCACAGCGCCGGCGGAGATGACGCGATCATCCATCAGGGCTCACGGCACACAGTGCGGGCCGGCGCAAGCCGGCCCCTACATGCTCACGGCTTCAGCGCATCAGCTCGCGCAACGCGGCTCTCAGCGCCTGCTCGAACCCGATGTCGCCGCCCGCTGGCACCGCGTGCCCCACGGCCTTCTCGGCTGCCGGCCGATGATAGCCGAGGTTCACGAGGGCGGACACGAGGTCGGTCTGCAGCCGCTCCGCTTCGGAGGTGGCCGTCGCGGCTCCGCTCGCCGCAGCGGGCACCGGCAGACGATCCCTCAGCTCGAGCACGATCCGTTCGGCCGTCTTCCGGCCGACGCCGGGCACGCGCGTCAGCCGCGCCGCGTCTCCACGCTGCACCGCCTCGGCCAGCTCCCGCGGCTCGATGCCGGACAGCACGGCCAGCGCCAGGCGCGGGCCGATGCCGCTGATGCCGATCAGCCGCTCGAAGGCCTCCAGCTCCACCGCGGTCAGGAAGCCGTAGAGCTGGAGCGCATCCTCGCGCAGATGGGTGTGGACCCGGAGGGCGACCTCGGCGCCCTCGTCGCCCACGTGGTAGTAGGTCGACAGCGGCACGCGCAGCTCGTACCCCACGCCGTGCACGTCCACGAGCAGCCGGTCCGGATGCTTCTCGAGCACCACCCCGCGCAGGAAGCCGATCATCGCTGCCGGATCCGCGTCAGCGAGCCGGGCGGTACTGCCGCCAGGTGCGCGGCGCCGTCCGGCGGGCGG
>Ga0194132_10003296_pt1 | contig 28952 bp, 26 predicted proteins | sample TA2KigOf80mmetaG_FD_148612 | JGI IMG/M metagenome (GOLD analysis project Ga0194132, IMG submission 148612) | Freshwater microbial communities from Lake Tanganyika, Tanzania - TA2015054 Kigoma Offshore 80m | ecosystem: Environmental > Aquatic > Freshwater > Lake | place: Tanzania: Lake...
GCCGCTTCCGGCGGCGTTCTTCCGTCGCTCCGCGCTCGCTCTCGCGCCCGACCTGCTCGGCCTGATCCTGGCCTGCGAGAGCGACGCGGGCCTGGCGGCCGGACGGATCGTCGAGGTCGAGGCCTACTGCGGCCCCACCGACCGCGCCGCCCATTCCGCCGGCGGACGCCGCACCGCGCGCAACGAGGTGATGTACGGCCCCGGCGGCCACGCGTACGTCTACTTCATCTACGGGATGCACTGGTGCGTGAACGTCGTCGCCGCGACACCGGGCCGCCCCGAGGCCGTCCTCCTGCGCGGCCTCGAGCCGCTGTACGGCATGGACCTGATGTGGGCGCGACGCGGCGCGCACGTCCCCGAAAGCGCGCTCGCCCGCGGGCCCGGCAACCTCACGCGCGCTCTCGGCATCGACCGGGCGCTGAACGGCGCCGACCTGCGGCGTGGCGCGCTGCGTGTTCTGCGGCCGGCCGGCGGTCGCGGCATCCCGCAGCCCCGCGACGTCCTGCAATCGCCACGCATCGGCGTCGCGTACGCCGGGGACTGGGCGGAGCTTCCCTGGCGCTTCTCGGTGCACGGCAGCCCGTGCGTGTCGCATCCGCCGCGCGACGCCCGCCGCCGCACGAGATCGTGACGCCGGAACGCGAACGGCCCACCGGAGATCGACTCCGGCGGGCCGTTCGACTGCACTTCGCGCGCGGTGCCGTCAGCGCTTGACGCCGCAGATCTCGGCCAGCGCCGCCGCCTTGTCGTCGCGCTCCCAGGTGAAGAAGCCGCCCTCCGGCGCCTGACCGAAGTGGCCGTACGACGCGGTCTTCTTGTAGATCGGACGCAGCAGGTCGAGCGTCTTGATGATGCCGTAGGGGCGCAGGTCGAGCACCTCGAGCAGCGCCGAAGCGATCTTCTCGTCGGGAACCTTGCCCGTGCCGAAGGTATCGACCAGCACCGACATCGGGCGTGCGATGCCGATCGCGTACGCGATCTGCACCTCGCAGCGCTCGGCGAGGCCCGCTGCGACGACGTTCTTCGCCATGTAGCGGCCCATGTACGCGGCGCTGCGGTCGACCTTCGACGGATCCTTGCCCGAGAAGGCGCCGCCGCCGTGGCGGCCGTAGCCGCCGTAGGTGTCGACGATGATCTTGCGTCCGGTGAGGCCGCAGTCGCCCTTCGGACCGCCGACGACGAAGCGGCCGGTCGGGTTGATGTGGTACTCGGTCTCCGGGGTCAGGAACTGCTTCGGGATGACCTTCTTGATCACGTCCTCGATCATCGCCTCGCGCAGCTTCTCGTTCGACACGTCCTCGCTGTGCTGCGTCGAGATCACCACGTTGCGCACGCGCACGGGCTTGCCTTCCCTGTACTCGACGGTGACCTGCGACTTCGAGTCGGGGCGCAGGTACGGGTACTGCTTCGGGTGCTCCTTGCGGATCTGCGTCAGGTGCTTGACGAGATGGTGGGCGAGCGAGATCGGCAGCGGCATCATCTCGGGCGTCTCGTTGCAGGCGAAGCCGAACATCAGGCCCTGGTCGCCGGCGCCCTGGTCGGCGAGGTCGGCCTCGCTGCGGGTGACGCCCTGGCTGATGTCGGGCGACTGGCGATCGATTGCCGTCAACACGGCGCAGGTGTCGTAGTCGAAGCCCATGTCCGACGACGTGTACCCGATCTCCTTGATCGTCTCGCGCGCGATCTCGTTGTAGGCGATCTTGGCGTTGGTCGTGATCTCACCGGCGAGCACGACCATGCCGGTCTTGCAGAGCGTCTCGCACGCGATGCGGGCCTTCGGGTCCTGCCGCAGGATCTCGTCGACGACGGCGTCCGAGATCAGGTCGCACATCTTGTCGGGATGCCCCTCGGAGACAGACTCCGAGGTGAAGAAAAAGTTCTTGAGCGCCATCGAGCTGCTTTCTCCGTGGAAGGTGCGGGGCCGGCGGCCCTGCGGTGATCGCGGGACTGTAACAGGCGCGTACAAGCAGGTACAGATCCAAAGCGTGACCGCCGACGACCCTGCCGCGAGCCGAAAATGGCGCCTACGCGCGGAGTTACGGGAGGCCCGCCGCGCACTCGACGCAGACGCGATGGCACGCGCGGCAAGCGCGCTGGCGTCCGCCGCACGCGCCCTGCCCGCCCTCCGCGAGGCGCGTACCGTCGCCGGCTACGCCGCCGGCGACGGCGAGCTCGATGTGGCGCCCATCCTCGACGCGGCGCGCGCCCGCGGCGCCGCGATCGCGCTGCCGCGCTGCCGCGCCGGCGGCGGACTCGAGCTGGCGCTGGTCGCGGCCGGCGAGGCGCTCGCCCCCGGCCCGCGCGGGCGCGTCCTCGAGCCGACGGGACCGGCGAGCGAACCTGCCGCCCTGCCTGTCCCGGCGGTCGTCCTCGTCCCCGCGGTAGGGCTCGACCACCGCGGCTTCCGCCTCGGTCGCGGCGGCGGCGACTACGACCGGCTGCTCCCGCAGCTGCGCGCGGCCGGCTGGACCATCGTCGGCATCTGCCACGCCGCGGCGCTGTGCGAGGCGCTCCCGGTCGAGTCGCACGACGTCCCGGTCGACGCGATCCTGACCGATTCCGGCCTTTACCTCCCGGCGCGTTGACCGCGTCATCCTCCCGGGGCGTCGACCGCGTCCATCGCCCCGGGCGCGTCGACCGCGTCATCCTCGCGGTGGCGTGCGGCGCGGGGGGCGTATAAACAGCGCCCCCATGTCGCTGCTCATCGTCGGCACCATCGCCATGGACAACATCGAAACGCCCGCGGGCAAGGTCGTCGACGAGATCGGCGGCTCGGCCGCCTACGCGGCCCTCGCCGCGAGCTTCGCCGTGCCGACGGCCGTGGTCGCGATCGTCGGCAACGACTTTCCGCAGGAGACGCTCGACCGCCTCGCCGCGCGCGGCGTCGATCTCGCGGGCGTGAAGGTCGGCGACGGCCCGAGCTTCCGGTGGTCGGGCCGCTACCACGAGAACCTGAACAACCGCGACACCCTCGATACGCAGCTCAACGTGCTCACGCAGTTCAAGCCGGAGCTGCCCGAGAAGTTTCGCGACGTGGAGCACGTCTTCCTCGGCAACATCGATCCCGAGCTGCAGATGTCGGTCCTGAAGCAGCTCCGCCGCCGCAAGCTCGTCGCGTGCGACACGATGAACTTCTGGCTCGACAGCGCGCGCCCCGCCCTGCTCCGCCTCGTCGCCGAGATCGACCTGCTCATCGTCAACGACGAGGAGGCGCGCCAGCTCTCGGGCGAGCACAACCTCGTGCGCGCGGCGCACGCGATCCGCAAGATGGGTCCGAAGCTCCTGCTGATCAAGCGCGGCGAGTACGGCGTTCTGGGCTTCGAGCAGGACTCGATCTTCGCGATGCCGGCCTACCCGCTCGAGGAGGTGTTCGATCCTACCGGTGCCGGCGACACCTTCGCCGGCGGCTGCATGGGATACCTGACCAAGCGCGGCGCGCTCACCCCGGGCTCGTTGCGGCGCGGCATCGCGCAGGGCAGCGTCATGGCGTCGCTGGTCGTCGAGCGCTTCGGCATGCGCCGGCTCTGGGAGGTCTCGGCGGCCGACATCGAGGCGCGCTACATGGCCTTCGTGCGGCTCACCGACTTCCACTCCGCCTGAGCGGACACGGCGCCGGTGGCCGACGGAGGGCACGGGACGCGCAGCGGAATCGTCCTCGCCGGGGGCCGATCGAGCCGTCTCGGCTCGCCGAAAGCGCTGCTCGAGCTCGACGGAGCGCCGCTCGTGCGCCACGTCCTGAACGCCCTCGCGCCGTCGTGCGACGAGGTGCTGCTCGTCGCAGCACCGCGCGACGCACAGCCCGAGGAGCTCGACGCGGGGCTCGCGAACGAGGCGCTCCGGCTCGCGAGCGCCGGCGTGGCCGCGCGCGTCGTGCACGACGCGCGCGCGCACCTGGGACCGGTCTCCGGTCTCGCGACGGGCCTCGCCGCGGCACGCGGCGAGATCGCGTGGGTGACGGCGTGCGACGTGCCGTTGCTCGCACCAGCGCTCGTGGAGGCGCTGCTCGCGCGCGCCGAGCGGGAGCGCGACGCCGACGTCGTGCTCCCCCGCTGGCGCGGGTATCTCGAGCCGCTGCTCGCGGTCTACCGCCGCGCCGCGATGGCGGCGCACTTCGCGCGTCAGCTCGACGATGGCGTGCTGAAGCCCACCGCGCGGCTCGACGAGCGGCGCGTGTCGATCGTCGAGGAGGAGGAGATCCTGCTGCTCGACCCGGATGGGCGCAGCTTCGTGAACGTCAACGCGCCCGCGGATCTCTCCGCGGCTCGCGCGCGTGTCGCGAGCGAGCCGCTCGCGATCACATCGCGGGCATCCCGTCCTGCGCGTAGCCCGAGAGGATCGTCCGCAGACGGGTGATCGCCTGCGCGTGGAGCTGCGACACCCGCGACTCGGTGATGCCGAGCCGGGCACCGACTTCCCTCATGGTGAGCTCGCTGTGGTAGTAGAGCGGCATCACCATCCGCTCCTTCTCGGGCAGCTGCTCGATGGCCTCGGCCACCGCACCGGCGCGCTCGCGCGAGAGCAGAGCGGTCATGGGATCACCGGTATGCGACGCGATGTAGTCCTCGAAGCCGAGCCGCTCGTTGTTGCGGCCGAAGGCGACGTCCTCGAGCGAGATCATCGCGAGGTCACCCACCTCGGCCATGAGCTCGTGCAGGCGGTCGATCGAGACGCCCATGGACGAGGCGAGCTCGTCGTGCGAAGCCTGCCGTCCGAGGTGGTGCTCGAGCTGCTGCGCGCTGCGCGAGAGGTGGTTCGCCTTCTGCCGCGTGGTGCGCGACACCCAGTCCAGCAAGCGGAGCTGGTCGAGGATCGCGCCGCGGATGCGGATGCGCGCGTAGGTCTGGAAGTGGGTCGCCTTCGACGGGTCGTACTTGCGGAACGCGTCGAGCAGCCCGTCGACCCCCCAGCTCATCACCTCGTCGTGCTCGATCGAGGCTGGCAGCGCAGCCTGGATCTGCTGCACGACCTGTCGCACGAGCGGCAGGAACATCGCGACGTCGTCCTCGCACAGCGCCCGCTCGCCGGAGCGGACGGCGCGCTCGGCCTTGGCGTGCGAGGGTCCGCGCTTCGTCGTCCGTGTTCTCGTGAGACCGTCGGCATCCTTGCGTGCTGCCCGTGCTGCGCTCTGCATCATCGCGTCCCCCGTTGCCGCATCTTGCGGACGCGGCGGTCGGCACCGCACGGTTGCAACGCTCGTGCCGCACGGGGGCGGACCTCCTGCGGCCGGCCGCCGCGCACTCGTACGAGCGTGGCGACCGCTCCGGCAGACGCCGGAAAGTGCCCGAACTTGCGGGGTTCCGTGCGCTCCGGGGAGGTTCCGCCAGCGCTGCGTCGCGCGGTGGTGCCGCGCGACGTCCCCGTCGCGTGGCTACGGCACGCGGGTGACGTGCGGCACGGAATTGACGGTGCCGCCGCCAGACCGCGGCACCGCGGCGGACGCCGCCCCTGTGCCGGAGCCGCCCATCGCGAGGGCGCTCCTGTGTCGCGCATGACAGCGCGGACGGGTCACGTGTGACACGCGAGCGGGTGGCGATCCTGCGCGCGGGCCTGGCGCTGGGCTTCGTCCGGCCGCGCGTCGCCTGCATCGGTCCCACCGGGCGCGACGCGTTCTACGAACGATGGCTCGCCGACGGGCGGGCCGGCGACATGCGCTTTCTCCTGCACCACGTGAAGGCGCGCCTCGACCCACGCACGCGCTATCCGTGGGCGCGCACGGTGGTGAGCGCGTTCTACCCCTACGCAGCCCCCCCGCCGCCGCGGACCGCATGGCGGCAGGAGCTGCGCGGCCGGATCGCCAGCTACGCGCTCGGGCGCGACTACCACGCCGAGATGGGCGAGCGCCTCGCGCAGTGGGCGCGCGCCATCGAGGACGCCCTGCCCGGGGTGCGAGCCACCGGCTTCGTCGACACGGCAGCGATCTTCGAGCACGAGTGGGCGGCGCGTGCCGGCGTCGGCTGGACCGGCAAGCACACGCTCACGCTGAGCGAAGACCTCGGGTCCTACGCGTTCCTCGGCGAGATCCTGGTCGGCGCCGAGATCGAGCCCGACCCGCCGGTCGCCGATCGCTGCGGCAGCTGCACGCGCTGCATCGACACCTGTCCGACCGGCGCCATCGAGCCCGGCTACCGGCTCGAGCCGCGGCGGTGCATCTCGTACCTGACCATCGAGCACAAGGGATCGATCCCCGTCGAGATGCGCCCCGCGCTCGGCGAGTGGGTGTTCGGCTGCGACCTCTGCCAGGTGGCCTGCCCCTGGAATCGCGACGCGACGAGCCCGCCCGACGAGCGTCTCGCTCCCGACCTCCGCCGCATCCTGAGCCTGGACGAGGCCGGGTTCGAGCAGCGATACGCCGCGACCGCGCTCGCCAGGGCCGGCCGCGTGCGGCTCGCCCGCAACGCCGCCGTGGTCCTCGGCAACACCGCCAACCCCGCCGCGATCTCCGCGCTCGCGACCGCTCTGCACCAGCACGACGCCCCCCTGGTGCGCGGCCACGCCGCATGGGCGCTGGGGGCTCTGCAGGACGCAGGCGGCGCCGCGGCGCGCGCTGCACTGGAGGCCGCGGTGGGGGATCCCGATCCGGCCGTGCGGGCGGAAGTCCGCGCCGCCCTCGGCGACCGTTGAGCGCGCACGACGGCCGGGGCCGCCGGCTACGTCAAACCAGGTCCCAGGGGTTCGCGCCCTCGACGCCGATGCGGCGCAGGAGGCGGTCCTTCACCCGCACCGCCATCTTCTCGCGCTCGAGGCCGTTGCCGTCGATGCGGACCTTTCCGCCGGCGATCATGTCGTGGCCACCGGCCGAACGGCTGCCGAGCACCTTCTGCAGCACCTCGCCCGCGTTCGCGTCACGATCGGTGGTGCGCAGCGAGACGTGCAGGTTCTTCTTGTAGCAGCCCATGGCGAGGGCCCAGTCGACCTCGTCGAGGCGCAGGAGGAAGTCCGCGACCTCCGCGACCATGTCCGGGTAGAGGACGTCGCCGAGGTCCGAGATGACCACCTTGTCGTAGACGACGGCCTCCTCGATGGCGTCGCGGAACGTGCGGAAGTACTCGCGCGGCACGCGCGCGTTCTCGATCTTCCCGAGGCGCCGCTTGTTCGCGTACGGGTACAGGAAGTGGCTCGCGGCGAAGTCGGCCGGCGTCGACTCGCGGCCGAGGTCCTGCGTCTCTGCGGCGATGCCGTAGAACAGCGCCGTCGCGATCTTGCTCTCCACCGTGACGTGCGAGTCGCGCAGGTACTCGGTCAGGATGGTCGACGTCGCCCCGTACTGATCGCGCAGGTCGACGTACGGGATGTTCTCGGTCAGGACATAGGCCGGGTGGTGGTCGATCACGACCGTGGGCCGGATGTCGGCGGGCAGCGAGTTGTTGCTGCGGCCGGGCTGGGTGTCGACCAGGGCGACCTGGCTCTCGGGTCCGAACTCGATCTCCTTCACCGGCACCATGTTGATGTTCAGGTACTTGACCATCGCCCGGTTCTCGGCGCGCCCGATGATGCCGCCGAGCGCGATCACCGAGTCCCGGTCGGCCAGCTCGCGCAGGATGTACTGCAGCGCCGCCGCGCTCGCGAGAGCGTCGGGGTCCGGGTTGTCGTGCGGCAGAATGACGAGCGGCTGCGGTCCCTCGACCGCGGCCAGCAGCGAGACCACTGGTCCCTTGACTTGACCCATATCGTTGCGGAGCGACGGATCGACCCGCAGGACGCGGAATATACTGCCCGCGCCTGCCATGTCCAGTACCGAACGATCGATCGGCGGCGACCGGTCCGGCCGACGGCACGGGGCCGGCGGTCGCCGTCGATCCCGGGCTTTGTCGAGACCGGGCGGGCTGCTACCACGGTGGCGGATGCGACCGGTCGAGGAGATCCGTCACGAGCTCTATCGCATCGCGGGCCAGTCCGATGCGGATCTCGCGGCGGCCGCACTGTGGATCGCCGCCGAGGAGTACCCGAACCTCGACCCGGATGCGTACCTCCGGTACCTCGACGACGTCGCTGCCACGGTCGAGCGCCGGGTCGCCGCGGCGCCCGACCCGGACGCGGCTCGTGACGCGCTGTCCGACGAGATGTTCGTCCAGCAGGGGTTCACCGGCAACGCGACCGAGTACTACGACCCGCGAAACAGCTATCTGAACGAGGTCATCGACCGACGCCGCGGCATCCCGATCAGCCTCGCGGTGGTCTACCTGTCCGTCGGCCGGCGGCTCGGCATGCCGGTGTACGGGGTCAACGCGCCGGGACACTTCCTCGTCCGTCACGGCGCGCGCGTGCTGGACCCCTTCGCGCGGGGCCGCCAAGTCGCGCCCGAGACGCTGCTCGAGCAGCTGCGCCAGATGAACGTCCCGGACCCCGACGCGCACCTGAAGCGGCTGGTCGCGGCACCGCCCGACACGCGCACGGTCCTGGTGCGCATGCTCGGCAACCTGAAGGCGAACCACCTGCAGCGCAAGGACTTCGTGCGCTCTCTCGCCGTCGTCGACCGCCTCGTGCACCTCGAGCCGACGAACCCGCTCTGGCTGCGCGATCGCGGCGCGCTGTATCAGCGCCTCGAGTGCGGACGCGCCGCCGTCGCCGACCTCGAGCGCTACCTCGAGCTTGCACCGGACGACCCCGAGAGCGACGTCCTCCGCGAGACCATCGTCAAGCTGACCGGCAATGCACCAACCCTCCAGTGAGGGCAGCCGCCGGGTCGAGGTCGCTGCCGGGTTGCTGCGCGACGGCGACCTGGTGCTGGTCTGCCAGCGCGCCGCGACCGGCTCGCACCCCCTGCGCTGGGAGTTCCCGGGTGGCAAGCTCGAGCCCGGCGAGTCGGTCGAGGCGTGCCTCGTGCGCGAGCTGCATGAGGAGCTCGGCATCGCGGCCAGCGTCGGCGCACGCATCGCCAGCGTCGAGCACCGCTACCCACAGGGCCCGCACGTGCGGGTGCACTTCCACGCCGTGGTGGTGCAGGCGGGCACGATCGAGAACCGCGTCTTCGCGCGCATCGTCTGGCATCCGCGCCATCGCCTCGACGAGCTCGACTTCCTCGACGCCGACCGACCGCTGATCGCCATCCTGCGCCGCGAGGCGCAGCTCGACCTGGCCGCCCGCCGCGAGGCGCAGCTTGACTTGGCCGCCGCGCGCCCCATCCTCGAACGATGACGCAGACGCCCCCTCCACAGACGTTCTTCTTCGACCGCTTCGGCCTCGACGCCCGCGCGCTCGAGAGCACGCTCGGCTCCGCGCTCGCGCGCCGCGCCGACTTCGCCGACCTGTACTTCGAGTTCCGCACGGTGCAGGGCATGTCGCTCGAGGAAGGCTCGGTCAAGAAGACCACGCACAGCGTCTCGCAGGGCGTCGGTGTCCGGGTGCTGGCCGGAGACAAGACCGGCTACGCCTACTCCGACGAGGTGACCGTCGAGCGCCTGCAGGTCGCCGCCGAGCACGCGCGGCAGATCGCGAGCGCGCCGGGGGCTTCGACATCGGTCGACCTGCGACGCAACACCGCCGCGCAACCGCACGCGCTCTACCCCGTGGAGAGCGCGCAGATCGCCCGCCCGCTGCCCGAGCGCGTGGCACTCCTCGAGCGCGTCGACCGCGAGGCGCGCGCCTACGACCCACGCATCACCAACGTCATGGCGTCGTTCGCGATCGAGGAGAAGATCGTGCTCATCGCGAACTCGGCCGGCGAGCTGATCGCCGACCGCCAGCCGCTGCTGCGGCTGCAGGTCGCCTGCATCGCCGAGGACGGCGGCAAGCGGCACAGCGCGTCGGCCGGCGGCGGCGGACGGGTCGCCTTCGACTTCCTCGTCGACGACGAGGAGCGCGCGCTGAAGTTCGCGCGCGAGGCCGCGCGGCAGGCGATCGTGGCGTTCGACGCGGTCGACACCCCCGCCGGGCAGATGACCGTCGTGCTGGGCCCCGGGTGGCCGGGCGTCCTGCTGCACGAGGCGGTCGGGCACGGGCTCGAGGGCGACTTCAACCGCAAGGGCACGTCTGCCTTCGCGAAGCTCATGGGCGAGCGTGTCGCGTCCGAGCTCTGCACCGTCGTCGACGACGGTACCATCCCGTCGCGGCGCGGCTCGCTGAACGTCGACGACGAGGGCGTTCCCACCCGGCGCAACGTGCTGATCGAGAAGGGTCGGCTCACCGGGTACCTCCAGGACCGCCTCAACGCGCGGCTCATGGGCGTCGAGCCGACCGGCAACGGGCGCCGCGAGAGCTTCATGCACTACCCCATGCCGCGCATGACCAACACGTTCATGCTCGCCGGCGAGGACGATCCGGAGGACATCATCCGCTCGGTCGATCGCGGACTCTACGCCGTGTCGTTCGGCGGCGGGCAGGTCGACATCACCAACGGCAAGTTCGTGTTCTCGGCGAGCGAAGCCTACCTGATCGAGGGCGGCCGGATCGGCGCGCCGGTCAAGGACGCGACGCTGATCGGCAACGGACCGGACGTCCTGACGCGCATCAGCCGGGTCGGCGGCGACCTGAAGCTCGACGAGGGCATCGGCGTCTGCGGCAAGGACGGCCAGTCGGTTCCGGTCGGCGTCGGACTGCCGACGATCCGCATCGATGGCCTCACCGTCGGCGGGACCCGCGCATGAGCCGGCCCGCCGGAGCGATCGATCCGCTCGAGGTGGCGGAACGCGTCGTCGAGCGCGCGCTGCGGGCGGGCGCGACCGCGTGCGACGCGGTGGTCGTCGAGGCGGAGTCCTCTTCCACCACGGTTCGTCTCGGCGAGGTCGAGACCGTCAAGCTGTCGCGCGAGCGGCGGCTCGGCCTGCGCTGCTTCGCCGGCGAGGCAAGCGCGGTCGCGTCGACGGCGGATTTCGACGCGGCTGCGATCGACGCGTTCGCCCGTCAGGTGGTCGAGCTGGCGCGCGCCGTGGCACCCGATCCGTTCTCCGGCCTGCCCGACCCGGCCCTCCTCGCCGGGGACTGGCCCGATCTCGAGCTGTACGACCCGACCGGTCTCGAGATGCCCCCCGAGGATCGCGTCGCGCGTGCGAAGTCGTGCGAGGCGGCGGCGCTGGCCTGCGACCCGCGGCTGGTGAACTCCGAGGGTGCCGATTTCGCGCTCGGCTCGGCGTGGGTCGCGTACGCATCGAGCGCAGGTTTCGCCGGCCAGTACCGCTCGACCAGCTACTCGCTGTCCGTCGCCCCGGTCGCCAACGAGGGCGGCGCGATGCAGCGCGACTACTGGTACGACGCGGCGCGCTCGCTGTCGCGCCTCGCCGACCCCGAGACCATCGGCCGCACCGCCGCGGCGCGCACGTTGCGCCGGCTGGGCGCGCGCCCGGTGCCGACGCAGCAGGTGCCGATCGTCTTCGACCCGCAGACCGCGGCCTCTCTCGTGGGCCACCTCGCGGGCGCCGTCTGCGGCGGCGCCCTCTATCGCCGCGCCTCGTTCCTGCTCGGGAAGCTCGGCGACGAGATCGCGAGCCCGCTGTTCACCGTGATCGACGACGGGCGCATGCCGCGCGGCCTCGCCTCGCGGCCGTTCGACGCCGAGGGAACCGCGACGCGCCGCACCGTGGTGGTCGAGCGCGGCGTGCTGCGGAGCTACCTGCTCGACGGCTACGCCGCGCGCAAGCTCGCGATGGCGAGCACCGGCAGCGCCGCGCGCTCGGTCGGCGACGTACCGTCGGCGAGCCCGACGAACTTCCACCTGGCGGCGGGCGAGCACTCCCCGGAGCGGATCGTCGCGTCGGTGCAGCGTGGCCTCTACGTGACCGGACTGTCCGGGTTCGGCGTGAACTCCGTGACCGGCGACTACTCGCGCGGCGCGAGCGGGCTGTGGATCGAGAACGGCGAGCTCACCCATCCCGTCGAGGAGGTCACGATCGCCGGCAACCTCCTCGAGATGTACCGCGACGTCGAGATGGTGGGGAACGACCTCCTGTTCCGCTCCAGCATCGTCGCCCCGACCCTCAAGATCCGCCAGATGACGCTCGCCGGTCGCTGACGCGACGGGTGAGGATTCCCGCCGCGGCCCATTGCCACCCGCCCCGAGTATGCGTACACATGACACGAAGTAGCCGGAGCCGTCGGGCGCCGGCCGACAGGAGGCCGACTTGACCCAAGCCGCCGCGCCATCGGCGCAGGAGCTGTACGAATCGTTCATCCCGCTCGGGGATCCCGCGACCTACACCCCCGAGGCGTGCGACCGGCTCGCGCGCACCATCGCCGAGATCAACGAGCTCAAGGTGGTGCGCCGTGCGGTGATCCTCGCGCACAACTACCAGCGCCCGGAGATCTTCGAGGTCGCGGACTTCGTCGGCGACTCGCTCGAGCTCGCGCAGAAGGCCACCACGGTCGACGCCGAGGTCATCGTGTTCTGCGGCGTCCACTTCATGGCCGAGACGGCCAAGATCCTCAACCCGAAGCGAACCGTCCTGCTGCCGGATCTGCGCGCCGGCTGCTCGCTCGCCGACAGCGTCGACGCCGACTCGCTCGAGGACCGGAAGGAGGAGCTGAAGAAGCTGTACCCCGACCTTCAGGTCGCCTGCTACGTCAACACCACCGCAGAGGTGAAGGCCGTGTGCGACGTCTGCGTCACCTCGTCCAACGCGATCCGCATCGTCGAGTCCCTGCCGACGAACAACGTGCTCTTCGTGCCCGACGAGAACCTCGCCGCGCACGTGCAGGAGAACACGAAGAAGAACGTCATCGCGTGGAACGGCAACTGCTACGTTCACCATCAGATCACGCCGGAGCAGATCGAGAACGTCCGCAAGCACCTGCCGCACGTGAAGGTCATCGTCCACCCGGAGTGCCGCTCGGACGTGCTGCAGCTGGCCGACGCCGTGCTCTCGACCAGCGGGATGATCAAGTACGCGAAGGAGAGCGACGCGCAGGAGTTCCTGGTCGTGACCGAGTGCGGACTGTCCGACCGGCTGCTGCTCGAGCTGCCGGAGAAGAAGTTCTACAAGAGCTGCAAGCTCTGCGCGTACATGAAGATGATCACGATCGACGACACGCTGCGCTCGCTGAAGGAGATGCGCCACCCGATCGAGCTCGAGGAGTCGGTGCGCGTGGGCGCGGAGCGCTCGCTCCGACGGATGCTCGAGCTCTCTGCTTGACAATGGCCCCGGCGCACCCGTCCACGCACAACGACGCGACCGTCGGCGTCGCCGTGGACGTCGTCCCGCTGACCCTGCAGGAGGGTGCGCTCCACGCGGCCGTGGTGCGCGTGGAGCGCGGTGACGAGCGCGGCCGTCTCGCCTTCCCCGGCGGACGTGTCCGCGAGAACGAGTCGCTCGACGACGCAGCGGCGCGCTGGCTCGACGGCACGCTGCCCGGCGTCCGCGCGCACGTCGAGCAGCTCTACACCTTCGGCGAGCCCGGGCGGGACCCGGCCTCACGGGTGGTCTCGGTCGCCTACCTCGCGCTGCTCGCGCGCCCGCTGCCCGGCGCGCTCTGGGTGCCCTGCGAGCCGGCGCTCCGCCTCGCCTACGACCACCGCACGATCCTGCGCACGGCGCTCGAGCGGCTGCGCGCGAAGCTCGCGTACACGAACCTCGCCTGGGCACTGCTCGACGAGAGCTTCACGCTCGGCGAGCTGCAGCACGTCTACGAGACCGTGCTCGGCCACACGCTCGACCGGCGCAACTTCCGCAAGCGCATCCTCGCGCTCGACCTGCTGACGCCGCTCGGCACGACCCGCCATGGCGCGCACCGCCCCGCGCAGCTCTACCGCTTCAGGACGCGGCGGCCGATCACGGTCGGCGTGCCGTAGCCGAGGAGGGCACGGCGCCGGCTTGTCGTCGGGCGTCGCGTCGGTCATGGGTGTGGCGTGACCACGCTCGAGCTCACCACCCCCGCGCTGCTGGTCGATGCCCGGGCGCTGCAGCACAACCTCGCAACCATGGCCGCAGCCCTGCCGGGTGCGCGGCTCCGGCCCCACGTGAAGGCGCACAAGTGCGTCGCCCTCGCCCGCCTGCAGGCGGCACAGGGCCACCGTGGCTTCACCTGCGCGACGATTCGCGAGATGGAGGGGCTCGCCGCGGCCGGCCTCGGCGACGATCTGCTGCTCGCGAACGAGGTGCTCGACGCGACACGGCTGGGCCGCCTCGACGCACGCGTCACCGTCGCGGTAGACTCGCCCGAGACCATCGCGGCCGCGGCGCGCGGCGGCGTGCGCGAGGTGCTGATCGACGTGAACGTCGGCCTGCCACGCTGCGGGTGCGCCCCCGCCGACGCGGGACGGCTCGCCGATCTGGCACGCCGGTCCGGCCTCGGCGTACGCGGGGTCATGGGCTACGAGGGACACGTCGTCGGGCTGGACGATCGGGCGCTGCGTGTCGCGAAGACCGCGGAGTCGATGGAGCTGCTGCGGGCGGCGCATCGCGAGGTCGGCGGCGAGCTGGTCTCGGCCGGCGGTACCGGCACGTACGACGTGAACACCTGGGCGACCGAGATCCAGGCAGGATCCTACGCGCTGATGGACACCGCGTACGCACGCCTCGGCCTGCCCTTTCGCCAGGCCTTGTCCGTGCTCGCGACGGTGATCTCGGTGTCCGCCGGCTACGCGGTCGCGGACTGCGGGCTGAAGGCGCTCGGCATGGATCATGGCAACCCCGCGATCGCCGGCACGAAGGTCTGGTTCTGCTCCGACGAGCACGTCACCTTCGGCACCGGCGACGAGGCGGCGATCGCGGTCGAGGGCGAGGCGCCCGACGCACCGAAGGACGGCAGCGCGCTGCGCGCCGGCGACCGCATTCGCGTCTGGCCCGCGCACGTCGATCCCACCATGGCCTACCACGAGCGGGCGCTGGTCGTGTCCGGTCCGCAGGTCGTCGAGACCTGGCCCATCGATCTCCGGGGATGGTGAGCGCGGCCGGCGGACCGCCGTCGACGGCACCGCCCCACGGTCGGCGCCGAGCTTTCTCGGGTCTCGAAGCGCGTGCTAGGTTCCCCACATGGCCCAGGCCGATCGTGCCTCGCGGCGCCGCGCGAGCGCACCCTACCGGCGCAAGCCGCTGCGGCGTGACACCCCGACCTCGCTGGCGGAGGCGCTGCGCAACTTCCTCGCTCCGGTCGTGGGTGGCATCGCGTCCCTGCTGTTGTACATCCTCGGGCTGCTCGACGTGATCGCGACGCGGCCGGCGCTGGCAGCCGACGCGTTCCTCTTTCTCTGCATGGTCCTCTTCTTTCCGATGCGCTACGCCCTCCGCCTGGCCCCGCGCCAGCGCGTCTACGCCTTCCTGTTCGGGGCCTTGTGGCTGATCACGATCTTCTACCCCATCTACCGGCGCATCTATCCCGGCGAGAGGCTGTTCAGCGTCGACGCCGGGCCGGCCAGCGTGCCGATCGAGCTGCCCGCGACCGGCCTGAGCAAGCTCGACCTGCTCATCGATAGCCACCTCGACGCCGCCAAGCCCGGCCGCACGCGCCTCGCCCGCTACGCGGTGACGATCGAGGGCGACGGCACGGCGCCCCGCACGATCGAGGGGGAGTTCAAGGAGACCTGGCAGAGCCAGCGCCAGGCCCGCGCCCAGACCCTCGAGGTGCTGCGCGAGCGCAAGGCCACCACGGTGGTCATCGACAACCCGGGGCGGGGACCGCTGCGGGTGACCGGGCTGCGGGTCGAGGGACAGGCAGAGCCGCTGCTCACGCTGACTCTCTACCGCCACCTTCTGCTGCCGTGGTGGATGACGCTGCTGCTCGGCGCCGCCCTCCTCGCGGGCGCCGTGCTGTTCGACCGCACCACCGGCGCCGGCGAGACCGCAGCATCGCTGGTGATCGCAACGGCTGCGTCCTTCGTCGGCGCCTACTCGTTTCCCGGAATCGGCTCCCCGGACCCCACCTTCCGCGAGCTCGCCGGCGCCTCCATCGTCGGCGCGCTGGTCGGAGGACCGATCGGCGGACTGGTCGCGTGGTCCACGCGCGGACGTTTCGCATCCGCCAGCGGTGCACTGAGCGCACGTGCCCGCTGAGCGGAAACCAGCACGTCGCCCGCAGACCGCGGAGCACGATGCCCGTGCTGCCACTTCGCCGCGCGATCCGGAGGTCGCCGAGGCCTCCGGACTGCCGACGAGCGACCTCGCCGGTCAGTCGAAGCGTCGCATCCTGGTCGCCACCGCGGCGTTCGCGCTGCTCGGCTTCGGGTTCATGTTCTTCTACAGCGACGGGCGGGAGCTGCTGAACGTCGCGTCGAGCATCTCGCCCTACCGGCTCGCGCTGCCCGTGGCGCTGACACTCTTCAGCTACGTGCTGATGACGATGTCGTATGACGGCATCGCACGCGCGGCCGGAGCCCCGACCGGCTTCCTGCCGATGCTGCGCATCACGTTCGTCTCGAACGTCGTCAATTACATCGTCGCGACCGGAGGTCTCTCCGGCTTCGCGCTGCGCATGTACTTCTTCCGCCAGAGCGGGATTCCGGTCGGACGCGCGGTCACCATCTCCTTCGTGCAGGGGCTGATCACGAACCTCACGCTGCTGATCTTCCTCGTGATGGGCTTCGTGTTCCTCCTGACGCGCGAGTCGCTCGGCACCGCGGCACTGGTCTCCGCCGCGACGCTGCTGGCGCTGTTCATTCTCGCGACGGCCGTCGCGCTGCTGCTCCTCGTGCACCGCAGGGTGCGCCGCCGCGTCCTGTTCTGGGGGCTGGAGGCGAGCCACGCGATCGGACGCCGCTTCCTGCCGCATCATCGCGCACCGCGGCGCTTCCGGATGTGGCGCCTGCAGATCAACATCGAGCGCGGCTTCGCCTTCATCCTCGCCAACTGGCCGAAGATGGTCCTGCCGGTGGTCTACATCGTGCTCGACTGGGTCGTGACGCTCGGCGTGCTCCGGGGCTGCTTCTGGTGCGTGAACCTGTACGTGCCCTTCCCTCTGGTCACCGTGGGCTTCGCGATCGGTATCCTGTTCTCGATCGTGTCGCTCGCCCCGGGCGGGCTCGGCATCATGGAAGGCTCGATGACGACCGTGTTCGTCGGGCTCGGCACGCCGCTCGAGCAGACGGTGGTCGCGGTCCTGATCTTCCGCCTCGCCTACTATGCGGTTCCGTTCCTGGTCAGCGTCGCCTTCTTCCGGACGATGCTGCGCGTCGCGCGCGGCCAGAGCTGAGAGTTCGTGGATCGACCCCCGGACCGGTCCGGGAGGTCGAGGCGCCCCGCCTGCAAGGCGCGACGACGAGTCATGGTCGCAGGCGATGCCGAGGAGGCCGCACCGCCCCGCCGGACGAGCCGCCAGGCACGTCCGGTACGGCGCTTTACCGACCTGCGCGCCCGTGCCAAAGGAAGCTCGAGGAGGGCTTGCCATGATCTCCGACACGAGTCGCGACGACGTGCTCGGCTCCGTCGTCGACAGCGATGCCCACATCTACGAGCCGCACGACCTGTGGGACCGCTGGCTCGACCCGCGCTATCGCGCGCGCGCACCGAAGGTTCTGCTCGACGACCAGGGCCGGATCCGCTGGAACCTCGACGGTCGCATCACGGCGGCGCTGCCGCTGTTCACGGTCGAGGACGAGAGCGGCGTGCGCAAGCCGTTCGTGCCGCGGCCCGGGATGGGTGACCCGCGCGAGCACGTCGCCGACATGGACCGCGAGGGCATCCGGCACGCGGTCGTCTATCCGGGCCTGGGCCTGCTGTTCCAGTCGATCGAGGACGGAGAGCTGGCGGCGGCGCTGTGCCGCGCCTACAACGACTGGCTTCGCGAGCACTGCGCGGCTGCCCCGGGCCGCCTCTTCGGTGCGGCGGCGGTCCCGCTACAGGACCCTGCGGCGGCGGTCGTCGAGGTGCGACGCGTCGCCACGATGCCGGAGATGCGCGCGGTGTTCGTGCGTCCCAACCCCGCCGCAGGACGGCTGCTGCACGACCCCGCGCTCGATCCGTTCTGGGCCGCCGCCGCGGAAGCACGCCTCCCGGTCGCGATCCACGAGGGGACGACACGCTCCAGCCCCACGGTCGCGGACGATCGCTACGACGAGTTCTTCTTCCTGCACATGCTGTCCCACCCGTTCGAGCAGCAGCTCGCGTGCCTGAACCTGATCGCGGGCGGCGTGCTCGACCGCCATCCCGACCTCCGCGTCGTGTTCCTGGAGAGCGGCTCGGCATGGGCCGTGCACTGGCTCGCGCGCATGGACGAGCACTTCGAGCACTGGGGCTACACGCTGCCCGCCCTGAGACGGCGCCCGAGCGACGTGTTCCGCGCGCAGTGCTTCGTCTCCACCGACCCCGAGGAGGACGCCGTCGCCGCGACCGTCGAGTTCGTCGGCGAGGACTGCGTCGTCTGGGCGTCGGACTACCCCCATCCGGATGCGATCTTCCCGGGAGCGCCGCAGGCGACGCTCGCGAACGCGCGCCTCTCCACCGCCGCCAAGCGCAAGATTCTCGTCGACAACGGACGCCGCCTGTACGGCCTCGCCGAGGGCTCGTGACGTGACGCTCGCGGCGTGCGTCCTGGTCGCGCTGCCCTGCCTCGCGGTCGCCGCAGCGGCCGCCGCCCGCGACGACGCGGCGCCGCCGAGCGCGACGCCGGCCGACCCGCCCGTCGCGCAGGCGCTGCGCTCGCGGCTGGTCGACGACGTCGCGGCGCGCGATCCCCAGCTCGGCCGGCAAATGCTCGATGCGCTGCGCGCCGTACCGCGCCACCTCTTCGTACCCGGCGCGAGCCTCGAGCAGGCCTACGCCAATGCCGCGTTTCCGATCGGCCACGACCAGACGATCTCGCAGCCCGCGGTGGTCGCGATCATGACCGACGCGCTACGCCTCGACGGCACCGAGCGCGTGCTCGAGATCGGCACCGGCTCCGGCTATCAGGCCGCCGTGCTGTCGCGCCTCGCGCGCCAGGTCGATTCGATCGAGCTCGTGCCCGAGTTCGCGTCACGAGCTGCGCAACGGCTCGCGGCGCTGGGCTTCACGAACGTGCTCGTGCGTGCGGGCGACGGCTACGCCGGCTGGCCCGAGCGCGCGCCGTACGATCGCATCGTGCTCACCGCGGCGCCGCCGGATCTGCCCGGCGCCCTGGTCGCACAGCTGCGCGACGGCGGGATCCTCGTCGCGCCGGTCGGCGTCGACGATCAGTTCCTCTACCGCTGGACGAAGCGTGACGGGCGCATGGTGCGCGAGAGCCTCGGCGCGGTGCGCTTCGTACCGATGGTGTCGGCGACGCCGCACCCCTGACTCGCCCCACTGCCCTGGCGGCTTGCCTCCATCGCAGCGATCCACGAGATTGCAGTCGCCATGGACGACCGACACCCCTGCTTCCTCGCTCTCGACTACGGCACCGGTGGCGGGAAGTGCGCCATCTTCGACGCCGGCGGGCGCTGCCTTGCGGTCGTGCGCGAGCCGTGGTCGTACGACGATGTCGCTCTCGGCGCCGAGGCGATGGGACGCGGCTACGCCTTCGACCCGAACGCGTTCTGGGCCGCGCTCGCGCGCTGTACGCGCGCGGCGCTGGCGCAGGCCGCGGTCGACCCGGCGGCGATCGCCGGCGTCTCGACCACGGCACAGCGGCTCGGCACCGTGTTCCTCGACGCCAAGGGGCGCGAGGTCTTCGCCGGACCGAACATGGACGGACGCGGCTTCGCGGGCGCGCTCGACGTCATGGGCCGGCTGGGCATGGACGACGGCGTCCGAATCACCGGGCACTGGCCGCCCTTCGTGTCTTCGCTCGCGCGCCTGCTCTCGTATCGGGCGGACCCGGACGCTCCCGCGGTCGCGAAGGTGCTGACGCTGAACGACTGGCTGACCTACCGGCTCGCCGGCGAGATCGTCGCCGAGCCGTCGAACGCGTGCGAGTCGTTCTTTCTCGACGTGGCGCAGCGGCAGTGGAGCGCGAGGATCCTCGAGGTCTTCGAGATCGCGCCGACCCTGCTGCCGACGGTGGTCGAACCCGCAACGCAGGTCGGGACGGTGACGGTGCTCGCGGCGGAGCAGACGGGGCTCCGCGCGGGTACTCCGGTCTACGCCGGCGGCGGGGACACGCAGTGCGCGCTGCTCGGCTCCGACGTCGTCGAACCGGGCGACGCCGGCGCCGTACTGGGCACGACCACGCCGGTGATGGCCGCCTCCGCCGAGCCCGTCCTCGACGACACCGGACGGCTCTGGACCGGCTGCCACGTGATCCCCGGACGCTGGACGCTCGAGAGCAACGCGGGCGAGACCGGCACCGCCTACGAGTGGCTGCTCGGCATTCTCGGCCTCGACGGCGACATCGGGTTCACCGCGGCGGAAAAGGCGATCGCGGCGTGCGCCCGGCAGCCGACCGAGACGTTCAGCATCGCCGGGCCGCAGATCTGGGACGTGATGAACTTCCGCCCGAACCAGGCGCTGGGATTCGTGTTCCCGTACCCGCCGTTCACCAAGCGTCCGGTACGCGGCGACTTCCTCGCGGCGTTCCTGCTCAACGTCACCTGCGCGATCCGCGCGAACCTCGAGCAGATCGAAGCGCGACGGGGACGGCCGGTCGACCGCCTCACCCTGTCGGGCGGCATGACGCGGAGCGCGTTTCTGCTGCGCGCGATCGCCGGCGTGATCCGCCGGCCCTTGCACGTCTCGGAGGACCCGAACGCGACCGCGCTCGGCGCCGCGGTTCTCGCGGCCGCCGGACACGGGACGTACCCGTCGATCGCAGCGGCGGCCGCAGCCATGGTGCACAAGCGCCCGCTCGAGACCGGCGAGGTCAACGCCGCGTGGGACGAGTACTACGCGCGCTGGCGCCGCCTGTACGAGTCGGTTCGCGACCTTCTCTGCTGACCGGACGCGCCGGCCGCAGAGGACGCCGCGGCCGCGGCGCGCTCGCGGGGGCCGACGTCCCCACGTCGTCCCGGCCCGACACCGCGTGGCGCAGCGCGAGCACCTCGCGCGGCGTGAGCTCGCGGGTCTGACCGGCGGGCAGCGCGCCGAGACGCAGCGGTCCGATCGCCACGCGCGAAAGGCGCTCGACGGGATACCCGACGAGCTCGCACATCCGCCGCACCTGCCGCTGGCGCCCCTCGCGCAGCACGATCCGCAGCCGCGCCTTGCTCGGCAGCACGGACTCGACCGAGACCTCCGCCGGTGCCGTCACGCCGTCGTCGAGGCGCACACCGCGGCGCAGACGCTCGAGCGCGACCTCTTCCGGCCGACCGCGGACCTTCACCCGGTAGACCTTCGGGATCTGGAAGCGCGGGTGCGTGAGCTGCTGTGCCAGCTCGCCGTCGTTGGTCAGCAGCACGAGCCCGCTCGACTCGAAGTCGAGGCGGCCCACGGGGAACAGGCGGGCGCGCAGGTCGCGTACCAGATCCCCGATCGCCGGGCGCCCCTCGGGGTCCGACATCGTGCTCACGACGCCCACGGGCTTGTGGTAGGCGACGTAGGCGAGCTTGCGCGGCAGCGCCGCGCGGCCGTCGACGGTGATCCTATCCCTGCTCGGGTCCGCCTTCGTCCCGAGCTCCGAGATCACCTTCCCGTTCACCCGGACCCGCCCCTCCCGGATCAGGTCCTCAGCCGCTCTCCGCGACGCAATCCCGGCCTGGCTCAGGATCTTCTGGATTCTCTCCGTCCGGGTTCGCATCGTCGTCGTCCGTCAACGCCTGCTGAGCTTCGGCTTCCTGGATCAGGCGCGCAAGGGCCTCCGGCTCGGGGAGGTCGGGAAGCTCGCTCAGGTCCTTCAAGCTGAACAGCTCGAGGAACGCCTCCGTGGTGCCGTACTCGACCGGGCGGCCGGGCGACTGCCGCCGTCCGACGACCTGGATCAGGTTGCGCGTGAGCAGCGCACCGAGCACGGCGTCGCAGTTCACGCCGCGCACGGCTTCGACCTCGCCGCGCGTGGCGGGCTGCCGGTAGGCGACGATCGCGAGCGTCTCGAGAACCGCGCGCGACAGCCGCGGCGGCTTCTCGGCGAAGAAGCCACGCACCCACGGCGCGCACTCGGCAGACGAGCGCAGCTGCACGCCACCTGCGGTCTCGGTGAGGCGGATGCCACGCCCCTCGTCGACGAGTGCCTGAGCCAGCTCGTCGAGCGCGTCCTTCACCGCCGCGCGTGGCCACGCGCCCAGCACCTTGACGAGGCGGTTCAGCGGGACCGGCTCCGCCGCCGCGAACAGGACGGCCTCGAGGACCGTGCGCAGCGGGGGCGCATCCACGATGCCGTCGGTCGCGCCGTCGGACGGCTCGCCGAACGCATCGGCCGGCGGAAGGTCGCCGGCCTCCGGGTCGTCCGAGCCTGCCGACAGTTCGGGCGCGTCCTCGAAATCGTCGTCCGCTTCGTCGTCGCCCGAGCGCTCTTCCCCGGACCGCGCGGCGTCCAGCGCACCAGCGTCCACGGCGCCCGGCTCGCCCTCGGCGCCGGCGATCGCGTCGTCGTCCCCGTCCACTCCGTTCTCGTACTCGGCTCCGCTCATCCCACCGCTTCCTCGAAGTCGATCGCCAACACGCTGTCGGGATCGAGGTCGCGCACCAGCACCACCTCGATCTCTCCGTACGCCGCCTCCTGGACCGCCGTCACGGCACCGACCTTGATCAGCTCCAGGATCGCCAGGAACGTCACGATGATCCGGCTCCGCGACGCGCTTTCAGGAAACAGCTCCTCGAACCGCACGCGCGGCGTTGCCCGCAGCTGCTCCATGACCAGGTCGAGACCGTCGCGGATGCTGACGTGCTCCTGTGCAACGCGGTGGACCGGCTGGTTCACGCGCCGGCTCAGCACCCGCTGCAACGCCAGCAGCAGGTCGCCGACGCCCGTCGGACGCGGCGGCTCGACGAACTCGCCGGGCGCCCGCTCGACCACGGTGCGCCGGAACACGTCGCGACCGAGCACGGGGCGCTGGGCCAGCGCCGCGGCCACTTTCTGGAAGCGCTCGTGCTCGATGAGCTGCTGGATCAGCTGCGCTTCCGGATCGAGCGGCTCCTCCTCGTCGAACTCGTCGCGCTCCTCGGGCGGCAGCAGGGCGCGCGACTTGAGGTAGATCAGCGTCGCCGCCATCACCAGGAACTCACCCGCGATGTCGAGGTTCAGCTCCTGCGCCTCGCGCAGGTAGGCGAGGTACTGGTCGGTCACCTGCGACACCCGGATCTCGTAGAGATCCACCTCGTGCTTCTTGATGAGGTGCAGCAGCAGGTCGAGCGGGCCCTCGAACGCCTCCAGCTTGACGGTGTACGCCTCGCTCATGGTCGCGTCCATATCATACCCGAGGAGACCCGTCTCCTGGCGCCGGCGGGCGCAGCGCGCCGGCGCCCCACTCCTCCGCTCGCTTCGCGCGGGCCGGGCGGCCGGCGGAACGACATTGCCCGGTTCAGCCGGCGAGGCCCATGGCGTTGCGGACGTCGGTCATCGTGCCGCGTGCGATCTCGCGGGCGCGTGCGGTGCCGGCGGCGAGGACGTCCCGGACGTACCCCTTGCGGGCGGCGAGCTCGGCGCGGCGCTCGCGGTGCGGCGCCAGGTCCGCCACGACGTACTCGATCATGACCTTCTTGCAGTCGAGGCAGCCGATGCCCGCCGTCCTGCAGCCGGCCGTGACGTGCTCGATCTCCTCGGGCGTGCAGTAGACCTTGTGCAGGTTGAAGGCCGGGCAGAGCGCGGGGTCGCCGCGGTCCGTTCGGCGGACGCGTGCCGGGTCGGTCGCCATCCTGCCCAGGCGCGTGCGAACCGAGTCCGGGTCCTCGTCGAGCCAGATGGCGTTGCCGTAGCTCTTGCTCATCTTCCGCCCGTCGGTGCCGGGAACCTTCGGAGTCGGCGACAGCAGCGCCTGCGGCTCGGGGAGCACCTCGCCGTAGAGGTGGTTGAAGCGACGCGCGATCTCCCGCGTCAACTCGACGTGCGGGACCTGATCGATCCCGACCGGCACCAGGTCGGCCCGGTAGAGCAGGATGTCCGCGGCCTGCAGGACCGGGTAGCCGAGGAAACCGTAGGTCGAGAGGTCACGATCCGAGAGCTGCTCCCGCTGCTCCTTGTAGGTCGGGTTGCGTTCGAGCCACGGCACCGGCGTGATCATGCCGAACAGCAGCGCGAGCTCCGCGTGCTCGAGCAGGTCGGACTGGCGAAAGATCACGCAGCGCTCGGGGTCGAGACCGGCGGCCATCCAGTCGAGCACCATCTCGTCGACGAAGCCCGGGACCTTCCCCGGCTTCTCGTAGTCGGTCGTGAGGACGTGCCAGTCGGCGACGAAGAAGTGGCAGTCGTACTGGTCCTGGAGCGCGACCCAGTTGCGCAGCGTCCCGAGCAGGTGGCCGAGGTGGAGCTTGCCGGTCGGGCGCATGCCGCTGACCACGATCTTCTTTCTGGGAGCACTCGCCGTCACTCGCCGTCCTCCGTCGTCCGCCGCCGGCCGCGCGCGGCAGCGCGCTCGCGTGGGTGGTGCGCCGCGTGCACCTGATGCAGGTGGGCGCGACTCAAATGGGTGTAGACCTCGGTGGTCGAGATGTTGGCATGCCCGAGCAGCGTCTGCACCACGCGGAGATCGGCGCCGTGCTCGACGAGGTGGGTCGCGAACGCGTGACGAAGCCCGTGCGGCGACAGCGAGACGTCGAATCCGGCGCGGGCGGCGAGCCGGCGGACGAGCGCGTAGACGGCCTGGCGGCTCAGCTTGCCCCCCCGCGGCGAGACGAACACCTCCTGGCAACGCCGGGACGCGACCAGCCGCGGGCGCTCGTGCTCGACGTAGCGCTCGAGCGCGACGCAGGCCGGACGACCGAGCGGCACCACGCGCTCCTTGTCGCCCTTGCCGAGCACGCGCAGAGCGCGCTCCCCGAGGAACACGGCGTCGATCCGCAGCGAGATCGCCTCGCTGACGCGCAGGCCCGCGCCGTAGAGCACCTCGAGCAGCGCCACGTCGCGCAGCGGGGTCGGCGTCGACGCGGCGGCGTCGAGGAGCGGCGGCACGTCGCCCTCGCCGAGCGTCGTCGGCAGCCGGCGTGGCAGGCGCGGCTGGCGCAGGTCCGCCACCGGGGTGTCGGTGAGGATCTTCTCCTCGAGGGCGAAGCGAAAGAGCCCGCGCAGCGTCGACAGCCGGCGCGCCTGCGAGCGCGCACCGACACCGCGCCCCGCCTCCCCGGCCTGGAAGGCGAGCACCACCTCGCGCGTCACCCGTCGCGCGTCCTCGATGCCGAAGCGCGCCCGGACGAAGGCCGTGAAGCGCGCGAGGTCGTCCGCGTAGGCGGCGTACGTGTGCCGCGAAACGCCGACCTCGCCACGAAGGCGCGCGAGGAAGCGGTCGATCAGCTCGTCGAGCGCCATGCGCGCTCAGCCCGGGGCCGGCGCGCCCGCCCCGTCGCCGGCCGCACTCTCCTCGCGCAGCGCTGCGATGAGCGCGCTCTCGATCTCGCCTACGCGCGTCGACTTCGCCTGGTCCGCTTCGGTCACGTAGAAGACGTCGAGCACCTGATCGACGTTGGTCGAGATCTTCGCGATGTGGATGTCGAGCCCGAGCCCGTAGAGCGCCTGGGCGATCCGGTAGAGGAGCCCGACGCGGTCGTGCGTGTACACGTCGACCACCGTGTACTCGTCGGAGACCTCGTTCGTGACGACGATCTCGGTCGGTACGCGCGGCGCACGCTTCTTGTCGAGCAGGCCCGGCTTCTCGGCAAGCGCGACGACCTCGCCGAGGTCGCGGCGACCGCCGAGCACGTCGTCGAGCAACTCGCGCGTCCGGATCCAGCGGTCCTCGTCCAGGGCAACCGCGCGCCGCTCGAGGTGCGAGACACGGAAGGCGTCGAGCGCGATGCCGTCGTCCGAGGTCGCGATGCGAGCGCCGACGATGTTCATGCCGCGCGCCGCGAGCACGCCGGTGAGGATCGCGAACAGGCCGGGGCGGTCCGGCGTGGCGACCGTGAACTCGCTGTACTCGTAGGCCTCGTTGTGCACGACGCTGGTCGCGAGCCCGTCGGTGCGGGCGCGCCGCACCAGAATCGCGTGGTCGTCCATCAGGCCTTCCGGCGTGGTCAGGAAGTAGATGTCGGGCATGCTCGAGACGAAGCGCTCGAGCGCCGCCACGGTTTCCTCGTCGCGCGACGCGCGCGCCTCGGCGAGAACGCGATGCTTGATGCGCGCGATCCGGGCTCCGCGATCCTCGGGCTCGAGACCACGCGCGAAAGCGTCCGCGACGCGCAGGTAGGCCTCGCCGAGCAGCATGTCCTTCCAGTTGTTCCAGACCTTGGGCCCGGTTGCGCGCATGTCGGCATAGGTCAGCACGTAGAGGCGCTTGAGCGTCTCGGTGGTCCCGACCAGGGTGGCGAACTCGCGAATGAGCTTGTCGTCGTGGATGTCCCGGCGCTGCGCCAGGTGCGACATGACGAGATGGTTCTTCACCAGGAACTCGAGCTCGCGGGCGTCGTCCTCGTTGAGACCCAGGCGTCGCGCGAGATCGACGGCAAACCTGGCCCCCTTCTCGGAGTGCCCACCCCCGAGCCCCTTCCCGGAATCGTGCATCATGATTCCCAGGAACAGCAGCTCGACGCGCTCGACCTCGCGCATCACCTGCGTGAGCAGCGGGGACGAGTCCGCGCGCTCGCCGTTGCGCAGCCGCTCGAGCTCGCGGATGCCCATCAGCGAGTGCTGGTCGACGGTGTAGATGTGGTACAGGTCGTGCAGCACGAGGCAGCGCAGGTGCTCCCACTCGGGGATCATGCGCGACAGCACGCCGAGCTTGTGCATCTCGTGCAGCGTCTCGTAGACCCGGTACGGCGAGCGCAGGATCTCGAGGAAGGTCGCCACCACGCGGGCGTCGGTGCGCTCCGTCTCGCCCAGGCCATGGGCGCTGGTGCGCACCAGGTCGGCGAGGGACGCCGAGAAGGCGACGCCGTGGCGCTGGGCGTCGGCGAAGACGCGCATCAGCTCGGTGGGATCCTCGGCGAAGATGTCGCTGCTCGCGACCGTCAGCTCGCCCGCGACGATCTGGATGCCCGGTCGGATCGCGCGCGCCATCATCCGGCCGATCAGGCGGTACGGGCGCGGCGGGTTCACCGAGCGGTCGATGATCGCCTGCGCGAAGCGCGTCACCGCCGACGCCTGCAGGTAGTAGTCCTTGAGGAAGCGCTCGACCGGCTTCAGGTTCCCGTTGCCGCCAACCGCATAGCCGAGGTTGGTCGCCACCTGCTCCTGCAGGTCGAACGTCAGCTGGTCCTGGTGCGAGCGGGTCAGGAAGTGCATCGCGTTGCGAACGCGGAAGAGGAAGTCGCGTGCATGCTCGAGCTCGGCGAGCTCGGTCGCGTTCATCACGCCCTTCACCGCGAGCTCCCGCAGGCTCGACACCTTGAACTTGATCTTGGCGATCCACAGCGCGGTGTGCAGGTCGCGCAGACCGCCCTGCCCCTCCTTGAGCTGTGGCTCGAGCAGGTAGACCGAGTCGCCGTACTCGTGGTGCCGCTCCTGGCTCTCGTTGAGCTTCTCGCGGAAGAACTTCGCGGTCGCGCGCGGCTTGATGTCGCGCTCGAGACCGCGCGTGAATTCCTCGGCGAGGGGCCGATCGCCGCAGACGTAGCGCGCGTCGATCAGCGCCGTCTTGATCTTCAGGTCGGTCGCCGCGAGACGCACGCACTCGGCGACGGTGCGTACCGCGAAGCCGACTTGCAGGCGGGTGTCCCACAGAGTGTACAGGATCTTTTCATTGACCGTCTCGACGTAGGGCGTGACCTTGTGCGGGTAGAGGAAGAGCAGGTCGATGTCCGACTGCGGGTTCAGCTCGGCGCGGCCGTATCCACCCTGCGCGAGGACCGCGCAGCGCTGGTCGAGCTGGACGTAGCGCCGGCGGTACCCGGCGCTTGCGGCCCCGAACAGGAACTCGATCAGCTGGTCGATCGCGTGCGTCCACCGCTCGACGACCGCCACGCCCGAGGCCCCGGCGTCATGCCAGCCGTGCAACCGCTCGCGCGACTCCTCCACGAACGCGCGCGAGAGGGCACCGAGGTCCTCCACCTCCGTGGGGTCGGGCAGGACCGGCAGATCCGGTGGGGATGCGGACAGGGACGCCGGGGAGCGCGCGCCGAGCGCCGTCTCCACCGCTGCTGGCGGGGTGTCGAGCATCTACAGATTCGCGTTCGCGCTGTCGCTGGCGAGGAAGCGCCGCACGCCGAGCGCGATCCCGTCGGCAACGTCCTTCTGATAGCGACGCGCCGCGATCCGCTGCCCCTCGGTCTCGTTGCTGAGGAACGCCACCTCGACCAGGATGCACGGCATGTAGGCCCCGACCAGCACGTAGAACGGTCCTTTCTTGACGCCGAGGTTGACGACTCCGCGCCAGCGATCCCGTAGATAGCTGACCAGGTTGCCTTGCACAGCCCGGGCGAGCGTCACCGACTCGTCCTCCTTCCCGGTCTGCACGAGATCGCTCAGGATGTACGCGAGGTCCCGCTCGCCGGGCGACGCGCCGGTGAGCGCGAGCCCGTTCTCGAGCGCCGCGAGCCGGATGGTGGCGCGGTCGTCGGTGTTGTTCAGGGTGTAGGTCTCGACGCCCGCGAGCTGCGGGCTCTCGCTCGCGTTTCCGTGGATCGACAGGAAAAGGTCGGCACCCTGGGCGTTCGCGATCGCCGTGCGCTGCTCGAGCGACACGTAGCTGTCGTCGGTTCGGGTGAGCACGGCACGGATCTGCGGATCCTCCGACAGGCGCTCCGCCACGAGCTGTGCGACGGCGAGCGTGATGTCCTTCTCGTCGTCTCCGGTCACCCCCTTCGCCCCGGGGTCCTTGCCGCCGTGGCCGGGATCGATGACGACCGTCCAGAGGCGCGGGGGCGGGATGCGTGCGGTCTCGCCGGCGCTCCTGCCGGAGGTCGCCCGTGGCGGGACGGGCGACGGCTGCGGCGCGGCCGGCGGCGGGTCGACGGCGCCGAGCTGCACGGCGGCTTCGTTCTCGGCGAGGGCGCTCGTCGCGCCCTGCCGCCGGTTCGCGGCGCGCGGCAATGCCGCGATCGAGAGCTCGGGCTCGGCAGCCGGCGTCGCGGCGCGCGCGGCGACCGTCTGGGGTGCCGCCGTCGCGGCAGGAGCCGGGCTCGGCGACGCGACCGGCGCGGCCGTCGCTTCCGGCGTCCCAGGTGCATCGGTCGCCGGTG
>Ga0194132_10003298_pt1 | contig 28938 bp, 15 predicted proteins | sample TA2KigOf80mmetaG_FD_148612 | JGI IMG/M metagenome (GOLD analysis project Ga0194132, IMG submission 148612) | Freshwater microbial communities from Lake Tanganyika, Tanzania - TA2015054 Kigoma Offshore 80m | ecosystem: Environmental > Aquatic > Freshwater > Lake | place: Tanzania: Lake...
CGCCGGTGGGCACCTCGTCGCCGCCGCGCAGCCCGGCCGCGGCCCGCGCCAGCCCGCCACCGATCAGGACGTAGTCGTTCGGGGAAACGAGGTGCGGGCGCACGGCCTCGAACGCGCGCGCCGCGTCCGCGTACCGCTTGTCGGCGAGGAGCACGTCTCCGAGCGAGTACCCGATGGCGTTCCGCATCGAGCGGTACGCCTGCAGGTTCGGGTTCACCGCACACGCTTGTTCGAGCGCGGCGAACGCGGTGTCGTACAGGTCGGCCGCGGCCACGAGTCGACCCGCGCGGCGCTCGTGCGTGCCGAGGTTGCTGAGCGCCGAGGCGAGATCGGCCTTGTAGGTGATGACCGCCGGGTTCTCGCGCACCAGGTTCGTGCGAATCTCGACGGCGGTTTTGAGCAGGGCCAGCGCCTCCGCCGGGCGCGCGGACTCGGTCTCCACCAAGTGGGCCAAGTTGAAGGCATTCCCGAGCATCTGTCGCACGCGCGGGCGCGCGGCCACGTCGGGCGGGGCTTCGGAGAGGACGCGCCGCGCGGTCGCGAGGCTGTCGCGCGCCAGCGCGAGGTTCTTGAACGCCCGCGCCAGTAGCCCCGCCTCGACCAGTCCCTGCCCCAAAAACAGCGCGTAGTCGGCGCTGGTGCGCTCCGCGAGGTACGCGGCCTCAAGGTTTTCGACCGAAGCGCTGATCGCGCGGAACGTGGCCCGCTCGTCGCGCGTGTTCTCGGCCTGCCAGCGCGCGATCTGCATGAGTGTGCGGCCCAGTTGGGCCTGACACGCCGCCTTCAGCGCGGGGTCGGCCTTCACGCCGGTATCCGCGAGGAGCGCCTGTTGGATGTCGAGGGCCGCGTTCAACTCGGTGCCGGCGGCGTCCTTGTTGCCGGCGCGGGCGCGGCGCACGCCCAACAGGAGGTGCGTGACCGAGTGGTCGAGCCGCGCGCGCGGGTCCGCGGTCGCGGCCCGGCGCTTCTGGAACGCGAGCGATTGCGTCAGCACCTCGATGGCGTACTGCTCGCCCTCCAATTCCGCCGCGACTTCGGCCAAGTGCAGCCGCACCCGGCCCAACTCGGCGAGCACGGCCGCGTCGTCCGGGGCGATCTTCAGGAGCGCGTCGCACCCGGCGCTGGCGCGCTCCAGCAGTTCCTTGTTGATCGGCTGAAGGCCCGGCAGCCCCCGGAACCGGTCCTCGGCCAGCTTCACGAGCGCCTCGTCGATGGCCCGCAGGCTGCTGCGCAGCGCGTCCTGCGCCTCTTGCGCCTTGCTCGCGGCGAGTTGCCCCGCGGCCTTCGCGTCCGCTGCGTTCTTGTTGGCCCGCGTGCTCTCGGTTTTCGCGTCCGCTGCGCTCGTGTTGGCGCGAACGGTTGCGGCCCGCGCCTCGTCCGCGCGCTGCCGTGCGAGGTCCGCGGACTGGACCGCCTGCTTGCGCTCGCCGTCGAGTTTGATCCCGTTGAAGTATTCGAGGACTGCGACGGCCGCGACCGCGACCAGCGCCAGCGCGCCGCCGACGAACGCCGACCGCACCAGCAGTCGGTTGCGCCGGGTCCAGCGGGCGAACCGCTCCGCGACCGGCGCGCGGCGCACCGTTACCGCTTCGTCGTCGAGGTAGCGCTGCACGTCGTCGGCGAGCGCGTCGGCGGTGGCGTACCGGGCGGCCGGGTCGCGTGCGAGCGCCTTCAGGCAAACGGCTTCGAGAGCCGACGGCACCCACGGGGCCGCGGCCCGCGGGCGGCCGACCTGTCCGGCGATCACGTTGGCGATGGTTCCGGCCGCGTTCGCGCCGCGCGCGACCGCGTGCGCGCCGCACAGCACCTCGAACAGCACCGCGCCGAGGCTGTAGATGTCGCTCGCGGGTCCGACGCGCGCGAGGTCGCCCGCGGCCTGCTCGGGGGCCATGTAGAGAGGCGTGCCGCGGGCCTGCCCCATTTGCGTCGCGGTGCCGTTGTCGCTATCGCCCGGGCCAACGTCGAGCGCCGGCACGTCGTCGGCCTCGCCCATCAACTTCGCGATGCCCCAGTCGAGTACGACGACCGCGCCGAACTCGTCCACCTGCACGTTCGCGCCCTTGAGGTCGCGGTGAACGACGCCGTGCCGGTGCGCGAACCCGATGGTGCGGCACAGGTCGACGAACGCGCGCAGCAGCGCGCGGAACTCGCGCGCCTCGGCCGCGCGCGTCGGTGGGTGCTTGTGGAACGCGCTCACCCAGTCCGCGAGGGTGCGCCCGCGGAGCGGCTTCATGGTGTAGAACGTGCGGCCGTCCGGCAGGCGGATGAGATCGTACACGGGCACGACGCCGGGGTGCTGCAACCGCCCGGTGACGCGGGCCTCGCGGCGGAACCGTTCGGCCCAGCCGCCCGTGGCGAGGTCGGCGCGCAGCTCCTTGAGCGCGACCGGGCGACCGAGTTCGGTATCGGTGACGAGGAACACGCGCCCCATGCCGCCGCTGCCGAGTACACCGAGCGGGACGTAGCGCGGTTCAAGTCCGGGCGGGAACGTGCCGGGCGCGAGCGGTTCCGCGCCGGGCGCGGCGTTGTGCGGCGCGGTCTCGTCGCCCGCCCCGGTAGACGGCTCGTGCGGCATCGTGACGGCGACATCAAGAACAGGCGGGTTGCGCTCGGCCATGACGGAGTTCCCCAACGGCGCGGCGGTGATCGGAACTGCTCACGGTGCCGCGCGTCAACCCGCGACGACGGGCAGCTTGCGCCGGCCCAAGCCCTCGGCATCGGTGGCCTTCGGGATGCGGTGCGCGTTCTCGGCTTCCCAGCGCACCAGCTCTTCCATCAGCGCGTTCACGATCTCGGCCTCCGCGACCTTGCGCACCATCTCGCCGTTGCGGAAGATCATGCCCTGTCCGTTGCCGGCCGCGATGCCGATGTCCGCTTCGCGGGCCTCGCCGGGGCCGTTCACGATGCACCCCAGCACGCTGATCTTCACCGGCAACCGCTTGCCGTTCAACCGCCCTTCCAGTTCCGCGATGATCTTCTCAAGGTCAATGGCGAGCCGGCCGCAGGTCGGGCACGCGATCAGTTCCGGGCGGCGCACTCGGCGCTGCGTCGCTTGCAAGATGTCGAACGCCGCCGCGATCTCCGGCACCGGGTCGCCCAGCAGCGAGATGCGGATCGTGTCGCCGATCCCGTCGAGCAGGATCGGCGCGAGGCCGGCGGCGCTCTTCGTGACCGCGTAGGGCGGCTTGCCCGCTTCCGTGATGCCGATGTGTGTGGGGTAGTCGCACATCTGCGCGAACAGCCGGTACGCTTCCACCGCGACCAGCACGTCGCTCGACTTCAGCGACACGATAATGTCGCGATAGCCCTCGCTCTCGGCCACTTCGATGTACCGCAGCGCGCTCTCGACCATCGCGGGCGGGCACGGGAACCCGTATTTCAGATTCACCTCGGTTTCGAGGCTCCCGGCGTTCACCCCGATGCGCATCGGCAGCCCCTTGGCCTTCGCCTTGCGCACCACTTGGCGGAACCGGTCGTTGGTTGTGTCGCCCGCCTTGTTGATGTTGCCGGGGTTGATGCGGATCTTGTCCACCGGGTGGTCGAGGGCCGCGAGCGCCATCTTGTAGTCGAAGTGGATGTCACAGATAAGCGGGATGCCGATCTGAGCGCGGATCGCGCTGAGCGCGCCAGCGTCTTCGGGCTTGGGCACGGTTACGCGCACCAGTTCGCACCCGGCCTCTTCGAGCGCGTGAATCTGCTTCACGGTCGCGGCCACGTCGAACGTGTCCGTCGTGGTCATGGACTGCACGGCGACCGGGTTGGTGCCGCCGATGACGACGCCCCCGACCTTCACCTCGCGCGTCTTGTGCCGCGGCTTGCCGGGAACCCGCTGGGCCTTTTCGAGCAGCGAAATGTCGAAGCGCGACGCGGTGGTCATCGTCAGTCCTCTGGGTGCGTTGGGATCATGCTAGTTCCGTAACCGCGACCGCGGCAACGCCAACACCGCGCGGCGATTTTTCGTAGTGACCCGCTTCAGCGGGTCATAGCACAGGCGCGTACCGCGAAGGCCCCTGAGCTATGACCCGCTGAAGCGGGTCACTACGAACACCGTGAGTGAACCCCTATACCAGTCCGTGTGTCCCTGCGCCCACCACCAACGAGCGGGCATTCGCCCACCACCATGACGCCTCTCAGCTCCTACACCGCGGACCACCGGGCGCTGGTCGATGCCGCGGCGAAGGCCGCGGACCTCGCGGACCCGGTCGCGTTCGTCGGCGGCGGGTACTCGTACGCGCTCCTCGGCAGCGCCGTCCGCGGGCCGCTCGTGCCCCTCGACGGCGCGCTCGTGCGCCAGTGGCTCACGCGCTCGAAGTTCTACCCCGGCACCACGTTCGGCATCCGCCTCTACACCCTCGAAGGGGTCCGCTTCGCGCGGGCCGTCGCCTTCGTCGATCAGAACTACGACCAGAACGCCTACGACGTGTTCGTCGTCGCCCGCGCCGACTACGTGAAATTGTTCAGGCGCGTCCTCAAGCTGAGCCGCACGAAGGTCGAGAACAGCCCGCCGCCGGTGCTCCCGGACGAGCAGCTCGAAGTGCTGAAACAGAACACGCTCGGCTACCTCGACCGCAACAACCTGAAGCGGATCAAGGAACTGGGCGGGCGACCGAGGCGCGGCCTCTTGCTGACCGGGCCGCCGGGCAACGGCAAGACGAGCGCGTGCCGCTGGCTGTGGGAGGAGTGCCGCCGCACCGGGCACGAGTACCAGATCGTTTCGCCCGACGCCTACCAAGCCGCGCGGCGGTCGTGCAACCCGGTGCAGGCCGTGCGTGACCTGTTCACGGTCCACCGCAGCGGGGTCATCTTCTTCGACGACATGGACATCGCCCTGCGCGACCGCAGTACGGTGCGCGAGACCGACGATCAGGCCGTGTTCCTCAGCGCCCTCGACGGCATTCAGGTGAACGAGGGCGTCGTGTACGTGTTCACGACGAACTGCGGGCTGGAGTTGATCGACCCGGCGTTCAAGCGCCCGGGCCGCATCGACCTCGTGCTGTACTTCACGCTGCCGGACGCGACCCTGCGCCGCCGGCTCATGGACCGCTGGCACGCGGACGTGCGCGCCGGCATCGACCTCGACGCGGCCGTGCGCCAGACCGAGGCCTACAGCTTCGCGGAGGTGGAGGAGTTGAAGAACCTGCTGATCCTGCGCTACATCGACACCGCGCGCTGGGAGTGGGACTGGGCGATGGACCAGTTCCGCGAGAACCGCAGCGACTTGGCCGAACAGCGCCGGCAAGTCGGGTTCGCCCCCCTCGCCGCCGGCGCGAGCGCCAACGGCAACGGCGACGGGCACAACTGAGGGCGCGCCGATGCAGTTCCTAACGATCCTCAAACCGAAGCGCGAACGTATCTCACGTAGGGTGAGCAGTGGCGGCCCGCGGCTCTACTTCGACTTCGAGTACGAAATAACCGACGACCCGGCTGCCGAAGGGATTGCCGTGTGCTTCGGAGCAGAACTCAGCCGCTACTTACCGCGATCCCTCTGGCCCGACGTAGAAATTGGCGCGCGGCAGGGGGTGGCTGATGCTCAGCGGCGCAACGCACGGCTGTGTTGCGTTCGATTCACATTGCTCTGGGCGTCGGTCCACGACGTCGACACCACCTCGCGCGCTGTGCAAGTACGTGTTGCGGATTGTGTTGATGCGCACATCGCGTTGCGACACGCCGATCTCTGGTCCCCATTGCGCGCCGAGTGGCTCACGTCGGATGTGGTCGCGCTGGCGCGGGGCATTCACGCGAGCGCGGCGCTCGACGGGTTGCCGGCGCTGTGCGACGCGCTGCTCGAAGCCGGGTGCGACGACCCGCTCGTGGTCGAGCACCTTCAGACGTGCCGCGACCACGCGCCGAGTTGCTGGGTGGTCGAGATGATCCTCGATCAACTCACGGCGCGCGAGTGACACGCGCCGCGGCTCGCGGCGCGCGCGTCACTCCACTTCGAAGATGCACTCGATCTCGACGGCGATGTTGCCGGGCAGCGAGTTGTGGCCCACGGCGCTGCGCGCGCCCACGCCGTTGTCCTCGCCGAACACGTCGCGCATCAGTTCCGAGAACCCGTTGATCACCTTCGGCTGGTCGAGGAAGTCGTCCGTGCAGTTCACCATGCCGTAGGTCTTGATGAGGCGCTTCACCTTGTCGAGCGAGCCGAGCGTGTCGCGCACGGTGGCGAGGATCGCGAGGCCGGTCTGCTTTGCGGCCTCCTTCCCCTGATCGAGCGTGAAGTCCTTGGTGCCGAGCCGCCCGGTGATCATCGTCTTGTCGGCCTTCAGCGGGCCGTGCCCGGACACGTACAGCAGGTTCCCGATCTTCACCGCGGTCTTGTACACCGCGACCGGCTTCGGCGCGGGCGGGAGCGTGAGGTGCAGTTCCTGAACGCGCTTCTCGGGGGTGCTCGGCATGGCGGAACTCCGGTTAGGGGGAAACGGGGTGACGTAGTGATACGCCGAACGCGCCCGCGTTGCAACGGGGCGGCGCGAACTGCCCGTTGGCACCGGGACGCTCTTCGGGTACGCTGGTCGTGTCGCCTTTTTGGAGAGCGCGCGCATGTTGAGCCGTCGCGAGTGGCTGTCGCAAACCGGGTGCGGGTTCGGGGCGCTCGCCCTCGCGGGCTTAGCGGCGCACGACGGCCGGGCTGAACCCGGCCGCTCGCCGAACCCGTTGGCCGCCAAGAAGGAGCACCACCCCGCCAAGGCCAAGCGCGTCATTTTCCTGTTCATGCAGGGCGGTGTGAGCCACGTCGATTCCTACGACTACAAGCCCGCGCTCGACAAGGAAGACGGCAAGCAGCTCAAGTTCGACGACGCCCGCGTCATCGCCAACACCGGGATGCGCGGCAGCTCGCAGCGCGTGATGAAGCCGCTGTGGAAGTTCGCCAAGCGCGGCCAGAGCGGGAAGTGGGCCAGCGACCTGTTCCCCGAAGTGAACGGCGTCATCGACGACCTGTGCTTCGTCCACTCGATGCGCACCGAGGGCGTCGCGCACGGCCCGGCCACGCTGTTCCTGCACTGCGGCTCGACCAACTTCGTGCGCCCCAGCTTCGGCAGTTGGGCGCTGTACGGCCTCGGCAGCGAGAACGCCAATCTGCCGGGGTTCATCAGCATCGCGCCCAGCGCCGGCAACGGCGGCGCGCGCAACTACGGCAACGCCTTCCTCCCGGCGATCTATCAGGGCACACCGGTCGGCCGCGCCGGTGGCCCGGCCAGCGACGCCACGATCCGCAACCTCGCGCCAGGCCTTTCCACCAGCGCGACGCAAGAACACTTCGAGTTGCTGCGCGAGTTGAACGCCGAGCAACTAAAGGCCAAGCCGGGCGACGCGGAGTTGGAAGCCGTGGCCGCGAGTTACGAACTGGCGTGGCGGATGCAGAAGAACGCCCCCGACGTGATGGACATCGCCAAGGAGGCGAAGGAAACGCAGAAGCTCTACGGCATCGGCACGAAGGAGACGGACAACTTCGGCAGGCAGTGCCTGATGGCGCGCCGCCTGAGCGAAGCCGGAGTGCGGTTCGTGCAAGTGACCTACGGCGACAACAGCGCCAACCCCGCGTGGGACCAGCACTCGAACCTGCCCAAGCACGGCGAGCACGCGCGCGCCGTCGATAAGCCCATCGCGGGCTTGATCGCGGACCTGAAACGGCGCGGGCTGCTCGAAGACACGATTGTGTGGTGGGGCGGCGAGTTCGGGCGCACGCCGTACGCGGAGAAGAACGGCACCGGGCGCGACCACAACCCCGGCGGGTTCACGGTCTGGCTGGCCGGCGGCGGGTTCAAGCCGGGCCTGTCGTTCGGCGCGACCGACGAGTTCGGTTCCGCCGCGACCGACAATAAGGTCCACATGCACGACCTGCACGCGACCATCTTGCACCAACTCGGCCTGAACCACGAGAAGCTGACGTTCAAGTACGCCGGCCGCGACTTCCGCCTCACCGACGTTCACGGGCGCGTGGTGAAGGAAGTGCTGGGGTAAGGTGTTACCGTAGTCCTCACGCTCCGCGTGAGGACTACGATCTTACGCCGGGAGCGTGTGGCTGAAGGCGTGAACTTCGAGGAGCGTGTCGAGGCGGGTGACGCGGAACACGTCGCGGACGATGGTGTTCGGGTTGAACAGCGTGAGCCGGCCACCGGCGGCGCGGAGCCGCCCGTTCAGCCCGATGAACTTCGCCAGCATGATGCTGTTCAGCAAGGTGACGCCGCCCAAGTCGATCAGCAGGTGCGGGCGCTCTTTCCCTTCCAACAGCGCGGTCAGGTGGCGGGAGAGGGCTTCGGCGTTGGCCTCGGAAAGCGCTGTTCCGGCGGGAAAGCGGACCGTGGTGCGCCCGGCCTCCTCCGAAACGGAGAAGGGGAACGCGGGTTCGGGCGTCGGCATGACATGTCCTTTACGAACTCAACACGCGGCGCGGGCAGGGCGCGACCGGCCGGGGCAGGCGGGCGGATCAGCAAATACGACGAATCAGAGGGGTAGTATAACAGATCGACCGCGCGCGCACAACGGCGCGCGACTCTATTTCACAGTCACTTGCACCTCGACCGCGCGACCCACGGCAGGGGTCAGCGTGATCGTGAACGTGCCGGTCTTGGTGCCAACCTTGATATCGTACTCGAACTTGAGCTGGTGCTTGTCGAAGTCGAGCAGCAGTTCCTTCGGCACGACCAACGACGGGTCGGAAGACGTGACGCGCACGCGGATGGTGTCGCCGTCGTACTGGTTCCAAGCGATGTTGTGCTTTCCGACCGCGGAGCGGCCCTTCGCGATTACGACTTCGGGCGCGCGAGAGAGCTGCGGGAATCTGTGCGGGTTCAGGGGCTGGTGGTGCCAAATGAGATCGTGAATGCCGCACTGAATGACGTTCTGGTTGGTTTAAATGCGCGCGAGGAGGGTGCGTAGTTCTTGCAGGTCGCGTTCGGTTTGGGTGGGGGCGCGGGGCGGGTCGGCGGCGGGGGCGAACCCGCCGACGAGCGCCACACACACGAGCGCGAGTAACGTACGGGCCACGCGCGGCCCTCCTTCGCGGCTCACTCCACCTTGACCTGCACCACGACGGGCGGGCCGGCGGCGGGCGTGAGCGTGACCTTGTACGTGCCCGGCTTGTTCCCGGCCTTCACCGCGTAGTCGAACTTGAACGGGTGCTTCTCGAAGTCGAGCACCAGTTCCTTCGTCACGGTGATGGCGTCGCCGGCGTCTTTGCCGTCGGCGTCGGTCGCCGTCAGCGCCACCTTAATCGTGTCGCTGTCGTACTGGTTCCACTGGATGTTGTGCGCGATGATCGCCGTCTGGCCCTTGCTGATCGAGGTCACGCCGGCGACCGTGATCGTCGGGAACTTCTGGGTTTGAATGACCGCAACGTACTCTTGCCACGCCCGAATCTCTTGGTAGATGCGCGTCTGCTTGGCCTGAATCGTCAGCAGGTCGTTCTTGAGCTTTTCCTTCGTGGTCGCCTCGCCGAGTTTGTCGCGGATGTACTTGAGGCGCGCTTCCAGTTGGACGACGGAACTTTCGGCCTCCTGCACCGCGGCGAGAGGTGCCCAGCGGCCGAGATTCAGTTCGTTCTGTACCTTCGTGAGTAGGTCTTGGGTCTTGGGGAAGGTCGCCGTTTCCACGGCCGCCTCCGTGAGGATGCTGTTCACGTCATCCACGTAGCCGTCGTGCTGTTTCTGGGCGGCGGTGTTGAGGCGGTTCACGCGACACTCGCCGGCGATGCGCACGAACTCGCGGCCCACCGACTGCACGATGTCGCGGGCCTTTTCCACGTCCTGCGCCGCGTCCTGCCCGCGCACCTTCACGGCGTCCACCTGTAGCGGGGTCTGTTCCGTCTTGCCGTTGGTTTTCCTGACGAACTCGTACTTCACCTTCGCCGCGGCGAGCTTGTTGAGCGCCTCGTCGAGGCGCAACGATAGGGTCTCTTGTTCCTTGCCGATTTCGACAAGCAGTTCGGCCTCGGAGACGATGCGCAGGCGGATCGGTTCGGCGTTCCGCATCGTCTTCGGCCCGGTCGGGCTGTCCACGTTGTTATCGACCGCCTGAATGTTCAGGTCCATGCGGTACACGGTCTGCACGTCGCCGGACTTGGCCTCGATTCTCAGCACACCTTGGTCGTGAAGCATCTTCAGGTCGAAGAAGTCGCGGTCGCGGTTGTTCAGGACGATGTTGCGCACGGTCAGGGGCGGGGCGTCCTCGCTCTTGGGCGCGCGCAACAGTTGGTCGAAGGTCTCGCGCGGGTTGCGCAGGATCGCGTCGCGCTGGTTCACGTACTCGCTGACGAAGACCGAACTTTCGAGCCGGTCGTCGGCCTTGTCGAGCAGTTGGAAGTTGTAGGCGTGAACGCGCGGGAGCAGGCGCTCCGGCCCGCCGCCGGGGAGCGGCGGCCCGAACAGCGACCGCAGGGCGAGCTGCGCCCGGTACCCGCGGGTCACGTCGGTGTCCTCGGCCCAGTACGCGAACGTGTACTTCACCTCGCTGAGGCCGTGGTCGTCCTTGATGAAGCTGTCCGGGTTGAACGGGATGCGGGCCTTCGGGGTCACGAGGTACACGTTGCCGAGCTTGCGGATCACGTCCACGGCCACTTCCACCGTGGGCGGCTGGTCGACGACGGCCTGAATCTGAACCACGCGCGTCGAGGTCACGTTGAACTTGTTCGTCCACGTGATCTTGAACTCGACGGTCTCGTTGATGCGATAGTCGCCGGTGAAGGCGATGCGGAACGCGGTGCCGTCGCCGGTCACGATCAGCGCGACGGGCCTCTGCGTGGGCTTGCCCAGCGCGTCGAAGTGGGTGCCGGGGAACCGGCCCGAGACCGGGGTGGCGAACGCCGAGACGATGCGGTCGGTGTCGTCCACCTTGCCGGAGTCGCCGACGTAGGCCTCGGCGGTCAGGGTGATCTCTGTGCCGGCGGGCACGGCGACGACGGAGCGGTCGCCGGTGAGCGGCAGGTCTTTGGCCGCGACCTTCTGGAACCGGCCCTTGAGCGCGCCGTAGCCCTCGTCGCGGGGCGGCTCGTGGTGCAGGTACGCCGGCTCCGCCTGCTCGCGCCCGAGCCGCGCGAGCGTGGGCGGCGGGATCAGGCGGATCTTGCGCGGCGCGGTTGTGTAGTCGGCGGCGCTGGCGACGAAGACGACGTCCTCCTTCATGCCGGTGATCTCGGCCCCGAACGCGCCGAACCCCAACTGCGTGAGCGGGCCGTCCTGCCCGGTGCGCCCGCTGACGCCGTCGTAGCGGTACTTGACCGCGTCCACGTCGTCGAGCCGGCGGAGCGTGCGGCCCATGCTCGGCTGGTCGGCCTTCGCCTCCAGCGCCTTGAACACCTCTTGCAGGGCTTCGAAGTCCTGCGTCTCGCTGGTGGCCTTCGTCTGCGGGTCGACGCGCATGTTCATCATCAACTTAATGAGCGCGCGGGCCTTGACCGCGTCGGCGTCCTTGGAGCCGCCGGACTCACTGGCGAGCAGTTCGAGGGTGTCCACGGTGAGCGGGCTTTCCTGCGCCACGCTGAGGCGCAGCGCCTCCGGCAGGGTGGGCACCGCGCGGCCGACCAGATTCTCGGTCAGGTCGTCCACGGTCAGGGGCCGCCAGCCGTCGGCGTGGTGCCGGTCGGCGATCACCCAGCGGTACGCGCGGACCACGACGCGCGGGGGCGGCTCGTCGCGGCCCACGGTGACTTCGCCGGTGGCGGGGAACGGGGCGTCCTTGAAGCGGTACAGTTCGAGGTGGGCGCGGCGCGGCCACGGGGTGTCCATGAGCGCGACGTTGCGCTCGACGAAGATGCCGGACACGTGGGCGAACTTCCACGCGAACCGCTTCGGGGCCACGCCCTTCGTGGCGACCGAGTGAGTCGCGAACGCCACCACCACGGTGCCCAGCACCAGCCCGACCGCGAGGAACCCCATGACCCACAGCCGCCGCCAGTTGAACACTTGGTTCACCGCGACCTTGCCCACGCGCTCGCGGGCCTCGGCGATGGTGGTGCGGATCATTTCCTTGGAGTACCCGAACTTCGCCATCGCCTCCACGTCGGCCATTTCGACCGCGGTGATGAGCCGGTCGCCCAGCACCTGCGGGAACTTGCGCTCCAGCACCAGCGCCAGCGCCGGGTACGAGAACTCGGTGGTGAGCCGGCGGGCGATGCGGAACACGAGCAGCGCGGCGAACAGGCCCAGCGCCGCGACCAGCGCCGCGGCCCGCACCCACTTACCGCCGTCGCGGACCCAGTCCCAGCCGGAAATCTTGAACAGCCCGAAGTCGAGGATCATGCCGAGGGTGAACCACAGGGCCACGAACAGCACCGCGGACAGCACGCCCTCGATGACGACGTACTTGCGGATGATGCCGCGGAGCCGGTCCAGCGGGTGGTACACCTGCGGGTCGCGCTCGGCGTGGCGGCTGGCCTTCGTCCGGGGTTCTTGCACGGTCGCCATATCGTCACTCAGGTTGGTGAGCGGTGTCTTCTCTTCTAGCGGCCCAGACGCTACGCGGGCCGGTGCCGGGCGCAGCGCGGTGTTCGTAGCGACCCGCTTCAGCGGGTCTCGGCCCAACGACCTTCGTGGTACGCCCCGGCGCTACGACCCGCTGAAGCGGGTCACTACGAACAAGACGCTTCTGCGCCGCCGGCCTCACGGGGTCTCTTCTCATTGCGGCGCTTACGCGAGGCGGAGCAGCTTCCGCGCGAGCCACTCCACAGCCAACAGCGACACGACGATCAGCAGTACGGCCGAGAGGTGCAGCCCGGACCACCACGAGACGAGGTACTTTCGCACGGTCTCGTTCTCGGCGGTCACGGTCGGCATGTCGAACCCGCGGTCCCATAGGTCGTTGACCGGGCCGCGGTTCTGGTTCGTGACCGTTTCCGTCTTCATGCACTCCGGGATCAGCCCCACCAGCGCCTTGTCGGTCAGCTTGAAGGCGAGCTTCACGGCGGTGCCCTCCTTCGGGAGCTTGGCGTCGAACTCGTCCTTGGCGCGCTGCGAGGCGCGCTCACGGACCGGGCCGCTGAACTCGCTCGCCATGCGCCGCAGGGCGTCGAAGTCCGGCCTCGTGTTGTCCATTTCGGGGTCCGACTTACGGACCCGGAACTCGCCCTTCAGCGGCTCGTCGGAGTCGGGCACGTCCACGAACACGCGGTACAGGAAGTCGCCGGGCGGGAACGTCTGCGGGTCGAGCAACTGCTGCCCGGCGTAGTACCCGTCGAACGCGCCGGCGGCGTTCTGCTTCGGGGCGAGGTCGTACGGGCCGAACGTGCGCTTGTCGCCGTTGGGCGACTCCTGCACGATCTTGAACTTCGGAGACAGGGCGTTCGGGGCATACGGCTCCGCGCCCGGGGTGAGGATGCGGGCCTGCACGCGAAGCGGCGCGCCGGACACCGCCTCCTTGCCCACCAGCACGCGCCCGCGGGCCGCGGCCCCGCGGAGCCGCTTCGCCGCGTTGTACTTGATCATCTTCACCCAGAACCGCTCGAAGAACTCCTGCCCGGTCTTGTCCTCCGGGTCGAAGGCGCGGAGCCGGTACAGTTCCGCCGACGCGAGGTACGTCGAGCGGTAGGCGTCCAGCGGGTTGTTGATCACGATCCACGGCTGCGGGTCCGGCTGGCCGTTGTCGGCCACGTCCACGAACTCCGCGAGGACCGGCGAGGTCTTCTTCACTTCCTTCACCGGGTAGCACGAGAAGAACCCGCGCTCCGGGTACAGTTCGACCTTCAGGTCCTTGTTCTCGACGTACTTGTCGCGGTCGGTGAAAAACCGCTCCCACCCGGCGATGGGGTCGTTGGGCACCTTGTCGTCGAGCTTGAGCAACTCGGAGCCGGTGATGCGCTCCGGGTACAGCTTGAGCCGGCGCGGGGTCTTCGCCGTGCCCTTGATGTTCCGGGCGATGATGTCGGCCGGGATCACCGGGAGCCGCGACAGGAACGGCGCGAGCCGCTCGCTCTGCTCCTTACCGGGGGCCAGCTTCCCCGTGTGGATGGAGCCGGCGACGTAGATCAGCCCGCCGCCGCCCTTGCTCATCCACTTGTCAACCTCTTTGGCCTGTAGCTCGGTCAGTTCGGTCCAGTCCGGGTCGAACGCGATGATCACGTCGTACTCGTCGAGGTTGTACGGCTTCTCCTCGGGCAGCCCGCCCTTCTTCTTGTCCACCTCGTAGCGGTTCGGGAACCGTAGGATCACGGTCTCGTCCTGCTCCGGGGTCAGTTTGCCGGTAGTGCCGGCGTCGTTCTGGACGAACGTGGTCAGGGTGGCGCGCTTGTCCTGCACCTCGCGCACCAGCAGGGTGCGGAGGAACGTGAAGTCGCGGTTCGGCGCGCCGGCGATGAGCAGGACGCGGAGCTTCTGTTGCAGCACGGTGATGTCCGGGCGCTCGCGGACGTGGAACTCGTCGGCGAACGCCTCCATCGCGTCCTTGGCGATGCGCGCCCGCACGTTCCACTTGCCCTCGAGCAGCACGCGCTTCTTGATGGCCGCGTCCTTGGAGTCCGTGGTCAGCGTGTCCGGGAGCTTGGCGGCGTCGATGTTGAACTCGGCCTGCCCGTGGGGCGGGTCGCCGGGGGCGAACACCATCTTCTCCTTGAGGGTGTGGCCGGGGGCCGCGGTCTTCGGGTCGCGGCCGGGCGGGAACAGGTCGAGCAGAACCTCGACCTCCCTGCCGCCCATGTTCACCCCGTCGGCCTCGACGACCACCTTCCACGGCTCGTCGATGGGGGCGCTGTCCGGGGCCTGCACCTCGCTGATGGTGATGGCCGCGGTCTGCCGGTCCTCGCCCACGGCGACGGTGAAGATGGGGATGCGCTCGCGGGTCGCGCGCTCGCGCAGTTCGGCGAACCCGGACTCGGAGCCGAGGTTGCTGCGCCCGTCCGAGAACACCACGACGCCCTGCACCATGTTCGGGGCCTCGCGGTTCACCGCGGCCGTGACCGAGTCCACGACGTTCGTACCCAGCGCGATGGTGCGCGCGACATCGATGCGCTTGTCGAGCTTCTCGAGGTTCTTCAGGATCACCTCGTTGTCGGCGGGGTCGCTGAGGCCGAACTTCTTGGCGGCGTCCGGGTTCTCGCGGCCGGCGGCGTGGGTCGAGGCCCAACTCGCGGTGCCGGCGTTGGACTCGGACCACCCGGCCCACTTCTTCAGTTGCTCCTTGCCCGCGTCGGAGAGGCCGCGGATCAGGTGCGGGCGGAAGTCGTACCGGGCGAACGCCTGCCAGTCCTCTCTCGTGAACGCGGCCCCGCCCTTGGGGACCACGGTGGGCGACTCGTCGAGGCGCGTGCCGAAGGCGTAGATCGCGACCGGGTTCTTCTCCAACAGGTTCTTGAGGAACTTCACGTTGTCGTCGGAGAGGAAGTCGATGAGCACGTCCATGCGGGTCTTCGGCTTCTTGCCCGGCCCGGTGCCGATCTCGTCGGTCTTCTCGGTCAGGCTGGGGGTGATGTCGATCAGGATCACGACGCGCGACCCCTTGTTCGTGTCCTCCCACGTCTGCATGGACGGGAGCAGGAACACGACGGCGAGGACCGCGTACACGGTCATGCGGAGCAGGGCCAGCGGCGCGGCGAAGTACCAGCGCACCGTGCGCGTGTCCTTGACGTACATGAGGGCGACGAAGATCGCCCCGAGCGCGAGCACGATCCCGGTGAAGGCGTACCACTTCACGTCGTTGTTGGTGCCGACCGAGGCCGCGACCTCGGACGTGCTCTTCGCGGCGTCCGCCTCACGGGTGTAGAAGTTGATGAGCCACCACGCCACGAGGGTCGCGAACGCGAGGCCAGAGCCCCACGCCAGCGCGAGGCCGGTGGCCTGCCCCGCCGGCCGCTCCGGCTTGGTGGCGTACTTGTACGCGCCCAGACCGCTGAGGACGACCGCGGCGACCACGACGGCGAAGCAAAACACGGTGGCGAGCACGAGGCCGCCGGCCGCGGCGTACCGGGCGAAGCCCTCGTAGGCTCGGTTCGCGTACACCGGCTGGATGCTCTGGGCCGCGAGCACCCCGAACACGCCCAACCCCCAGAGTATCAGGCCCCACGCCACGCCGAACGCGGTTGCGTCGCGCGCCCCGGCCGCGCGCCCGGCCGGGTTCGCGTACCGGTACACGACCCGCGCGACGGCGAACACCACAAACACCGCCAGCAGCAGTTTGGGCACCGACGCCCACGCGTCGGCGGTGAACTGTTCGAACGAGTCGGCGATGCGCCGGAACACGAACTCGCTCTTCTTCGTCGTAGATGTCTCGTTCATCGGAGTTCAGCGCTTCGTGTGTTGGAGTGTGTCGCTTGTGTGATCCCGTTCGCCGCGAGGGCGGCGCGAACCGCGCGGCGCTAGCCCGTGGTCTCGGTCGCGGCCGGTTCGCCCGCGGAGGCCGGGGCCAGCGTCGCGTGGTGCGCGAACGCCGCCGCCGCGCTCGGGGCCAGCGCCTCGAGGTCCTCGGGGCGCGTGTGGTAGCTGATGCGCACGGCCCACGCCTGCTCCGCGATCAGCAGCAACAGGATCACGAGGTAGATCCACCGGCGGCTCGACAGGTCGCTCGGCTTCTGTTTGAAGTCTTCGATCCACGACAGGTCTTCGGTGTTGTGGAGCGGGGCCTTGTTGGTGTACTGGGCGAGGTCGTCGGTGTTGGCCCGGCGCAGGTCGCCCTCGGCGAGCGCGTCCACGTTGAACGGCACGCTGATGATGTCGAGGTCGGCGAACGGGTCCGGGGCGGCCTCCTTCCCGTCGCCCTTCGGGACCGGGCCGGCGGCCTTGATGCGCTTGAGCACCAACAGGTACGCGCCGGACTCCTTCGCGCCGTCGAACGTGAGCTTGTACGGGCGCGGGGCGGCGTCGGCCGGCGCGCCCTCGACCGGCTTCTGCTCGGCCATCACGAACTTCCCGCCCTTCTCCGGGTCGAGGTCGCGGGCCACGAGGGTCAGTTTCCGGTCCTGCGTGGGCTTGGACGGGTCGCTGGTGGTGAGCAGGTGGGCGGTGAAGTTCGGCTCGTACCGGCCCAAGTCGAACTCGCCGGTGAACGCGGTGCCGACCGTGCGGTTGGCGTCGTCGCCGCCGCCGGTCAGGTACTTCTGCATTTCGCCGACGATGACGACCCAGCCCGCGGCCCCGCCGAGCGAGGGCCAGTCGTTCCACACCTTCTTGCCGGCGTAGGTGCCGCCGGCGTCGGTGGTCATCACCGCGACGCGGCCGAACCCGAACTCCTTGACCACGTACAGCGGGTCGCCGAACTTGGCCTCGTCGCGCAGGAGCATCGCGGTGCGCTTCGCCTCGGCCAGTTCCGGGGCCGTCCAGAACTCGCGCAGGATCGGCTCGCTCTCGTCGCCGTCGTTGATCTGGTCGCAGAGCAACTGGTCGAGGTACCGGGCCAGCACCGAGAGCGGGGTCGCCTCCTTCGGGGCCTTGCGAATCTTTTCCAGCAGGTCCTCGGCGTACCGGCGGGCCTTCTCGAACTTCGGCTCGTTGTACTTCTTGCGCACCTCGGTCACGAGGTCGTCGGCGCGCTGCTCGAACTCGGCGATCGGGGTCTCGTTCTGCAGCGCGTACAGTTCGCGGACGCGCGCGTCCTCGCGCCACGACCCGCGGCGGCTCACCGACCAGCGGGCGTCGATGTTGGGGAGGATGAACAGCGGCTCCACCTTGTCCTGCTTGAGCGGCTGCTTGCGCTCGTCGAGGTAGATGCCGGCGAGGGCCGGGTGGAACCTGTTGGTCGGCTCGCGCAGCACGAGGCGCTTGGCGAGCACCTCGAGGCGCAGCTTCTTCTGGAGGTCGGTGGCGACGGTCGACTCGGACGGGAGCGGCACCGGGAAGAACCCTTCGCCGCCCTTGCCGGTGGGCCGGTAGAACTTGGCCGTGTACTCGTCCGGCTTGACGTTCGGGCCGAGGAACACGCCCACGCCGCCGCCCTCGCGGACGAACTTCTCGAGGTTCGCCACGCCCGCGGCGCTCAGCCCCGGCACGTTCATCAGGTATACGACCGAGTACGGGCGCAGGTCCTTCTTGTCGAGCGTGTTGTAGTCGCCGTCCTCGACGATGATGTTCCCCAGCCCCTGATCCTTCGTTTCCAGCAGGGTGCGGAGGAAGTGACTGTCACCCTCGGGCTTGCGGCGCAGGTCCACGCCGTTCTCGATTGTGCGGCCGTCCACGACGAGCACCTTGAGGGCGTCGCGGATCTCGACGACGGCGTGCCGCGAGTTGTCCACGGTCAGACCGGCTGCCTCGTTGGAGAGCGACGCGGTGACGACCCGGAACCGCGACAGGGCGCGCCACTTGCGGTCGTGCTCGCGCTCCTCGTCCGGGGTCAGTTCGGGTTTCCCGGCGGCGCGGCGGTCCTCGGTGAGCTGGCGCTTCAGCGCGGCCAGCCCGGTGCCGTCCTGCTCCGCGGTGAACGTGACCGTCACCGTCTGGATGCGCTCTTGGTTCGCCGGCAGCGTGGGGATCTGAGCCGAGGTGATGACGTTGCCCTGCCCGTTCAGGTAGAACGAGAGGCCCACGTCCTTCAGGTCGGTGCCGCCGTTGTTACGGACCCGCACGTCGATCTCGGTCTGCTGGTTCAGCGAGACAACGCGGTTCCGCGGCTTCACCTCGATGATGGACACGTTGTCGTTGAACGCGGGTGACTTGCGGTCCACCTTGCGCACCGGGCTGCCGACGTCGATCAGGTGAACGGTGACGTTGTTCTCCTTGAACTCGCGGAGCAGGTCGGAGACGGCCGGGCCGTCGGCGGCCCAGTCCGCGGAGCGCAGGTCGGAGAGCACGTGGATCACGCGGGCGTCGCCGGGCGGGGCGTCGTCGAGCAACTTCTTGGCACGCTTGAGGCCGTCCACGAGGCTCTTGCGCACGGTCCCCACCGGGAGTGGTTTGATGGCCTCTTCGAGGTCGACGTTCGTGGAGGTCTTGACGCGCCCGGCCTCGCGCAGTTCCTCCGGGGTGCGGTCGCGCGCCTTGCCGTCCACGGTCTTGGTGCGCTTGGGGAACACGAGGTCGAGGTCGGAGAGCCGGATCACCTGCATGGTCTGGGCGGTGCTGGCCTCGGCCGTGGCCGGCATCAGTTTCTCGTACAAGAGCCGCTTGGCCTCGCTGTAGGCGTCGGTCTTGGTGCCGTCCTCGCGGCGGAACACGTCGGCCATGCTGGGGGTGTCGTCGAGGACGACGACGTGCGTGGTCGGGCGCGTCTCCTTACCGCTGCCGCCGGGGTCGCACCCGACGAACCGCGCGAGCAGCAGGCCCACGAGGAACACGAGGAGGCACCGCAGCAGGAGCAGGATGAGCTGCTCCAGAATCTTGCGGCGGCGCATCCGCTTCTGCGCCTTGAGGAGGAACTCCATCGCCGCCCACTTCACCCGCCGGAACCGGATCCGGTTGATGAGGTGGATGATGATCGGGGTGCTGACGAGCAGCCCGCCGGCGATCAGCGTGAACGGGTTCAGAAACGCGGAAAACATCGGTGCGGGTCTCTAGGCAGTGAGGGGTGCGGAGTGAGGGGCGCGGAGTGGGGCAGAAAGCGAATCGGGATTGCCTTTCTGTCCACACTCCGCGCCCCTCATTCCTCACTGTTGTTCTAGCGCCGCGCGGGGTTGGCCCGCGTGCTCATGCGCTGGTACAGGAACTTGGACAGCACCGCGTCCATGTAGTCGCTGGTGCGGAGCAGCGTGTAGTCGATGCCGATGCGCGTCAGGCCGCGGCGCACTTCCGTCAGGTAGATTTCCAGCTCTTCGAGGTAGCCGTCGCGGAGCGAGCGCGGGTCGCACAGCAGGTGCGGCAGGTCTTCCAGCCCTTCGAACCGGGTCATGCCGGAGAACGGGAACAGCAGCTCGTCGTCGTCGAGGATGTGGAACACCATCACGTCGTGCCGCCGGTGCCGCAACATTTCGAGCCCCTTGAACAGCGGCTCGCGGTCGCACAGCAGGTCCGAGAACACGAGGACGAGGCCGCGGTTGGGCATGTTCTCCGCGACCTGCCGCATGATCTTCAGCATGTCGGTCTTCTCGCGCGGCTCGGACACTTGGAGCGCCTTGGTCACGGCGTCCATGTGCTTCTGCGAGCTGCGCGGGGGGATCGACTCGCGCACGTCCGAGTCGAACGTGATGAGGCCGCACGAGTCCTGCTGCTTGATGGTCATGTACGAGAGGCACGCCGCGGCGGTGGCGACGTAGTCGTACTTGTACAGCCCCCCGGCCTTGCGGTGCTTCTCCTTGCCGTACAGCATGGACTCGCTGGCGTCCACGACGACGTAGGACCGCAGGTTCGTCTCGGCCTCGTACTGCTTGATGACGAACTTGTCCGAGCGCTGCCACACCTTCCAGTCGATGCGGCGCAGGTCGTCGCCGGGCATGTACTCGCGGTGCTGCACGAACTCGACCGACTGCCCGTACACCGGGCTCTTGTGCATACCGGAGAGGAACCCCTCAACCACTTGGCGCGCGCGCAGGTCCAGCTGCGAGATGCGCGCGATCACCTTCGGGTCGAGAAGCCGCCGCGGGTTGTCGAAATCGGTCTTCTTTGCCATCGCAGGAGTTCCAGAAGTTCCGAGTTCCAAAGTTCCAAGTTAACGGCCGACCGAACCAGAGTTCCCAACTTGGAACCGGGCACTCTGGAACTCGGAACTTCCGTTAGCTGGCGAAGATCTTCTGGAACCGCGGGTCGCCGAGGAGCGCGCCTTCCTTCTCCGGCGTCTCCTCGACCAGTTTCTTCACCACCATGTCGGTGTTCACGCCCTCGCTCGCGGCGGTGAAGTTGGTCAGGATGCGGTGCCGCAGCACCGGGTACGCCAGCGCCTTGATGTCCTCGGTGGTGACGTGGGCGCGGCCGTACAGCAGCGCGCGGGCTTTGCCGCCCAGAATCAGGTTCTGCACGGCGCGGGGGCCGGCCCCCCAGCTCAGCCAGTCCTTAACGAACTTCGGCGTGCCCGGTTCGTTCACGCGCGTCTGGCGCACCAGCGCGAGGCAGTAGTGGATCACGTGGTCCGTGACCGGCACCTTGCGCACGAGGTTCTGGATCTCTTGGATCTGCTCGCCGGTCAGCACCGGGGTGATCTCATCGGCCTGCACCCCGGTCGTGCGCCGCGCGATCTCGAACTCCTCGTTGAACTTCGGGTAGTGGACGTACACCTTGAACATGAAGCGGTCCTGCTGCGCTTCCGGCAGCGGGTACGTGCCTTCCTGTTCGATGGGGTTCTGGGTCGCCAGCACGAAGAACGGGTTGGCGAGCTTGTGGCGCACCCGACCGACCGACACTTGGCGCTCTTGCATCGCTTCGAGGAGCGCGGCTTGGGTGCGGGGCGGGGTCCGGTTGATTTCGTCCGCGAGCACCATGTTCGAGAACAGCGGGCCGGGGCGGAACAGCAGCTCGAAGCTGCCCGTGGCCGGGTTCTTCTCGATGAAGTCCGTGCCGGTGATGTCGGCCGGCATCAGGTCCGGGGTGAACTGGATGCGGCTGAAGTCGAGCGACAGGCACCGGGACAGGGTGCTGATCATGAGCGTCTTCGCGAGACCCGGCACGCCTTCCAACATGCAGTGGCCCTTGCTGAACAGCGCGATCAGCAGTTCCTCGATCACTTGGTCCTGACCGACGATCACGCGGGTCAGTTGCTTCTTGATGTTGTCGAAGGCGTTCTTCAGCTTCGAAATGGCGTCGATGTCCGTTTGCGCCATGTTGCCCGTGTTGCTCATCGTGAAAGGCTCTCAGAAGGTGGGTAAGGGGGGTTGAGTGTAAGGATAGAGATATGCGCTGTCGGGTGGGGGTGTCGCATCGAAAGTGCGGTTTTTGCGACTCCGGCAACGCGAACCGGCGGGCGGGGTCGGTACAACCCCGCCCGCCGGCACGTCCGCACCGTTACTTCTGGTAGATGGGCAGGATGCCCTTCTCCAACTGGAGCACGGTCAGGTTCACGCTGGTGGCGAAGACCGGCCCGATGTAGCCGCCGGTCCAGCCGCCACTGGTCTTGTCCTGCCCGTCCAGAATCTGCTGGAACGCGGCGTCCTTGTACTTCGACCACGTCAGCCACCCGTCCTTCGGGTCGTTGGGGAACATCTCACCGTACTTGTCGTCGCCCAGCGCGTACACGGCCTGCGCGAAGTAGTACGTCTGGTACTCGTCGTGGCTCTGGCGGCCCTTGCCGACCGGAATGTTGTCCTTGCAGTACTTGATCCAGCGCTTCGGCAGTTCGCTCTTGTACTGGCCGGCGCTGAACCCGCAGCAGATGGCCGCGGCCGTGATGGGCGGGCGGCCCTGCCCCTTCGCGGCCACGCCGCCGCCGGCGTAGCTGTAGATCACGCCGCCGTCCGGCGTCGTGCAAGCCTCGAGGTAGTTCACGGCCTTGTCGATGTTCTCCTTCGGCACCGGGATGCCGGCGTTCTTCGCGGCCCGCAGCGCTTGCAGCGCGGTGATCGTGACCGACCCTTCGTCGAAGTTCCCGCCGTCGGCCGCACTCACGTAGCCCCAGCCGCCGATCTCGACTTCCTTACCTTCGGGCTTCTTGTGCTTCTTCGAGGTCTGGGCCTTGCAGATGAACTCGACGGCCTTCTTGAGCAACTTTTCGAGCTTGTCGCGCTGGTCCTTGTCGTCCTCTTCGCCGTACGCGCAGGCGAGGAACATGGTGCCGAAGCCCTGCCCGTACATGTACCGGGTGGACTCGGTCGGGTTCCGCACGTCGCCGATCATGCCGTTCGGCTGCTGGCGGTTGGCCGCGAGGAACCAGCCCACGGCCTTCTCGACCTGCTCCTTGTACTTGCCTTCCTTCAGCGTGCTGCCCTCCATCAGGAAGCACATGCCGGCAACCGCGGTCATCGTGGTCGGGTACTGGCCCCCTTGGGCCTCCCAGTGGCCGTCCTGCTTCTGTTCCTTCTTGAGGAACTCGAGACCGTTCTTGATGGCCGTTTCGACGGCCTTCTTACGGTCCTTCTTCTCCTCGGCCGCCGCGACGGGCGCGGTCGAGGGGATCGCGAGGACGCCGGCGACCGCCGCGGTCGCGACCGTGGCGAAAAACCATTTGCGGGGCATAAGAACGCTCCACTGGGTTGCCCCCTTCTCAGGCCTGCGCAGTGCCGGTGAAGGGGGGATAAAGGTAAAGACGACCTACGGGCAAAAGTTTAACACCCGTGGCAACCGGCTGACCACAGAAAAAGGCGAACGCGGGGGCGCAAGGCCCCCGGTTCGGGAGAGGAGGGACCGGCAACGCCGACCGAACTACTTCCCGCCCTTCGGCTCGTCGGGCGTGACGAAGATCCGCACGTCGTAACGGTTTACGCTGATCGTGCCGTTCTTCTGGTCCACGGTCATGTTCTGGAACATGTTACCGCTGTACACTACCGACTTATCGAACACCAGCCGCCCGCGTTCCTTCTCGATCACCACGACCGCGTGGCTGTACTGGTTGTTCTCGCGCATCACCGGGGCCGTGGCGACGATGACCGGCAGGTCGGTGAACTGCTCGACCACCATCCACTGGTTCTCCAACACGTCGGCGTAGTGCCAGAGCCGCTTGTTCGTGCCGCGGTCGAAGGCGTAGATCGGCCCGTTCACCTTCTGCGACCGGAGCATCGGGTTGTTGTAAATCTGCACCGGGCGCGTGCCGTTGGTGGACCCGGCGTTCGGGTCGCGGTCCAAGATCAGGTAGAAGCGGTCGTTGTCGGCGAACACCTGCGCCGCGGCGCACGACTTGAGGTGCGCCTCGACGTTCTTGGGGTCGATCTGGAGTTTGGCGACCGCCTCCCCGGTCTTCACCGAGAACAATTCGGCGGAGCCGTCGGCCTTCACGAACCCGGTCCAGTCGGAGTGCAGCGGGGCGTTAATGGGGATCGCCTTGGCGTCGAACTCCTTCTTCCACACGTCCTTGCCGGTCGCGAGGTCGTAGAACCGCAGCACGCGCTTTTCTTCGCCGGTGCCGCTGGCGAGCAGGGCGTGGCGGCCGAACAGCTTGTACGTCTGGGCGTCGCCCAGCACGCGGCCGGAGTCCGGCGAGTTCTCGACCACGAGGCCGTCCACCGCGCGGATCAGTTTCGTGGCGACCGGCTTGTCTTGGTTGTCGGTCTCGATCAGGACGATGTACCGGCCGTCGCCGTGGATCTCGGTGCGGTCGGCGATGCCCTTGCGGGTCCAGAGGACGCGCCGCGTGAGCGGTTCGACGCACTCCAGTCCGTCTTGCGTCAGCACGGCGATGTACCCCGGCTGCACGACGGTAGACGTGCCCAGCACGAGGCGCGTGCCGTTGGGGAAGTTGACCACGTTCTTGCCGTTGGGTCGTACGACCACTTGGAAGCTCATGCCGGGGTTGTACGTGGCCGGGTCGAGCAGCGGCTTGTTCCACAGTTCCTTCTTCTCGGCGAGGTCGTAGCAGTACACGGTCATGCCCAGTTGCACGAGCATGATGTGGCCGCTGCCCTGCACGAACTTGGTCGGGTACCCGTTGTTCGAATACATGTTCGGGTTCATCATGCCGGCGAAGCGGAGCTTCTCGTTGCCGGTGGCCCGGTCGTACCCGATCAGGGTCCACGTGCCGTTGCCGCTGCGGTACTGGTCGAGCACGAAGCGGTACTGGCGGAACATAGGGAACAGGTCCGGCGGCGACTCGATCTCGTACTGCGCGCCGTAGTTGACGTTCATGGGCCCGGTCTGCTCGGCCTTGACGCGGCCCGGCATCGGGTACCGGCTCGGCTCGAGGAACGGCAGGAGCCGCTTGTCGGTGAGCAGGTTGGTGAGGAAGTCGGCCCCGGTCTTGCCGTCGCGGACGACGACGTTGGGGAACTCCTTGCCCAGTTGCAGGTACAGCGCGACCGCGTCCTCCATCATGCGGCTCTTGATCATGAGCTGCGCGAGGGCCTCGGTGGCGCGGGCCCGCACGGTCGCGTCCTCCGCGGTCACGCGGAGCTGCGACAGGTGCATCTGGGCCTCGCGCGTGTCGGCGTCGTTGTTGGTCGAGAGCAGGGCGTCGGACAGCTTGAACTGGGCCTCGCGGCCGGCGGGGAAGAACGGTCCGAACACCGCGACGAACTCGCGGAGCTTCTTCAGGTCGCCCGCGCCCTTGATCGCGTCCCACTCCTTGTTCACGCGCTCTTCGAGCGACTTGCGGGCTTCGGCGGTGGTGGCCCGGCAGATCATGGAGTCGATACGGCCCCGCGCCCACACGTCGGGCCGCATCTTCACGTTCGGCTCGTCCGGCATCTCGATCAGTTGCTGGCCCTCGCCCAAGTTGGCGAGCGCGAGGTAGTGGTCGAACGCCTCGCTGAGCCGGCCCTGCGCCTCGCGCCCGCGGGCCATCAGGTAGTTGTGGAGCCGCTTGCGGCGGCGGGTCTCGTCCTCGGCCTTCACCTTGTCTTCGGGCGAGGCCGCGCCGTCCACCGGCACCTCGCACAGCGCCTCGTACTCCTTCAGGAACCCTTCGGCGTTGTTGAAGTCGGCGCGGAGCAGTTCGGTGTAGGCGATGTACAGCTTCTCGCGCAGCAGCGGGCGCTTCTCCTGCGGCAGGTTGTTCTTCTCGGCGACCTTGAAGTCGGCGACCGCTTCCTTGAGTTTGCCGTCGTCGAGGTACAGTTCGCCGCGGGCGAGCCTCCCGAGCGCGTTATCGGGGTCCTTGTCGAGGAGCTTCTTCATCTCCGCGATCTTGATTTCCAGTTGCGGGTACGCGGCGACCTCCCACGGCGACTGCGAGAACACCATGCCGTCTTGGAACACGAGGTTGCCGATGCCGAACTTCGACAGTTCGGCGGTGTCGTTGCGCTTGCGGGCCGCGGTCTTGGAGACGATCTTGCCGTCCATCACGTTGACGGCCCAGATTTCCGCGGCCGGGGTGGTGTTCACGCCGGCCAGTTCTTGGCGCACGGGCACGTAGAAGGCGTTGCGGCCGATAGCCCCGTGCCCGGTCGGGGTCGGGATCGTGATCGGCTCCCACGCCACCTTCGGCTTCTGGGTGGCCTTGTCCTCGCCGGTCAGGTGGTAGGCCTTGATCTGGTTCTTGCCGACCACGACGACGCGGTCGTTCACGACGCCGCCGACGTACAGGTCGTTCGGGTCGTGCGGCACCCACCACAGTACCTTGCCGGAGCGCAGGTCCACGCACTCGAGCTTGCGCGAGTCGTAGGCGCTGATGATGACGCGGCCGTTGCTGATGATCGGGCTGCCGGCGCGCCAGCGGTCGGTGTTGAGCTGGTTCGGGTAGATCGGCTGGCCGGTGTTGGGGTCGAACATCGGCTGCCCGGGCCGCCCGGTGGTCGCCTCCAGTACGCGGTAGGCGTGCGCCCACAGCAGGCTGCGCGACATGATGTCCACGGCGACGACGACGCCACAGTTCGTGGGGCACACGATGATGCCGTCGCCGGCGGCGAGAACCGCGCCTTGGTAGCGGCGGACGGAGTCTTGCGGGAGCGTGTTGTTCGGCTTGCCGAGTTTCTGGCTCCACACGAGGGCCGGCTTGCGGGTCTGGCCGGGCACTTGGACGAGGTTCTTCGGGTCGAGGCACAGCAGGCGGACGCACCCGGCCTGTTCGATCAGCACGTAAAGCTTGCCGTTGATGGGCGTGGGCGGCCCGAGGAACACGGCGTCGAGGCACAGGCGGAACACGTCGCTGGTGCGGTCGGCCTCTTCTTCGTTCAGGCGGGCGGGGAGCGGCGGCGCGCCCTCGTAGGGCTTGACGCGGCCGAGTTCCCACTTCACGTTGCCCGTCCGCATGTCCACGGCGACGAGGCGACCGGCGCGGACCATGTCGGCGAGGTCGCCGTGTTGTCGGAACTGCGGCCCTCCCTGAATGCCGAAGTTCGGGTTCGAGAACACCGGCGGCGGGGTGATCGCCACGTCGTCCACGAAGTAGGCGTTCTGGCCGTCGTGCGAAATGGAGCCGATCAGCGGGTTCTCGAACAGGATGCTGGACACGTTGGCCTGCGGGGTCTTGTACCGCGCCCACCACGCTTGCACGTCGCGCTTCATGTCGACGTCTTCGGTGCCCTCCATGCTGACGAGCTGGTGCAACCCGCCGGTGGTCTTGGACCGCCAGAGGAGGTCGCCGGCGCGGACCACGCGGCCGTTCGCGACGCGGTCGCGGGTGGCGAGCGCGGTGATCCCGGCGTAATCGCGGTAGATCAGCACTTCGGAGTTGGTGATGGGGAACGTGCCCGGCAGCGGGGTGCCGGCGCGCGCGGACTTGGCGTCGCGCAGGAACAATTGGTCGAGTTCGCCGCGGATCCAGTTGTTGGCCTCGACGTTCTCCGGCAGGTCCGGCGGGAACAGGCTGGACCGGAAGATCGGGTCGAGGAACGGCGGGCCGCCGTCCACCACGGCGCTGCGGGCCGGGTTACCGCGCTGCATGGCCCACTCGCCCACCAGCGTGGAGAGCGCCAGCATTTCAATCGGGCGCTCGAGTTCGGCGCGAATCTTCTCCGGGGTGTACGTCGTGCGGCCGATGGTGATGCCGTTGCGCGACACCTTCGTGAGGTCGAGGAGCGTCTTCTCGAACAGTTCCGCGTGCCGCGGGTCGCCGCTCCGCCGGAACGCGATGCACGCCTTGAACAGGGTGCGCGGGGTGATGACCGCTTCGATGTCCTTGCGCGGGAGCAGCCGCTCGAAGGCGTAGGCGGCTTCGAGGTAGTTGCCGCGCTCGAGGTAGATGGTGGCGAGGATCACGGTGCCCTCGGCCCCGGCCTTCGTGTGGAAGTACCGTTGCGACAGGTCCGAGAGCATGGCGAGGTCGTAGTTGGCCTTCACCGCGTCGTCGTACAGGTCTTGGGCCGCGGCCCCGCTCAGTTGCTGGTAGAACTGCAACCCTTCCGGCGGGAACGTGGCGATGATCCGGTTCGCCTCCGTCTTCACGCTGATCCGGTTGATCTTCCACTTCTCGCCCGCTTGGTACTTCACGTCGAAGAACGAGTCGCTCTTCGAGTCCAGAATGCTCTGGAGCAGCGGGCAAATTTCCTTCCACTGGATCTGCGTGGTGTCCTTGAGGCCGAGGTAGTCGCGCACCGCCTCGAGCCGGCGCTTGTGGTCGCGCTCGTAGGGCGGCGCGAACGGGAGCATCTCGTCCAGCTCGGAGCGGTCGTCCTTCTTGACGTCCTTGGGGTTCGGCTGGCCGGGCTTGATCGGCTGGAGGCCCGGAACCGGCTGGCCGTGGGCCTTGTGCCCGCCCCACGTCGTGACCCACACCGCGAGCGCGACGAGCACACCGGACGAGACCAGCCGCAGTTTGAACCCACGCATGGCGGTTCCCATTGGTCTGAGCGAAGGCCGACACTCCGCGAAGCGCAGCGCCTCACGAATTGTCCCACCTTCCCGAATCGCTCACAAGAAGAATCTACGCCCCCGCGGTGCGCCGGGGAAGGGCGAACCGCGGGCCCGTTACCGGGCCGGGAGATTGGATCAGGTACGACGAGCGATTCATCACGCTCTAACACTCGCGCGCGCCGCTACACTACCCACAGACGAACCACCCCCGTGGAGCGATTGCCCCCGTGCTTGAACCCCGGCCGACGCTGACCCGCGGCGACGCGCGCCCGGTGCGCCAGCGGACCCGCACCTTCCGCCCCAACTACCTCTCGTTCGCCGGCACCTACCAGTGCAAACAGTCGTTGACTTAGTACACAACTACGGCTACTGTGGTGTTTCCCTGATGTGAGGAACACCATGCCCGCACCCCGTCGCACCGCGGTTTCCTACTCGCGGTTCTCGTGCCTGTTGCAAGCGGACGGCGATTCCCTCGACCGACAAGAGCGCATGTACCGCCAGTTCTGCGAGCGGCACAACCTCACGCCGGGCAAGGAAGTGTTCGCGGACAAGGGGCGTTCGGGCTATCACGGCGAACACCGTACCCGCGGGCGGCTCGGCCAACTGATCGAAGCCGCGAAGGAAGGGCGCTTCGATCCCGGCACGGTGATCGTCACTAGACTCGTTGCGCAATAGGTGTTGGTTCAGTCGCACTTCGGCCAGACGATCCTGTGTGGTCGTTACCCGTACATCCGGTTGTGGAGTCCGGCGACGTTCTTCATCATCACCGTGTGACGACGGGGCG